>Ga0233443_1000038_pt1 | contig 165459 bp, 150 predicted proteins | sample SI_123_September_2_FD_182784 | JGI IMG/M metagenome (GOLD analysis project Ga0233443, IMG submission 182784) | Seawater microbial communities from Saanich Inlet, British Columbia, Canada - SI_123_September2016_200_MG | ecosystem: Environmental > Aquatic > Marine > Inlet | place: Canada...
GCACAACGGATGGGGTGGATGGCTCCCGCCCACGGCATCAAAGTGCCAATATGGGAGTTGTTGATAACAACCCCGAGCCAAAGGAGCCCCCCGGATGAATATTACCACTGTCGGCCTTGATCTGGCCAAAAATGTATTTCAGGTCCATGGAATTGATAAGGATGGAAAGGTGATCGTCTGCAAGGCACTGCGACGGCGTCAGATGATTCCGTTTTTTACGAAGCTTGAGCCTTGTCTGGTTGGCATTGAAGCTTGCGGTACGAGCCACCATTGGGCGCGTCAATTGTCGGCGTTGGGGCATGCGGTCAAGTTAATGCCGCCAGTCTATGTGAAGCCTTACGTCAAGCGCGGTAAAACCGATGCCGCAGACGCTGAAGCGATTTGCGAGGCGGTACAACGGCCTACGATGCGGTTTGTCGCGATCAAGTCACCCGAACAACAATCTGTTCTGTTTCTGCATCGAACCCGCGACCTGATGATCAGGCAGCGTACTCAGGTGGTCAATATGATCCGCGCCCAGTTGGCTGAATTCGGCATCACGCTAGCCAAAGGAATTCAGCATATCCTTAAGATTGTTCCGCAACTTATTGACGGAAAGGTGCCGGATGTTCCTGAATTAGCAATTAAGATTCTGTCCACTCTTGCGACACAGGTGGAAGACCTACAGGTCTTGATATGCGACTTGGACAAGGAACTGAAGGTATGGTTCCAGGGCAGCAAGATAGCAAGGCGTCTCGAGACAATTCCGGGCATTGGGTTAATTACCGCGACCGCCCTCGCCGCAACAGTTGCTGACCCGCATCAGTTTACCTCTGGCCGGCAATTTTCAGCATGGATTGGACTCACGCCTAAATCAAATAGCAGCGGCGGCAAAGAACGTCTTGGACATATCTCCAAAATGGGCGACCAATACCTTCGCCGCCTGCTGGTCAATGGCATGACATCGCAGCTCCGTTGGATACGAAGTCATCCCGGCAGTCATCGTTGGGCAGCCAACCTATTGGCCAAAAAACCACCCAAGCTCGTTGCCATCGCGATGGCAAATAAAGCGGCGCGCATCGCCTGGGCCGTCATGACCCGTGATGAGATATATCGCAAACCGCAAATGACAACAGGCGAAGTCGTATGAGCCGTGAATATTGAGGACGACTGAAGCGATTTTGAGAATGTGAGGACGATGTGATGTGATGGCGAACCGGTTAGGCCGGGAATAGGGAAAACCTGATAAATGTCCAGGACGTAATTGTCCGTACAACGGAATAGGACCTTATTCGCGGAAACCATCAAGGCCAGCGGAAATAGACACCGCGCAAACAGGCCGGACACAAGACTGTACCTAACGACCACGCCGAAGCAGAACAAAACCCTTGCAAACTGGGAGCCATCCACACAAGACATTTTCCGCGCAATGCGTGCAGGTCCCGCTGACACGTTGGGGCTTGCCCATCATCGACAATCTATTTGTTTCGACCGCACACAAGCTGGGGCTGAAGGTTCATGTCTGGACCATCAACGATGAAACAGAAATGATCCGGCTTCTGGATCTGGGTGTCGACGGCCTGATTTCCGATGAAGCAAAATTGCTGAAATCTGTTTTTATTTCGCGCGGCATATGGGCGTAGAAATTTATGCCACCCAGGGCAAGCACAAGTCCTGGCGGCAACTCCGTTGCCGTTGCTGTATTTCAGGCGGCAACATGACGCTTGTATTTGATGCAGATACCACTTTCCAATACCGGGGCAGGGTGGATATGATTGTGCAACCAAAGTACTGCCACGGAGGTCTGAGATGAGTTTGGAATTTCGCGCTGCTGTATTGCGCCAACCCGGTCTGGCGCAACCATATGCGAATAGTCATCCCTTGCACATCGAGGAAGTCACAGTTTCGGCTCCCCACAAAGGTGAGATTTTGGTCCGGATTGCGGCGGCCAGTTTGTGTCGGTCGGATCTCTCCGTCGTCACCGGTGTGCGGGCCTGGCCCTTGCCGATCATTCCCGGACATGAAGCCAGCGGCATTGTCGAAGAAGTCGGTCCAGGCGTTACATCTGTCACGCCGGGCGATCACGTTGTTCTGGTTTTCCAACCAGCCTGTGGTGTCTGTCCAGACTGTGTATCCGGGCAGGCCCATCTATGTGATCCCGGATTGCAAGCCAATCGAAGCGGTGGCCTGTTGGCAGGTGGCACACGGCTACGTCAGGGAGATGTCGATATTCACCATCATATGGGTCTGTCTGCTTTTGCTGAATATGCCGTGGTTTCGGAACATTCGATTGTTCCCTTGCCCCGGGATTTGCCACTGGACGTGGGTGCCCTGTTTGGCTGTGCCGTGATGTGTGGGGCGGGGACTGTGCTGAATACAGGCAACGTTCGCCCCGGTGATTCGGTCACTATCGTGGGGGCAGGCGGCGTTGGCAGCAGCGCCTTGCTGGGTGCCCGGTTGGCCGGGGCAGAACAAATCATTGTTGTTGACAAGGAACCACAGCGGCTGGAGTTTGCCAAAAAAATTGGTGCCACTGATGTTGTGCTGGAAGGCCCGGACCCGGCCCTGGGCCCCGTTCTCGATCTAAGCCACGGGGGCACAGACTTTGCCTTTGAAACGGCCGGCACGGTTGAAGCTTTTGAGACGGCATATGGGGCGGTGCATCGTGGCGGGACGGTTGTTTCCGTCGGCTTGGTCAATCCGGAAACACCCTTTTCGCTGGATGTGGCCAGTTTGGTCACCAGCGCCAAGACAGTAAAGGGCAGTTATGTTGGCAGCTGCAATCCAACTGTCCATATTCCCAAATATGTTGCTCTCTATCAGTCAGGAAAATTTCCGGTTGAGCAATTAATCAGTCATCATTTACCATTGGACGACATCAATACAGCTTTAGACCGCATGGCAAACAACGACGCTGTGCGACAAATCATTACACCCTGAACGGATCGAGTAGCTTAATGCTGACACAATCAAAACTCATTGATGATGGAAAAGCGGTTTCCGTGAACTGGACGAACGGAGAAACTGGTCGTTTTCATGCCATTTGGCTGCGCGATAATGCCCGGGATCCGGAAACGCGCGCCCCTGGCAATGGACAACGGCTCATTACTGTTCTGGATATTCCAGAAGAGACTTTTATTGACAGGGTCGGGATTGATGGTGATGGCAATTTGTCTGTCCGGTTTTTACCTGAGGAAAAATCAGTCACCTTCTCGTCAGCTTGGCTTGCAAATCATATCTATGACTCCAGCGTCGAAAAACCACATGGATGGCTTAGCCCTTCAGCATGTCTATGGGACAACAATCTGAGCAAGGCGCTTCCGACAATTGATTTTTCTCTCGCCCAAACGGACACGGATGCGCGTTGCCAGTGGCTGGCTGGAATCCGCCGCTATGGCGTTGCCGTCATGACAGGTGTGGCCTGCGAGGAAGGATCTGTTTGTGACGCCGCTGAGCTGTTCGGTTATGTCCGCGAAACCAATTATGGTCGTTTGTTTGAAGTCCGGTCAGAAGTTGAACCAGTTAATCTGGCGTATACGAACCTTGGCCTGCAGGCCCATACCGATAACCCATATCGTGATCCGGTCCCGACATTGCAGTTATTGGCTTGCCTGGAAAATACTGTCGATGGCGGCGAAAGCATAATCGTTGACGGGTTCAAAGCCGCAACATTACTTCAAACCGAGGCGCCGAAAAATTTTGATCTGCTAAGCCGTTATTGCATGCGGTTTGAGTATGCCGGTGAAGCCGGTGTCAAGCTACAGGCCCGACGCCCGATCATCGAACTCGCCCCGGATGGCGAAATCTTAGGTATCCGCTTCAATAGCCGGTCTGCTGATGCGCCGATTGATATTCCCTACGACCAAATGACAGCCTGGTATGCAGCCTATCGCCACTTCGCGCAAATCATCGAGCGCCCCGAACTGGCCATTACATTTAAAATGGCGCCGGGCGACCTTATTGTTTTTGACAATACCCGAACCTTGCATGCCCGCACCGGCTTTTCCGGCACCGGGTCTCGCTGGTTACAAGGATGTTATGCCGAGAAGGATTCTTTGCTGTCGACGCTGAAGTCTTGGGAAGAGCAAATTTCTCAGGCAGCAGAATGAACGAACAAAGCCTTTCATCAGACACGATTGTCGAGTTCATCGCCGATATTTTTGCGCGTCGCGGTGCGGATTCTTATCTGGGCGAAGAGGTCACGATGTCAGAACATATGCTGCAAGGGGCCCAATTGGCAGAACAGGCTGGAGCCGACGATGCCCTCGTTGCCGCCGCCTTGCTACACGATATAGGGCACTACACTAATGAATTTCCTGAAGATGCGCTGGATCGCGGGATCAACAATTATCACGACAGCGCAGGTGCAGCTGTGCTGAAAGCCTTTTTCCCGGCAACCGTGGTTGATTGTGTCCGCCATCACGTTGCCGCAAAACGATATCTTTGCGCAACTGACCCGGCCTATCATGACCGGTTGTCGGCGGCCTCAATCCATACCCTGAACCTGCAAGGGGGGCCGATGACGGAAAATGAAGTTGCAGCGTTCAGGACACAGGCAGGTCTGGACGCCATTGTTCAGGTCCGATTGTGGGATGATGAAGGCAAGGTCGCGGGTATATCTACACCGGAATTTGGCTATTACGCTCCTTTGTTGCAGCGACTGGTCGACAAACATTGCGGCACCTGAAAAGTTGAACCGACCCGAAAAGTTGAACAAATATGACACTCTCCTATCTGACGCCTGATTTTGACAGCTACCCTTGTGACCATGAAATCACAGCGGTCGAAGCTTCCTCATCTGTCCTGAACCTGACCTGGTCAGATGGTCGCAAAAGCCGCTATCATGCTTGCTGGCTGGCTGACAACGATGCCGGATCAGTCGAGACCAACCCTTTGACGCGTGAGCGCGAAATTGATTTCGACGACTTGCCGGAGAATATCGCGATACAGCAAGCGTCGGTTGCTGCTGATGGCAGGTTGGAAATTCAGTGGAACGTTGATTGGCCCGGAAGCATTTATCTGCCCGGCTGGTTGCGGGCACATGATTATTCCAACACCCCTGTGTCAGATGACGGACTACGGGCGGCAACCACCTGGACAGCCGAAGATATGCCCGAACCGCCAACGTCGGACGGCACGAGTATTCTGGAGGATGATGAAGCACTGGCGATCTGGCTGGAGAACCTGGCACAATATGGTCTGGCTCGGTTGAGCAATGTTGCGACAACTGATGGTCAAGTGGCCGAGGTCGTCCGTCGCATTGGCCCCATCAGACCGACCAACTTTGGCTTTACGTACGATGTCAAAACCAAAGAAAATCCGGATTCCAATGCCTACACAGATATGGCCCTGAACAGCCATACTGATCTGGCGACACGGGAGTATCAACCTGGATTGCAGTTTTTGCATTGCCTGAAGAATTCCACGACGGGCGGGGCCGGGACCATGGTTGACGGCTTCCAGGTCGCCGGGGACATCAGGTCCGAAAACCCTGAGGTCTTTAAAATACTCAGCACCTGGGACTGGGTGTTTACCAATCGCGCTGTAGATACGGATTATCGCTGGACGACGCCCTTGTTCGTGCTTGATGAAAATGGTGAACTTTCCGAACTTCGGATGACGTCATTCCTGCGCGGACCATTGGCTATACCCTTTGATAAAGTCGAGGCAGCCTATGAGGCCTATCGTTATTTGATCCTGAAGATCAAACAGCCAAAATATCGGCTGTTATTTGATTACAAACCAGGTGATCTGGTTGCCTATGACAATCGTCGAATTTTGCATGGCCGCGAAGCCTTTTCGAGCGGCACGGGCGAACGCTGGTTGCAGGGCTGCTATTCAGAACGCGATGAGCTACGCTCACGCTTGCGCATCCTGGCTAGAGGCCGCCGGGCCGCCGCCAACAAACGATCAACAGGGAATACAGGCCAATGAATTGGGAAGTCTTTATCACATGCGCCGTAACTGGTTCCGGGACATCAGCCCACATTAGTGAACATGTGCCCGTAACACCGCAGCAAATTGCCGACGCTGCAATCGAAGCGGCCAAGGCGGGTGCCGCCATTGCCCACATTCATGTGCGTGATCCTGAATCCGGCCTGCCTTTGCGCGACCCGGCCTTGTACAAGCAAGCCGTTGACCTTATCCGGGCTTCGGACACCGACGTCATCCTGAACCTGACAGCAGGCATGGGCGGTGACTTGACCCTGGGTGGTCCGGAAACACCCCTGCCCCTGAACGAGGCCGGCACAGATATGGCCGGGGCTGAAGAACGTCTGCTGCACGTCACAGAACTGTTGCCGGAAATATGCACCCTGGATTTTGGCACCATGAATTTTGCCGAGGCCGATTACATCATGGCTAACACGCCTGGCACTCTGCGCGCCATGGCCAAACGGGTGCAGGAACTGGGTGTGCGGGCGGAGCTGGAAATCTTTGACACCGGCCATTTGGTGCTGGCAAAGGAATTGATTGCTGAGGGCCTAATCGATGGTCCGGTCATGCTGCAACTTTGCATGGGCATTCCCTATGGCGCGCCAAACGATCCTTTGACCCTGATGTCACTGGTACATTCCCTGCCAAAAGACAGCATTTTCTCAGCCTTCTCCATTGGCCGCGATCAACTGCCCTATGTTTCCATGGCGGTTCTGGCGGGTGGGAATGTGCGCGTGGGTCTGGAAGATAATCTCTATCTTTCCCGTGGCGTCAAAGCTACCAATGGCCAGTTGGTGGAACGTGCCCGAACCATCCTTGAGGCCATGAACGTAAAAATCATGGGCCCTGAAGATGTACGCAAGAAACTCAAACTGACTAAACACGCATGACTGAGATGATATCGAAAGCAGCCTGCATTGGCAGCGGTGTCATCGGGGCGGGCTGGGCTGCACGGCTATTGTGGAACGGTATTGATGTGCATGTCTTCGATCCCAACCCTGAAGCCCAACGCCAACTGGACGAAGTTATCGAAAATGCGGACAGGGCTTTGGCGAAACTGACGCTGGCCCCTCGTCCAACAAAGGGCAAGCTGACTTTCACGACCAACCTGGCCGAAGCTGTCAGGGATGCAGGTTTCATTCAGGAAAGTGTGCCAGAACGTATCGATCTTAAAAAATCAGTTTTAGCCGAGATCGAAACACATGCGCCAAATGATGCGCTGATCTGTTCTTCGTCCTCTGGTTTGCTGCCCAGCGAATTGCAAACCGATATGAAACATCCTGCACGCTTCATGATCGGCCATCCTTTTAATCCGGTGTACCTGTTACCTCTGGTGGAAATTTGTGGCGGTGGTCAAACCGATCCATCAGACATCGAACGGGCACAAAGCTTTTACAATTCCATTGGCATGCGCCCCCTGATCGTGCGCAAGGAAATTGATGGCTTTATCGCGGATCGATTGATGGAGGCCTTGTGGCGAGAAGCTCTGTGGCTGGTCAAAGATGATGTGGCCACGGTCGAGGAAATCGACGAGGCCGTGCGCTTGGGGGCGGGTCTGCGCTGGGCCCAGATGGGTACTTTCATGACCTATCGCATCGCCGGTGGCGAGGGCGGCATGCGTCACTTCATGGAACAGTTTGGACCTTCCCTTAAGTGGCCCTGGACCAAACTGATGGATGTGCCGGACCTTGATGAAGCCTTGCTCGACAAGATTGCAGATCAGTCTGATGCGCAAGCCAAAGGCGGGGATTTCCGGGACATGGAGCGCCTGCGTGACGATTGCCTGGTCTCGACCTTGCAAGCCTTGAAGGTACATGACGTGGGGGCTGGTGCCGAACTGGCCCGGTTTGAAGCCGATCTATATTCCCGTGCCCACCCGGCAGAATCAGGAAGCCCTGACTACAGTAAGCCCCTGCGACTGTATGAAACCGTCGTGCAGCCGGACTGGGTTGATTACAACAACCACATGACCGAAAGCCGCTATCTGCAGGTCTTTGGCGATGCCTCGGATGGCTTTACCCGCCATATCGGTATTGATTCGGATTATCTTGAAGCCACGGGCAGTTATTTTACCGTAGAGACCCACATCATGCATCTGGCGGAAGTTGCCAGTCTTGAGCCGATCTACACCACGACCCAATTATTGGCTATGGACGACAAACGCATCCATCTGTTCCACCGCATTCATCATGGCCGCAACGATGAAGTGTTGGCCTCAGGAGAACAAATGCTGCTGCATGTGGGCAGACGGTCTCGCAAGGCTTGCGCTGCTGACCCCGCCGTTCTGAAAATTCTTGATGAAATAATGACAGCACAAGCCAGCCTGGCCAAGCCCGATCACGCCGGACGCAGCATGGGCATCAAGCCAAAGAGTTAGACCGTTTTTGCCGCGGCGCACATGTTGCGCAATTTGGCCATGGCGGTATCGCGATCCAGAAGGATCAGGCCACAGTCCGGGGCTGCGATCAGCCGATCTGCGTCGATATGCATCAAAGCTCTTTTCAGCAAAATCCTGACCTCGTCAACCGACTCGATCCGGCTTCGGGCGACATCAATGGCCCCCAATATCACGGAAGACTTTTGAAAAAACTCAAGTAAAGACAGATCATTGGCCCGGTGGGCGTGTTCCAGAGAAACCTGGTCAACGCCGCAATCATCCAGCTCCCGCGCCAGTTTGAAATAGCTGTCGACATCTGCCTTGGGGTAATCCTCGTCATCAAGGTGGCCAGGATAACCACAACACATATGCATCACACGGGTGACACCTGAAGGCACTCCTTCAAAACATTTTGCCAGGCTTTCCACACCGAAGTTCAATGCGTCATCAACCCGGCGCGCAAAAACAGGTTCGTCCACCTGGATATACCGACAGCCCGCCGCAACCAAGGTCCGGATTTCGAAATTAAGGGCGGCAGCCAGGTCCATGGCCAGATCCCGCTCATTTTCGTAAGCTTCGTTGGCCGTTGTATCGATGATTGTCAGGGGGCCTGGTATCGTGATTTTCACAGGCCTGTCGGTTGCCGCCTGGGCAATTGCAAAATCTCGATCAAGAAAGTGATCGCCCTTGGGTCTTACTTCGCTTGTTATCGTCGGCAAGTTGGCGATGGCAGCGCCGTTTCGATGTATCTTTGATGTTAGATTGTCAAAATCGATGCCGTCTAAATGACGGCAGTGATAGTGAATATAATTTTCCCGACGCATCTCACCATCAGTTGGCACATCAATGCCACATGCAACCTGGTCTCTGACGGCTTCAGCAGTGGCTTGGTTCAGAACACCTTCATCAAATTTTCTGGCTTCGCCTGCGGTATAGGAAAATCCCTGTGCATCACTGTCAATGGTGCCAGCAGCGTCAGGTTCAATTTCCTGCCAATCACCGCCCCCGAGAGAAACTGGTTTGGGCCAGGCGCCAATGCAAGTTGTCTGAACCAAGGGTCTAACCGACTGTTCAGGTTTTTGCGAGCTGTCGTTCAGCCAGCAAACGGTCCAGCCAATCCGGATCCATTTCAGGCACTGATGAAAGCAACAGGTCGGTATATTCATGGTGGGGCGGCGTCAGGACTTCATCTTTTGGTCCTTGTTCAACCACACGACCCTGCAACATCACCACAATATCATCGGCAATGGCCCGCACGGTTGCCAGGTCGTGGGTGATAAACAGGTAAGAAACATTCACTTCGTCTTGCAGGCGTTGCAGCAGTTTGAGAATTTCTTCCGCCACCAATTGATCAAGGGCCGAGGTTACTTCGTCGCAGATGATCAGGTCAGGCTCAGCGGCCAAAGCGCGGGCAATGCAGATGCGTTGTTTTTGACCGCCAGATAATTCCCCCGGCAGACGATCAATATATTCATCCGGGTTCATCTCGATCATTTCCAGCAACTCGCGGATACGGGCCTCTTTTTTTGCGCCGTGCAGATCAAGATAGAAGCTGAGCGGGCGGCCAATAATTTCGCGGATGCGCTGGCGCGGGTTCAGAGCCGTATCCGGCATCTGATAGATCATTTGCATGCGGCGTAACTGTTCGCGTCCGCGTTGTTCCAGCGCCACAGGCAGGGGCTCACCTTCATACATTACCCGACCGGATTCGGGGGGCAACAGACCCGTGATGGCGCGCGCCAGAGTACTTTTACCGCTGCCACTTTCACCTACAACCGCCACCGTGCGCCCACGCGGTATTTGTATACTGACGTCATGCAAGACCTTGACGCCGCCGGTATAGCTTGCCGTGACATTCTCCACCTTCAGCAAAGGTGTTTCATGGGGTATGAGATCAAGATCATCCTTGGCAAAAGTGCGCACGGCCAATAAATCCCGTGTGTAAGGATCTTTCGGGTTGGCCAGCATGTCGCGCGCATTGCCTTCTTCAATCATGTTGCCGTGGCGCAAGACCATAATCCGGTCGGCCATCTGGGCCACGACGGCCAGGTCATGAGTGACATAGATCGCCGCCGTGTTAAATTCCTTGACCACATCCTTGATCGCCGCCAGCACTTCAATCTGGGTCGTCACATCCAGAGCCGTGGTCGGTTCATCAAATATGATCAAGTCGGGACGGCATGACATGGCCATGGCGGTCATGGCTCGCTGCAACTGGCCGCCAGAGACCTGATGGGGATAGCGATTACCAATGGTATCAGGGAACGGCAACTTCAGACGCCGAAACAATACACGGGCATCTTCTTCCGCTTCGAACTTGGATTTCACCCCATGCTGAACAGGCGTTTCCGAAAACTGGTCAATCAGGCGGTGGGCCGGATTGAAAGACGCTGCCGCACTTTGTGCCACATAGGATATGCGCACGCCGCGAAGGTCGCGCAATTCATCTTCACTGGAGGTACGTAAATCAATACCATCAAAATTAATTTCGCCAGCCGTAATCCGACAGCCTGGCCTGGCATAACCCATAGCGGCCAAGCCAATGGTTGATTTGCCGGCCCCGGATTCACCGATAAGGCCCATGACTTCACCGCGGTGCAAATCAAGATCAATCCCGTGGACGATTTCCTGCCATTGCTCATCAGCCTGGCCTTCAATGCGCAGGCCTCGCATGGATAGAATGATGTCGCCCTTAGTGTTCATCGCGCAGTCCACTTGTTTTATGCAGGAAGAAATCGACGACAAAGTTTACAGCCACAGTCAGCAACGCGATTGCACCAGCGGGCAGCAACGGCGTCACATCGCCGTATGTGATCAGTGTCGCATTATCACGCACCATACTGCCCCAGTCCGCTGTCGGTGGCTGAATGCCTAACCCCAAGAAACTGAGCGCGCTGATAAACAAGAAGACGAAGCAAAACCGCAGGCCAAACTCGGCAACAAGGGGCGGCATGGCGTTGGGCAGGACCTCGCGCCAGATGATCCACCACAGACCTTCACCGCGCAGTCTAGCGGCTTCGACATAGTCCATCACTACAATATTCATGGCAACGGCGCGCGCCAGGCGGAAAACACGGGTGGAATCCAACAGGGCGATTACAACAATCAAAACCGGAATGGAGGTCCCCGTAATGGTCAGGATCAACAGGGCAAAAATCAGGGTCGGGATCGCCATCATGACATCAACCAGGCGGCCCAGCAGCTGATCAATCCAGCCGCCCATCGCCGCCGCCACAAATCCCAATACGCCGCCGACCAGGAAGGCAAGCATTGTTGTCAGAAAGGCGATGCCAATGGTATTTCGCCCGCCATATATCAGGCGTGTGAACATATCCCGGCCCAGATTATCTGTGCCAAGAAGGTATGCGCCGCCCCAGGGCTCAAACGCATCTGCAACGATTTCTGATTCACCAAAGGGTGTCAGAACAGGTGCGAAAACAGCCAGCATGATGTAAATCGCGATGACGAGCAATCCAAATCGGCCGCTCCACGGGGCTTCCATAAATAGTTTGAGGACGGTTTTCATGACGGCCTCATTTTGGATGCAACAGGCGCGGGTTGGTCACAATGGCCAACATATCGGCGAGCAAATTCAGTAGGACAAAGGCGCCCGCAAAAAACATGCTGGTGGACTGCACGACAGGAATGTCACGTTTGGACACACTGTCGACCAGTAATTGCCCCATGCCAGGATAGACAAACACAACCTCGACCACGACCACACCAACAACCAGATATGCCAGGTTGATCACAATTACATTGATGATTGGTGCCAGAGCATTGGGCAGGGCATGGCGGACAATGATCCGCGTGCGGGTCAGGCCTTTGAGATTGGCCATTTCAATATAGGGGCTGGCCAACAGATTGATAATCGCTGCCCGGGTCATGCGCATCATGTGTGCCACGACAACCAGAGTCAGGGTCAGGGCTGGCAAGATGCATCGGAAAACGCGATCCCAGAACGGCATCTCTGAGCCGACGTTCGAAATGCTGGGGAACCAGCCTGCATTCACCGAAAGAAACAAAATCAAAATGTAAGCAACAAAAAATTCAGGAAAAGAAATAGATGTCAGGGTTGTGATATTGATGACGCGATCAAAAAGACTGTTGCGGTGCAAAGCCGCCATTACGCCCAACACCAATGCAAGAGGCACAGCAATTACGGCCGCGATAGCTGCAAGGAAAAGTGTGTTGTAAAGCCGCCAGCTGATCAGTTCGGAAATTTCACGACCATTGGCCAATGATCGGCCCAGGTCGCCCTGCAAAATATTGCCAAGCCATTCCAGATAACGCGTATGGGGTGGCAGGTCGAGGCCAAGTTCCCGCCGGAAAGCGGCAACGGTTTCCGGGGTTGCCGATTGGCCCAGTATCGCTTCCGTCAAATCTCCCGGCAGTAACTCAACACCGAGAAATATGATGACCGAAACGACAAAAAGGGTAAGGAGGCCCAGCGCCAAGCGCTGGACCACCATTTTCACCAGTTGCGGCATCTTGAGCGAACCCGCCCGTCAGCCGTTCTTAGCCAAACCACCAGCGCTCGATGGCCTTGAAGCCATCCATGGCCCAGTTGGCAGCCACATCGCCATGCTCCACCTTGTCACTCATAGCCATGACATAGTTGGCGAACATGGGGATCAAAACACCGCCTTCGTCGCTGACAATTTGCTGCATTTCGGCATACATGGCGTTGCGTTTGCCTGTATCCAGTTCAGCCCGTGCTTTCAGCAACAGTTCATTGAAATGTGGGTGCTGCCAGAAGCTGTCGTTCCATGCCGCATCGGCGGCATAGGCCGTTGAGAACATCCAGTCAGCCGTTGGACGACCACCCCAGTACACTGCACAGAAAGGCTTTTGCATCCATACTTTTGACCAATAGCCATCGTTTGGCTCGCGGATGACATTGATATCAATGCCTGCAGGCCGGGCATGCTCTTTGAACAGAATGGCGGCATCGACAGAACCGGCAAAGGCCGAATCAGCAGCCGACAGATCGATTTTCAGGCTGGACATGCCAGCCTTTTTCAAATGGAATTTTGCCTTATCGATGTCATAAGATTTTTGCGGCAAAGAACTGGCATGCTGCGGGCTGGAGGCTGAAATCGGATGGTCGTTGCCAATAGCGCCATGGCCTTTGAGAACAGTCTTCATGATGGCTTCGCGGTCAATGGAATACTTCAAAGCCTGACGTACATGGACATTGTCAAACGGTGGTGTGTCACAGCGCATGGTAAAGGTATAGTGCTGGTTGCCACTGGCTTCCAGAAGACGCAAACCCTTGCGACGCTTGAGCAAATGGGCTGTTTTCAGGTCCACCTTGTCCATGGCATCAATTTCGCCGGTGGTCAGGGCATTGGTGCGGGCTGTTGCATCCGCAATGGTAATAACCTCGGCGCTGTCAAAATGGCCGAAGCCTTTTTTGAAGTAATTCGGGTTACGCTTCATGGTCGTGCGCACACCGGCTTCATATTTCTGCAGCACCATGGCGCCGGTTCCAACACCTGATTTCCAGTCCACGCCATTGCCCATCTTCGGCATAATCGGAATATGATAATCACTGATGATATACGGGAAATCGGCATTGCCATCCTGCAAGGTAATGACCAGTGCATTAGGGCCGTCTGCCTTCATTTCAATAATCGGCTGCAACAGTTTTTTGGCAGCTGATTTGCTGTCCTTGCCACGGTGGTGATTGATCGAGGCGATGACGTCACCTGAATCCATGGTTTTGCCATTGTGGAATTTAACGCCTTGGCGCAGCTTGAAGGACCAGACCCGGCCATCGGGGGAGGCATGAAAGCTTTCTGCAAGCTCAGGTACCAAATTGCCGTTTTGATCAACTTCGGTCAGGCCGTTACGCAAGGTCGCGCCAACAACCTGCATATACAGGTTTTCAAATGTCGCAGGATCGAGTGAATCGGTCGTTGATCCATGCCCCAGGCCAAGGCGGAAGTGACCACCCTTTTTAGGTGATGCAGCCATCACAGATGACGGCGCCATAGCAGCAGCCACACCCAGCGCTGACGCACCTGTCAAAAAGCCACGACGCGAAGCCGATGACATAAGTATACTATCGTCTTTTTTATCTGAACCCATTTTGTCCTCCCAGACAATCTTGAATATTTGGCATCATTTCGGGCTGATACCTTAAGCCATGGCTGCCTGATCCGCGGATTGTTTCGCAACCCTGTCGAGACCAAGACACCCTGAATTTTGATTGTTCGGGAAGTCTAACAGTATTTTTGCGGTAGAGTCCAAAAATGACAAAATAAATATGAATTATCTTTGGGATACCTGCCAGTTTTTACTTGCAAAAACAGGAGCTTTAGCCTGTGCAAGAGCGGGATTACCAAGGATCATATCTGCAGCCTTTTCCGCCATCATGATGGTGGGCGCATTAAGGTTTCCACTAACGATATTCGGCATGATGGAAGCATCAACAATGCGCAGATTATCCATGCCATGCACCCGTGTCTGGCCATCCACGACAGACATTTCATCGACCCCCATTTTGCAGGTGCAGGAAGGGTGATAGGCGCTGTCAGATTTCTGACGCACAAAGGCATCAATCTGATCATTCGTCGTGATGCCCTCACCGGGCGCCATTTCCTTGCCGCGATAAGGCTCGAAGGCGGCTTGGGAAAATATTTCACGCGTCAATTTGACGGCGTCCCGCATTTCCCGGCGGTCCTGTTCTGTTGTCAGATAATTTGGTTGAATCAAAGGATGCTGGCGTGGATCAGCTGACTGCAAGCGTAAATCCCCCACACTGGTCGGACGCATGGGCCCGATATGAGCCTGAAAAGCATGTCGATCGGGCATGATCCGACCGTGATCCCAGACCACGGACGGCAAAAAGTGGTATTGCAGATTGGGGTGTTCAATACCTGGCTCACTGCGGATAAAGCCCCCGGCCTCGAGATGGGCTGAAGCACCCAGGCCGGTATTAAACATAAACCATTCGGCCCCGATCATGACCTGATTCCAGGGTTTTGTGCTGGAATATAGTGTAATCGGCTTTGTGCATTCATATTGCACATAAAGCTCCAGGTGGTCTTGCAGGTTCTGACCCACGCCGGACAGGTCCGCAACCACGGGGATATCGTGCTCCTGAAGGTGATCAGCAGGACCCAGGCCCGATAACATAAGCAATTGTGGGGAGTTGATCGCCCCACCGCATAGAATGATCTCGCGTTCAGCGCGCACCTGATGGGGAATACCTCGCTGGTCATATTCAATGGCAACGGCCCTGGTGCCTTCGAAAACTATTTTTGTGGCCAGGGCGCGCGTTTCAACGGTCAGATTGGATCGATGCATAGCAGGCTTGAGATAGGCTGTCGCCGCAGACCAGCGCCGACCTTTATGGATGGTCATGTCCATCCAGCCCACACCTTCTTGCTGAAAGCCGTTCATGTCCTGGGTTTTGGGATAGCCGGCTTGCTGTCCGGCATCGATAAAGGCATTAAACAGCGGGTTTGGCGTCAACTGGCGGCTGACATTCAGAGGGCCATCACCACCCCGATAGTCATTGTCGCCGTTCTGCCAGGTTTCGGCTTTACGAAAATAGGGCAAGACATCAGCGTAAGACCAACCGGGCAAGCCCTGTGCCGCCCAGCCGTCATAATCCAACGCATGACCCCGCACATAGACCATGGCATTTAACGACGATGATCCACCCAGCACCCTGCCGCGCGGCCAGTACATACGCCGCTGATCCATACCGGACTGGGCTTCGGTTTCGTAATACCAGTTATATTTATCGTCAGCCAGATTATAGGTCAGGGCTGCGGGCATGTGGATTTTCCAGGTGCGATCCTTAGGCCCAGCCTCCAACAACAAGACCTTTGTATCGGGGTCTGCCGACAACCGGTTGGCCAACGTGCAACCCGCAGACCCACCACCAACAATAATGTAATCGTAACTCTGTTCTGTCATATCAATAGGGTGAATCTACGTCGCCAAGTTCGACATAAACACTCTTCAGCTGACTGTAGTGCTCAATGGCGGCATGACCGTTCTCACGGCCTATGCCAGATTGTTTGTAACCGCCAAAGGGCATCTCAATCGGTGTGATGTTATAGTTGTTGATCCAGCAAGTGCCAGCCTCCAGGCGGGCAATAACCCGATGGGCGCGGGCAAGGTCACGTGTAAACACACCTGCTGCAAGACCGAATTCTGTATCGTTTGCGCGGGCAACAACTTCGTCTTCCTCATCAAAAACCAGCACCGACATTACCGGTCCAAAAATCTCATCTGTGACAATTTCCATATCATCGGTGCAGCCCGAGAAAACAGTTGGTTCAACAAAATTACCATTACCCAGGTCGCCAGACATCACGCGTTCACCACCGCACATCAACGTCGCCCCGCCAGCTTCACCTTTTTCAATGTAAGACATAACCTTGGCCAGGTGATCAGCTGAAATCAGAGAGCCGACCTGCGTTTTCATATCCAGCGGGTCACCAATTTTCAGGTTCACAGTCTTTTCGACCAGGCGCGTGAGAAATTCTTCATGTATGCTGCGTTCGACAAATACCCTTGTGCCATTTGAACAGACCTCACCCTGGGTATAAAAGTTCGCCAACATGGCAGCATTTACCGCATTTTCCATATCGGCATCAGCAAAAATAATCAGCGGCGATTTGCCACCCAGTTCCATGGTGACATACTTCAGCGTTTCAGCCGCAGCCGCCATGACTTTCTTGCCAGTACCGACTTCACCTGTAAGTGAAACCTTGGCAATGCCTGGGTGAGCCACCAGCATGGCACCGGTGTCGCGCTCTCCCTGAACAACATTAAAAACACCATCTGGCAAGCCGGCTTCAGTGTAAATTTCAGCCAGCTTCGGGGCTGTCAGGGGTGTCATCTCCGACGGTTTGAAAATCATGGCGTTGCCACATGCCAGTGCAGGGGCAGATTTCCAGCAGGCGATCTGCAAGGGGTAATTCCAGGCGCCAATACCGGCACATACGCCCAACGGTTCACGTCGAGTGTAAAAGAAAGCATTGCCCAGATCGACATGTTCACCATGTAGTCCCGCCGCCAGTCCGGCAAAATATTCAATAGCATCGGCCCCGGAAAAGACGTCTACATCCAGGGCTTCCTGCAGAGGCTTGCCCGTATCCAGAACTTCCAGCCGGGCCAGGTCTTCGACCTGGTCTCTCAACAAATCCGCAGCTTTCTTCAAAATGCGACCACGTTCCGTTCCGGTCATAGCCGACCAAATAGCAAACCCGGCCCTGGCGGCTTCAACTGCGGCTTCCACGTCGGCTTCACCCGCTGCATTGATCGTTGACAGAACTTCGCCAGTGGCAGGATTAAGAGTGTCAAACCGGTGGTTTGAATCAGGATCAAAATATTTGCCGTTGATCCAGGTATGTTGTTTGGAAATCAAAATTATCTCGTTTCTGAAAGGTCGCCCAAAGAAAAATACTTGCCATTGAATACAACACATCAGCTGTCTTTGAACAGTCACTTCCTTTAGGATCAACGACACAAAATTTGATCATCGCTGGAGATAAAGTGACCATACGCGGCATATTATTCGATAAAGACGGCACCCTGATCGATTTTGACCAAACCTGGATGCCCGCCTACCACGCGGCCCTGGATGATCTATGCCGCCCGCTGTCTGACCCGAATGTGAAGAACAGATGCCTGGTGGCATCGGGCTATGACATTGATCGTGGCTGTACTGTTCCAAATTCTGCCTTGGCGGTTGAAGGATCAGATGATATTGCCATGATTTGGCTGAAAGCCGCAGGCCAGCCTTCGGAAAAGGCCGCCATCGACCGCCTTGTTCAGATCATGGAGGACTATTCGGCCGATCATCCCGTGCCGCTTTTTGATGTTGCCACCCTGTTCAAACGGCTGACTGACCGTCATCTGAAACTGGGTATCGCCACCATGGATGCGGAGTGGGTTGCCCGTCGTTCCATGGATAAATTGTCGGCAGCTGAGCACATCCAGTTTTACGCAGGATATGATTCAGGCTTCGGTCGCAAACCTGGTCCCGGCATGGTTCAAAAATATTGCGCCGATACGAACCTGCAACCGGATCAGATTATTGTCGTTGGTGATAATCTGCACGATCTGCACATGTCGATCAGTGCGGGGGCTGCCTTGTCGGTTGGTGTCTGTTCAGGTGTTGCCAACAGGGATGATCTTGCTGATGTTGCAAATTATGTTATCGAGGACGCCACAGAAATCGAAGATCTGCTTGATCAACTGAATTAGGGACTGGGAATTTGGCAATGGAAGATCAAGAGCAACGCGTAATTGTAACTGCTGGTGCCTCAGGCATCGGGCGCGCCATTGTTGACGCTTTTCTGGAAAGCGGCGCGCGTGTTCATGTGGCCGACCTGGACACAAGTGCCGTAGACAAATTACCTGCCGACAATAACTTGTCGGCCAGCGTCACGGACGTGGCTGACGCCGATGGCGTTCGCAAGATGTTTGCCACGGCGCACGAGAATCTTGGCCCCGTTACCACATTGGTAAACTGTGCAGGCATTGCTGGCCCTACTGCGGTCATGGAAGACATCGACCCCGCTGCCTGGCGTCAATGTGTTGCCGTTAATCTGGAGGCATCATTCCTCTGCGCGCAACAGGCTATCCCGCATATGAAAGCCGCAAAAGCCGGAGCGATTATCAACATGTCATCAACCGCAGGATTGTTTGGCTATCCCATGCGCACGCCTTATGCCGCTGCAAAATGGGGCTTGATCGGATTAACCAAATCCATGGCCATGGAACTGGGTCCCTGGGGTATTCGGGTCAATGCTATTTGTCCGGGCTCGGTGGAAGGGCCCCGTATGGACGCCGTCATGGCTGCCGAAGCGACCAAGCGGGGAAGCGCGCCTGAGGATGTGCGCACCACTTATACCAAAGGCGTCAGTTTGCGCACATTTGTTACGGCCCAAGACATTGCCAATATGGCCCTGTTCCTGTGTTCGCCAGCTGGCGCACGCGTTTCGGGTCAGGCAATTCCGGTTGACGGGCACACAGAGTTTAACGGTACGATGGAGGCTCAATAGAAGGGCTGCCCATGTTGATCAAAAGCGTTGCACAAAAGGATCGGACAATCGTCGTGCATTGGGAAGATGACGAGGAAACGCTGTTTCCGTGTCTGTGGCTGCGCGACAACGACCCCGGCGCTTTTCACCCTGAGACCCGGGAGCGTACCTTTGATTTACTTAGTGTCGATGCGTCAATCACGCCACAATATTTTCGAATAGATAACACCAACAACAACCTGATTGTTCGTTGGCCAGACCTTGATACAGACAGTACCTATCCGGCAGCGTGGCTCCAGTCCGGTCAGCCAGGAAAGAAGCGCATTGATGGCAGTGCCGTTCAGCCGAAGACGTGGAAAGCTTCCACTTTCAAGAATTTACCTCGTCACACCGCGAATCTGGTTTCATCTGACCCCCAAACGATGCTGGCCTTTCTGAAAGATTTGACAAACTCGGGCATCACAATCATTGAAGGTTTGAACGCCTCAGAAATGGCTGGACTTGCAATCGGCGAAATGATCGGGCCCATGCGGAATTCAAATTTCGGCCCGGTCTTTGATGTGATCAGCAAACCTGATCCAAACAATCTGGCATACACGTCTGGTCATTTACCCCTGCATACAGACCTGCCTAATCAGGAGGTTCCACCGGCCTACCAATTCCTTCATTGCATCGTAAATGACGCGGACGGCGGTGAATCGCTTTATTGCGATGGTTTTCAAATTGCCGATGACTTGCGTATTCACCAGCCAGAAATATTTGATTTGCTGGCCAATACATCCATTCCCTTTCGTTTTCACGACGGGCAAACAGACATTCGCCGTCACCGCCCGGTCATTACTCTTGATGAAGCCGGTGCCGTTTCCATGATCGCCTGGAATGCCCATTTGGCTGATGGCTTCGATATGGACGCGCATCTTGTGGCCGACTACTACCATGCCTATCGCACGTTCATGGCAATGGCCCGTGACCCCGCCTATGTGGCCTCCGTCAAGCTGAGGGCAGGGGAAATGGTTGCGTTCGACAACCGTCGTGTGCTGCATGGTCGGGCACAATTTTTCCCCAATACAGGTAACCGGCACCTGAAGGGCTATTACATTGACCGCGTAGACATGATGAGCCGGATCAGACTGTTGTCGGCCTGATAGTCAGACCAGAGCGATTTCCGATTAAACGGAAATGCTCGAGCCGTTTAAATATTTGAATCCGGCTCGGACGATTTTCGCTCCGCGATGTATGTCTGCAAAGCTTCATCAATGGCAGGGTCTATGGCAGGTGCAACGTAACTCGCCAATTTTTCCTTATAGATGCGGTTCGCCCGGGTACAGGCATCTTCCCGACCCGCCGCATCCCACTGTTCATAAGAATTATTGTCTGCCGTTTCATAGCGGTAAAAAGCACTTTCAAAGTTGGCCTGGGTGTGGGCCGAACCCAAATGGTGAGAGCCTGGTTCCGTCTCGCGAATAGCATCCATGGCCTGACCGTTTTCCGACAAATCAATGCCTTTGGCCAGAACCGCCATTCCACCAAGCTGATCCGCATCCAAAATAAATTTTTCAAACCCTGCCGACAGCCCGCCTTCCAACCAGCCCGCCGCATGCAAAGTGAAATTCACCCCGGCCTGCAAGGTTGGCAATATTGTGTTGGTGCTTTCGTAGGCGGCCTGGGCGTCTGCAACCTTTGACGCCGTAAGTGAGCCACCGGAACGGAAAGGCACACCCAACCGCCGGGCCAGTTGCGCCGCTGCCGTCAGGATCATCGTGCCTTCCGGCGTGCCAAAGGTTGGCGCGCCCGACTGCATGGAAATGGAACTGACAAAAGTGCCAAAGACCACCGGTGATCCAGGTCGGAGCAACTGGGTATAGGCCATACCAGCCAGAGCTTCAGCCAGCAGCTGCGCCAAGGTCCCTGCGGCAGTAACCGGGCTCATGGCACCCGCCAGAATGAAAGGCGAAATAATGCTGGCCTGATTGGCCGATGCGTAAACTTCAGCGGCACCCAGCATGGTGGCGTCAAATACCAGGGGTGCGTTCGAATTGATCAGGTTTATCACGACACAATTTTGATCGACAAAGTCCTTGCCGAACAGAATTTCAGACATTTTCACAGTATCCGCCGCCCGTTCAGGTGCGGTCACCGAGCCCATATAGGCTTTGTCAGACCAGCGCATGTGGCTGTAAACCATGTCAAAATGGCGTTTGTTTACCGGCAGATCGACGGGTTCACACACGGTGCCACCGGAATGATGAATGTTGGGTTCAAGATAAGCCAGTTTCACAAAATCGCGGAAGTCTTCGATGGTGCCATAGCGCCGTCCACGATCCATGTCAGTGACAAAAGGCGCGCCATAAACAGGCGCAAAGACCGTATTATTACCGCCAATGACAACATTGCGTTCCGGGTTGCGGGCATGTTGTGTGAATTCGCGCGGGGCGGTTTGCAACAGCTTGCGTGCCAACCCTCTGGGGATACGCACACGTTCGCCATCTATATCGGCTCCGGATTTTTTCCACAGATCCAGCGCTCGCTGACTGCCACGAAAATCTATGCCGGTTTCTGCCAGAATAGTATCGGCATTGGCCTCGATGATCTGCAGTCCCTCTTCGCCAAGGATCTCCGTGCAGGGAATGTTACGCTGGATATAGGGCGATACCGCAACAGGTGCTGCAGCCCGCTGGGCCTTGCGGGCTTCACGCCCCCGGCGGCCACCGCGCGCAAGTCTTTCCGACATTCGTAATCTCCGTGTGGTTTTTCTGGCAGGATCATGTCGTTCAGTTTGGACAGGGTCTAACGCAGGTGCGCCGTTCATTGCTCTGAAGGCGTCTTTTCCGGACACCTGAAGGTCGCAATGTGGACAGAAAGATCATGTTGCATCCTTCATTGATGGCGAAGAATTGAGATGACGCAAATATAAGATCGAACCAAGAGGTTGAGAAATGAAGTCACAGGCACGCGTGGTTGTTATCGGGGGCGGCGTGGTTGGCGTTAGTACGCTATATCATCTGGCCAAAAAGGGCTGGACTGACTGCGTCCTGATCGAGCGCAAGGAGCTGACTTCCGGCTCAACCTGGCATGCTGCCGGTTTGCTGCCGCTTTTCAACATGAGCTATTCGGTCGGCCAACTGCACAAATATTCAGTAGCCTTTTATGAATCGCTGGAGGCTGAAACCGGCCTGGATGTGGGCTTGCGCCAGGTTGGCAATATCCGCCTGGCGACAAACCAGGATCGCATGGACGAATATCGCCAATATGCCTCCACCGGACGCACCATTGGTGTTGACGTGAAGTTTCTGACCCCGGAAGAAATTGGCAAATTATGGCCGCTGTGTAATCCCGAAGGCCTGGTAGGCGGAATCGTACATCCAGATGACGGCTACATTCAGCCCGCCGACTTGACCCAGTCCATGGCCCGTGGGGCCCGCGATATGGGGGCCGAGATTAACCGCTTCACAACTGTGTTGGGGATCGAGCAACAAGCCAACGACGAATGGCTGGTCCGCACTGACAAGGGTGATATCACATGCGAACATGTGGTTTCTGCCACCGGCAGTTTTGCCCGGCAAACCGGCGCAATGGTCGGCCTGGATATCCCGGTTATTCCCGTTCAACACCAGTTCATTGTTACAGAACCCCATCCGGCCATTCAGGCGAGGCACGAGCAAGGCCTGCCGGAAATGGGTGTCTTAAGGGAATCAGATGGTTCCTGGTATATGCGTGAAGAAGCCGGTGGCTTGTTGTTGGGACCATACGAAGTGGGCGCACCAGCCTGCTACGTGGATGGCCCATCCTCCGACAGCGAATATGAATTGTTTCAGGAAGATATCGAACGCCTGGAGCCCCACATTGAAAGCGCCATCAACCGCGTGCCAATTTTTGGCGAGGTTGGCGTCAAGGAAGTTTACAATGGTGCCATCGCGTACACCCCTGACGGAAATCCAATTGTGGGTCCGGCCTGGGGGGTAAAAAACTTCTGGCTAAATGAAGGCCACAGCTTTGGCATCACAGCTGCCGGTGGTGCCGGCTGGCAACTGGCGGAATGGATCATCGAAGGCGTACCAACCGTCGACATGATGGGTGTGGACCCACGTCGCTATGGCGATTATGCCTCCAAGGCCTACCTGCAAGCCAAGAATGAAGAAGCTTATTCCAGTGTCTTTGTCATCCACTATCCCGACGAGGAACGACCGGCGGGCAGGCCTCTGCGCACAGCACCCTGTTACGAGCGCCTCAAAGACCTGGGTGCCGTGTTCGGTCAGAAATTTGGCTGGGAGCGGGCCAACTGGTTCGCGCCCGAAGGCGTGTCACAAGAAGATCATTGGTCCTTCCGGCGCTCAAACTGGTTTGAACATGTCGGTGCTGAATGCCGCAATGTGGCGACAAATGTTGGTCTGCTGGACATGTCCGCTTTCGCCAAATGCCGCATTTCCGGACCGGGCGCCACAGCCTATCTGGATAAGCTTGTTGCCAACAAACTGCCAAAGAAATTTGGCCGCATCGGCCTGTGTCACGCCCTGACCAACAAGGGCGGTGTGATGTCTGAATTTACAATCATGCGCGAGGCTGAAAATTCATACTATCTGGTTTCCGCCGGTGCCTTGCAGCGCCTGGACCATGATGTGTTGGGCAAGGTTTTGCCGACAGACGGCAGTGTGCAATTTGAAAATCTGACCAACAGTTTCGGCGTCTTTGCTTTGGCTGGTCCCAACAGCCGGGAATTGCTGCAACGTGTCTCACAAGCTGACTATTCCAATGCCGCGTTCCCCTGGCTGACAGGTCAGGATGTTGTTGTTGGTCATGCCCCCACCATGGCGCTACGCGTCAATTTTGTCGGCGAGCAAGGCTGGGAGCTTCATCATCCCATAGAATATCAAAATCATATCTTTGATGTCTTGATGGCCGCGGGCGAAGACCTGGGTCTGAAGCCTTTTGGTATTCGTGCCATGGACAGCCTGCGCATCGAAAAATCCTATCGCATGGTGGGCACGGAAATGTCTATCGAATATGCCGCCTGGGAATCTGGCCTTGATCGCTTTGTGCATCCTGACAAGGGTGATTTTGTCGGGCGCGACGCCTTACTGGCCTGGCGCGACAAGGGATTTAACAATGCCTTTGTTACCCTTGAAGTTCACGACGTGACCGATGCAGACGCCCTTGGCAACAATTCGATTTTCCTGAACGGTGAAGTTGTTGGCCGTGCCACGGGTGGAAATTATGGTTGGCGTTTAGGTAAATCAATCGCCCTCGCCATGGTGCGACCAGACCTGACTGACCTGGATACAGAGCTGGAAATGGATATTCTTGGCACAACCCACCGCGTCACCGTTATCGAGGAAAGTCCCTTCGATCCAACGAATGAACGCATACGGGCTTGATATTTGTTCGAGATTTGATCCCACATGTCGCCTTTCAGAGAATCTATGTCCTGGTTGAGACAGTCTGTGGCTATGTCTGAATTAGCTTGATGAAATAACGTGCCCTCTTTTGTGGAGACTTTACCATGGCCGGTGAAGACGAGTTTGAAGACGAAATTGACCTCTCTGCCCTCGACAATGCGGATTTGGTCAAACAGATGCATGACGACCTGTACGATGGCCTTGAAGACGAGGTTGTTGAGGGCACCCAGATATTGCTGGATCGCGGTTGGGCGCCTTACAAGGTTCTGACCGAAGCTCTGGTCGAAGGCATGCGCATCGTCGGCATTGATTTCCGCGATGGCATCCTGTTTGTGCCGGAAGTATTGATGTGCGCCCGTGCCATGAAGGCCGGTATGTCCATCCTGAAGCCCTTGTTGGCCGAAAGCGGTGCGCCGCAGATGGGCAAGATGGTCATCGGTACCGTCAAGGGTGATATCCACGACATTGGCAAAAACCTGGTCGCCATGATGATGGAAGGTGCCGGATTTGAAGTTATTGATATTGGCATCAACAACCCGGTTGAAGATTATCTCAGCGCCCTGGAAGAACATCAGCCGGATATTCTCGGCATGTCAGCCTTGCTGACAACAACCATGCCTTATATGAAGGTCGTGATTGATACCCTGAAAGAAAAAGGTATTCGTAACGACTATATTATCCTGGTTGGCGGTGCACCTTTGAACGAAGAATTTGCCGACGCTGTCGGGGCTGATGCCTATTGTCGGGATGCGGCTGTTTCGGTTGAAATTGCCAAATCCTTCATGGCCAAACGCCAAGGATCTCTTGCCGCAGTCATGGCTCAGGCTGGTTAAACAAAATCATGGGTACCCTGGTTGTTGCCTGTGGCGCGCTGGCCCGTGAAATTACCAGCCTGGTTACGGCCCATGGCTGGGAGCAACTGCGCGTCACCTGCCTGCCCGCAAAACTGCACAATCATCCGGATCAAATCCCGGATGCTTTGCGCAACAAAATCCAGGAAGAGCGCCGGGACGATGAAGACGTTCTTGTCATGTATGGCGATTGTGGTACGTCGGGCGGGATCGATAAGGTCCTGGCTGAATTTGAAGCAACTCGTATCCCCGGGGCGCATTGTTATGCCTTTTATGCCGGCGAAGCCAAGTTCGATGCCTTAATGGCGGAAGAGCCTGGCAGCTTTTTTCTGACAGATTATTTGGTGCGTCAGTTTGAGACCTTGATTATCAAGGGCCTGGGACTGGACCGGTTCCCGCAATTACATGCCGACTATTTTGGCAATTATCATCGCCTTGTGTATCTCGCCCAAACTGACGACGACAACCTGGACCAACAGGCACAGGCCGCAGCAAAACGTCTGGGCTTGATTTATGAAAAACGACGGACCGGTCTCGGTGACCTTGCCGACTTCATGGTCCGGGCGGCCTAAACCTGATCATGGCTAATCTGACGGTCGTATACTGGCGCGATATACCGGCCCAGGTCATCGCCAAAGCCGGTCGCAAATCAGCTAAAAAAATGCTCTCCGACCGCTTTCAGGAAGCCATTGATCGGGCTGCCATGCGATCAGGTGCGGCAGGTACAGACGAATATCTGGAAGACTGGCGTCGCGGCGAACCTGTTGCCTTTAAGGGCGATCTTGAGGAAGCAGCACAAAAACTGGTTCTTGAAACAGAACAATCCTGGACCGACGATGCTCTTGCATCTCTGGTAAAATCCAACGGTCGCAGAGAGACCTGACATGACCGGAACCTCAGCATACGAACCAGCGGGCACCGGCCACGTTCGGCGCGCACGATCCGCCTTTACCATAAGGTTGTGGGCGGTGCGTCATGCGCGTTTTCTGGAAATTATTTATGACGCGTTTGCGGATGTATTCCTCGCCCTGCACCCCTTTTGGAAATTGATAGGTTATCAGCGAGTAGAGCGACCCATGGTCGCTGTCGAAGGTCTCGTCAAACGATTTTTATTTGATTGCCGCATGTGTGGCCAATGTGCCCTGGGCGACACCGGCATGTCTTGTCCCATGAATTGCCCCAAAAGCATTCGCAATGGTCCATGTGGTGGCGTGCGGCCCAACGGCAATTGCGAGATCGAAGCAGACATGCCTTGCGTCTGGGTCGAAGCCTGGTCTGGCAGCCAGCAAATGAAAAAAAATGAAAATATCTTGCACCTGCAGCCCGCTGTTGATTACAGCCTGCGCGGTACATCTTCCTGGCTGCGGGCAACGGCACTTAGGGCCGAAGCACAGGACAGGAAATGACGAATATTGACCACGAAAACCTGTTGCAGCCCTTGCCAGGCCATACGTCAAATGGCCGCCTGGAACGAATTCTGCGGCGCGGTGAATTTGCCGTAACAGCAGAACTTAACCCGCCGGATTCAGCAGACCCCACTGAAGTATTCGACCGCGCCGCCGTATTTGATGGCTGGGTTGATGGCATCAATGCCACGGATGGCAGTGGCGCCAATTGCCATATGTCCAGCGTCGGGGTGTGCGGGTTGCTGACCCATGTGGGCTATGCGCCGGTGATGCAGATTTCCTGTCGTGATCACAACCGCATCGCCATTCAGGGCAATGTGCTGGGGGCCGCGGCCATGGGTGTGAGCAATCTCTTGTGCCTGTCTGGAGATGGCGTACAAAATGGTGATCAGCCAGAAGCCAAACCGGTGTTTGATCTGGATTCCATGTCGCTTTTGAACATGGTTCGGACCATGCGGGATGAATCCCGGTTTTTGTCTGGCCGCAAGATCACTTCACCACCACGCCTGTTTCTGGGCGCCGCCGTTAACCCCTTTGCCCCACCGCACAATTTTCGACCTCAACGTCTGGCTAAAAAAATTGAAGCAGGTGCCCAGTTTGTGCAATCACAATACTGTTTTGATGTGCCCATGTTGGAAAATTACATGGCGCGGGTGCGAGATATGGGCCTGGATAAAAGGTGTTTTATCCTGATCGGTGTTGGTCCTTTGGCTTCGGCCAAGGCTGCGCGCTGGATGCGTTCACATGTACCAGGTGTGCATATTCCAGACAGTATTATTGAGCGACTGGAAGGTGCTGAAAACCAGCGCCAGGAAGGGGCCGAAATCTGCATCGACCTGATCCAGCAGATCAGCGAAATTGAAGGCGTTGCCGGTGTTCACATGATGGCTTACCGCCAAGAAGAACAGGTCGCCGATATTGTTCATCGCTCCAACATTTTGAAAGATCGCCGCCCCTGGAAACGTGAGGCAGGTGCTGCCCTTGCCGCCGCTGAAGAAATGACAGCTGAAGTTGGTGAGAATGTGGAACTTGCCAACGCCGTTGCTGCCGCTTCCGGAGAGGGCTAAGTCGCTTTCGGAACAGAATTCAAGATTTTACCGCAATAGAACATGATTATACGTTTACCAGGATATTTAGTATGACAGACACCATTCTCAGCAGCGCCAGCCGTGAAATCATCATCGGCTTTGACCAACCATTTTGTTCCATTGGCGAGCGCATCAACCCCACGGGTCGAAAATTGCTGGCAGCCGAAATGAAGGCGGGCGATTACAGCCGAGTGGAGGCTGACACCCTGGCCCAGGTCGCTGCAGGTGCGCGCATGCTGGACATCAACGCAGGCATTCCCCTGGCGGATGAACCCAAAATTCTGGCGGAAACAATCCAGCTGGTTCAGTCTCTGACCGATTTACCCTTGAGCATCGATTCTTCCATCGTTGCCGCCCTAGAAGCCGGGCTTGCCGTGTATCAGGGCAAAGCCCTGGTGAACTCCGTCACGGGTGAGGATGAAGTTCTGGAAGCCGTGTTGCCGCTGGTAAAAAAATACGGAGCTGCCGTTGTCGCCATATCCAACGATGAAACCGGTATTTCCGAAGACCCGGACGAACGCTTTGCTGTCGCCAAAAAGATCGTAGAACGGGCTCAGGATTTTGGCATTTCGCCTGCCGATGTGGTCGTTGATCCCCTCGTCATGCCCGCCGGTGCCTTGCCAGGTGCGGGTCGCCAAGCCTTGCATATCATCAAGCGATTGCGTGAAGAATTAAAGGTCAACACCACTTGCGGCGCGTCCAATATCAGTTTCGGTCTGCCCAATCGCCATGGCATGAACGCCGCCTTTCTTGCCATGGCCATGGGTGCCGGCATGACGTCCGCCATTATGAACCCTTTGCACGAACCTGAGATGAGCGCCGTCATGGGAGGCGATATCATGTTGGGCCATGATGAAAACTGCCGAACCTGGATCAACCGCTTCCGCGAACCTGCGGCTGAAGGTGCCGAGGGAGCCGGTCGTCGCGGGGGCGGACGTCGACGCAGACGTGCCTGATCGAGATCACATTGTTGTCTTCACCCCGTCCGGTCGGCGGGGGAACTTCAAGGCGGGAACAACCGTCTTGCAGGCCGCCCGTAATTTGGGTGTGGATCTGGATTCGATTTGTGGCGGGCGTGGCATTTGCGGGCGCTGTCAGATCGCCTCAGAATCAAGCAAGCTTTCAGGTCTGACGGCGACCGAGAGAGCCTATGCCAAACGCAAGGGATTGACGCCCGGCCGCCGCCTTGGCTGCGCTGCCACCATCCACGGTGATACCATTGTTGATGTGCCGGTGGAGAGCCAGGTTCATCGACCGGTCGTACGTAAATCGCTGGATGCCCGACCAATTAACGTCGGCCCGGTGGTCCGGCTTTGTTATCTTGAGCTGCCGATCAGCGACCTGGGCGATGCCACAAGTGAGGCCGCCAGGGCCGGTCTTTTACTAGCCAAAGACTGGCAAATTCCGGACATCTGGTGGGCTTTTTCTACCTTACAAAGCCTTCAATCAGCCCTTTTGTCCGGTGATCGCAAGATTACTGTTGCGGTGCAGGACAACCACGTTATTGCGGTTTGGCCAGGGCTTCACGATCGGGCTTATGGTCTGGCGGTTGATATCGGCTCGACAACTTTGGCACTTTATCTTTGCGATCTGTCAGACGGCAGCATTATCGCGTCGTCGGGTGCCATGAACCCGCAAATTCGCTTTGGCGAAGACGTCATGAGCCGGGTTTCCTACGCCATGATGAATGAAGATGGTGCCGCCGCCATGACAGATGCAGTGCGGAGTGAACTGGATCGCCTTGTCGGTGTTGTTCTGGAAGACACGGCTGTGACGCGTGACGAAGTTCTGAATATTGTTCTGGTTGGCAATCCGGTTATGCATCATTTGTTGCTGGGACTGGACCCGGCCCCTCTTGGGGCGGCCCCCTTTGCCCTTGCCATTGACGAAGCCATGCATTTGCCCGCCACCTCATTGGACCTGAACCTGAATTCCGGTGCGCAAGCATATGTCTTACCGTGCATCGCTGGACATGTGGGGGCCGATACGGCAGCTGTTATTTTGTCGGAGCAGCCACACAAGTCCGCTGAGCCCGTTTTGATTATCGACATAGGCACCAATGCCGAAATTGTTTTGGGAGACCAGAGCCGTTTATTGGCGGCCTCATCGCCGACAGGACCTGCTTTCGAAGGAGCCCAGATCAGTGCCGGGCAACGCGCCGCCCCTGGTGCCATCGAGCGGGTGCGCATTGACCCTGAAACACTGGAACCAAAGGTCAAGGTCATCGGCAATGATCTGTGGTCTGATGATCCGGCTTTTGATGCACAAGTCACCGGTCTGTGTGGGTCGGGCATCATCGAAGTCATCGGTGAGATGGTACTGGCGCGCCTGGTGACGGCGGATGGTATTATCGACGGTGAGATGGCCAGCCGCACTTCCCGGATCGAAGCCAGTGACCGAACCTTTAGTTACACCTTGTGGGACGGAGCGACAAAAATTCAGGTTACCCAGGATGATATCCGTGCCATTCAATTGGCCAAGGGAGCCCTGACGGCGGGCTGGCGATTACTGATGGATATCGCTGGATTGCAAACCGTGTCACGCACGGTTTTATCCGGTGCTTTCGGGGCCCACATTGATCCCCTGTATGCCATGATTTTGGGCATGGTGCCGGACGGACCCCTGGAGACAATTATCGCGGCAGGCAATGCCGCCGGCACAGGTGCCAGACTTGCCCTGGTCAATGGCGCCGCGCGTCGGGAAATTGAAGATGTTGTGCGCAAGGTCGAAAAAATTGAAACTGCGACCGAGGCGAAATTCCAGGATCATTTTGTTGACGCCATGGCCTTCCCCAACAAGGCGGCCCCCTACACACATTTGAGAACGCTGGTAGACCTACCAGCGCCAGTCGCCGCTTCAAAAAAACGACGGCGGCGGCGTTAGGGGTCGATCAAACCCGGGCCATGCGCTCTTCACTGGGGGTGCGCTCAAAATGTTCACGGTAACATTTGGAAAAATGCGAAGCCGAAACAAATCCACAGGCCAGGGCAACGGTCAACACCGGCATGCTGGTTTGAGATAACAAGAACCGCGCCCGTTCCAGCCGCAAACCCAAATAATACCGCGTCGGCGGGCGCTTGAGATATTTGTGAAACAGGCGTTCGAGCTGCCGGGTTGAAAGACCAACATCGACCGCAAGGTCAGCACAACTGAGCGGTGTTTCGAGATTATTTTCCATGATCTCAATCACAGACAATAATTTGGGATTGCTGATCCCCAAACGCACACGCAAGTCCATTCGTTGATCTTCGTGGCCATCACGAATGCGGTGGTGCATTACCATATCGGCAACCAGGGTTGAAACCCCGTAACCGCACTGGTCGGCAATGATCGTCAGCATCATATCAAGTGCTGCCGTCCCCCCGGCGCAAGTGACACGGTTGCGGTCGATTTCAAATAATTCCGAGGTTATGTCGATATGAGGAAATTCTTCCTGAAAGCCAGAAAGGTTCTCCCAGTGGATCGTGCAGCGATAATTATCCAGCAGGCCTGCCTTGGCCAACAAATAGGGTGCCGTGCAAATACCGCCCAAGGTCGCACCATGGGCAGCCAGTCTCCGCAATTTGTCGAGCAAGGGCCGCTCGGCAAATCGCTGAACTTCAACACCGCCACAGACCAGTACCATGGGTGCGCTACCCAGATCAGCAATCCCGCCATCAACTTCGACGACAATACCGTTGGAGGCTTTGACCGACTGTCCGTCCGGCGAGTAACAGCGCCAGCCATAAAAGGGCTGGGCACTGGCCCGGTTGGCCAGGCGCAGGGTTTCTACCGCCGATGAGAAGGCGATCATGGAAAAATCCGGCACCAGAATAAAGGCGATGCGGTGTTCGGCGTCGAGACCGGCGCCTTTTTCAAATTTGGCTGGAGCGTTGAAAACCATGATGCCGTACCTTCAGGCCATTATGCGAAGGACATTGCCTGAAATTGATCACCGGAGATAGAGGTAATTTCACGCTATCAGCAGAAAATCAGCGGCGCTTGAAAAACTCAACTTCACTGTTTGCGGAGTTCCTGAGCATGCCCACATCAACACTGCCGGTCACGACAACAAATCCATCCTCGATCAGCTCTATATTGCTGCGATCTGACCGGGGAATTGTTCCCAGGGGTTTGCCGACAGATTTGACCGATGCCACACATTTTGTGATTTGTTCAACGACTTCCGGGCGCGAGGTTTGCGCCAACATACCCATATCGCCGGACAGGTCTGCCGCCCCGATGAAGATCATATCGACACCCTCAACTGCGGCAATTTCAGCGGCATTCTCCACGCCCTGCACCGATTCGATTTGCAGGGCAATAAACAACTCATCCGCTGCTCGTTCCACATAGTCTGCACTTTTGCCAAAACCTGATGCCCGCACGCCAGGTGCGGCATACCCCCGCCGACCTAGTGGCGGATAGCGACAGGCAGATACAATCGCGCGCGCCTGATCTGGCGTCTCCACCATCGGCACCATCAGGGTCTGGGCACCGGCATCCAGGATACGTTTGAGAAAATCCGGATCGTGCCCCGGCACACGCACCATGGCCGTCGTATCAAAAGCCGCCAATACCCGCATCATCTGCACGGCATCTTTCATATCCGCCATACCATGTTCCAGATCGATGATAACAAAATCATACCCGGCATGCCCGGCGATCTCGGCAATGGCAGGTTCGGTCAGCGCGATCCACATGCCCAGAGAAGGCTGGTTTTCTGAAACACGTTTTTTAAGATTATTTGGCTGAAACATGGGGCTCTTCCTGATACTTCGGGGGATTTGGTTAAATATTGATGCCATTCATAGCGTGATCAGGTCTCGGGCAACAGGTCCCGCCACATGGGAACTTGCAACGCACCGCTGACCTCGTTAAAGAATGGTCATCTTTTGTCTGAACCAATCCGTTTGAGGCCCCTATGGATATCACCAAAATCTCCATCGGCGAAAACCCGCCATGGGACGTTAACGTCATTATTGAAGTGCCCCTGGGTGGCGTTCCTGTGAAATACGAACTCGACAAGGCCTCCGGTGCCATGTTTGTGGATCGCTTCCTGCACACGTCCATGCATTATCCGGCCAATTACGGGTTCATCCCGCACACCTTGTCTGACGATGGCGACCCTATCGATGTTCTGGTTGTGGGACCCGTGCCGGTTATTCCAGGTGCTGTCATGCGCTCGCGCCCGATCGGGGCCATGATGATGGAAGACGAAAAGGGGCTGGATGAAAAGATTATCGCGGTTCCCATGGATGAATTGCACCCCTTTCATTCCAACACCACATCCTATCGTCAGCTGCCGGAAATCCTGATCGAACAGATCGCCCATTTCTTTACGCACTACAAAGACCTGGAGCGCGGCAAATGGGGCAAGGTTGAACGCTGGGCAGAGGCCGAAGAATCCACAGAATTAATCCGGGCGTCGATTGAACGTGCGGTGGCGGCTGAAAATAATAAGTGACCATGCGCCCGCAGCATAACCCGCCAGAGGACGCTGGCCTTCGCCGCGCGGCCCAACCTGTGGTCTGTTATTCTGCTGGCGAAGTTCCCGCGCCGGATATGTCGGTTCTGGAAAGGGCGCGAAATGATCTTACCAAAACCAGTGAAGTCATTGTCGCGCCCCGAGACGCGCAAACATTTGAAGTGCCCGCCGGACATTTCTTTCGTATTACAAGTATTGATGCCCCTCAGGTCGGTGATCTTAATCTGTGGAATGCGGCTGATTTGTCGGAATGTTTTTTCAGTGGCAAAACACGACAGCTTCAGGCCACGCATCTGACAACCGGCGACCGGATGTGGAGCAACCTGCCCCACCTGCGGTCCCTTGCGACGATTTCCCACGACACCCTGGACTGGTATGGCTGGGACGAAGACGGGGCCGGTGTGCATGATGTCATTGGCACCCGCTGCGATCCCTATACGAACCGCCTTTTAACTGGTGATGATTATCATCATTGCTGTCATTCGAACCTGATCCGGGCTTTGGCCACCGCTAAAGGCATGGCTCTGGCAGAGGCGGAACCATATGTGCATGACGTGCTGAATGTCTTTATGTGTACGGGCTTCAGCAAAGACACGCACCAGTATTTCATGAAAGCCAGCCCGGTGCGGCCCGGTGATTTCATCGAATTTTTTGCAGAAATCGATCTGTTGGGCGCCTTGTCCGCCTGCCCTGGTGGCGACTGTAGCACCAGCCATTCCGACGACGAGGCACAATGCCACCCGCTGAAAGTGGAAATATTCCGACCTTCAGAGAATGTCATCAAGGACTGGCAATCCGCGACGGGCAGCGGTTATTCGGGTACGCACGGGCTGGGTTGATTTTCCTATTCCGTCAAGCCCGCGCATGACGACATGATGGATTTGCCTTATGCCATTCTCAATGATTCAGCGCCGAAACCTCCACCCGTGCATCATTATAGCAAGCCCCTTCCGCGATATCGGCTTTGGCCCCGCTGATAAGGGCCGAGACCGTTTGCCCGGTTTCACTGGTCCGGAACCAGGCTCCTTTTGGTGAATAAAGCGTGCCGGCCGGAACAGCATCCGTAATCACCAATGCCAAATGAACTTCGCCCAGATCATTCCACGTCCGGACAGTCATGCCGTTATCCAGATTGCGCGACGCGGCGTCGTCGGGGTGCATTTCCAGAGGCTGTAATCCATCGCTCATGGACAGGCCGCCAAAGGTCGCGTTAATGCGCTTGTCCGATGACGGACTGATCAGGAACAAGGGAAAGTCAGAGGCCAATGGCTTGTAGGCTGGCAAGGCTTCGCCATATTTGTCGCCAAGGCGTTCCGACAAAAGTTCAATTTTGCCAGATTGCGTATCCGGGAAAACATTATGGAAAGGTGAGAATTCCTCGCCGTCCTTCAACATATAGATCGACTGGTCGAGCGGTATTTCGCTGGGCTTGAAGCCTTCCAGACGAGCATCATTGCCGTCCAGAGCATCATCCATCAATTGCTTGTCATCCGCCCTGAAAATAGGTTCGTCATAACCAAAGCGAGCCGCAAGACGGCGAAAAATTTCCGTGTTGGGCAAGCTTTCGCCCACCCTTGGAATCACCGGTTCCGCCCGTTGCAGATATTGCTGGCCATAAGCCCCATACACATCGTCGAATTCGAAATGCGATGATGCAGGCAGGATTATATCGGCATAGGCCATGCTGTCGGTCATGGCGATGTCGCAACCAACAATGAAAACATCTTCCCGCGACAAAGCCCGGATCATACGGTTTTGATCCGGGTGCACGGCGAGGGGGTTATGATTATAGATGAACAGCGCCTTCAGGGGCGGTGCCAGGCTGTCATCCAGAATATGGTCGGGCACATCAATAATGTTCAGCTTGCGTGTGCCTGCCGGGATCATATCGCTTCCCTGAAGTTTTGCTGCTGTATCGGGAAAGGCCCCGCCCGCTTTCATGATCAGACCACCACCGGGCACGCCAAATTTTCCGGCCAAGGCTGGCAGCACGGCCGCCGCCCGGATCGATGCACCGCCATTGCGACTGCGTTCCATACCGTTGGCAATCGACATGATGGCCGGGGATAAATCACAATACATTTTGGCAAAGGCCCGTATATCGTCGGCCTTGAGGCCGCAAGTTTCAGCCGCATCTTCAATGGAAACTTCGCGGGCCTTCTCCATGTAGGCATCAAAGCCGTGCACCCACTGGTCCACAAAAGTTTTCTCGATCCCACCAAGACGTTCCAGCTCAGCGGCCACTGCCATGGCCAGCACAACGTCCGTGCCGGGCGTCAAGGCCAAATGCAGGTCCGCTTGCCCGGCAATCTTGATGCGCTTGGGATCAATGACCACCAGTTTTGCGCCGTTCTTTTTGGCCTTGTTGATCAGCCCACTGAGATGCAGGTTCGATACGGTGACATTATTGCCCCAGATCACGATCAGTTTTGAATGCTGCGCCTGTTCCATGGGCGTACCGGGCATGCCGCCATAAAGACTGGCATAAGCAAGCCCCCGCACACCCGCACAAAGCGGGCCGCGATCCAGTTGCGAAGCGCCCATTTTATTGAACAGCCTGGCATCCATGGAAGCTGCCGAAATCTTGCCGTGCGGTCCGGCATAATTGAACGGCAGGACGGCTTGGGGCCCGTGTTCATCAATCACGGCGCTGATTCTTTCGACGACTGTATCCAGGGCTTCGTCCCAGGAAATTTGCTCAAACTTGCCTTCACCCCTGGGGCCAACCCGCTTCAAAGGCACCGTCAGACGATTGGGGCCATGCACAAATTCAGGATAACCGCGAGAAATTTTGTTGCAGATCACCCCATTAGTCAAAGGATTGGTATGGCTGCCGCGCACCTTGACCACCTGGTCGTTTTCAACGGTGACCAACAGGGAGCAAGTATCGGGGCAATCCATGGGGCAAACGCTTGGTAATTCTCGGGGCAATTCGCGGGATGTATTTTCAGCAGGCATATCAGACGGTCCTTGGGCAAATTAAGATGTCTGAGCCTAGATTTAAATTGGTTCTTGATAAAGAGCCATTATGATATACTAGATGGTACCAATTTAAAGCTGTTTATGATGACCACACGCATCGCTAACACGCCTTTGCTGTCTTTGGCGCTGGATCGCAGCACGATGGTGCCACTGCAGATGCAGATCTATGATCAAATTCGCGATGCCATCTTGTCCGGACGCCTGGCACCTGGCACTGGTTTGCCTGCAACCCGAACCCTGGCCACTGAACTTGGCCTCTCTCGCAACACCATATTGGGTGCTTTCGATCGTTTACTGGCTGAGGGTTACGTAGAAGGAAAGCCAGGGTCGGGGACCCATGTATCAAACATCTTGCCAGATGATTTATTAAGCACCCGTGGCCGGACAGCCAGTCAGTCAAGAAGCAGTGCCCCTGCCGGAAAGACATCACAGCTCTCAAAAATGCTGACAAAAGGACATTATCGTCGGCGACATTCGGCGGCGGGTGCCCGTGCCTTTCGTCCCGGCCTGCCCGATCTGGACAACTTTCCTTTTCAGCTTTGGGGCCGGATCAATGCCCGCTTTTGGCAGCATCCGCCGCGCCTGTTGTTACACTCAGGTGATCTCGGCGGCTATCTGCCCTTACGGCAATCTATCGCCGCCTATCTAGGGGCCGTGCGGGGCCTGCGATGTTCGGCAGATCAAATCATGATTACGTCCGGTGCCCAACAGGCCCTGGACCTGATTGCCCGTGCCATCATCGATCCGGGCGATGATGTCTGGGTCGAAAATCCGGGCTATGCCGGTATGCGGGCGACCCTGATCGCGGCGGGTGCAACCATCCGGCATGTGCCGGTCGATCAAAACGGTATTTCCGTCAACGCTGGACGCAAGCTTGCACCAGATGCCGTGCTGGCGGCGGTGACGCCTTCCCACCAGTTTCCCCTTGGTGTGACCATGAGCCTGGCCCGGCGGCTGGAGTTGCTGGACTGGGCAGATGACGCCAATGCCTGGATACTGGAAGATGATTACGACTCTGAGTTTCGTTATGGCGGCAAACCCTTGTCCGCCCTGCAAGGTCTGGACGACGCAGGCCGGGTGATTTATGTGGGCACCTTTTCCAAGGTTTTGTTCCCCTCACTGAGATTGGGATATGTGGTTGTACCGGAAAAGCTGCTGGCCCCTTTCATGGATTTGCGCGCCTCCATCGACGACCACCCGGCCCTGGCCCTGCAACCGGTCCTGCATCAATTTTTTGAAGACGGCCATTTCGCGTCTCACATCCGCAAACAACGAAAGCTTTATGCCCAACGCCAGGACCAGTTGATCCAGGCCCTGGACAAATCCGCACAAGGTTTATTTTCCGCGACCTCTCACGACGCAGGCATGCATCTGGTGGCAAAGATTGATCCGGATTGTACCTTGTCCGACCAGGACATTTCCAGGCGCGCCAGCGACATCGGTTTGTCAGTACCTGCCTTGTCCACCTATTTCGCCGGAGATTTCAAAGGCCGCCGAATAAAACAGGGTTTGATCCTGGGCTATGCCGGTTTGACGGAAAAGGAAATCAACAAGGAAGTTAAGCGCCTGGTGGAGGCGATTGTTTGAAATGCTTAGTCCAATCCAGGTTCACCAGAGACGCCGGGTCAAGCCCGGAGTATCTGAAGCGTTTAAGGCTTACCCCGAAATAATATTTTTCTCAGGCCCAAAAGGAAAACCGGTGATGTTGTCGGCACCGTCTTCGGACAACACCAGAATATCGTGTTCGCGATAGCCGCCGGCACCAGCCTCGCCTTCCGGGATCATGATCATGGGCTCCATGGAAACCACCATGCCTGGCTGCAAAACCGTTTCAATATCTTCGCGCAATTCAAGTCCCGCTTCGCGACCGTAATAATGCGACAGCACACCAAAGGAATGGCCATAGCCGAAGGTGCGGCGGTCCAGCAGGTCGTGGCTGCGGTATATTTCGTTGAGTTCCAGGGCGATGTCACAACAGCGCACGCCGGGCTTGATCAATTCCAGGCCCCGACGATGGACCTCGCAATTGACGTTCCACAATTCCAGATGCCGGTCCGAGGCATGATCCAGAAACAGGGTACGCTCCAGCGCTGTGTAATAGCCTGCGATCATGGGAAAACAATTGAGGCTGAGAATATCGCCGCGCTGTAATTTACGGGAGGTGACCGGGTTGTGGGCCCCGTCCGTATTGATGCCGGACTGAAACCAGGTCCAGGTGTCGCGCAGCTCGCCTTCGGGATAGGTGGCGGCAATTTCACGGATCATGGCCTGGGTCGCATGATTGGCAACTTCGAATTCCGGCACCCCTTCGGCTATGGCTTCGACGCATGCCGCCCCGCCGATGTCGGCTGTGCGGCTGCCATTTTTGATTACGACTATTTCTTCCGCCGATTTAACCATGCGCCTTTGCATGGCCGCCCGGGCTACGTCGACCAGTTCAACACCGGGAAAGGCGGCCTCCAGCTTTGATCGCATATCCAGGGTAACATGGTCGAATTCAATGCCGAGACGTTTGGCACCAGCTGCCAGTTTCTGCACGGCGGCAATAAAGTTATCACGCTGCCAGTCCGTATAAACCACGTTGTCAGGATTGCGCCGCCAGGGCTGACCGCCATCGATATTGGCTGAAATCAGGGTACTGTTGTCCGCTGTGACCAGCACACCAAATGAGCGACCAAAGGCACAGTAGAGAAAATCCGCGTGGTAATTAACGTTGTGATATGAGGTAAACAACACCGCATCCAGGCGGTTCTCTTGCGCATGATCCAGCACGCCCCCCAATCGTCGATTTATTTCGGATTGTGAAAATGTCGCCGCCAGGCGTTCACCATTTTCAATTGCGATCAGGCGCGGCATATCTTCGATCTGTGACATTGTGGATTCTCTATTTCAGACAGGATTGGAGACGGCAAATCCATATTCCGCGGCAGCATCTTCCAACCACTGCCACAGGGATTCGGCGAAACTGCGATGCACATAAACATCAAATTCGGGCGCGTCTGATCGCTGATGCACAATCACATGCATATGGGCCAGGGTGGACTGGGCGCACTGATCGACCACAAAACTTCGGGCATGAAAATCAAGGGCACAACCCTTGGCCAGGACATCGCGGGCGTGTTCTCCGGCCAGCACAATAACCGTCCGGCTTTCACTGACATCGGTCACAGCCGCATGAATGTCCTTGCAAGCCTCGTCCAGGCGTGGTCCAGCATCTGATCCGTCCGGTGCCACGATCAGCCACTCGTCTGGCCCCAGCCACAATACATTAATGTAGCCAGACCCCTGAACTGTATTGGGTTCAATCGGCAGATCACAACCCGTTACATCCTTCACAGCTGAGGCAAAAACAGCGTTCCCGGCGTCACCGCGAACCACCCACTGACAGAGAAACCCGCGCTCCCCCATGCTCAATCCGGCATTGCTATCTGCCTGGTTGGCGCGGGCAATCAGATGAAGGGAAGCCAAAGCGCTTTGGCGAAGATAGCTATCAGCCATTGAGGCGCTCTCCTTGTGGATCATAAAACACCATGCCGGTTATTTCCGCCCGCACTGTCCGGCCATTTTCCAACGGCAAGTGCACGGTTTCACCCTTGCGATTAATGCCGCCCTTGACCACAGCAAGGGCAATGGAGCGACCAAGATTTGCGCTCAGATAACTGGACGTCACGTGCCCGATCATGGGCATGGGAATGGGGGCGTTCGGGTCGTCAACAATTTGCGCACCCTCCGGTAAAACCTCCAATGGGTCTTCTGTGAAAAGGCCGACCAGTTGCTTGCGGTCATCACGCAGGAAGTCCGCACGGCCAAGACTGCGCTTGCCGATGAAGTCCGGTTTTTTCTTTGACACGATCCAGTCCATATCCAGATCATAAGGCGTCATGGTGCCATCGGTTTCCTGGCCCACAATGATGTAGCCCTTCTCCGCCCGCAGCACATGCATGGCTTCCGTGCCGTAAGGTGTGATGCCGTATTTTTCACCGGCGGTCATCAAGGCTTGCCAGAGGCCCAACCCGTGGGAAGCTGGCACATTAATCTCGAAGCTCACTTCGCCGGTGAAGCTGATGCGGAAAACCCGGGCGGGCGCACCTGCCACCGTGCCTTCGCGCCACGACATGAACGGCAGACCGTCGTTCGAGACATCAATATCGCTGCACAGTTCTGCCAGCAAATCACGGGCAAAGGGGCCACTGATCGTCAGCGTCGCCCAATATTCAGAGATGGAGTTGCACCAGACCTTCAGGTCCGGCCATTCCGTCTGCAACCATTCTTCCAGCCAGCCCATGACCGAGGCCGCATTGCCGGACGTGGTTGTCATCAAATAACGGTTGTCAGAAATGCACGAGGTCACACCATCGTCCATGACCATGCCGTCTTCGCTCAGCATCAAACCATAACGACAGCGCCCCACGGCCAGCTTGGACCAGGCGTTGGTGTAAATCCTGTTCAGGAATTCTGAGGCATCGGGCCCTTGAATGTCGATCTTGCCAAGGGTCGTGGCATCCAGAATACCAATGGCGTTGCGGGCGGCCAGGCATTCTCGCGCCACGGCAGCGTGCATGTCTTCACCATCTTGCGGATAATACCAGGGCCGTTTCCACTGACCGACATCTTCAAAGGCCGCACCATGATTTTCATGCCAGTGATGCATGGGCGAACGCCGCACAGGCTCCAGCATCTGGCCGGTGTAACGCCCAGCGATGGCCCCCATGGTGATGGCCGTATAGGGCGGGCGGAAAGTGGTGGTGCCCACGTCCGGTAAGGATTTCTCCAGTTCAGCCGCCAAAATGCCAAGGCCGGGGATGTTGGATGTCTTGCCCTGATCCGTGCCCATGCCCAAGGTGGTATAGCGTTTCAGATGCTCGACAGATCGATAGCCTTCGCGCGCGGCCAGGCGAACATCGGCGTCGGTGACGTCATTTTGCAAATCAACAAAGCGTTTGACCTTGTTTTCCTCACCGGGTTTGGCCGGGATGATCCAGACATGACGCGGCGGGCTCACCTCGACCGCGGTTGCGGTCGGACCTTTCGGTACTTTGCCTGGTTTGCGAAAGCCTGTATCGGCCGCAGCATTGGTCCCGGCCTGCCAACCCGCCGTCAGACAATCAGCCAAATCAAGTTGGCCATTTGCGGCACCGACGGAACGTGCTGCTTCCAACGTTTTGCCCGGCACAAAGCAGCCTTGAATTTCGTCATAGTCAACTTTGCCGCCTGCATGACAATGCAGATGCACGGCAGGCGACCAACCGCCAGATACCGCCACGAGGCCACAGTCGAAGCGACGTTCGCCAACAACCACACCGTCACCAGCGTCGTTCAATTTCATCACAGTGACGCCCTCAACCGCGCGTTTTCCGCGGGTCTCGACAACACAGCTTGCTGTCAGAACCTCGATGTTGCGGGCACTTGCTTCTTCCAATGCTGCGGCCCCTGGTTCCACACGCAAGTCGACAATGGCTTGCACAGAAATGCCTGCATCGGCCAGGTCAGCCGCCACGCCATAGGCAGAATCGTTGTTGGTGAAAATGACAGTCTTCTGGCCCGGTCGTGCCGCCCAGCGATTAACATAGGTTGCCGCCGCCGAGGCCAACATCACGCCCGGTCGGTCGTTTCCGGCAAAGACCAATGAACGTTCGATGGCACCACCTGCGTGGATGACCTGGCCCGCACGGACTTTCCACATGCGTTGACGGGCGATGTCGTGACCGGGGCCCAGATGGTCAGTGCGTCGCTCCAGCAAACCCATATGATTATGGTCGTAATGGCCAAAGGCGGTGGTCCGGGGCATCACCCGGACCTCTTCCATAGCGCCCAGTTCAGCCAAGGCAGACGCTAGCCATTCCGCACCAGGCTTGTCATCAACAAGCAACCGACTGGCCAAAATAGAGCCACCCATTTCCGACTGTTCATCAACAATGATGACCCGCGCACCTGTGCGCCCGGCTGCCAAAGCTGCCGCCAGGCCTGACGGCCCGCCGCCCACAATCAACACATCACAATGGATATGCATGTGATCATAGGTATCGGGATCCGGCTGTTTCGGGGCCACGCCCATGCCAGCCGCGTTGCGTATGACATGTTCGTATGTGGTCCACCAGCTGGCGGGCCACATGAAGGTTTTGTAATAAAATCCGGCAGGCAACAGTCGGCTCATCAGATCATTGACGATGCCCACATCATGATTAACCGAAGGCCAGGCATTTACGCTGTCGGCAACCAGACCATCATAAAGCTCAACCTGCGTTGCCCGCAGGTTTGGCAATGTTTCCGCACCCACGCCCACCTGCACCATGACGCAAGGGTCTTCCGCGCCCGCACCAAAAAAACCACGCGGACGATGATATTTGAAACTGCGGGCCACAAGTTGTACGTCATTGGCCACCAAAGCCGATGCCAGGGTGTCACCTTCATGGCCTTCGTAGCGCCGACCATTAAAGGTAAACCAAATGGATTTCGATCGATCAATTCTCGCGCCTGCAACAAGGTCGGTGCCCAGCCTGTTTGCCTGACGGGTCATTTGCTCACCTCTTTTGGTGGCGTCTCGCCCATCAAGTATACCGCTTCCACTTCGTTATTGGCGGTGTTGCGCGCCATGTTAAACCAGCGACGGCAACCTTCCGAATGCACCCAGCGTTCCAGAAACCGGCCTTTGGTATTCGAGCGCATAAACAGATATTCAGCCCAGGCTTCATCGGACAATTCCGAAGGGTTTTCAGGGCGGACAATATGGGCTTCGCCGCCATAATGAAATTCGGCTTCGTCGCGCTTGCCACAATATGGGCAGTCAATAATCAACATATCATTTGCCCTTAATGCGCCACGGCCGCAGCGCCATGTTCGTCAATCAGCGCGCCGGTGGTAAATCGTTCCAGCGCAAAGGGTGCGTTCAATTCATGTGCCTCGTCCCGGGCAATGGTGTGAGCATAAACCCAGCCCGACCCTGGTGTGGCCTTGAAGCCACCGGTGCCCCAACCGCCGTTCACATAAAGTCCACCGACAGGCGTTTTCGAAACGATGGGGCTGGCATCAGGACAGGTATCCACAATGCCACCCCATTGGCGCATCAGACGCAGACGACTGAAGGACGGGAACAGACATACGATGGCGCGTTGCAATTCTTCCACAACTGGCAAGGCCCCGCGCTGGGTGTAGCCGGTCATGGTATCGATGCCGGCCCCCATGACCATCTCACCGCGATCTGACTGGCTGATATAGCCGTGCACAGCGTTGGACATGACCACACAATCCAGCGCCGGTTTGACCGGTTCCGAGACCATTGCCTGCAAGGGATGACTGGTGATGGGCAAACGCACATCGGCCATTTGCGCCAACATACTGGTATGACCTGCCACAGCAAGCGCCACTTTTTTGGCTTTGATGGTGCCGCGTGTGGTTTCCACCCCGGTAACCGCACCACCTTCACGTAAAATGCCTGTGACTTCACATTGCTGGATGATGTCGACACCGCGATCATCCGCAGCCCTGGCATAGCCCCAGGCGACGGCATCATGGCGGGCCACGCCACCGCGTTTTTGCAGGGACGCCCCCATGACCGGATAGCGCGCTTCGGGCGAGACATCCATCAGCGGCACCATGTTTTTGATGTCGGCCGGTGTGAGAAATTCGGAATCAATGCCGTTCAAACGGTTGGCTGAGATGCGCCGGGACAATTCACGTAAATCATGTTGATTGTGGGCCAGGTTCAAAACACCACGCTGGCTCAGCATAATGTTGTAATTCAGTTCCTGGCTCAGGCCTTCATAAAGCTTCAGAGAGTGCTCATATAGATGCGCGCTCTCATCCCAAAGGTAGTTCGAGCGGATGATCGTGGTATTGCGGCCCGTATTACCGCCCCCCAGCCAGCCTTTTTCGATCACCGCCACATTGGTGATGCCGTGGTTTTTGGCCAGGTAATATGCCGTCGCCAGACCATGTCCGCCGCCGCCCACGATGACCACATCGTATTCAGCTTTAGGGTCAGGACTGCGCCAGGCTTTGGGCCAGTCTTTATGGTGGCTGACCGCGTTGCGGACCAGACTGAAAATCGAATAGCGTTTCATATTACAGGGCAGCGAATGAAGTGCAGCTGCCTCCCCGATAATGGAATAATATCAAGGCGTACAAGGCCTTGTGGACTCCAACAATACTATCCTGCAGACGACGTTACTGACAGGAAAAACGACCTCTTAATATAGACGTACGCCTTGCCGTAGCAATTCCTTTTGTACCAAACCAATATCCAGCTTATCGAAAGCTTGATTGTCTTTCAAAGACACCGCAGCTGCCACACCGGCCCCCTGGCCGCTGACAGTGCAACACATCATGTTTCGTGTGGCCGCATGGCTGGTTTTATCGCCCCCGGTTGATCGACCAGCGACAAGAAGATTGGAAATATTGCGTGGCAGCAGGGACCGATAGGGCACCTGAAAATAGCGCCCGGTCGTTGGCAAAATCAGAATGCCATAGCCATCGAGAAATTCCGGAAAGATACCGATTGTATCGTCAAAGCGACCTTGTTCCCGTACATCTGCCGCCGTCATGTTATAAACCGCGTCAATTTTGCGCGTATCCCGTACGCCTAAAGTCATACCGAAGTTTCGAAGTTTGGCGTTGTCACAGCCTGGCTGAAACTGGCGCAGGGCCTGGACGGCCAACATGGTCTGTCGGCGGCCTTCAATTTCATAGGTCGTCAGATCGTCCGGGTCCGAGCCATCGCAATGGGCAAGATGCACAAGATTCAGATAAGTCAGATCGCCGGTGTCATACACCGCGCCCCAGGTGCCTGAAATGGTGTCCAGGTTTTTCGGGATAAACCCGGCTTCCATGGCGGCCTCAAAGGGTTTGCGCAAAAACGGCGAGAACATGCGGTCTTCTTTACCGGTTGTCTCCACCGTCCATTCGCCGCTTTCCCAGTCCTTGTAGGTTTGCGGATCTGCCTTGACGGCTTCAATAAATTTCTGCTTGTCGACCCCGGTCATGGAAAACATCACAGACGCCGCCATCATCTCTTCCCGAGGCGTTTTATTGGTCAAGGCACCAGCCCGAAAGGCAATGTCTGCATCGCCCGTGGCATCAATTACCCGCTGGGCCAGAATCGCTTCCCGCCCCGCTTTGCTTTCCGTGATGATGCCCTTGATCACACCATCTTCAACAATGGGGGCCACAAAAGACCGATGTAACATGGGTGTTATGCCTGCTTCCACGACCAGATTATCGGCCACAACCTTGAAAGCCTCACCATCCAGGGCGAAGCTGTCAGACTGTGGCTCCGCTGTGCCAGCACCTGCGGCTTTTGCCCTGTCTTCAAACTCGCGCCCGACACCTTCTGTATCGATGGTTTTTTCATGGCGATACCAGGCAAAGCCTTCAACACCGACAGCCGTAATATTGCCACCGAAACAGCCATACCGTTCCACTAACGCCACGGAAATACCGGCGCGGGCAGCGCCAAGGGCCGCGGCCAGACCGCCAGGGCCAGAGCCCACCACAAGGACGTCTGTTTCATGGATGACATCAATTTGCCGGGCAGGCTCGGTGATTTGTTTCATGGGCAGGTTCCCGGAATGAAAGACAGCCACAACCTAGCTGATTTTCCAGAACTGACCAGAAGTGAGCGAATTGATTTTTTGGAAAAGTGTCGCTGATCGGTGTCTGAGCAGAAATCAAATAACATTTCTGATAACGCAGCCCCTCGCCACGTTTGCGCTGTGGATCAACGAGCAAAACAGCTCGCATAAGCCTTGTCATTGATCCAACTTCCAAAACAAACCGTTTCAGAAATTTTGTCGATCCGGTATTCCGCCCCAAAACAAATCATGGAAGCCCGGATAACACGCCTTCAGACACCGATTTCGCAGACAACTCGCATTGTCTTTCGATGAGAGTACGCAAATTCTACAGCCCTGGATTTTTTTAACATCCCCCAACAGGGTTAAATAATGCAATTTTTCGTAGGGAAAAGTGCGTATTTTTACCTCTTGGCTGGTTTTTTCGAAGGCTTGTCGAATTCGCCCGATCTCCGCTAAGCTTGGAAATCATTGCAAGCGGTTTCAGGGATGGTTTCGATATGGCGTATATCAGAGGCAAAAACGGCGATGTTTATCAGCCGAGCGATATGGTCAAGGAAGTCTGGCCTGACGTTTCCGGCAATGACGTCAACGGCCTGGGCGTTGAAGAAAAAAGCAAGCCCGTGCCTGTATTCTGGCGCACGGATGGTTCTATCGCCCATCATGACCTGCTGATGTATTTTTACACTGTCGACCAGAATGACCCCCGCATCATCAACGCCCGCAAGTTTCGCGAAGCCAACAAACTGATCCCGATTTCCGAGGTTGCTGAAACAAAGGCGGACATGTCACCCGAGGACATGTCTGCAGCCCTGAAGGAAGCGGCCCAGGGTTTCAGTGCCGATGACGTGGGTATCACGGCCTGGCGTGAGGAGTGGACTTATTCAGATCGCGATCAGCCATTGGGCCCGTGGACAATTGTTCTGGCAATTGACCAGGACTTTGATGAAATGAACAAAGCACCCGATCTGGACAGTTATGTTGAGGTTGTACGCCAATACGCCCGCGCCGGAAAAGTGGCCATCCAGGTCGCCAACTGGATCAGGGAACAGGGCTATAGCGCCGAAGAAAAAACCGGCCCCATGAGCGAAGATGTAATCATGATCCCGGCGGCTATCGAAGCCGGGATTGGCGAACTTGGCAAACATGGCTCCATGATCCATCACAAGATGGGATCAAACTTCCGTTTGTCCATGGTGACGACGGATATGCCGCTGGCCCCGGACACGCCCAAGCCATTTGGGGCTGATGATTTTTGCGCCAGCTGTCAGGTTTGCAAGAATGCCTGTCCACCCGATGCGATCTTCAATGAAAAACAAATGGTGCGTGGCAATGAAAAATGGTTTGTCGATTTCGACAAATGCATTCCTTATTTCGTCGACAATCAAACCTGCGGCATTTGCCTGGTGGTTTGTCCCTGGAGCAGGCCAGGTGTCGCCGATAATCTGTTGACGAAAATGGCGCGACGACGGGCACAAGCTGCCGAGTAAACCTATTCGACCACCTTGGGCCAGTTGGCATTGGCTTTGGTAATATTGCCGGGAATATCCTGTGACCAGGTTTGCTGGACCGATTTCGAATAATTGAGATAAAGTTTGCCGTCACGAATATGCCAGGCTTCCGGGTCCGATGACGCCGTATAGCCCTGGGATACGGCCCAGGCACAATAGCCGCCATATTGCGGGGCAAATTTTTCCGGCATTTTTTTGAAGTCTGCCAGATTTTGCGCATTGGCAAAGCGCCATTCGGCGCCTTTCCATTTGGTACTGAATTCACCAGACCCTTCAACTGGTTTCCCGACCCGGAAATAGGCCACAGGGTCATAACCGCTGACCGCCTTGCTACTGAGCAAACTGGTATAGACGGCATCCTTGGCCTGAACAGCTTTTCCCCCGAACGTCGTTATACCTGCAATAACGCCTACTGATACCACCAGACTTAACAGCCATCTAACCATCGTCCCTGTCCCCCGAACATTGTTTTTCGTCCAGCCTGAATGATAAAGCGTTATTCATGAAACCTTCTTCAAGGAAAACGCACAATCCCGTGATCTTGATACGTTATCTGCCCAAGAAGTAATTCAACGTTTATCGAAAATACTCTAGGCTCGTCTCTAATTTTTATTGCAAAAAGATATGTGGGATGATCCGGGCAAAAGAAAAGGCCAAAAATGAGGACGAATAGTCTGATCGAAGACTTTGATCTTTATGATCACAAGATTGATTCCGACCCTTTCCCCTGGTATCAAATATTGCGGGACGAGCACCCCTGTTATTGGTGCGAAAGTGGCAACATCTGGATCTTGTCACGCTATGATGATGTGGCGGCAGCAGCCCAGGATTGGCGAACCTTTTCATCCTTGAAGGGAAACCTGGTAGACGAAATCCCCGGTCGCTCCGGCGGCACACTTGGCACTACAGATCCGCCCCGACACGACCGGCTACGTGCCCTGGCCCAGGCTGCATTTCTGAAGAAGAACCTGGACCATGTGGTCGAACCCACGTTGCAACTGGCGGACAAGGCCATCGACAACATAAAGGCAAAAGGCAGCTTTGATTTTGTCGCCGATTTTTCCAGTGAAATCACCGTTGGCATAATTTTTCAGCTGCTGGGCCTGCCACCCAGGAATTCAGCTGAGATGCGCAACAAAGTCGTGCTGTCCATCTCCACGGACAAGAAAGCCCGTGGGCGCAATGCCGAACTGGATGCGGCTTTTGCGAACCTGAGCCAAATGATCTCTGATGAAGTCGCCGTGCGCCGACAAACTCCACGCGATGATCTGATCACCAAACTGGCGGAAGCGGAAATTGATGGCGACCGGTTGACGGAACGGGAAGTGGTTTTGACCACATCCATGTTCGTTGTCGCTGGCGTAGAATCACTTTCAAGCTTCATGAGCATCCTTGCCCTGAACCTGCATGACTTCACCGAAGCCCGGCAGTCCTTGCAAATAGACCCTGCCCGGATGATGCCCGCCATTGATGAATCGCTGCGCTATAACACCTCGGCCCAACGCTTCAAGCGGGTGTTAACCCGTGACCTGGACTTGCATGGCAAAACCATGCGGGAAGGAGATGGCGTGGTGCTGGCTTATGGTGCCGCCAATCGCGATGAACGGAAGTTTGAAAATCCAGACGTTTATGATATTGCCCGCAATCCACAAGGCCACCTGGGCTTTGGCATGGGCAAACACTTTTGCATCGGCAATCATTTTTCCCGACTGGTGACTGAAGCGGCAATGAATCGCTTTCTCGAGCGCATACCCTCTTTCGGCATGCAAACCCGTGAATTCGACTGGGTTTCATCCTCCAATTTCCGCAGCCCCATGACGCTGCCGTTCAAAATAAATTGACCTGTGCATAAAGGAATATCTGAATGACCCACGACGGCAGCGGCAGTAACCAAAAGGGACTGCGATCACGCATAACAACCAATGGTCTGGACCGGACCCCGCACCGGGCCTTTATGCGTGGTATGGGCCTGGACGACAAAGCCATTTCGCAGCCCATGGTCGGCGTGGTGACCACGGCCAACGAGACCTCACCCTGCAACATTAACCTGGGTGATCAGGCGGCAAATGCCGTCGCCGGGATCAAGGAAAAGGGCGGCACGCCCCGGTCCTTCACCACGATTTCGGTTTCCGACGGCATCAGCATGAACCATCAGGGCATGAAAAGTTCTCTGATCTCTCGCGAAGTCATTGCGGATTCAGTTGAACTTGTTGTTCGCGGCCACGCCTATGACGGCCTGGTTGGTTACGGCGGTTGTGACAAGAATCTGCCGGGTATCATGATGGCCATGGTTCGCTGCAATGTGCCCTCGGTCTTCTCGCACGGCGGCAGCACTCTGGTTTCAAGCTGGAAGGGTAAGCCCATGTCTCTGCTGAATACCTATGAAGGGATTGGTGCTGTGCAAACGGGCGAGATGGAATTGGCGGAATTGCAACAGATGGAACGGGCCGCCATGCCCAGCATTGGCGCCTGCCCCGGCCAGTTCACCGCCAATACAATGGCCATGGTATCCGAGGTTTTTGGTCTGGCCCTGCCGGGTTCCGCCACGGCCCCGGCGGTTTATGTGGAACGCAATGCCTTGGGCGTGGCCGCCGGACATACCGTGATGGAACTGATCAAAAACGGCGGTCCCTTGCCGCGCGATCTGGTGACTCGCAAAAGCCTGGAAAATGCCTGCGCCGTGGTCGCCGCCACGGGGGGCTCGACCAATGCCGGTTTGCATATTCCGGCCATCGCCAACGAAGCTGGCATCAAGTTCACCCTGGAAGATGTGGCCGAGGTTTTTGAACGCACGCCCCACATCGGCAACATGCAACCCGGCGGTCAATATTATGCCCAGGATGTGCATCAACTGGGCGGCATCAAGGTCTTTGTCAAAACCCTGATTGATGGCGGTTATTTACATGGTGATACGATGACCATCATGGGCTGTACCTTGGCCGAAGCCAGCGCCGACGCCCAAGCCCCCGATGGCGATATAATACGCCCCGCAAGCGACCCCATATCACCGACCGGTGGGCTTGTTGTGCTGAAAGGAAACCTCGCCCCGGATGGTGCCCTGATAAAGGTTGCTGGTCTGGCAAAGCTGGTCCACGAGGGCCCGGCCCGGGTGTTCGAAAGCGAAGAAGACTGCATGGTCGCCATCCGCACGCAATCCTACAAGGAAGGCGATGTGATCGTCGTGCGCAATGAAGGCCCCAAAGGCGGACCCGGCATGCGCGAAATGCTCGGACCGACGGCTGTGATCTATGGCCAGGGCATGGGCGAAAAAGTCGCCCTCATTACAGACGGCCGTTTTTCAGGTGCCACCCGCGGCATGTGTATCGGCTATGTCTCGCCCGAAGCCGCCGCTGGTGGCCCGCTTGCCCTGGTGCGCGAAGGCGACACTGTGCGCATCGATGCCAAGACCAAAAGCATGGACTTGCTGATCAGTGACGATGAAATGGCCGCACGCAAAGCGGCCTGGAAACCGGCCAGGCCTGAGCGCCCGCTGGCTGGCGTGATGCAGAAATATGCCGATCAGGTGGGTTCAGCCCATTTGGGTGCTGTCACCCATCGCGGCGATGTATATTGGGAAATGGAAGAAGCCCAGGAGTGGCAGGAATGACAGGTATGGCAGATATGAGTAAGGCCAGCGTCAAGGTCGGCTATCTGGGCACAGGCCTGATGGGCGCACCCATGGCACGGCGTTTGGTCAAGGCCGGATATGACGTTCAGGTGTGGAACCGGTCACGGGACAAAATGGATGCCCTGGTCGCTGCCGGAGCACATGCTGCGGCGACACCAAAAGAAATTGCCGACACGTGTGATGTGGTCTTCATGTGCCTGACCGATACCCGCGCTGTAGATGCAGTGGTTTTCGGTGACAGCGGAATTTCTCAAGGTAACCACGCCACGACCCTTGTCGATTTTTCGACCATTCCGCCAGACACCACACGCGACATCGCCGCCCGGTTAAAATCTGCCAATGGCATGGCATGGGTCGATGCGCCTGTTTCTGGTGGCGTGCCTGGCGCGGAGGACGGCACCCTGGCGATCATGGCCGGGGGCGATGCATCGGTAGTCGAAGCCGTGACGCCGCTGGTCAATCATATGAGCGCCCGCTTTACCCGCATGGGTGAGATCGGGGCAGGCCAGGCAACCAAGCTGTGCAACCAGATCATTTCCGGCTGCACCATCACAGTGGTGGCCGAAGCGGTTAATTTTGCGCAAAAATCAGGCGTTGATGCCAGCGCCTTAACCGAAGCCCTGAAGGGTGGTTTTGCCGATTCCATTCCTTTCCAGTTGTTTGCCCCGCGCATGGCGGCCAGAGATTTCGAAAACCCGATGGGTGCCACAAACACCATGATCAAGGACCTGAACACCGTGGCCGAAGTGGCGGTCAAATCCGGCGCCCGACTGGTCATGACCGAACAGGCCCTGGGCATCATGAACGACGCCTCGGCCCACGGGGATGGAGAAGCTGATATCTCGACGATCATCAGGCGATTTGAAGACTAAAAGACCACACTTTTGCCGTGAAATGGCCGTTTTCTGCGCTCAGTATTTGACGTACCGTAAATCGGTATTCGAATACTGAATTGATTTTGTTGGCAAATTCGGTTCATTATTGAAACAGGAATAACCGAACTCCAAGATTCGGCGTCATTCACACCAACAGGGAGATTTCATATGAAACGATTATTAACAGCTGCGTTTGCGGCAACGGTGGCACTGGGCCTTGGTTCAGTCGCAGCCCAGGCCAAGACCGTTCTAACCTATTCATCCTGGCTGCCATGGACCCATCCGATCAATGTCGAATTATACATTCCATGGATGGAAGCCATCGAGAAGGATTCTGGCGGCAGTATTCAATTCAAGCGTTTGCCCAAGGGCGTGGCTCACCCGCGCGCCCATCTTGACGCCGTACGTACCGGACAGGCAGATGCTGGCATGAGTGTGCATGGCTATTCGCCCAAGCGCTTCGCCGCCTATATGTTTGCTGAACTTCCCATGTTGGGCGATACCGGTACGGGCACGTCAATTGCCTTACAGCGGACCCACGACAAGTTCCTTGCAGACAAGAACTATTATGAAGGTGTTGTGCTTATCGGCATGAACACACACGGTCCGGGGCTTATCCACCACAGCAAGAAGCTTTTTAATTCACCTGCTGACTTCAAGGGCCAGAAGATGAGAACCGGTGGTCCAATTCCGAAGAAGATCGTCGAAGCCTGGGGCGGTGTTCCCATTCGTCAACCAGCACCCAAGTCCTACGAAATCCTGTCGACCGGTGTGGCTGACGGTATTACTTTCCCGTACGAATCCCTGACAAGTTTCAAGATCGTGAACCTGGTGCCTTTTTCGACTTACGTACCGGGCGGCATGTATTCTTCTAGTCACTATCTGGTCTTGAACCAGGGAAAATACGACAAGATGACTGCAGCTGAACGGGCCGCTGTCGACAAACATTCCGGCGAAGCCTTTGCCCTTCGGGCAGGCAAAGCCTGGGACCTGATCAACAGGCGTGGCAAAGAAGCCGCGATCAAAAACGGCAACAAACTTCAGGATGCACCGGCAGCAATTGTTGATGCCTTGAATGAACTCAATGTTCAGTTCCAGGCTGACTACATTGCGGGTGCAAAAGCCGCAGGCGTTGATGGGGCAGCAATCCTCAAGTATTTCAACGCTGAAGTTGCCAAACTGGCAAAATAGCAGGATCCTTTAAATGACTGTTTCAACAAACGGTCAGGTAAATTCCGGAGCATCATACTGGCTCGGCACGTTGCCGAGCCAGGTTCTGGGAATTGTTTCCTGCGCCATGCTTTTTTCAATGATGATGCTGACATTCGTAGATGTTGCCGGGCGCTATGTCTTTGCCGCCCCGCTACCCGCTGCCTACGAGATGATTGCATTCGTGATGCCGGGCATTATTTTTTGCGCCCTGCCCCACGTTAATTTGAACGAGAGCCACGTCACCATTGATCTGTTGGACGGTTTTATTCCGACGAGCGTCAAGAGATGGCAAAGCGTTCTTGTTAATCTATTTTCGGCCGCTGCCGTCGCCTTTATTTCCTGGCGATTATGGGCGCGGTCCCGTGACCACCTCAGATTCGGGGAAGTCACAGACGAGCTTTATCTGGAATTGTGGATTTTCAGCACGATCATGTCGGTCCTGTGCGCTATCGCCACAATCGCTTTTTTTGTAAATGCCTACGGGTACGCAACAAATACAAAGCGCCCCAAAAAAGATGACGGAGTAACCTCGACGTGACCGAAGCCCTGACAGGCCTTGTCCTGCTGCTTAGCCTCTCTTTTCTCCGTATCCCCATAGCCTTTTCGATGGTCGCTGTCGGATTTGGCGGTATGGCCTGGGTGCTCGGCCCACAGGGCGCCATGGCCAATGTTGGGCAGACAGCCTTTGACGCGGCAATCAACTATGAATTATCCGTGGTCCCGCTGTTTGTCCTGATGGGTAATTTTGTAACCCGGGCACGGCTGTCGTCAGAATTATACACAGCTTCAAATGCCTTCCTTGGACACCGTCGGGGTGGACTTGCCATGGCAACGATTGTTGCCTGTGGTGGTTTCAGTGCCATTTGCGGATCGTCCCTGGCGACGGCAGCGACCATGGCCAAGGTTGCCATGCCGTCCATGCGCCGCTTTGGTTATGACGACAGCCTTGCCGCCGGGTCCATTGCGGCAGGCGGTACCCTTGGTATCTTGATCCCGCCCAGCGTCTTGCTCGTCATCTATGGCATCCTGACCCAAACCAGCATCGGCAAACTGTTTGCCGCCGGCATCATGCCAGGGCTGGTGGGCATTCTGTTTTATCTGGCTGCTGTCAAAGCCGTGATCATAATCAAGCCGTCCGCCGGTCCCGCTGGCGAGCGCCAAAACTGGTCACAACGTATGCAAGCCCTTTCGCGCGTATGGGGTGTGTTGTTATTGTTTGGCATTGTCATGGGCGGCATATATGGCGGCGTCTTCAGCCCCACAGAAGCAGCTGGCATTGGTGCCTTTGGTGGTTTCCTCTTCGCCCTGTTTCGCAAAGCCCTGAACTGGTACACATTTTATGAAGTCCTGCTGGAAAGCGCCGCCACCACTGCCATGCTGTTCGCAGTCTTGATCGGCGCTTTGTTGTTTGCAAACTTCATCAACGTCACAGACTTCCCCCAGGCTTTACTGGAATTGGCTGGTCAGTTCAGTGACACACCCTGGCTGGTCATTGCCGCGATCCTGGTCATCTACGTGGCCCTGGGCTGTGTATTTGAAAGCCTGTCGATGATTCTGCTGACCGTGCCGATCTTCTTTCCACTGGTGCTGGAACTAGGCTATGACCCGATCTGGTTTGGTATCGTCGTGGTCGTAATCACAGAAATCAGCCTGATCACCCCGCCGGTGGGCTTAAACGTATTTGTCTTGCGCGGCGTTTTGCCTGACGTCACGACATCGACAATTTTCCGTGGCGTGACGCCCTTCTGGATTGCCGACCTGTTCCGGCTGACCTTGATTGTGGCTGTACCGGCCTTATCCTTATGGTTGCCGTCCTTCGTCAGATAAGGCATCGAGACGGACCAGGGCGATACCGCTTTAAGCGGTTTCGCTTCTGCCTGGAGCAATTTCGTAGAAAATGCTCCGATTTGTTGACGCCCACTTTGGGTTTGAAGCAACGCTGCGTTTCCGAGAAACCCGGAAACGTTCTAGTCATTTGTAGGTCTGGAGTTCTATTATGGTTACCCGCTTTTCTCTTTTTGCCGCTGCAACAGCCTTTCTGCTGAACTTGAGTGCCCTTCCGGCCCAGGCCCTCGATCTCAACCCCCTGACAGCCATCAAGAGTGTGGTCGAAGCTGCGGTTGAAGATCGCACTGCCGATGACATCGGCTCTGACCTTGCCATCAAGGGCAAGCTGACGGCGAACGTTATCGACAAGATGGGCAGCGACGTCATTTCCATTGGTGCCGATGTCTACGAACAAGTCGTGATGCTGACGGGAACGGTTGAGACCGGCAAGCAGAAAACCCAAGCCGGACGTCTCGCATCAGCCGTTGAAAATGTCAAAAAGGTTTACAACGAGATCCTCGTCATCAAGGCCATCGACAAGGAAAAGGGATCCGTTGAAAACTATGTCGATGATTCCGTTATCGAAACGAAAATCAACGCGCAGCTTCTGGATGCCGGTGGGGTCAGCGTAACCAATTACCGTTATCGATCAGTCGGTGGACGCGTCTTTCTGTTTGGCCGCGCCTTGTCCAATGCGGAGTTAAAAAAGGCCATCGGCGTTGTTAAAGGCATTGACGGCGTCAAAAACATCAAGAACCGGGTCTTTGTTCGCGCCAAATAGGCGCTTTCAAGCTTAAGTCCCGATCAGAACTTGTCGTCTTCTTTATCAGGATCGGGCGCAAACACCGCACGCCTGCGCCACCACAGTAGATCACCCCGCAAAAAGGACTGGGCCAGATCATTCTTTGGTCCGGCAAAAAACTGTTCCGCAGATGATTGTTCCTTGATGCGTCCGCGATAGAGAAAAACCACATGACTGGCAAGTCGCCGGGCCTGGTTGAGATCATGTGAAGACATCAAAACGCGCGTGCCGCCAGCAATCATTTTCAGTAAAACTTCTTCAATCAAACGCTGGGCCGCCGGGTCCAGATTGGCCGTTGGCTCATCCAGCAGCAATAGATCAGGAGCAAGGGCCCAGGCCCGTGCCAGGGCGAGGCGCTGCTGTTCGCCAAAAGATAACAATCTCGCCGGGGTTGCCCGGTACCGGCTGAGGCCCGTTAATTCAAGAGCCTCATCGATCCTCTGTGCCCGTTGTAGCCGCGGCATTTTGTGCAGCTTCAGGGCAAAATCGATATTCCCCCCGGCGGTCCGGCGCAAATGTACGGGGCGCTGAAAAACCATCGCCTGCCTGTGGTCGTGTAATCCAGGGTCATCGCCCCCACCCCAGGTCACAAGACCTTCATGGGCCGGTAAAATACCGTGGCAGAGCCGCAGTAACAAAGACTTCCCGGCACCGTTGGGCCCGAGTATAACCGTCAAACCTTCTTCGTCGGCAAAGGTCGCACTGATATCTTTGATCAAGGGTTTTGTCCGGGCATTGAACCAGACATTTTCTAGCTTTACAGGATATGGTGCTGGCTTGCCGGTCATGCCTGATACCTGTGACGAGCAAACTCACGCACACTATATGAAGCCGCATTAATCGCCAAAGACAGCAGCAGCAGGACGATGCCCAGGCCAAGCGCCAGGGCAAGATCCCCGCGACTGGCTTCCAGGGCAATAGCTGTTGTCATCACGCGTGTGACATGATCAATGTTGCCGCCAACAATCATGACAGCACCGACTTCCGCATTTGCCCGGCCAAACCCGGCCAGCACCGTCGTCATCAAGGCAAAACGACCATCCCACAACAAGGCCAGAACCCTGGCCCAGGGGCCCGCCCCCAGTGACATCATCTGTTCTTCATATTCCTGCCACAGGCTTTCTATGACTGTACTGCTGAGTGCCACAATGATCGGCAGAACCAGTATCGTTTGCGCAATGATCATGGCAGCAGGGGTGAATAACAAACCCAGCGCACCCATGGGGCCAGACCGTGACAACATCAGCAACACAATGAGGCCCACAACAACCGGTGGCAGTCCCATCAAGGCATTCATGATTACCAGAATGACCCGGCGTCCGGGAAAACGGGACAAGGCCAGCACAGCCCCGAGAGGCAGGCCGATCAGGGTCGCCAAAACAACCGCAGTCAAGCTGACGCCCAGGGACCTTGCAACAATCTCGACAAGAGACGCATCCAGCCCCGCAAGCAGATTTACTGCCGTCGCCATTGCTTGCCAAATGTCGTTCATGAGTTCTCCAGGTTCATTCGTGCAAACCATAACCCATCTGGTCCGGCGTTTTAAGTCGGGACACGTCCGTCAAACAAACCAGTGCGACAGTTTGACCTAACGCAATTTCGGCATTTAGGGATTATGTATATAATTGGAATTGTTAAAATCTTTTCCAGGACTTTGGTCGACACCTATTGATCAACGGGACGACACGCGTGGAACAAATAGAAAATACCTTTAGACGATCACTTGGTGGCCTGGCTGACTGGCCCTTGCTGGATATGCTGAGCATGCTGATGGGCAGCAAACAGCATTCCCCCGATGTCGAGCGCCAACGAAGCACAATGATTTTGGCCAGGGTACATTTGATTTCACTGGCCTTTGGACTGCTGACGTTTCTTTGGATTGTCGTAGACGCCTTTACCTTCGATGAAATGGTCTGGCAGCCTATTGCCTTGAGTAGAATTGCTGCCAGTACCGGGTTTTTTGCCCTCGCCATTTTCACCCGGGGTATCAAAAGCATCATGCAGGCGCGGATCGCGGTCGGCCTGATGTTTGTCATACCAATGAGTTTTTATGCGATCACCTACCCCCTTTTGGCCGGGGTAGAAACCAGCGGTTGGTCACAATCTGTCTTTACCGGTTACATGCTTTTGCCCTTCGTAATTGCCGGAGGCCTTGGGTTTCTGCCCATTACGCTTGCAGAAGGATTGTTCTGCGTCGTACCGCTTTTACTCGCCAATTACGGAGTTCAGGTCTTTCTGGCGCCGACACTGGATTTTTATTCACTACTGGGTGTTGGTTGGTTGCTGCTCTTGATGTCACTTGCCGCCACCTTCGCCGGCATGAGCCAGCTTCAGTTAATAATCGAGCTTGCCAAACAAGCCTCAGCGGATCCTTTGACAAAGGCCTTTGTGCGTCGCGTAGGTCAGGAATTGCTGGACGCCCAGTTTAATGTGTCAGAGCGCCAGGCAGGCCCCTTTTCCATTGCCTTCGCCGATATTGATGATTTTAAGTCCGTCAATGATCAATTCGGCCACGACGTTGGCGACAAGGTTTTGTGCCAGACGACGGAGCACATTCAGGAAAACCTGCGAAAATCTGACCTTTTGGTGCGATGGGGCGGCGAGGAGTTTTTGCTGATAATGCCAAATACAGATCATGTTGGTGCCGCTCACGTGATCGGGCGGCTATATGAAAATGGCCTGGGCCTGCGTCCAGACGGATCTTTCCTTACCGTCAGTATAGGCGTTGCGGAACGCCAGGCCGACAACAGCCAAACCTGGGAAGACCTGGTAGCGATTGCCGACAGCCGCATGTATGAAGCCAAAACGGCTGGCAAAAACAGGTTTGTCGGCATCAGCGACAAGACGGAATAACATATTTCACCTCTGAACCCAACGATCCTTGCGCGAAAAACAGTAGCAATTGATTGCTCGCGAGCAAACAGTTTTTTTTCAGGCGCGATCATCATTTTTTCTGCTTCAGTTAAAAATTGATTGTAAATTGGTGTCGTTCAATTTGAATGGTGGACATTAATGAACTATGTTCATTTTACCGATTCAATTTTCTGAATTTTGACGTGACAATTACCGGGAACGAACTCTTATGCCTCGCAAACCACGCGAAGGACTGCAAGATGACCTGATTGCTGCGGGGGAAAGAATAGTCCGCGATCATGGTTTTCCAGCGCTGACCGCGCGCATGCTGGCGGCTGAAGCCAAGTGTGCCGTGGGCACGACTTATAATGTATTTGGTGATCTGCATGATCTGGTGGTCGAGATCAATGGACGCACCCTCTCTCGACTGGTGACGGTGTTGGTTGCCGCACGTAATCATGAAGCGGCACCTGAAGACCAGGTGATATCATTGGCCTTCGCCTACATCGATTTCATTTTGAAAGAGCAGCAGCTTTGGACCGCACTGATGCAGCATCATCTGCCTGAAGGGCGTAACCTGCCGGACTGGTATCTGGTCAAACTTGGCGGTCTGTTTACAGAAGTTGAAGCCGCCATCGGGCCCTTATTCAAAGACCGCAGCAGCGAAGAACTGAAGCGGGCTGCCCGCATTCTATGGTCCAACATGCATGGGCTGTGTTCGCTCGTCCTGTCTGACAAACTGGATCTTGTTTCCGGTGACAACATCGAAACGCTGGCGGAGGATATGGTCTACACCTATATCGCCGGCATCAAGGCAACACGATAAGTCACCGCATTCCCTATGGTACAGGGCTTTCGAAGCCCTCCGGCAAATATATATGAACGCTGTTCATTTTATATTTGACTATTACTGTAAAGCCCTGCAATCATACTGAACATTGCTCATTTATATAAAATTACCCCACAGCACAGTAACTTAATCCGTCAGTGCAACCCGGCCCTCGATAGCATAAGCCGGATCGTTGTAGCCCGGCGTTGAGGGATGCCCGATGGTGACAAGATCGTTAAGCAAGGCTTCGTCTTCTGCGGTGAATTCATAATCCAGACCGGCCATGTAATCGTCCCACTGTTCTTCCGTGCGGGGACCGGCTATGGGGGCCGTCACCAGCGCATTATTCAGTACCCAGCCAAGGGCATAATGGGTCAGCTTCGCGCCCTTTGCCTGACAATGCTGGTTCAGTTTCTGGGCAATTTCCAGTGATTCCAGACGCCATTCGGTCTGCATCATGCGCGGGTCAGACCTGCCGGCCCGGGTATCATCGCCAGGGGCGGCCAGGTCTTGCGGGCCGTATTTCCCGGTCAACACGCCGCGTGCCAGCGGGCTGTAGGGCACAACCCCCAAACCATAGTGATCGCAGGCTGGCAGATGTTCAATTTCCGGCATGCGGTTCAGGGCATTATAATAAGGCTGGCTGACGACGGGTCGGCTAACACCAAGGGCTTCGCAGGTACGCACCACTTCGGCGACGCGCCAGGCTCGATAGTTGGAAAGACCAAAATATCTGATCTTGCCCGCCCGCATCAGATCGCCAATAGCGCTGATGGTTTCTTCCAGGGGCGTGGCGATATCTTCTTTATGCAGGTAATAGATATCGATGTAGTCGGTGCCAAGGCGTGCGAGGCTTTCTTCGCAGGCCCGCATCACCCATTTGCCGCCAAGGCCTCCGCGATTGGGATCGCTGCCCATGGCATTGGCAAGCTTGGTGGCCAGAACCCAGGCGTCGCGCTGATCGCCCAGAGCGCGACCAACCACTTCTTCGGAAGCGCCATTGCCATAGACGTCTGCCGTATCGATGAAATTCACCCCCTGGTCAGCGGCCTTGTCGACAATACGTTTCGAAGTCGCCTCATCGGTCTGGGCCCCGAACATCATGGTGCCAAGACAAATCGGTGAGACATGCAGGCCGCTGTGGCCGAGGCGACGATATTCCATTTATCTGTTCCCTACTTTGAAGAATTTTTGCTTTTTCGCTGACTGACATAAATACCAAAGAAAATCAGGATCATGCCAGCTATCATATTGGCCGTTATCGGCTCGCTCAACAAGGCAGCCCCGATCAGCACTCCGGAGATGGTAATGATATAGCCGATCTGACTAAAGAAGGTCGCACCCACTTCCATCAACAATTTGAACCGTATGATGGCTGCAAAGGCCGTCGCCACGATACCGAGATAGAGGACACTGCCAATGGGCCCCCAATCAGGTGTCAGGGTCCAGGGCTGATCGATCACAATAGAAAATGGCAGGATGACAGAAAATCCGGCTATAGAAACTGCAGCGCCAAAAACGTCTGACGACACACCCTGAACCCTTCGCACCAGGACACCGGAAGTAACATAACAAATATTCGCCAGCACCAGCACCGCTGCTCCGAACAAGGTGCCGCTGGCGCCCGCCATAACCATGGGGCCCAGAATGATGACGACACCGCCAAAGCCAATGGCGATGCCCAGTGTTTTATACAGCGTAAAGCGGTCATCAGTTGTGAGAAAGTGGGCGATGATCAAGGCCCAGATGGGACCGGCGGACATCAACAAAGCGGCCAGGTTACTATCGATGGTTTGTTCCGCAAGACCGATCAGGAAAAACGGCAGTGCCGAGTTCATGATGCCAATGGGCACCAACCAGCGCCAGATTGCTGGGTCCCGTGGCAAGCTGCGCCCGCGTAAACGGATAAACAGATACAGCAACAAGGCCGCCAGCCCAACGCGCCCGGTGGCAATGGTCAGGGGCGGGATATCTGCCACAGCGACTTTGATGAAGAAAAAAGACGAGCCCCAAATGGTGCCCAGCAAAGTCATCAGCGCCATATCCCGCATGGTCGCAGGACGTAATTTGTTGCCAGTTGTCACGAAGTTCAGAACCTGATTGGTAAGAAGACAGCCTCAATGATTAGGGGTTCAAAGTGCGACGGTCAATGGAATTAGGGACAACGTCATTCCGGACTCCGATCCGGAATCTCTGTAGCGTTGAAATCAGCAATGCCTTTCGGCGATGCAGCAGAGACTCCGGATCAAGCCCGGAGTGACGGAGAGTGTTTTAGTTATCCCTAATGACTGGTCCCGGCGGCGTAGTTGATCTTGTTCCAGACATTATATTTGCCCGACGGTTTTTTCATGGGCAGGCGTTTGACTTCTTCCAAAGTCTTGGCGTCATAGACAATGATGGCACCGTCCTGGTCCCAGATACTGAGAATGGCGTGGCTGCCATCGCGGTCAAATTCGATGTGAGCGGCCGTTTTGCCGGGCACGGGGCGGATGGTTTTGACGATTTCCAGAGTGCGTTTGTTGATGATATGCATCAGGTCCTTGTTAGGGCCAAAGAACACATCGACCCATGCATAGGGTGTGTTTTTGTGGCTACGCATGAAAAAGCCTGGCCCCTTGGTTTCAATGATTTTCACCGTCGACCAGTTTTGCATGTCGATCACACTGACCTGCCCACCCTTCAGGTGCGGCGTGGCCAACACAGGTTTGCCCTGGTAATTCCAGGTGATGCCAGACCCCAGATGGGGCATACCGGCGAGGTCAATATCGGCAATTTTGCGGCCCACATTCATATTCACGACCTGGCCATTTTTGGCGTTGCGGGCTGCCCCGATCAGGTTGCGGTAATCGAGATCAAAAAAGAAATCGTCGAGGTAATCATCCAACACAATCTGACGTACAGGGAAGGGGCCTTTTTCAGCAATACCTTCCGGATTATCTTCATTGTAGGTATGAACCAGACCCTTATAGATTTTCACTTTCGGGTCGTAGGAGATTTCCCATATTTCCGGTATATCGCGTAAAGCAGCCACAAAGCTGTTGCGCGGCGGCGCATTGTAGACCGCACTGACACGCGACGACACGCCGTGCTTGTCCTTGACATCAATGACTTTGATAGGCCGCAGCGTTTCCGCTGACAAGGCCACCAGGGTATGGGGCAGGGTATTGCCCACCATCAGGAATTTGCCGTCACTGGACACGGCTACATTACGCGTGTTGATTCCGGCGCGAATTTCAGAAACGACCTGCAAACTATAGAGATCATATTTGGAGACCCAGCCATCGCGCGAGGCCAGATACATGAAACGACCGTCCGGAGAATATTTGGCTCCGCCATGCACCGCAAAGCGGGTGGCGAAGCGGGCGAGAGGTTCGAACTTGTCGCCATCAAGGATCGTCACATGATGGTCCCCTGTTTCGACAACTGTGAACAGATTTAAAGGATCTGCGCTGAAAGGCGGCTTGGCGGGCAGCGCAGCCATGGCCACATGTTCAATGTGGCTGGCGGATACCTCGGCCATGCCCCAGACCGGTACGGCCTTCAGGGGTGTGTAGATCAGTTTCACCAAATCAGCGATTTCTGCCGATGTCAGTGTCTTGCCAAAAGCCGGCATTTGCGAGGCAGGCCTGCCATCAGCGATGACGCCGTCCGCCTTGTTCTTGCGCAGTCGACGCAGGTTTTCTGGCAACAAGGCCGGGCCACTTCCACCGAGGCGGTCCGCACCATGGCAACTGGCGCAATGTTTTTGGTAGATTACGTTGTCACTGGCCAAGGCGGCAGATTCAGCCGCGAACAAACCCGTTGTGACCAGCAAGGCAAAAGTGAGGACTTTCAACATATTCCTAGCCCGCTTGCTTCAAACGGCGGGCTTCGGCGAAGGAAATAACCTTGAGGCGATCACCACCTTGTTCATTGCCGATCTCTTCGTCTGTCAGATAGCAGCCAGGATCTTCGGCCCAGGCGTCACCGGTCAGTTGCCAGGCGCGCACGCGCGTGTTGCCGCCGCAAACATCAAACCATGAGCAACTGGCACAACGGCCTTTGACGGCGCGAGGCTTTTGCTTCAGACCCGCCATCAGAGGATCAGAGGTATCAGGCCAGATGTCAGAAAAGGCACGCTCGCGTACATTGCCAAGATTATGGTGCCACCACATGGTGTCGGGGTGCACATTGCCGAGATTATCAATGTTGGCGATGTTCACACCGGATGAATTGCCACCCCATCGGGCCAGCATCTGGCGTACATCATCGACGCGGTCGGGCAAATTCTTTTCCACCCACATCAGGAAATAAACCCCATCGGCATCATTGTTGCCGGTGACATAATCTCGTATGCCACCTTTTTGTGCGTCCGCCCAGGCCCGGTCAAACAACAAATCCAGGGCATCCCGTGTGGCCTGGAAAATGGCATCCGAGCCGCGGTTGTGATTGCCGCGACCAGCGTAATTCAGGTGTGAAAGATAAAACCGGTCAAGGCCACGGCCTTCCATATCGTCCAGCATGGGTTCCAGTTCGTGGGCATTATCCTGGGTCATGGTAAAGCGCAAGCCCACGCGCAGGTCCCGTTCCTGGCAAAGCTCGATCCCGCGCATGGATAAATCAAAGGCGCCGTCCAGACGACGAAATTTGTCATGTGTGTCACGCAAGCCATCAATGGAGACACCAACATAATTGTAGTCAGCCGCGGCGATTTCATCAATGTTGTGTTCATTGATCAAGGTACCGTTGGTGGACAGCCCGACATAAAATCCCAGTTCTTTTGCCCGCGCAGAAACTTCAAAAATATCCGGCCGCAACAAAGGCTCGCCACCCGACAGGATCAACACAGGCACCTTGAAGTTCCGCAAGTCCTGCATGGTGGTGAAGACTTCCCCGGTGGAAAGCTCTCCCTTGAAATCCTTGTCGGCGGAAATGGCATAACAATGTTTGCAGGTCAAATTACAACGCCGGATCAGGTTCCAGATCACGACCGGACCGGGCAGGCCCTTCCCTGTACCGCGTGCATGGCCTGGCGTGGCCTGGGGGCCAGCCGCCAAAGTCTGCATATATTGGGATACTCTGAACATAAACTTTCTCCTCAGGCTGCGCTGCGCGTGGCTGACGGATCACGTCCTGTCGTATTACTGCCCTTCAGGCGCAAACCTGTTTTTTTCAAAATGCGTGTACTGAATAAAATCTTGTGGCCTTTTTGCAGTTCACCAAGCTGGTCCGCAATGGCCGCGACCTTGTCTGCAACCTCGGTCCGGTCATGGCCGTGCACCATGGCAAAAAGATTGTAAGGCCAGTCCACCCCCTGACGCGGGCGATGATAACAATGGCTGACGCAATCAAGCGCGCCGACGATCTTGCCAACAGAGCTGATATCCGCGTCAGCAATATCCCAGACACTCATGCCGTTGCCGCGATAGCCAAGTTTGTAATGATTGGGCACAACGCCGATTCGACGGATCACGCCACTGTCCTGCATGGCCTTGATGCGATCCATCACATCTTTGGCGTCCAGTTCCAAACGCTTGGCAATCTCATGATAAGGCTGCGGGGTCAGGGGTAGCCCAGCTTGCGTTGCCTCGATAATCAACCTATCTGTGGCATCAAGTTCTTTTGTTGTATCAAGCTCGGGCATATTCAAACCTCAAACCTCAGGCCGACAAAAAACTCTTCCAGCTTGGGCATGTTGTGAACGGCGAGGCCGGTTTCATTTTCGATGTCGCTGATGATCTCGGCGATGCGACCGGGCTGATCCGTGGCCACGACGAACCACATATTCAGGTCGTCGTCGCGCTCATAATTATGGGCAACTTCTTCATGGGCATTGACCAGATCGGTGACATCGTCGAAACGATCTTCCGGCACAGCAATCGCCGCCAGGGTCAACTCTCCACCCATTTTTTCAGCATGATACAGCGGGCCAAACCGGCTGAGCACACCGTCTGCCAACAGCTTTTCGATGCGCCCGATAACTTGCCGTTCTTCAAGCCCCAGATCAGACGCGACCTGGGCGTAGGGATGTTCGCATACAGGGAAATCACCTTGCAGGGCATTAATGATGGCGCGATCAGCCTCATCCAGATCAATACCTCCTGCGGCCTTCAAGGCAGATTTGGATGATTGTGCTGTATAGGAAAATGTCTTGGCCATCAGGCGGCCGCCACATCAGACTTTTGGTCCGTCTTCAGGTAACGACCGCCAGTTTGTTTGAAGCGTTTGACGCTGAATAAAGTCTCGGTGGGCGTATCCTGCAATCCGCAAGCCTCGCGCGCATCCTCGATTTGACGTAGCACAACATCGCGGTCCTTGCCATGGATCATGGCATACAGTGTATAGGGCCAGTTGGCATGGGCCCGGCGTTGGTAACACAGACGCACATAAGGCAACGCGCCCAGCTTGCGGCCCATCACATCAACATCGCCGGGGGCCACTTGCCAGACAGTCATGGCATTGGCGTTGTAGCCCAATTCATGATGGCGCACGATCACACCAAGACGACGAATGATGTCCTGGTCCTGTAAATATTTCAGACGCGCCAGAACGGCGGTTTCGGTCATTTGGGCAGCATCGGCCAACAAGGCCCAAGGTCGGGATGTCAGGGCCAAACCCTTTTCAAGTTCCTGCAGCAAGTCATGATCCCGGCTTTCCAGCATGGCTTGATTAAAGTTCGCACGACAGGTCGTTGTGCGATTATCCCGTCCAGTCAAATCGAACCCGAGGTCAATGAAATAGTCGCGCACCATAGGCAGGTCGAGGACCTTCAAGCCGGATTGGCGTTCGATATCCTGCAACACTGCCGTGACAGTCGCCCGGTCCGGGGCTGTCACCACAAACCACATATTCAGATCATGTTCGCGTTGATAGTTGTGATTGACATATTGTTGATCGTTGACGATTTGTGCGACTTTTTGCAGTTGGCTTTCCGGTACCTGCAGAGAAGCAAGAGTTCCAGCCCCGACACTGCCAGGACGCAAGACCGCACCTACACGGCTGACGCTGCCAGCTTCTTTCAACGCAGCCAGGTGTTCGAGAACCTCATTTTCCGCAAGGCCAAGATCAGCGGCCAGTTTGGCGTATGGCATGGTGACCAGCGGAAAGTCACGCTGGTAGTCATTCAAGAGCCGTTGCTGAATTTCTGTACTCATGCCGCCCTCACAATCCAATGCGGTGGGCACGGGCTGTGAAGAAAATACCCGACGGTTTTTGCACAGGCAGTCGGCCTTTTTCCTGGAAGGTCGCGGTGTCATAAATGATCACCCGGTTATCATCGCGCACCGACAGCCAGACCTCTTCACCGCGCGGGGTGAATTCCATGTGCAATACGGCAGGGCCTGGTTTCAGGGTTTTGATAATCTGGCGCGTCGGCACGTCAATAACCTGAATGGTGTCATTATCGGGGAAGGCAAAGTTTACCCAAATCTGGCGACCATCCGGGCGGGCCATAACAAACACAGGCTGGCCGTGCACGGCGATGCGGTCGACTTCTTTCCAGGAACCTTCTTTGGCCACCAGAACTTCGTGGTGTCCAATGGCTGGCATAAAGGCATGACCATCGGCCATGGCCCAACCTTCCAGATGTGGCATCTTGTAAACCGGCATGGCTTTTTCACCACGGCCGTAGCCATCCAGAATTCGGCGTACAGCATAATCTGACTGCCACAGATCAACCATGGCCATACCATCTTCGCCAAACAAACCGGCAATATACCAGCGCCCGTCCGGCGTGATCAGGCCGTCATAGGGCAGCTTGCCCACATCGCGTAATTTGGTAATGGCAGGCTTGTCGCGGTTACTCATATCCACGATCCAGGTTTCTCCGGCATCATACAGCGAGAACACAAAGCGTTGACCCGGCGCATCCACAAGGCCCACTGTTTTGGATCGCTCCCCATCGGCACCAATGGCCGGAATATCTGCAACGGGCTCAAGGGTATCGGCATCAAATATCCGCACACCGCCCGGCTTGTAATTGGAGACGGCGACCAGTTTGCCGTCCTGCGAAATGGCTCCGCCGATGGAATTTCCGGCCTGCAAGGTACGAGCGACGATTTTTTGACCCAGCATATCAACCTTGGTCAGGCCCCCGTCGCGACCAAAGATGTAAGCATATCTTTCATCACGGGAATAGACCGCCGAAGCATGCGAGAGATCGCCAAGCCCGGTCACTCTGGCCAGCGATGTTCGGGTTGTCGTTTCAATGATTTGCAGGCTGCCAGTGCCGCGTTCGATAATCAGGCCCAAGTCACCCGTGGCCCGAATTTGAGCACAGGCAGACAGGGTCAGCAGAGCAATCGCGACAATCAATTTGTTCCATGTCATCAGTCGGCTCCGCGGCGTAGACGCTCAACAATCCAGGAAGCTTCGGCCCGGTTTAAAAACCGCCGCCAGGGCGGCATGGGTGTGCCCGGCACGCCGTCCAGGATGATATCCACAAGGGCGTCGTCGGTGAAATGGGCAATGTTGTCAGGCAGCAAAGCTGAGCCCAGGCCGCCCCTGCGGGTCAGGCCATGGCAGGAACCACAATCCTGTTCCAGCAATACAGCCAGTTCCGTTTGCCGTTTGGTATCCAGCGGGGCCGTAGCAGCAACTCCACCAGCCGTCGCGATAAAGACGGCCAGAAACGAAGCGAGGGCAACGCGTTTACTGGGCTGCGACCAGGACATCATTCAGCATTTCTGGCAGAACCTCGGCAGGTGCTGTATTGAACCAGTCCATGCTTCCGGCAACGTCCACAACCCGGCCAATGATCAAAAGAGTGGGGGCCACAAAATTGTGGGTGACGACATCGTGCGGCAGGTTTTCCAGAGTTGTCACATGGCGACGCTGGACCTTGGTAGTGCCTTGTTCCACAGCCGCCGCCGGGGTCGTGGCAGGCAGGCCTGCCGTGATTAGTTTTTCAGCGATCTGCTTGATGTTGGCGAGACCCATATAGACCACCAAAGTGGTATCCGGATCTGACAGGCTACGCCAATCCAGATTCAACGGCTGGTCTTCCCGGCAATGGCCGGTGACAAAACGCACACTGCTGGCCAGACCCCGATGGGTCAGGGGAATACCGGCATAGGCACCGGCGCCAATGGCTGCACTGATACCTGGAACAATTTCGAAAGCCACACCGGCTTCATCAAGGCGCTGGGCCTCTTCACTGCCGCGACCAAAAACCAGTGGGTCACCGCCCTTCAGGCGCACGGTTCGGCGGCCGCTCTGGCCAAGCTTGACCAGCAATTCGTTAATTTCATCTTGTGGCATGTGGTGCTGGCCGCTTTTTTTGCCGACAAAAATTCGGCTGGCGCCCACGGGCACAAGGTCGAGAATTTCTTCCGACACAAGTCGGTCATAAACCACAACTTCAGCAGATTGAATCAGGCGCAGGGCCTTGACTGTCAGTAGCTCGGCGTCCCCCGGACCAGCGCCAACAAGAAAGACTGTTGGTGTCGTTTGGCCTGGCGGTGTCGTATGGGTCTCTGGATTGCTGTCCATTAGTTCCCCCCACGAGAACGGTTTCAAAAATTACGGTTTGGTCAAGAGTGTTTGAACCATCGGGCGGAACCGAAGTTCCGCCCGATGAAACAAATGGCTTAGTAGATATCGTCCTTGGTATTGCGGACGTTGAATTTGCCGGTTGGGGTGACAAGACGCTTGTCCTTGATCACCTTGATCAGCTTACGGGTTTTGTCATCAACAACAACAATGGCTGAAGTCTGTTTTGCGCCATTCCAGACTGACCACCAGATTTCGGTGCCATGTTTGTTGTATTCGCCCTGCACAACACGCTTGACGCCTTCAGAGATGCCGGACCATTCACCGATAGGAATGACTTCATATTCCTTGTCCAGATTGTCGACATCAAATACAGCGACTGAGGAAGCAATCGCGCCATCAGGATTCAGGGGTGAATCAACCCACAGGTTCTTCGACTTCGGGTGTGTCTTCACGAACAGTGAACCACCGCCCTGGCCTTCAAGTTCCTGCACAACTTTCCACGCATGTTGCGGATAGTTGACGGGGTCCGTACCGATCAGCGAAATCATTTCATCACCCAAGTGAGACGTGACCCAGACCGGACCAAATTTCGGGTGCATGATATTAGCGCCACGACCAGGGTGTGGTGTGGTGCTGACCTTGACCTTGGCGACCAGCTTGCTTGTCTTCGTATCGATTACAACGATGGTATCACGGGCATTAGCCGCATCCATGAAGTAACGACCAGTAGAGTCAAAGCCACCATCGTGCAGGAAGCGTTCTGCATTGATGCTCGTGATCTTGAGGTTTTCAAGATCCGAATAATCAACCATCAGCACCTTGCCGGTTTCCTTCACATTGACCAGAAATTCTGGCTTGTAGTGCGAAGAAACGATGGCTGCAACACGGGGTTCAGGATGATACTCCTGGGTATCCACAGTATTGCCTCGGGTAGAGACGATTTTTTTCGGCTCCAGGGTTGCGCCGTCCATAATGACAAACTGCGGCGGCCAGTAAGCACCAGCAATCGCATATTTGTCTTCATAACCATGATACTTGGAGGTTTCTACCGAACGGGCTTCCATGCCAATCTTGATTTCAGCAACGTTATTCGGATGCTCCATCCACAGATCGATCAGGTTGATCCTGCCGTCGCGGCCAATCACAAAGAGATAACGACCGGAGGCTGAAATCCGCGAAATGTGAACGGCATAACCGGTGTTGATCACTTCAACGATTTTCTTGGTGCCGCCATCGATCAAGGCGATCTGGCCGGCATCACGTAAAGTCACCGAGAAAAGGTTTTCCAGGTCCAGGCGGTTCATCTTTTTGGTTGGCCGCTTTTCGACAGGAACGATAATCTTCCATGATTCCTTCATTTCCGCCATGCCCCACTCTGGTGGTGCTGACGGCTCGTTCATCAGATAGCGGGCCATGATGCCAATTTCTGACTTGCTCAGGCCACCATCGGCACCCCAGTTCGGCATACCGCCGGGAGAGCCATATGTAATAAAGTCGCGCAGATATTCATATCCGTGCTCCAGGGTGATTTTGGTGGTCAGCGGTTTACCGGTGGCACCCTTGCGCAACACGCCGTGACAACCAGCGCAGCGTTCAAAATAGATTTTGGTTGCTGTTTTATATTCATCAGCAGAAAGCTCAGGTGAACCCTCTGTCTTAATCTGCTTGCCGCCTTTCACACTATCCATTTGTGGCTGGTATTTTCCCGCCGGCGTGGTCTTGTGATCCTGAATTTTGCTTTTCGACACATTTGCTGCCGATGCTGCGATTGATCCGCCAACGACAAGCGTCGTAGCGACAACCGAGCTTAGTAATATTTTTCCGAGTTTATTGCCGTAAATCATAGGTACCTCTGCTTCCCCGAGTAATTTCGAGTTCAAACAACATCCACCGCCAGATTTGACGACTGGTAGTGTGGAATATCACGTGGCCTGGGGGCCATACTTGACTTACGTCAAAGAAGGCCCCATGCGCCATTGGACAACTTGACGCAGGTCAATGTTGTGAAATATGTGATAGAGTATTGTGCTCTTGATAGATCAAGAAAATATGTTGATAAACAATAGGTTATCAGATTAATGGAAGATATGGAAAGGCGCGGCGTGGCTCCGGTATTAATTCTTGCGACGCTTTGTCGCACTTTTTGTATGGTTGTTTTACTGACTTTTTTTGCCACTTTGGCTGTTGGCAGTACTGTTGCCAAAAGTAATGCCATTCCCTTGCAAACTGTTTTTGCCGGCGCCAGTTATCTGGGCGCGTTCGAGGGTGATCCGCGGGCAGCGGCTGTATTCGATAACAACAATTCGGTCATCGGCTATGTCTTTTTAACTTCGGATATCGTCAAGGCAGCCGGCTATTCAGGCAAGCCAATTACGACCGCTGTCGGCCTTGATCTGAAGGGCTTCCTTACGGGCGCTGCAATCATCGAACATCATGAGCCGATTCTGATCCTTGGCATTAAAGAAGAAAATCTGACGACCTTCATTCAAAGCTACAAGGGCCTGGATATTCGCCAGGACGTCGTGCTGGATGGTATCAGTGGCGGACGCATCAACGGCGAGGGTTTGCAGGTTATTGACGGCCTCACCGGGGCCAGCATCACCAGTATTGTATTCAACGATTCCATATTTCGCGCCGCCCGCATGGTGGCCCGCAGCCGGGGCATCATAGAAGACGTGTCACAAGACAAACCCAGACTGGATCTGGATAGCTTCACAGCACAGGACTGGGCGGGTCTGGAAAAATCTGGTGCGATACAAAACCTTACCCTGTCCAACAGGGATGTCGATGACGCCTATGTCCGACAATATGAACGCGCGGTTCCGGCCCCGGGTGGCGGAGAGCCTGAACAAACGTTCATGTCCCTGTATGCGACCCTGGTCACACCAGCTGGTATCGGCCAGAACCTGTTGGGCTTTGCCGGTTTCAGTCAGCTGCGCGCCAGCTTGTCGCCCGGCGACCAGGTTCTGATGGTGGCCGGTCATGGGGTCTATTCCTTCAAGGGCTATACATGGCGAAAACGCAATGGCGTCTTTAATCGCGTGCAGTTGATCCAGGGTGACAAGACCTGGCGCTTTAAAAAAGCCCAGCATCAGCTGGTCGAAAAGCTGGACATCAAAGGCAGCCCCGACCTGCGGGAGATCGCCCTGTTTGTCATTCCCGCCGCGGACCAGTTCGATGCCCTGAAGCCCTGGCGGCTTGATTTAATCGTTGATCGTGAAGTCAGCAGTGGCGAGAACCTGCGCACTTTTTTCGCCCTGAATTACACCCTGCCTGCACAATTCATCCTACAGCCCGAACCTGCAACATCCGGCACCGGCATTTCTGACCTGATCGCCGAAGCGACCACAGCGGGTGGCGGCATCTGGCTACGGGTATGGGAAAGCCGGGCGTGGGAAATTGCCGCTCTGCTAACCATGTTGTTTGTCCTGTATATTGTGATGGTACTGCATGATTTTGCCGCCCGGCGCCCCAAATTGTTGCGCCGATTCAGGGTCGGCTTTCTGATCACCACCCTGTTGGGTCTGGGTCTGATCATGAATGCCCAGTTATCCGTCGTGAATGTTCTGACCTTCATCCAATCCCTGCTCACGGAATTTCACTGGGACTTTTTCCTGCTGGATCCCCTGGTCTTTATCCTGTGGTCCTGGGTGGCCATCGGTCTTTTATTCTGGGGGCGTGGTGTTTTTTGCGGCTGGCTTTGCCCCTTTGGCGCCCTGCAGGAACTGGCGTCAAAGTTGGCGAAGTTTTTTCATGTGCCACAATTAGCGATCCCCTTCGGGTTGTCAGAACGGGTCTGGCCGATCAAATATATTATCTTTCTGGGCCTGCTGGCCCTTTCCCTGCATTCCATAGGCCTGGCTGAATACGGCGCCGAGGTTGAGCCCTTCAAGACGGCCATCGCCCTGAAGTTCGTACGCGCCTGGCCCTTTGTGGTTTATGCCCTGGGCCTGCTGACGGCCGCCATGTTTGTCGAGCGGGTGTTCTGTCGCTATCTCTGCCCGCTGGGTGCGGCGCTGGCCATTCCCGGCAAGAACCGCATGTTCGAATGGCTGCGACGGCGCCAGCAATGCGGCACGGAATGTCATATCTGCGCCACGCGCTGCCCCGTTCAGGCCATCCATCCCAGCGGCCGCATTGATGCCCACGAATGCATCTATTGTTTGGATTGCCAGATGATCTATTACGACGACCACATCTGCCCACCCATGATCGCCCGACGCAAACGTCGTGAGGACCGCGCGGAGCGCAAACAACAACGTGCCGACGCCCGCCTGGCTGACCAAACACAAATCTAGTCACGGCATAAAACAAATCCTGACACTTTAACAATCCAGAGCTATGCATATTCGGGTTAATCCGAAACACCTCGTTTCATACCTGCATTGCCTTTCAATACCTTACTGCCTACCTGTGTTTCAGAACAAAATTGAAACACCCTGACCTGGACCGGAGCTATCTGTAATGTCATTTGCAATTCTGTTTTCCTACGCCTTCCGCATCTTCTTCTTGATGGGCGGGCTTGGTGCTGCACTGCTGGTGCCGGTCTGGTTGCTGATGTTGGCAGGACATTTGCCCACACCGGGTTATCTGGGCGGTGCTGCCTGGCACGGACACGAACTCATCTTTGGTTATGCCCCGGCTGTAATCACCGGGTTCCTGTTGACCGCTGCCTATAACTGGACCGGTACGCCGAACACCAAAGGACTGTCACTGGTTTTGTTGGCCGGGTTCTGGTTGGCCGGGCGCATTGTCTTGTTGGCCGCTGACAGCCTGCCAGGTCCCCTGGTCGCCCTGGTTGATCTGGTATTTTTACCCCTGGCCGGTCTGATCGTACTGCCACCTTTGTGGAAGGCCAGAAAGTGGGCCAATACGGCTTTTGTCGGATTGTTTATGCTGATGGCCGTGGCCAACCTGATGATCCACCTGGAAGCCCTTGGGATCATCGAAAACACTACGCAGGCAGGCCTGTATGGCGGGCTTGATCTGGTATTGCTGATCATGGTCATGGTCGGCGGGCGGATCACCACGGCCTTCACCCGCAACGCAACCGGTATCCAGGTTGCCCCTCAGCCAAGGCGGGATCAAGCCGCTGTCCTTGGCGTCACCCTACTGGCTGCCGTTGATTTGCTGGCCCTGTCGGAGCTGATTGTCGGGATCGTTTGCCTTGTGGCCGCCGTGGCGACGGCTGTGCGTATTGCCGCCTGGCAAAGCTGGAAAACACGCACCGTACCGCTGATCTGGATTCTACATCTGGCACAGGTCTGGCTGATCATTGGCTTTGGTCTGCGCGGCGGTGCCTTGTTGTATGATCTGCTGCCCCAGGCCACCGCATTGCATGCCTTGACCCTGGGTGCTGTTGGTTCCCTGACCCTGGGCATGATGACACGGGTGGCCCTGGGCCACACCGGCCGTGCGCTGAATATCAAACCGATTATTCCCTGGACCTATTTCGCCATCAGCGCCGCCGCCCTGGTGCGTATTATAGTGCCTGTCCTGGTCCCTGAGATGAACCTGATGGCCAATGCCATTGCCGGTGGCCTCTGGACCTTCGCCTTTGCAACTTTTGTCGTGGTCTACTTGCCCGTCCTGACCAGCCCACGACCGGATGGCATGGCGGGGTAGGTAGTTTCTAGCGGTGCGAGGGGTGTGGTTCGGTTTCTTCGCAAAATTCGCGCAGGCGCTGGATGTCTTCGATGTGGACGTCACGGCCCTGGCAATCGACACCAATATCGCGCAAGCGTGCCAAGGCCCGCGAGAGGCTTTCAGGCTTGATGCCGATGCGGGCGGCAATCAGGGCTTTGTCAAATGGCAAACTGGTGGAGACGGAGCCACTGAGAACATCTGTTTGCGCCAGGGTTTGCGCCAGGATAAATCCGCCTAAGCGTTGGCCCGGTGTTTTGGATTTGATATCTGTGATGTCTTTTTGAAATTGGCGATGGCGTCGCGCCATGACAGCCAGCATGCGAAAGGCCAGGTCTTTATTTTCTGCCAAATGGGAAAACAAATGGTCGGCCATGATGCGCACCAGCCTGGCGTCTTCGACCACTTCGGCATTGACCGGGAACCGGCCTGAGGCAAACATCGCTGCCTCGCCAAAGGACCGGCCTTCGCCAAACACATTGACGACATTTTCATCACCGTCTTCTGTGGCCGTGAAAAGTTTCACCCGGCCTTCGAGGATAACAAAAAAACTGTCCGCCGGATCACCCTGGCTGAATAACAGGGAATGGCGGGCAAAGTGCCGTGGCTGAGCCGCGCCAATCAGGACTTCGACATCTTCGCGTGGCAAATCGGCAAAAGGTCCGATGGCCGCGATTTGATCGATATCATCTGGCTTGAGAATAGAAGACGGCACAGGTTAACTCCTGGAAAAAATGCCTGAGCAGTCAAGCCGAGCCTCCGGGGAGGGTCAAGGCCAACAACGCAACAAATATGGGAGCGGTTCCGTTTAAACCGGAATCGCGCTGGAAAGGTGTTGATCAGGTATCGAGCGGCGCGCCCTCAAGGCAATAGTCCCGCAATTCCGAGACGTTCTGGATTGTCACCTGGCCGTCCTTGTCGGTGACGCCGGTATCACGCAACTTGGCCAGGGCCCGCGACAGGCTTTCAGGCTTCATACCCAAGCGATTGGCCAGCAATCGCTTGTCATAGGGCAATGAGACACGAACTTTACCGCCGGTTTCTTCCGTCAGGCTGAGCAAAAACCCGCCCAAACGCTGGGCTGTGGACTTAAGCTTCAATTCGCTGATTTGATAGAGCAATACACGCAGATGGCGCGACATTCCCCCCATCATGGCAACGACCAGATGAAATTCTTCAGACAGACGATCCATAAAAGGTTGCGCTTCGACCGCGATCAGGCGCGCGTCACTGACAACCTTGGCGCCAACAGGATAGATCCCTGTATCAAAAATGGCTTCTTCGGCAAATGTTTCACCGCCAGCCAGGATATCAATCACGCTCTCGCGACCGTCCTGGGTCAGGACAAATAATTCAACCTGACCATCCAACTGCACATAAAAACGTGTCGCGGCCTCGCCTTGAGAAAATATCCGGGTCCCGGCTTCAGCCCTGATCACTTCCGCCTTTGATAAAAGTTCAGCAACAGACTCTGCAGGCAGGCCTGCAAACAGCGGAATCGTTGCAACCTGGCGCAGGATATCCGGATTGACCTGGCCCAGTTTCAGGATTTGCCCCATTTCACTCATCTGTCATATCCCGTCAAAGCCATCGTCCACAGGACAGGCTACCATAAGCCCTGCCGTCAGGCATGACTTTGATCAAGTGCGACATTACCAACCCGCCCTCACCTGCTGGGCAAGCGCAGCACAAGGGCGCGCCGATCCATATCAATGGCGAGGATATCCCGGGGCCGCAAATCAACTTGTGCCGAATGTGAGAATCCTGGCTGGTCCGGCCCATTGTCCCGAACTTCCAGTTTCAAACTGTGATGGCCCGGGGGCACCTCGAATGTTTCATAAAAGGTCGACGGCCCGTCATTGGACAAACCGCCCGGCTGGGCACTGCCGGAAAAAACTTCTGCGTCATTCAGCCATAGTTTCACCTGAACGGGGTGGCGTTCCCGTGGGCAGGCCTGTGGTACCTTTGCCGAGCCTGGTATATTTTCGAGCTCTGCGGCTGTGCGATCCCGACAGGCTTCCTTGCGTTGTCCCGCATGACTGAAACTGAGTTTGACCAAGGCCTTGTCAGCAGGGAAGTAGCGCCAGTCCGGACTTGCCGAAAAGTATCCAAGCAACAGGGCGAACAGAGTGTAGCCTACAAACTGTCCGACATAACGACCGATTCCAGCGGGGGTAGTGCGATTTACGTTGCTCATTGTTCTTCACCCCCGACGGCTTCCACCAGGTGTGATTCGTCCGGCAAGTCCGGCAATCCATCCCTGAAGCCAACAACGTCTTCTTTCAGGCGATCAGCGTCGGCGGCAGAGGCCCAACCCAAACGAACCCGTTTTTTCGAGAACTTGGTTCTGAGGTAGGTTTCACGCGTACCATCGAGGCGTTCTTCGACCCAGCGACCGCCAAGGCGATGGAAACATTCCCCATCACCGCAGCCCGTCAGGAAGACGCCGTCGGCCCCACCACGTCGCAACATGAAATCAAGCAACGAAGGTGGCACCATGCCCGTGCAAGGCAATTCAATTGTCGCCACACCGGCAACACCCATGGCATCGACATGAACCGCGCGGGCGCAGCCAAAGAGGATAACCTTGGGCTTGTCATCGGGCAAACCAGCGACGGCAGCCACGCATTGGCCACGTAACTGGTGCAAGGTGTAGTCCGGCAAATCAATGCCCGTCGTAATATGGTCATCACGCCTCAGTGGCGTATGGGTCGGACAGGAACCGACACAGATACCGCAAGCAGCACAGGCATCGGGATTAACTACTGCAATCTTCTCATAGGGGCTGTCATCTTCCCGCTTGTGCATGATCACCGCACCATAAGGGCAATCATCAAAGCAGCGTTCGCAGCCATTACACTGGTCCGGGTTGACCACAGCAGGGGCGTCATATTTTTCTCGGGGCAACCAAGGCATGATGATCAACAGGCCGGTGACACCATACAGCAAACCCCAGACCGGTCCCGCTGACCACAGGTCAATCATGGGATATACAAACAGGTAGAACCAATCAAGGTGAATAACTTCCGGCACATGGCTAAGATCGGCTTGTGGATGGCTAACCGCTGGATAGACAAGGCTAAGTACCAACAACATCAAGAAGGTGCCAATGGCCAGGCCCAAAGGTGGATTGATCTTCGCCCGGTTCATGCGTTGCAGGTGGATCCACATCAACAACAACAGGATCAGGGGCAAGGCGATATGAAGGAAAATCAGCAGACTGAAGAAGCGGTCGCTGAGACTACCCTTGGTCAAGAAGTTACGGGCAACGGGTTCACCGAATATCGGGAACCAATCAAGAAATTCTGCCGTCCATACAGCAATCATCTGGGCCAGTTCATCCCAGACCAGCCAATAGCCATTGATGCCACAGATGATCAACAGCCACAGCATGGGCACGCCCACGATCCAGCTGAACCAGCGCACGCCACGATAGCGGTCGAGGGCGAATTCACGCAGCAAGTGGATCATGGTGAACAACAGCAGGGCATCGGATGCATAGCGATGCAGGCTGCGCATTATGCCGCCAAAATACCATTGCTCCTGGGTGATGACCTCAATGGAATTGTAGGCCCCCAGCACACTGGTTTCGAACACGATATAGAGATAGATTCCGCTCGCAGCGACAATCCAGAAATTGAAATAACAAAGTGCGCCCAGATAAAATAACGGGTTCCAGGCCCGACCGAACAGAACGTCGAAACCCAGTTCCGCTTTTTCGAAAGCCCACTCCATGGGCCGCTGAATATACCCCAACACCACTTACACTCCTGAAGTTCGGTTAACTTTCACCAGTCATGGCAGGGCCATGAGGTGACGTCGTATTTGATGAATTGATCTGGACTTGTTGTTTGCGCTTGTACGCCTGCCAGACCTCGCGAAAAACAAAGGCAAAAAAACTGGCCAGACAGACAAATCCGATCAACATGCCAATGAAAAGGGAATAGTCAAACCGGTAGGCTTCGCGTTGCGGATCGTAAACCGTACAGGCCAGCTTCACACGGTCAAGAATACTGGCCAGGGTGCCGCGCACCCCTTTCCAGCTGCCGTCGCCCAGCACCAGGCTTTTCAACGGTTCGATCAATTGCGGCACGGTAAAGTCATCGCCATAGACATGGGCATAGACTTTGCCATGACCATCCAGAATGGTGGTTTGGGTAAGGTGGTCAAAGCCCTGGCTTGAAGGCGAAAAGCTGAACCCGATATCATCGGACAAGCGCCACACCGTCGCCACATCCGTCGACAGGAACTGCCAGTTTTTAAACTCAATATCCTGTTGACGCTGAAAGGATTTCATGGCGGATGGTTTATCAAAATCCGTATCGAAACCGATGGTCACGATATTGAAGTTATCCGGACCCAGGGCATCCCCGGCCACCTCAACCCCGCGGGCAAGGGACTGGGTAATCTGGGGGCAGGTATTGTAGCAACTGGTGTAGATCAGGCTGATGATCAGGGGCTTGCCTGCAAAGTCAGACAGCCGCACGGACTTGCCGTCCGAATTTACAAACCGGTGATCGCGAAGCTTTTGGCCAATGGCGGCCTGGCTTAGTTCCAAGGCAGTTTTTGCCACAAACTTGACGCCCGGGTCCTTGGTAGCGCCGGCCAGGGCGGCAGTCTGGAAATCAAATAATACCCATGAGAAAATCAGGGTCAAACACGCCAGTGCGGCGGCTCCATTTAGCTGAAACCGTTTTGCCAGATCAGACATCAAATGGACTAACTTATCAGCCAACGGTCCGCCATGGCGGCGGCCAAAAGGATTGTTAACTGGATGAGGGAAGAGAAAAAAGCCAGCATGGCGTTTCGTCTTGTCGGATTTCCCACCAGCTTGACGCTGAACCAGATGAAGATGGCACCGCCCAAAAGAGCGCCCACAAGATAGGTTGTACCCATGCCGACAAAAGCAGGTGTCAGGGAGACAAATACCAGGGCCAGGGTGCTGGCCAGAATAATACGTGCTGTCGCTTTTGAACCCACGACCACGGGCAACATGGGGACCCCGGCTGCCGCATAATCGTCTTTCAATGCCAACGCCAAACTCCAGAAATGGGGGGGGGTCCACAGGAAGAGGGTGAGGGAAAAGAGAAACGCTGATGCGCCAATACCGGGGTCCACGGCGGCCGCGCCGGCAAGGACAGCAAAACTGCCAGCCAGACCACCGAAAACAATGTTGAGCCAGGTTCGACGCTTCAACCAGACGGTATAAACAACCGCATAAGTAAAAGCGCCGAGGAAGGTATAGAGAGCCGCCCAGGCATTGACGGCATATGCCGCTGCCCCGACAGCCAGTGCCATCAATCCCCAGATCACCAAAGGCCAGACCGGCCCGGCCGTAAAGCGACCGGTGACAAAGGGACGATTGGCGGTACGTGACATACGACCGTCAATGTCACGCTCAATATATTGATTGAAAGCCCCGGCACTGGCAGCGGAAATCAAGACCGCCACTGCCAGAACCCAGACTTGGTAAGCTTCGGGCATAGGACCGGGGGTTACCGCCAGACCGGCCAGGGCACTCAGCATTATCACCACACCAATGCGTAGTTTGAATACCGAGAGTATCTGTCCGGCGACGGCAACCATAATCCAATCCTTATCCCTGTCTTGTTACTAACTTCGACGACACTCAGGAGAGATGCCAGACTTCCGCCAGATACTTCCAGTTCACATAGTAGTAGAGAATGAAAGTTCCGAGGAAAATCAGAGCAAGAACAAATGTCCCAGGTACGGCGATGGTGCCCGCACTGCCCGCTTGGTGGACAGCTGGTTCCGGAGCCGGTGCCGGTGCGCTTGCCGGTACGTCAGACTTCTTTTTGCCCCAGAGGATGGTGCCGACCATAATGATACAGAAACTTGCACCACCAAGACCCGCCATCAAACCACTGATGCCGTTCAAAGCCAGGAACATATGCGCCGCTGCGGGATAGTCGAAGCCAAGCGTGGCATCGGCAAAGTTGTTATCCCAGTGACGACGTGAAACACCCAGGGTACCGGCAGCCATCATGAAGACGGATATACCTGCAACACCGATGGCGTAGATGTAGGTCTGCCACTTGGCCAGACCCGGCAACCACAGTTCACGACGGAACAAGACTGGTACGAGGAAGTAACTCACCGCCATAAAGGTCAGGGTTGTTCCGGCCACAACGGTGGCATGGAAGTGACCTGGCACATACAGGGTGTTGTGCATGATGATGTTGATCTGCTCTGTCCCCATGATGACACCAGTGATGCCACCCAGGAAGCCGAACATAACCAACGACATGAACATGCCAGAGAACACCGGGTTACCCCATGGCGCTCGACGTAGCCATTCAAACAGTCCCTTGTTAAAGCCCTTCTTGCGTTGGGCCGCTTCAATACTGCCGGGTACTGTCAGACCGTGGATCATTGAACCCAGGACCGCCAGATACATGGCATAAGACGTGTTGAAGATTTTCCATTCTGAAGACAGGCCAGGCTCCACAAGCAAGTGGTGAGCAGAAGCAAGCTGCAGGAAGAAAATGTAGAAAAGGAAAGCCATGCGGCTGACTTTTTCACTCAGTGGCTTGGCACCAAAGACAATCGCTGCAATCAGATACCAGACCGAGACGTGGGCGGATACGTTGATTTGCTGCGAAGAGTGACCCATGGCCCACCAGATGGTCTTGTACATCAGCGGATCAATATGAGCGATATAACCAAGCGACCAGAGCAACGTCGGCACCAGAATGATGGCACCTGAAGCAATGGTGAACACGGCAATAATCGCAGCCGTCAAAGCACCGAAGGTGACAAGTGGCAAGGACCCTTCATAGGTCTTTTGCTCCTTGGCGAGAACAAGCGTTCCGAAGAAACAGAATGTTCCGATCAGTGCACCTACGGCGAATACGATAATGCCGAGGTAAAATAACGGATGGGCCTTCATGGGCGGATAAGACGTGAACATCACGCTTGAATCGCCTTCCAGCACCATAACGTTGGTGATGACAGCGCCAATAAGCATTAGCCAATAGCCCAGCCACGCCCATTTGGGTGCCGCCAGTCTTACTTTCAACAAGGTCGACGAAGCCAAATATAGCACCGCCATCTCGAAGAAGATGATCCAGACAATAAGCGCGTCCAGACCGTGAGCTGTTAACAGAAGATAGAACCAGTCAGCGGGCAGAATATGAACTTCTGTCCAACGTGTCAGCGCCATCAGCACGCCAAAGAGGCCACCGACAAGCAAGAACACAACACCTGTGACGGCATTCCATTTGATGAGTTTTTCTGCCTGATCGTCAAAAAAGAGACCAGTTTCAGGACAGATACGGGATTTCGAAAGGATCGACATCAGGTCTTCCCCTTACTTGTCTGTGACATACATGCGACCAGCCATGGTATGGTGACCAATGCCGCAGTATTCATTGCAGATGATGGCGAATTTGCCTGATTCCGTCGGCGTGACGGTCACAACAAAGTCATACCCGGGATGGACTTGCAGGTTGATGTTTGTTGGCTGCAGGGAAAAACCGTGCATCCAGTCCATGGAACTCAGGTGCAGGCGATATTCCTTGCCTTTTTTGAGTTCAAGAATGGGGTACCACTCCCACAAACGGGCCAGCAAAAAGACATCGGATCCAACGGGTGGGGCCACGACCGGAATGCCGGTGTCGCCTTCTTCGCGGATCGTGTACTTCTTGACCATGTCTTCGACTTTTTCGCCGAAATATTCCGGGTCGACTCGATAGGCTTCGTTCGACAGGTTCTGGTTACCATAGATGTGCCAGTAGGGCATCATCACAAACATGATGAGTGACCAGACTAACGCGATCAAAACCCACCAAATCTCGATGGAATGAATGGGTTCTTTCCACCAGATTTTGGTCTCAGGAGGATGAATAGCCATTTATATGTTCCTCCTAATATGTTGCGATGGGGATTGTCGCGATTTCCATCACGCCCCAAAGAATGTAAAAAACAGTTGGCATTACGACGCCGATGAAAAGGAGCAAAAACGGGTTATCCATCATCCGTTGAAAAAACGGAATGTGCTCATGTTCGCCGTCAGGCGTATTGTTGTCCTGGCTCGTCATTGGGTATCCTCCAGGGTTGAAATCAGGTGTTAACCGAAACGGCTTTTGACGCAGATTCGGGAAACGAAACAGGCCCGGGGAACAACGTGTTTCCGAGCCAACTTGCTGTCTGGTCAGGCTTAATTCCCTCAAACCTGGCCGATGAACGCACAGTCGACACGTCCGGCACCAGATCAGCCTTGACGTTGATCAATCCACCAGGGTTTGACCACGCCAATGTGACATCGTGTCGCACTTGTTTACGGTGCTTTGGTAATAACGTGTAAAAGTTGCCCATTGATCAGCCCGCCAACCGACCGACAACTTCAAATGCTGCCATGGCAATGCCCAGCAACAAAAACATGAAATAGATCTGGCGATATTCGAACCGCTCGCCACGACGCCGCTCCAACTGGTTCATAATCCAGTCGGACACAAAATAAGCGCCAATGGCGACAACAAAAAAAGCGATATATTGCATAAACAGTTTCCTGATCAGTTTCCCGATCAATTTACAAGGTTCGAATTGGTTGCAATAATTACGAATGTACGGACTTTTTAAAAGGTGACATGTTGACGCAGGTCAAGTGGCAGGCGATATGACCGGGCCGACCGGCAAATCAATTTCCCGAGGCGTCATGCGTATGCTGGCCGATATGGGCTATCGGTCGCTGGCTGAGTTCACCTTGAAAAACAACCGCCGGGTCGATGTTATCGGCCTCGACCGGCACGGCAAAATCATCATTGTGGAAGTCAAATCATCCGCGGCAGATTTTCGCAGTGATAACAAGTGGCCGGACTATCTGGAATTTTGTGAACAATACTATTTTGCCGTGGCCGAAGATTTCCCCCGGGACATCCTGCCCGCAGATCAAGGTTTGATTATCGCCGACGGCTATGGCGCGGAAATAGTTGTCGAAGCCGAAGCGCGCAAGGTGAACGCTACCCGCAAAAAATCCCTGACCCTGAACTTTGCCCGCACAGCGGCAAACCGGTTACACCAACTGGCAGATCCCGAAACGCGCTAAAGAGGCCGCCTGGCCATTATTTACAACTGGCGACCTTATTTACTAAACCAGGCAACCATATGCGGCGTTGATCAGGGATTGACCGCGTTCGTTGAGCAATATGCCGCCGCCTAGTTTGTTCATGGTGTAGCCCATGGACATATTGCAGTCCGGGTCTGCAAATCCAACGCTGCCGCCCATGCCAACATGTCCAAATGCGCCGTCGTTGATAACGAGAGAATTGCCGTCTGGCAGGTGATTGTTATCCATCCGCAACATAAAGCCCTGGCCAAAGCGTGTCGGTATCAGGAGGGTTTGGTCTTCGCTGGTTTCCATGGAAACCCGGCGCATGTCATCAATCCGCGACGGCGATAATATGGCGTGACTCCCATTTGCTTTCCCGTTTGCTCCCTGGTAAGCCAAGGGCACAAACATTTTTGCCAGGCTTCGGGCATTGGCAATCCCACCGGCACCGCCGATTTCAGCGGCATGGGCTTCGCGGGTGTTGGCATTGAACCTGCCATTGTTCAACAATGCGAGGTGAGAAATGGAAGCCGGATTGCTCATGACTTCCAGCACAAAAGCCGTCGGCTGAAAATCCGGGCCGGGCACAAAGGGAATGACCGGCGCCACACGGTCTTCGATCCCTTCCGGCAAGCCGATCCAGAAATCGAGATCCAGAGGTCCGGCTATTTCATCCTGAAAAAACTGGCCAAGTGACTTGCCGGAAACGCGCCGTACAAGTTCTCCTACGGTCCAGCCAAAGGAGATCATGTGATAGCCGTTCTTCTCGCCGGGCGTCCACCAGGGCTCTTCGTTCTCCAGAAGGGTGACCATGTGATCCCAGTTATAACAGGCACCTTCCCGCAAGGGTGCCCGCCAGGCCGGCAGCCCCAGGGAATGGTTCAGCGCCATTCTGACGGTTGCCCTCTCCTTGCCGCCGCCGGTGAATTCAGGCCATACATCACAAATCAATCCGTCCAGATCCAGCTCGCCACGATCAATCAGGATTTGTGCACACAAGGCTGTCGCCGCCTTGGTACAGGAATAGACGATGGACACCGTGTCTTCCTGCCAGGGTGTGCCTGTCGCCACATCGGCCGTACCACCCCACAGATCAACAACGATCTCGCCATCTTTGCTGACACTAACGCTGGCGCCAACCTCACCGCGTTCGGAAAAATTTAATTCAAAAGCGTCTGCGACAGCCTGAAAGGCCGGATCACAATAACCGTGGATTGATGTGTTCATTCTGCGGCGACCCTCCCAGGCGATGCGGCAGTTTCAAACTTTACGTGATCGGGATCAATGCTCTTCATCAACTTCCTGAAGGACCGGGCGTTAAAGGGATGAAAGCCAAGCAGGATGCCGCAGTAGATGACCGTTGCCTTTGTAACCTCTCATCTATTCAGGTTCGTTCAGTTTTTCAGGGTCGTTCAGTCCGCATGGATGATCAGGCCATCGACCAGTGGCACGGCCGCGGGAATTCCACTTGCCAGTGAGTTTACTGCTGAGGGGTTGTTTGTCCCGGTAATTTCCAGGGACCGTTTACCAATCATCTGGATTGTGCTTTTTGCCGGGCCAGACAAAATTCTGAACCGGAGATCTTTGTCGCTTATGCCCTGGGGCAGAAAATAGCCGGGTCCGGCCGTCTTTATTTGCCGGACAGTTTTCCAGTTTTCCGAGTCAATGATAGTGACCATGGGCTGGTCAAGGTGCGGCACAGCCAATAAAACGCGTTCATCAATTTGCCATATCCGCCCGGCACCAAAATGCGGGGTATCCTTGAAATTCAGATCAGCGACCTTGCGGCGGGCGTCCAGATTATAGACAACACTCGCGGCACTTCCACTCACTCTTCCAATGACCTCGGCCCCGGCTGGGTCCAGGATCAGGTCGTGCAGGTTTATCTTCAGATCGAGGCGGCGACGGGCGAAGGGCTGGTCTTCAACCACAACACCCTCAACATGACCTACCCTGAAACTGTGGACAAAACTGCCATAAACCGGGGCCGCTTCCGGGTCCCATGAAAGCTCCCATATTTGTGGAAGATCCTTCAGGGCCACGATGAAAGCCTGACGGGCAGGTGACGCATAGACGGCGCGGACAGCAGAACTTTTGCCCTTGCCATCGCTGGTAGCGATGATCTTGAAGGGCCGCAAGTTCCTGGTGTCCAGAACCACAAGTGTGTGCGGCTTTAGATTGCCTGCCAGCAACCATTTGCCTTCGGCAGAGATCGCAATATTGCTGGATTTTTGACCGACACGGATCTTTGCAACAAGCTGCGCAAATGCCAGGTCAAACTTGCTGATCCAGCCGTCATCCGAGAGCGCAAATAAATAGCGCCCGCCCAAAGAGGTGATCACCTTGCCCTTGATTTTGTGTGCCGTCCTGATCACGCCGGTTTTCCGGGAACCCGCGTTTCGCGTCGTAATGTGACGGCCATCCGGCGCAACGAACGCCAAATTACCGGAAAGCTCGTTCAGAGGTTCGCTTGAAAGCTGGTATTCGACCCTGGAACCGGCTATTTCGGCCATCGTATCGAAAGCCTGCACTGGCACAACCGCCGCCAGCACCCAAGCGGTCGTCAAAACAGGAATAAGGGCCTTGAATGCGCGCAATTTCATATCCAGATGCCAGTTCAATTGTCTGAGTGAGACCGGATTGATGTAATTTCTCTCTCTGGGTATCACGCCTGGACAGCTTAATACGAGCTTGAATGCTGCACTGCGTCAATGGGTCGCTAGTATCCGTAATATATAGGTTTTTTACAATTGACTTATATCAAGTCAAGTAATTAACCTTATGATATTCAAGGACAAAGTTCACTTCAAGCATCTGTTTTTTGTACCCGATCTGGACCCGGGCCCGTCACCTCGTCAGGGCAATATCGACCGGCAGATCGACGCTTGACCATAGTCAAATTTAGCCCTCAAAGGCCGTGCTACGCATCGTTCATTAACCGTACAAACGACAGCCGGTTCAACGTGATCCGGTATTCAGTTTGGCGAGGGGCTATGGAGGTAAGAATGTCGTCTAGTCGACCCACAAACCAGAAGTGTTTTTCGGTTTTGCGGTCCTGTGGCCCGACGGCACTGCCACGCCCCAACCACACGACGTTCAGAATGAATTCTCAAAACCATCGATTCCGTCGACATACAAGTGTCACAGAGGTTGGCGAAAAATTCTGGGCGAATCTGTTACCAAAATATCTGCCATTTGGAGGCGATAACACATGATGAAAACCCCGTTGATGGTAACTGCTCTGGCCTTGGCCGGACTTACCTTCGTTGGCTCGGCTGGAACCGCAAGGGCCGCCGAACCGACACTATCAGAAAAGGACTTTGAAGAGTCCAAACAGCTGTATTTCCAGCGCTGTGCCGGTTGTCACGGTGCACTGCGGAAAGGTGCGACAGGTAAAAGCCTGGAGCCCAAGCTGACCAAAAAGCTTGGCCAGAAGCGCCTTGAGAAGATCATTACGATCGGTACTGAAGGCGGTATGAACAACTTCGATGATCTGTTTAGCAAAAAGCAGATCAAGAACCTCGCCACCTACATCCAGATGGACGTACCACCGCCCGCAGAACTCGGCCTTGCCGAAATGAAAAAGCGCTGGAAAACCTACATCAAGCCAGCAGACTATCCCACGAAGCCAATGCACAAGCGCAATTGGAAAAACTTCTTCATGGTCATCCTGCGTGATGCCGGCAAAATTGGTGTTATCGATGGCGACACCAAAGAAATCGTCGTCAAGATTGACTCCGGTTATGCTGTTCACGTGATGAAGGAATCTTCTGATGGTCGCTTCTGGTTTACCCAGGGCCGCGACGGCAAGATGACCAAAATCGATTTGTGGATGAACCCGCCTGCAATGGTGGCCGAAGCCCAGATCGCATCTGATGCCCGTGACGTTGCTGTTTCCCACTACGGGAAATGGAAAGACAAATACGTCATCGGTGGTGGTTACTGGCCGCCTCACTTCGTCATCCTTGATGCCGAAACCATGGAGCCCCTGAAGGTGGTTTCCACACGTGGCGTCAATGTCGACGGTGATTATGTAAACGAAGCCCGCGTGGCCGCCATTTACAACACACCGAACGCACCGACATGGATGGTTGCTGTTAAGGAACTGGGTCAAATGTGGCAGGTCGATTATTCCGATCTGGACAATCTGCGCATCGAGCAGCAGAACACCCACAAATTCCTGCATGACGGCTTCTTTGATCCGTCCCAGCGTTACTTCCAGATCGCGGCCAATGCCTCGAACCGGATGGAATTCATCGACACCGAAACCCGTAAGGCTGTTGGTTCACTTGTCACAGGCAAGAAACCGCATCCGGGTCCTGGTGCCAACTGGGTTGATCCGAAATGTGGCCCTGTTGCCGGTACCACCCACTTGGGTGAAGGCAAAGTCACCATGTGGGGCAACGATCCCAAAGGTCATCCTGACCAAGCCTGGAAGACTTGTTATTCGGTTGAATCTGACGGCCCTGGCCTGTTCATCCGGACACATCCGAACTCACCTTATGTGATCTTCGATCAGACCAAACATCCTGATCCTGAAGTTCAACAATCTATCAAGGTGCTGGACAAGAAGACACGCAAGATCGTCAAGACGATCCGGGTGACGGAAATTGACAAGGCACTTGCGACCCACACCGAGTTCAATGCAGACGGTTCAGAATTCTGGATCTCTGTCTGGGTTCGTGGTGGCAAGAAAAACTGGCTGAAAGGCGAGCTGGTTGTCTATGACACAAAGACCCTGAAAGAAAAGACACGGGTCAAAGGTCTGGAAACACCAACCGGCAAGTTCAATGTTTCAAACCGGGTACATCACCGGACATAAATGTCGAACTGACCTGAAATTGAGAGGTGGGGGCAATGGCTTCCACCTCTTTTTCCAGGTGAATACTTGTTTAGAATTTTTACGTTTCAACACTTCCGGAGACTTCATCCTGCAGGGGTGAAAAGAGGGACACATGATTTTACGTTTGCTCAAATGGTTCTGGCAGCCAACCGCACGCTACACATGGGGTGCAATCTTCATCGTTGGCGGTCTCGCCGGTATCATCTTCTGGGGTGGCTTCAACACCGCCATGGAAGCCACCAACACAATGGAATTCTGTGTTTCCTGTCACGAGATGGAAGAAAACGTCTACGCCGAGTACAAGGAAACCATCCACTACGAAAACCGCACCGGCGTGCGTGCCACCTGTTCTGACTGCCACGTGCCCGACCCTTGGGTCCATAAGGTCACACGCAAGATCCAGGCCTCAAACGAATTGCTACACAAAGCCCTGGGCACCATCGACACGCCCGAGAAATTTGAAGACAAACGCCTGACCCTGGCAAAGAATGTCTGGAAGGCCATGAAGGAATCTGATAGTCGCGAGTGCCGCAACTGCCACTCCTGGGAAGCGATGTCGAGCACACTGCAAAAGCGCCGCGCCCAAAAGCGTCATATCGCTGCGCGCGCCGAGAACCTGACCTGTATTGATTGTCACAAGGGCATCGCCCACCGGCCAGTGCACAAACTGCTGGACGAAGATGATGACCCCTATGATGGCAAGGCTGACAAACGCCGCCTGATGTCCAAGGCTGAAGAAACCCGCATCAAGGCTGAAAGAGAAGCTGCGAAAGCGGCGGCAGCGGCTGCCGCAGAAAAAGCTGCTGCCGAAGCAAAGGCAAAGGCCGAAGCTGAAGCCGTTGAAGCAGCTAAGAAAGCAGCTGAAGAAGCCGCCAAGCAACAAGCTGCCGCAGCAACTGCTGCCTCAGGAGGTGCCAGTGCCGGCACGGGATCCAGTGGTGATTGGTCTGCAATCAAGAGCACAGAAATCACACTGTTCTATCCAGGACAGGCCTCCATCGAGTGGGTTTTCAATGGCCGGGATCATGGTGGCGGACGCGCCGTTCGCCGGATCAATGATCGCTGTCAGGAATGTCACAAGGGTGAAGAAGCCGACATGGGTGCCAAGATTGTCTCTGGTGAAAAAGCCGAAGCCACGCCGATCCCCGGCAAACGCGGTAGCATCCCGGTCGACGTCAAGGCAAAGCATGACGGTGAAAACCTGACCCTGCGCTTTGAATGGCCCGATGTTGGACACACACCTGTACCTTTTGCAGATGGCGGCAAGATGGATCCGGAAAACCAGATCAAACTGGCCGTAATGTTTGATGATGAAGCCGTCGAGATGGCCGGGTTCACAGGATGCTGGGCAACCTGTCACCACGATTCACGTTACATGCCGGATGCACCAAAAGCAGATGCGCTTGCAGCTGCCGGTGCCTTGGGCGAGGTAATCAACTTAAAAGACGGAGTCACCAAATACTTGCCAGACAGCCGCAGCGAGTTTGAATACAAAGGCAAAAACGGTAAGCCACGTGGTGCCTGGGACAAGTTGATCGACAAGGCCGACATGGACGCCCTGCGTGAGCAAGGTGCTTTCATGGACCTGATGCGTTACAAAAGCGGATCAGAAAAAGCCGAAAGCGGTTCAATTCTGGCTCAAAGATTGCTAAAATATGCGGACAACATCAGCGCCTCTGGCAGCCTGAAAGACGGAAAATGGACAGTGATCATTACCCGTCCTCTAAAGGCTGACAAACCCGGTGGCGTCAGCATCGAAGCTGGCAAAACCTACACCATGGGCTTTGCCATCCATGATGATTACACCTCTGCCCGGTTCCACCATGTATCCCTTGAATACAAGCTGGAACTGGACAATCCGGAAGCGGAGATCAATGTGGTCAAACAATAAGTCGAAGATCATTTGCGTAGCGCTCGCGGCTGTTTTGACAGCTGCGAGCGGTGCGCAGGCGGGCGACCAGACGGTATCAGCCCAACAGAAAAAGATTTGTGCCAAGGCCGACGCGCGCTATCAGGAACTTTACCCGGATGCCAAAGACGACGGCGTCGTTATCGTTAAACTTTACAAATACACCTTCTGTCCGCGAAACGTGACCGTCAAACCAGGGACAACGGTACGCTGGGTCAATGTCGACAAGCGCACCAGCCACAGTGTTTGGTTAAAGCAGGCAGGCGAGGCTGAATCAGAGCGTTTTTTCCCGGAAGAGCAGTGGGAATTTCCCTTCATCACACCGGGCGAATACCCCTATTTATGCGGCCCCCACTGGGATCAGGAGGATATGCGTGGCTTCGTCAGGGTCGTTGACTAAGAGGTCCGCTTTGGACATGGCTTGATATGCCCTGCGGTGTTTTTGCTGATCGTTCATCCCGATACTCCCCCATGACGCTGACCTAATCAAAAACTTGATCAATTACCTTTGAAATTGCGCCAGCGGTTTCGTCCCGGTCTTCGGCCGATGGCAATTCCGTCCACGTCATCTCACCAAGATCGTAGGATTGCTGTTGGTGAAGAATTTCGACGGTTGCGTCCGAAGCATCGTTGTGACGTGTTTCAAGCCGGGCTTCCATGACATCACCGGGAGGTGCAAGCCACAGTCCTTTGAACGGCACACCTGATCGAGCTGCAACGGCTTCAATCATCTGGCGTTCCTCGGCCCTGGCGTGAACGGCATCTACGATCACCGAGTGACCGGCAGTCAACAGCATCGCCGCCTTGGTTCGCAGGAATTGATAAACTTGTGCCGTAACTTCCGCGCTGTACCCCCCGGCATCAAGGGTTGAAGACGTGGCAACGCCCATCAGGGATTTGCGAACGACGTCACTTCTCAGGATGATCGCCCCCGGTGCCGCGCCTAGTTTCGGCGCCAGCTTTTTCGCCTGGGTTGATTTTCCGCTGCCCGAAAGGCCGCCGATTGCAACCAGCTGCGGTGCTGCCGATTTGAGGAAATCACAGGCCAGCGCCAAATAGTTTTTGGCATCCCTGGAGATGCGGTCGGCAACTTCCGCGTCAGACTGATTGAGGGCGGCCGGGATCGCAGTGAAGGCACGAATTCCGCCCCGCACACTAAGATAAAGTCGCAAAAGAAGAATGCCGTCGTAATCACCGGTGTGCTCAAGATATCGGTTGAGGATCAGATTGGTCGGTTCCCTGAGATCACGATGGAGCAAATCCATTAGCAGGAAAGAAAGATCGTACAGTACGTCGCTGATCGCCAGTCGATCATTAAATTCGATGGCATCGAACAGGGTTGGCTCGCCCTTATACAGGCAAATATTACGTAGATGAAAATCACCGTGGCAATGGCGCACAAACCCCTCGCGCCGCCGTTGCTTTAACGGAGCCAGCAATGCTTGCGTTGTTGCATGTTGCCGATCACAAAGCTCGTTGACTTCGGCCTGCGTGTAGATGCTGCCGATCCCATCCGGCAGCAGGCGGGCCGTTTCAGCGACAATATCGGGAATGCTGTCACTGGCGTCTGCGTCCAGATAGATTTTCGACGTAGCGAAAAAATCACAAGCCATGTCGGCCACCTTCAGCGCAAGGGTTTCGTCGAATTCACCGCGCAGGGCAACCTTGTCCAGAATATCGCTTTGTGCGAAGCGGCGCATACGCACCAACCATTCAACGCTTTCACCAGTGCCGGCGAGGGCCAGATTACCGTCGGCCTGCCGTGTCACTGCCACGACGTCCAAATAGATATCCGGCGCCGTCCGGGCGTTCAGGCGAACTTCTGCCTGACAACAATCTTGTCGGCGGTCCAGCGTCGAAAAATCCATATATTCGAAATAGACCGCGCGCTTCATCTTGTAGGCATAATCGCCCGCCAGAAAAATCGCCGCGCCATGCGTATCCAGACGCTGTACTTCGGAGGTGTCCGGACCAAAACTTCCGGGTTGGTCGAGAAAAGCGATAACCTCGGACTGGTCGTCAACAATCATGTCCGGGGCTAGATCCAGAAAGACATGGAAGTAAATTCTTTTTTCGATAACCGTTCAGCGAGGTAGGCGATGACGTCCTTGCTGCTGACAACGCCGACAGGCTTGTCACCGTCGACCACAGGCATATGCCGAAACCCGTTTGCCGCCATCTGATCGACAATATCCTTGACGCTGCAGGCGTTTGTACACGTCACGACATCTTTGGTCATCAGATCACCGGTCGTCATTTTCAAGGCAGCCGGGCCATGCTGAGCAAGTCCGCGCATGATATCCCGCTCCGAAATAATGCCGCACAAAGTACCGTCGTCCAGACAAACGGGAAGAATGCCGATTCCGTGTTCATGTAAATCCGCGATAGTCGTCAGGATTTGCGCATCAATCGAAGCCGTTACAGGTTTGCCGTCGTTATCACTAATATCATTGGTTCGTGTGACGTGATGGATCAACATTGTCTTTACCTCCTTGCGTCCTGATTTTACCTCCAAAATTGCAAACAATGTTCAGATTTATCAGTCAGCTTAAACAATTGATATCACACGAACTTGCCTGGACTCAATGTGACAAATGGCCACCGCCTGCCAGTCCCCAGGCTGAAACAAGCAGGACAGGCAAGCGGTGGCTTTTACACAATACTAATTCGTCGGAAGCGTCGAGATGTGCGCCATGATGTCGACAACGATTTGACGATCCAAGGCCCGAAGTGCCGGCATCTGTTCGCCCGGTTGGCCATTGAGAATCTTGTGCATGACCTCCCACGGGTTGCCCATTTGTTTGGCAAGCGGCTTGCCCATGTCTTTGGGTTGCATTCCATCGAGACCGTGGCAGTTTGAGCATATTGTATTGTAGTATTCTTCGCCTCTGGCGGCGTTGCCACCTTTGACTTTCTTGGTGGCGCTATCAATATAACGGCTATAATCGATTTGACCGCGGCTGACAAACAGGGCGACCTTGGCAAGGTCGCCGCCGCTCATTTTGTCACCATAGAGATGGTTGGCATCTTTGAGGACCGCGACTACCTTGGCCGGGTCAGCCCCTTTCATGCCGTTAATGCCCTTGATTCCAGAGAAGTGTTTCCCGCCGGCGTAGGCACCATCTTTACCCATGCCATCCCAGCCGTGACATTCCTTGCAACGCCAGTTCGCACCTGGTTTGCTGGCATATTTCTTGTCGGCGGGATAGGCCGGATGAGAGACCTTTGGCGCTGCCGCTTTGATGACTTTGTACCATTTGTCATAAAGTTTGGCGCCGCTTGCAAGCGTCAGTTGTTCTCCCGCCTGGACGGAAGGAGCATGTACCATCAAGGCACCAGCGGCAAATGCCAGACCGAAAATGGTCAGACAAATTCGTGAAGTTTTGGAAATTATTTTCATCGTACTGCCCTCATTTTTTCTGCGGTCGGGCACCACAAAGGCAAGTACTGTTTTATGGAAACGCCGAACCTGCAATGGGATTGTTCGCAACACAAATCAAAACCAACGACTAAATTAGTGGTTGATTATTACGCACAGCGCTATCCAAGGGAATGTGTAACAGTGTCGCAGGGCACTATCGAAATAGTTCAGCTGGCGGCAAACGTCATTCGGCCGAAAACTCAGAGCTCATCTGCAACCGGACCATCAATTTTTTTGCCGTAGGCATCAGTGTATCCACCGTCTTCATCGATGCTGGCCATATCACAAAACAGTTCAATACGATGACCGTCCGGGTCGAGAAGATAAAAGGATTCATTTTCACCCCACGAGCCTTCACCGCGAGGGTGCCAGGGACTGTGGACGACCGGGCCACGCACAATCTCCATACCTGCCTTTTCGATGCGGTCCAATTGGGCCAGCCAGTCTTCGCGGTTATGGTATTCAAAAGCAAAATGATGGAAACCAGGAGGTCCATCCAGCGGGTCCATGTCAGAAAGCTTGCGATAGGTCTTCGCAGGGTTATGGGCCAGAACCAGATCATGGTGGTTGTCGCCCAGCCGCAAGAAAGTTAGTTCCACGGGGATGGCTTCGACTTCGCCAGCCTGATGTCTCTCGGTCAGCTTCAGGCCAAAAACATCGCGGTAAAAGGCGATAGAAACTTCCGGGTCAGAAACTTCCAGCGCCATATGGTGAAAAGCTTTAGCAACAGGGGGGCGTTCCATATCATTATTCCTTTAATTGCAAAAACAAAATTTATCAGCGACTTGTTTAAGGTGATCTGCTTTAAGGCGATTTACCTGGCCAGTTTCAACTCGCCCAGATAGCGACTTTGGTCAAGCGTCACAGATATTTCAGAGGTCACATATCCTTCCAGGGCCAACGAAACCTGGTACTCGCCTTCTTCGGAGGGCAACTTTTCAACCTTGAATTCACCGAAGGCGTCCGTCCGAGCCTCTCCGACAACACTGCCTTTTTGGCGAACTTCAGCAGTCACGCCTTCAAGACATTCGTTACGCCCATCGACATCACCGATGACCGTGCCGCCAAGAAAATTATGAGTGAACCGATGCAGGTTGCGATAGTGAATGCGCGGAGCTGTACCAAATTCCGGTGACAGCACCTTCAGGTTTTCAGCCTCGGCCCGCTTTTGCATATCAGCGTCCGAAATCTTCTCGGCCTTGATCGCACCGGTGGGACAAACCTGGGCGCAGCGTGGCTCTTTCCATCCCCGGTCCAGCAGGTGGGCATCAAAGATCCACTTTTGCGGAAGTTGTTCTTCTTCATTCCACCAGATTGCCCCATAAGGACAGCTGGCGACAATCTCTTTTTTACCCTTCGCCTTTACGGGGTCAATGATGACAATGCCATCGTCGCGCTGATGGACCGCACCCTCACCAATCTTGGTGCAAGGTGCGTCGGCACACTGATTACAGGTCTTTGGCAAATAGGCCGTATCCACCATGGGTGCCTGGCCGCGTTCACGTTGACCAATTTCGATCCATGAATGGCCGTGCAGGGGCTGGGACGCAGCGTACCCTGGATAGTCGTTGCCAACATGTTCGTCCTTGCAGGCAATGAAGCAGTTGCTGCAATTGTGGCAAAGTGCGACGTCAATGATCAGATGCCACTTGCTCATGATGCAGCCTCCAACTGTCCCGTCCATAGTTCAATATTGATCAAACAGGAGTTTGGTGCCGAACCAGTGGTCTTTTCGGTCATGTGACGTTTGGGTGTCAGCACATTAACGCAGCCGCCCCGGTCCGGGGATTTGCCGGGCTCACCGATGGGATCATATTCGGCGGAACTTTCTGCCGAATGCACAACGCCTTGCATGATGCGGGCCGTGACTTGCGCCGCGCAAATGACCGAGCCACGATCATTATGCATGCGGATCAGATCGTGATGCTGAATGCCGCGGGCAGCGGCGTCCGCCGGATTTATCCGTGCAACCCAATAATAATATCCATCCACCAGAACACGGTGATCCTCGATATCATTCAGGATGCCATCCTTGCCATCGGATTGCGTGTGAAAGCTGTAGCGCGGATGCGGCGTCAGCAATTGCAGGGGGTATTTTTCATACAGCTCCGAAGTCTGGCGCCCTTCCCAGGAGGGAATATACTTATTGACGGGGGGCCGTTCAGGATCCTGGCCAAAGCGCTTGAGACTTTGCGCTTCGAATTCGATTTTCCCCGATTGGGTTTGCAGGCCTTCAAGATATTTTTCACCATATTCCGATGGCAAAGGGGCGGGTTCCGGCACGTCTTTCTTGCGTCCCTCTGCGTACCAGCGAAAACCGGGTGGCGGACGGTTTTCTTCTTTTTCCGCAGGCACGACGTAGTAACCCTTGCGCAGGAATTTTTTCCAGGAAATTTGTTTGGGCAGGTCCGATGCCTCGAATTGCGCCTTGCACCAATCCAGTTCTGTCGCCCCCTCTGTGAAATAGGCGCTGAGACCCAGGCGCTTCAAAAGATCGGTAAAGATTTGATAATCGGAGCGGCTTTCGCCCAGGGGTTCGATGCATTTGTGTTGGATGCCGATCAGCCGATGATTGAGCATGGTCTGGTTATGTTGCGAATAACCGCCAGCCGCGCCCCATTCACCAATGTCCCAGCGTTCGAAGTTTGTGCAGGCCGGCAGCACAATATCCGCGAAGGGCACTTCGCCTTCATTCCAGATCGACTGGTTGACGACAAACTCAAGCCCTTCGGTTTGATAGGCCTGGGCGAGACGGTTCGATTCCATGGTCGTGCCAAAATGACTGCCGCCATATTTGTACATCATGCGGACCCTGGAATGCCCCGGGGAGGGATACTTGAAGCCCATGAACTGCCCTTCCAGAGACCGGGCGTCCGTGGGATAGCCACTGGTCTCTCCGTCCATCAAGGCTTCAGGGATCCGCAACCTGGGGATCTGCTGGGTCACTGAATTCATGCTGAGCAAATGCGGTTGGCGCTGATAAAGCTGAATAGGCGATGCTGTACCTGTCAAATCGCCGGAAAATCCACCTTCGGCATAGCCCGGAAAATAGAACTCATAATCAATAGGGGCACCACATTGCAGGTTGCCAAAATTGATGCCGGGTTTGCCAAGACCCTGCATGGCCATCAGGCAAATCATCGCCCGCGCCCACTGCGCGCCTGTTGCCGAACGGTTTGCACCGCCAAATGTTGTGCCTTTCCCACCCGCCGCCAGGTAGGTTTTTTTGTTACCCCATTCCCGCGCCAGGGCCCGCACCGTATGAGGTGCCACACCAGTTTCGGATTCTTGCCACTCAGGCGATTTGGGCACACCGTCTTCGTCACCCATGACATAGGCCCGGTATTTGTCAAAACCTGTCGTCCGGGTCTCAACATAGTCCTGATCGTAGAGGCCTTCGGTCATCCAGACATGGGCCAGGGCATGAGCCATGGCTGGACTGGTGCCAGGCACAACCGGGATCCACTTGCCACCGATATGATTGGCTGTGTGATTACAATAGGGGTCTATATGCACCATCTTGATGCCCAGCTCACGGGCCCAGTGGCGACGTGGCGTACCTTCAAAAGAAGCATAAGAACCACTTGAAGATTCTGGATCACTGGCCCAGAAGACGATCATTTCAGCTTCGTCGAGGCAGTCTTGTAACTGACCATAAGGCTCCATCGCCCCGTTGCGCATGGAGTTACCATAGTGATGCATACCGCCCCAGTACCAGCCTTCCCAACTGTCCGGGTTCAAGTGCATTTTCGTATGGCCAATGGCATTCATGAAGCGCATCTGACCACTGAGATAGTGACCAATATTACCCCAGGTATGGTGTGAGCCATGACTGTTCATGATGGCACCATGGCCATGCTCGCGTTTGACACGCTTGATTTCGTTGGCAGTGATATCCAGGGCCTCGTCCCAGCTGATTTCCTCATAACCGGATTTGCCACGGTTCTGGGTATTGCGCTCACCATTTGGATCGAAATCGACACGTTTCAGTGGCTTCAACAGCCGTTTTGAGGAATAGACAACGGATTTGGAGGCGAGGCCGTGTGGATTGATTGTTGTCTTGCGCGGCGGCGTAAACGTCTTGCCGCGCGCTGTGATCGTCCAACTGTCAGCATCGTCATCCGTCAGATCAATTGGCGTCATGCGAACGATCTTGCCATCCTTCACATAAACAAACAGCGGGCCGCCATTGGTGAAATTGGTGTAGCGCATCTCGCCATCGCCAACATCCGTTCCATAGTCCCAACGGATGGTATTCATAATGCTGATGGTGTCGGTAAACCACTGCGTAATTTCGTCTTCGCCTTCCATCTGCAAGGCGAAGTTTTTCATGGCGTTGATGAAGTCTGTGTGGTCGATGGGTGGCCTGAGAAGCGTGACCCCCAAGGCGGCGTTCTTGAAAGTGATCGTCATGTCCGGGCTTACATGCAGACCTGAGGTCGACATCACGCGCCCCTTGCCGAAACGATAGTAACGGCCAACGGATCCATCTTTGATTTTTACCTGAGCGACAAATTCCTTTTCTTTCAGGCGCTGCCGGAAAGAAGGATGGCGAAGCGCTGTATAGTTCAGCGCCCAGGAAACGCCCTGAAGAAGAATTTGCAATTGCATGTCAGTTATCTTTTCCGCTGTCTTGTGTGGCATCCAGAACATTCGCCAGAAAATTCGAAGTCAGGGCCATGTGCTTGATCATCAAGGCTTCAGCCTTGTCAGAATCGCGCGCCAGAACGGCTTCCATCAGCTTGCGGTGCTCATCACTCTTCTTGCGTGGCTTGGTCCTCCGCGCCGCAGACAGGGCACGATAACGTTCCGACTGTTCAAACAGGACAGCACGGAACTGCATTGTCTTTTTGGAAGGACAGGCCGCAACAAGGGATTCGTGAAAGGCCCGATGCCAGTAGGACCACTGATCATCCAGAATTCCAGGCGCATCACTTTGGGCCGTATCGATTTTCGAAAACCGGTGCCAGGTCGCCAGTATTTGTGCTTCCCAGGCATCGTCACCATGTTCAATGGCATCCCGCAGGGCCAGGGGTTCGAGGATTTTGCGCAGGCGCGTGATGTCCTTGAGTTCCTCTATGGATATGGGCGCGACAGAAAAACCGCGCCGCTGAGCTAACTGCACCAGGCCTTCATTCACCAACTTCATAAAGGCTTCACGCAGCGAACTGGCGCTTAACCCCAGCTCCTGTTGCAGAACTTCAAACTTAAGCTTTTGCCCAGGTTGCAATGTGCCCTGCAAGATCAGCACACGCAGCTTCCGGTAAGCATCGTCTGCCACCGTCAACTTTGTTTCCGGCTGGTCTACCGCCGTGCTGATGCCTGAAAAATCAAGACTTGTCATGTTTCCGACCCTGGTTAACACGAGTGAATATACGATTCAGTCTATGTTCAATTTTCGCTAATGTCAAAATTTTCGAAAATTTAATTGATTTTCGATTTTTTCGCCTTTATGGTTTTTGACATCAGACAGATATGGTGAATTTAATGAAACTGGTTTCCTTCGAACGCAACAATCAACAAGGCTTCGGCGCTGTCATCGGCGACGAGGTTGTCGACCTGACAGGACAAATCCAGGGTGCAACCAGCATTCAGGCATTGCTGGAAATTGATGCCATGGGAGAGGTCGCGGCGGCTGCGAACGCTGTGACAAATCGATTTCCCCTTGACGATTGCTCCCGTTTACCGGTGATCCCAAACCCGCACAAGATTGTCTGCGTTGGTCTGAACTATATCGATCACGTGAAAGAAACCGGGCGGGAACTGAAAGACAATCCGGTTATATTTCATCGTTACCCGGAAACCCAAACCGGACATGGTCAGGCGATTCAACGGCCCATCGTGTCCGACAATCTGGACTATGAAGGCGAGATGGCGGTTATCTTTGGCAAAGGTGGTGCCCACATTGACCCCGAAAACGCCATGGATCATATCGCCGGCTATGCCTGTTATAATGAAGCCACCATCCGTGACTGGCAAAGCCACACGCGCCAATTTGGTATGGGCAAAAACTTTCAAAAAACCGGGGCCTTTGGTCCATGGATGGTGACAGCGGATGAAATTCCTGACTATCGACAGCTAAATCTGCAAACACGCCTGAACGGCGAAGTCATGCAAAGTGCTTCCCTGGCCGACCTGGCTTTCGACATCCCGACCGTGATTTCCTATGTCTCCAAAGCGTTGCCGTGGCTACCGGGTGACGTATTGGTGACAGGCACTCCGGGAGGCGTCGGCTTCAAACGCACCCCTCCGGTGTTCATGAAACCCGGTGACACGGTAGAAGTCGAGGTTTCAGAGATTGGCATCTTGGTAAATTCGATTGCGGACGAAACGCTATAGCTGCAATGTTTTTGGTATCTGCACGACGTAAATCGGTTTTTGCAGAACACAATGGTATCAGCAAAGTTTTTGTGGGAATGTTGTCTCCAAAAGATAAGTACAACAAGAGCAATGAGGCTTTCGTCGTTTCAAGGAGAATACTCCGGAACGACACTAACCGGGAGAATGAAGAAAATGCGCAAACTTGGATTTATCGCCCTGACGGGTGCCATCCTGGCAACAACAGCAGGCGTCGCTGAAGCTGCTTCTACAATCCGTGTCAGCAGCTGGGCCCCGCCCAAGCACGGCATGAACTCAATTGTCTGGCCAAGTTGGGGCAAATGTATTGCCGACGCCACAGGCGGGTCTGTGAAAGTGAAAGTCGAATATGGTCTTGCACCGCCTCCACAGCAGCCCGACGTTGTTCGTGATGGTGTTGCTGATGCGACATGGATGTTTCATGGCTACAACCCAGGACGCTACGTCCTGACCAAAGTTGTTGAACTGCCAGGTCTTGGTACATCAGCAGAAGCAGCAAGTGTCGCTTATTGGCGGATACACCAGAAATATCTGGCCGAGAAAAACGAACATAAAGGCCTGAAAGTTCTGGCTTTGACGTCACACGGCGCAGGTATCATGCATACCAAAAAACAGATCAACACTCTGGCTGACTTTAAAGGTATGAAGATCAGGCTAGGCGGTGGTGTATCTGGTGCCGTGGGCAAAGCCCTTGGTCTGGTCGGTGTCCGGGTCCCTGCCCCGAAGGTATATGAAACTGTTGCCAGCGGCGTTGCAGACGGCGTCTTCATGCCAATGGAAACCAAGAAAAGCTTCAAGTTGAAAGAAGTGGCCCCCTTTTCCATCATCATGCCAGGTGGCGTCTATTACGGCAGTTTCGGTCTGGTCATGAACCCGGCCAAGTTCAACAGCCTGTCTTCAAGCGAACAGGCCGCTGTTGACGCCTGTTCCGGCGAAACCCTCGCCCGGACAGCTGGAAAAATGTGGGATACGGTTGACGCAGCAGGCCTTATTGATGCCAAGGCTTTCGGCAACACCATTGTCACAGCCAGCGATGCCATGACCAAAGAGTTCTATAGCATGGTTGCTCATATCGAAACGGACTGGATCAAGGACGCCGCTAAAAAGGGCATCAACTCCAAAGCTGCCCTGGCTGAATTGCGTGATATTGCCCGTAGCTTTTAATAAGTAGAAACCCGAAGCATAAGAATACAAACTGTATTCTGACATTGATAAGCAGATTGGGAGCGGCGACTTGGCCAACAGGCGTGAGATAGACTGGACCGTCAGGTTCCTCGAAATAGTTGCCGCTCTCTCTCTCTTTTCGCTCATGAGCATTACATGTGCGGACGTGGCGTTACGTTATTTTTTCAATTCACCCCTTCACAGCGCAACCGAACTGACCCGCATCCTGATGGCCATTGTCGTCTTTTGCGGATTGCCGGTGGCCTGCGTGCGGGAAGAGCATATCACCGTTGATCTGCTGGACAGTTTTTCACCTAAGGCCGTGATCAATATCCGTCAGGCCGTCATGAACCTTATCGCAGCGGTCGCCATGGTTGGCATCGCCTGGCGGGTGCAAGCGCTGGCCTTCCGGGCCATGGAATATGGCGATACGACGGAATTCCTTCGCCTGCCCGTTCATTACGTCACATTTTTCATTAGCGCTATGAGCGCCATTACGTCCCTGGCCTTATTCTACAATGGTGTCCGATATCTGTTCGGCCGAGGGCCATTATCACCAGGCCCCCAGGACACCAGCATCAAGGAAACAAACCTTTGACTGAAGCCCTCATCGGCTTTGCCGTTCTTCTCTCCTTTGTCTTTTTGCGCATGCCCATCGCCTTTGCCATGGGTGTCGTCGGCTTTGTGGGGTTTGCCTGGCTTGGCGACTGGAACTGGCTGGCGGCAACGTCCATGGCCGGACAGCGCGTTATCACCACAGCGCAAAATTATGGCTTGTCGGTCGTGCCGCTGTTCATCTTGATGGGCAATCTGGTCAGCCGGGCCGGTTTATCAAGTGAACTTTATGCCGCCTCCAATGCATTCCTGGGACATCGCCGGGGCGGTCTCTCCATGGCAACCATTGTGGCCTGCGGCGGCTTTTCGGCGATCTGCGGATCCAGCCTGGCGACTGCAGCCACCATGTCCAAAGTCGCCATGCCACCCATGCGCAAATATGGCTATGCAGACAGCCTGTCGACGGCCTCAATTGCGGCGGGTGGTACACTTGGCATCCTGATTCCACCCAGTGTCATTCTGGTGATCTATGGCTTGATGACCGAAACCAGCATCCGCGAACTTTTTGCCGCTGGCTTTATTCCAGGCATGATCGGTATTCTGTTTTACCTTGGTGCTGTGCAATTTGTGGTCTGGCGAAACCCGGCGGCGGGTCCCAGAGGGGATCGGCTGAACTGGCCCGAACGCATGATTGCCCTGCGCGGTGTTTGGGGCACCTTGATCCTGTTTGGGGTTGTCATGGGTGGTATCTATGGTGGTGTTTTCACCCCAACCGAGGCCGCGGGCATTGGCGCCGGTGGTGCCTTGTTAATCGCCCTCAGCCGTCGAGCCCTGACCTGGCGTACCCTGTTCGACACCCTGGCCGAAACCGCGCGGACATCGGCAACGCTGTTCACAGTTTTGATCGGTGCCCTGATTTTTTCCAGCTTCGTCAATCGTGCCGGATTGCCCGACGGACTACTTGAACTCGTCAACAGCTTTGACGTCGCGCCCATGGTGGTCATCGTGCTGATCCTGGCAGTCTACATTGTCCTGGGCTGTGTTTTTGAAAGCCTGTCCATGTTGCTGTTGACCATCCCGGTCTTCTTTCCGCTGGTTGAAACTTTTGGCTTTCATCCTGTCTGGTTCGGCATCGTCGTCGTCGTCGTGACCGAAATCAGTCTGATCACACCACCAGTGGGTTTGAACGTATTTGTGCTGTCAGGCGTATTGCGTGATGTCAGCACATCAACCGTCTTCAAGGGCGTTACCCCCTTCTGGTGTGCCGACATCCTGCGCCTGGCCCTGCTGGTCTTTGTGCCAGGCATTTCTTTGCTGCTGCCCAACCTGCTTTATCATTGATCGGCAGTAAAATAGTGTCGCAGGCTTAAAATCTGCGCCAAGAATTAACGCAGAAGTGATGCCTGTATAGCCGGGTCCGATCTAGCGGTAAGGATCGTCTTTTTCGAGGAAATCCTGAACATATTTCTGCACACCTTGTTCCAGTTCGGTGAAGGGCGCGTCATAACCGGCACTAAGTAGTCGGCCCATATGTGCTTGTGTGAAATACTGATACTTGTCGCGAATTTCGACCGGGGTATCGATAAAACTGAAGTCGGCTTCCTTGCCGAGAGCCGAATAAACCGCCGTCGCCAGATCCGCAAAGGTTCGGGCTTTGCCTGTGCCGAGATTGAACAGGCCACTAACGTCCGGGTTGTCATAAAGCCACATCATCACATCGACACAATCATCGATATAAACAAAATCGCGCAACTGACCGCCGTCTTCGTAATCCGCGTGGTGAGACTTGAACAACATGACCGGACGCCCGGATGTAATGCTTTCATGTACCTGGGCCACAACCGAGCGCATGTTACCCTTGTGATATTCATTGGGCCCATAGACATTAAAAAACTTTAACCCCGCCCACTGCCTGGGCGTCCCGGCTCCGTCGGCAACAAGGCGGGCGATGCGGCGGTCAAATAAATGTTTGGACCAGCCATAAAGGTTCAAAGGTTGCAATTTTTTCAGGCCATCTGCACTGCCATCGTCATCAAAGCCTTGCTGACCATCGCCATAGGTCGCCGCTGACGAGGCATAGATCAGGCGCGCATTGTGTGCTTCACACCACTGCCACAGATCCATGGAAAGCTGGAAATTATTTTCCATGATGCGGTCACCATCAGTTTCCGTGGTGGCCGAGATCGCCCCCATATGGAAAATGGCTTCCACATTCCCCGCTTCCATGTGCAAAAAATCGAACAAGTCTTCCGGTGGCACCACACCCGCCAATTCACGCTTGGCAATGTTGCGCCATTTATCTTCGTGGCCCAGCCAGTCGCAGACAACTATTTCGCTGATACCACGGGCTTCCAGAGCTGCAACAATATTTGCCCCGATAAAACCGGCACCGCCGGTGACGACGATCATGCGTTATTTTCCTTGTTTAAATTGGATGTGTTTAATTTTGAAATCGTGTTGCTGGTGCTTTCGCCATCAACAAGGTTTGCCAAGACAACCTGGCCGCCCCAGGATTTGACTTCTTTGCCGCCAACAACCTCTTCTTCCGAATAATCCGCGCCCTTGACCAGGACATCAGGTCGCAAGGCTTCAATCAGTTCCAGCGGCGTGTCTTCGTCAAAAATAATGACAAGGTCCACCGCCCCCAGCGACGCGAGGACGGTTGCCCGTGCCGTTTCAGGATTAACCGGTCTGCTTTCACCCTTCAGCCTTTTGACGGACTGATCTGAATTCAGGCCAACGATCAACCGGTCCCCGGCAGAACGGGCCTGCGATAACAAGGACACATGACCAGGATGCACGAGATCAAAACAGCCGTTGGTAAAAACCACTCGTTCACCACTTCGAAGCCAGCTGGCCCGGATATCCTTCGCCCTGGCAGCATCTGAAATCTTGCCTTCAACCGAATGCAGATCAGCACTGTGTAAAGCTGAAACGATATCGTTGGGCCAGGCAACAGCTGTGCCAGCCTTGCCAACGACAACACCTGCTGCCTGGTTGGCGAAGGCAGCTGCCAGTCCAGGATCAGCCCCGGCAGCCAAACCCACAGCCAAGGCAGCAACAACCGTGTCCCCGGCACCGGAAACATCAAAAACTTCGCGTGCTTGTGTTGCAATATGCAAGGGCTCGCGACTGCCAGACAAAAGCGTCATGCCCTGCGGACCGCGGGTTGCCAGCACAGAGTCGATGCCACAATCCTGTTGGATTTGTCTCGCCGCCATGACGGCTTGTGCATCATTGCCAACGGGCAACAAAGCCGCCGCCTGAAGTTCCGCCCGGTTTGGCGTCAGCACACTGGCACCACGATAGCGTCCAAAGTCATGCCCTTTCGGATCGGCAATGACCGACACTCCTGCTTTGCGAGCCGCGGCAATGATCGTTGCCAAAACATCATCTGCCAGAACGCCCTTGGCATAGTCGGACAATACGAGCACATCAGCCTGGGTAAGTCCTTCTGAAGTTGCCGTTATAATAGCTTGAAGACTTTGCGCACTGACCGGCTGGTGGTCATCGATATCTGTGCGCAATAATTGTTGGTTTCCGGCAACGAACCGGGTCTTGACCGAGGAGGCGCGCCCGGCATCGACAACCAGCCGGGGATCGACTCCCGGCAACCCAGACAACATGTCATGCACGGCGCGCCCGGCATCGTCATCACCACAAAGGCCAATCAGGTGTACTTTTGCGCCCAGGGCGGAAATATTGCGGGCAACGTTACCGGCCCCGCCAAGCATGGCTTCTTCCCGTCGGATCCCAAGAACCGGCACCGGTGCTTCGGGCGAGACCCGATCAACATCGCCATAAACAAAGCGATCCAGCATGACGTCACCAACGATCAAAATTCGAGTGCCGGACAAATTGTCCAGCAAGTGCAGGATGTCAGCCTTTTGTGTGGTCACGCGCTGCCGCCTCCAATTTTTTGCGGCATGGTCACAAGTTCAAGTTCCTGCTCCAGCGCTTCACACAACAAATGTCCAAGAAGAATATGCATTTCCTGAATACGGGCGGTTACCTTGTCTGGTACGGCGAGCAGAATATCGCTGTTCTTTGCAAGTTTACCGCCACCCTCGCCGGTCAGGGCAACCCGAACAGCTCCAACTTCTGCAGCGGCGGTCATGGCACGGACAACATTTTCACTGTTCCCGGACGTCGAAATGCCCACGACAACATCACCGACCTTGGCAAGTGCAGCAACCTGGCGGGCAAAAACATTGTCATAGCCAATGTCATTTCCGGCAGCTGTTATCATGGATGTGTCGGTCGTCAGGGCGATGGCCGCGATAGGGGCGCGATCATCCTTGTATCTGACCACCAGTTCTGTTGCCAGATGTTGGGCGTCAGCAGCGCTGCCGCCGTTCCCCAGGAAGAGAATTTTACCACCATTTGTAATCGATGTCGTACAGGCCGATACCCAGCGAGCCAATGGTTCCGGCATTGATTTTGCCGTGGCCTCTGCGGTTGCCATGTGGTTGGCAAAGGCCTGCTGCACAAAATCCGATATATTCATAAACATTCCCCTGAGGATGCCTGAAAGCAAAACTGTTTCTCTTTTAACCGAAAATGTGCCTTCCGTCAGGTCTTCAGATACTCAAGTTTGCAAAAGATGCAAATGGTCGCGCTCCAGAATCAGGCAGCTGAGTTTGTTTGTTCGCCAGGCTCCGGTATCGACAGCGATCCGGTTGGGATGGACCTCGACATCATCAACAATGGTGTGCCCGTGCACGATCTTCTTGCCAAAGTCCTGTTGGCTATCGAGAAACTCGCCTCTGATCCACAGCAAATCTTTTGAAGTTTGTTCCGATAACGGAACATCAGGTTTGACGCCTGCATGAACAAAAAAGTAGTCGCCAATCGTGTGGCTGGAAAGGGTTTTGTTCAAAAAAGCCAAATGCCGGGCAGGCAGGCGCTGGCGAAATTCTTCTTGCAGCCAGTCCCAGCCCAGCCGGCCAAACCGCGGATCTTCAATGTCAGCGCCATAGCTGCGCAGGGTGGCAGCGCCGCCCCAAAAAATCCAGTCAGAGCCGATTTCCGTATCAACCAAAAATTCCAACACCTTTTGTTCATGATTTCCGCGCAAATGAAAAGCAGTGATGTCCTCCAGCGGGTCGTCCAGCAATAGATCGATCAGTTCCCGGCAAAAATCCCCCCGGTCCAGATAATCGCCCAGATATACGACAACCGGGTGCACGGGTGGCGCGTCAAACCGCGTTTCCTGAACATCAATCCGGATCATGTCATGCAGCTTGCGCAGCAGATCAACGCGCCCATGCATGTCGCCAATGGCATAGACACGAACACCATCCGGTATATGAAATGATTGTGGGCTTTTGTCTCGTAAAGGGAACGGGTGCATTATTTCTGGCATCAGGGACTCTGTTTTAAGGTAAGAATACATTAATGTTCCTTAAATATATATTCTGGCACAATAATTTACGGAACAGACGCGCAAAAATGGCGGAGACACTTGCTCAATATTCAAGCGGAATAAGTCCGGAAGAAACAAGTGTGTCACGCAGGGGCAATAGCATAATCAATATGGTACGCGACAAGAACAGAATCAATCCGGACCACATATCATGAGCATGGCTGACGATAATGGGGCAGGATCAAAGCGCGCGGCTGATGAAGCGCAGATGGCGGATCACGCCGCCCGGCTTACCCGGTTTCCCACGGGCTGGCGCGCTGTTTATTTGCATTTGTCCAATTTGCGGGCGCAAAACCGCCAGGAACATCATGTGCGCATTGCCGCAGCCAGTTTCGAAGGCTTGTCGCGACGCTTTGACGGTCGTTTGTTCCGGCTGGAAAACAATGACTATGTCTTTGCCTGCAAGGGTGCCGAGGTCTCGGATATTGAAGTCGTAATTGAAAAATTACGCTTTTTGTTCAGTGAAGATCCTTTGACAATTGCTGGATCCAAGGACGGCAAACGCTTTACGACCTGGTTCGATATATCCAAGGAAGGCGAGCGCAATACGTTCAAGGCGCTTGCCGATCAACTATATAGTCGCGCTGAAGAGCGCCGCAGCAAGGAACGCCAGAACCGGGTCATGGATGTGGGCGTGGGCACTCGCCAGACCTCCAAGGAATATTCCGGACCGTTAACGCCGGAATTGTTGGCCAAACTGGAAGACGCCCTGGGCCGCATGGACATTCGTAGCCTGATCCGCAGGCAGCCCATTTGCGCGATCATCGGGGATACTGCACCCAAACTGGTTTTCAACGAACTGTTCATCGCCATGGCCGAATTAAAACGCCAGATCATGCCCGGTGTTGATTTGTTCTCGGATCGTTGGCTGTTTCAGCGTCTGACCCAAAGTCTGGACAAACGCATGATGTTGGCCCTGCCAGATATGAAGGCCGACCTGGACCGGGCCTTAAGCGTCAACATCAATGTCACCACCTTGTTGTCCAATGAATTCCTGCACTTCGATTCACAACTCCGGGCTTCGTCAAAGAAGGCCATCGTCTTTGAATTGCAAACAGCTGACATCTTCAGCGACATGGGGGCGTTCCTGTTTGCCCGGGACTTCGTTCAGGACCGGGGATACAGAATGTGTCTGGATGGCCTGACCCACTTCACCTTCCCCTTGGTCAACCGGGAAGACCTGGGCGTTGATCTGAAAAAAATGTACTGGGCTCCGGACCTGGGAGATGGCGGGCAGGAAAGCAGGCGTGAAAAAATTCGCCAGGCCGTCAAACAGGCAGGTTCCGGGCGCGTCATCCTGTGCCGCTGCGATGATCAAAACGCCATTGATTTCGGCCAGTCCATCGGCATTTCCCTGTTTCAGGGCCGCCACATCGATGCCCTTCTGGCCGATAAAGACAATAAACAGACGACAGCCTGATCTAGTTTTTTGCCCTTACTCCCTCGGGGAGTGCTTGGCGAGAATTCTTTGCAGCGTGCGTCGATGCATGTTCAGGCGGCGCGCCGTTTCTGAAACATTGCGATCACATAACTCGAAGACACGCTGAATATGTTCCCAGCGTACCCGGTCGGCAGACATGGGTTTTTCTGGCGGTGCCGGATGGCTATCCGGGGCTGCCATCAAGGCGGCCACAATTTCATCCGCATCGGCCGGTTTGGCCAGATAATCCACTGCCCCTGACTTAACAGCCGCCACGGCTGTCGCGATGTTGCCATAGCCCGTCAGAATAACCACCCGCATGTCATCGCGCAGCTCGCGCAGTTCCGGCACGATATCCAGGCCACTGCCATCCAGCAGTTTCAGATCAACGACGGCAAAGGCCGGCGGATTCTCCCGCGCCATTTCAATGGCTTCGCCCACACCGGATGCGGAGCGCACGACGAATTCCCGACGTTCCATCGCGCGCACCAGGCGATTGCGAAATGGTTCGTCATCGTCGACGATCAAAAGTGATTTATCCATAATGTCTGCAGGTCCTTCACCACCAGCCTCGTCACCAGGCGCCGACTGTTTGTCGTCCCTTGTCATCGCCGTTCTTTCCCCCCCAAAGCTGATTTTGGCCATGTTATGACAACTTCAGCACCACCGCCACGTTGATTACTGAAATTTAAATTGGCGCCTGTTCTTTCCAGCAGGGTTTTGGCGATAAATACCCCAAGCCCCATACCACCACCGCCATCGTCATCAAACGTTCTGCTGGTCACATAGGGCTCCCCCAACCGGGTCAAGATCCCGGCTGAATAGCCCGGTCCATCATCTGCCACACGCAGGCTCAAGGTACCCGCTTCCCATATGCCTTCGACTGTGACGTGGGAATGGGCGAAATCGGCAGCATTTTCAATGAAATTGCCCAGGCCATGCAAAACCTCGGGGTGACGCGGCACAAATTCTGTCCATGGCGTACCTTTTATATCAACACTGATCGATACATCTATGCTGCGGTAACTGTCCGCCGCTTCCTCCATCAATGTTGCCAGGCCAACCCGGCTGAATTCCCCGCCACGTCCCTCAGCTTCAGGCGAACGCGACAACTGGCCAAGAATTTCCCGACACCGCGCTGTTTGAGAGGAAATCAGTGCCATGTCCTCTGCCATTTCACTGCCCTCGGGCAATTGCGACGCGACTTCCTTGGCAACCAGGGCGATGGTGCCCAGAGGCGTACCCAGCTCATGAGCCGCCGCTGCCGCCAGGCCACCAAGGGCGGACATTTTTTGTTCGCGGGCCAGAACATGCTGGGTTTCAGCAAGGGCGTTGCCCATGCGACGGGCTTCTTCCGCGATGCGCCACGCATATACCGATATAAAGCCCATACCCAAGACCAAGGCCGCCCAGATGCCCGTCACATAAAGCTGTGGCAAGGGTGGTGCCACGCCGCGCCAGGGCAAGGGCATGTGAAATCCCGATAGAATAGAAATACAGACCAGAGCGACCAGACCCAGCCACAATGTCGATCGCAAGCTGAGGACCGTGGCCGAAATTGTTACTGGCACCAGGAACAGAATTGAAAAAGGATTGCCCAGACCACCTGTAAGAAATAACAGGGCCGCAAGTTGCACAATGTCATAGGCCAGTGATACGGCTGCTTCCCGGTTACTGAGGCGTTTTGATTTTGTGTGTCGCACAGACACTGCCACGTTCAACAGCGCTGAGGCCCCAACTGCCGAGAGGGCAAGTCCCAAAGGCAGGTCGAACCCCATGGCAAATTTTACGATCAGAATCGCCAGCAATTGACCCACCAGGGCAAACCAGCGAATCAGAACCAGTATGAGCAACCGGACACGGCCGCGCGCGACCTGATGAATACCATCCGGCCCCATCAAGCGGAACCCAGGCATCAACATGTCGGCCTGATTGTCGCCTGTGTTTGTTTCAACGCTATCCATGGTCATGGTGGATAATCCACTTTTGGTTATGATCTGCATATGATCTGCAGTGGCCTGCAATAGCCTAAATGAGGCCTTGTGTCACCGTATCTACATATTTGTCCACGGCGGTTACAACGCACTTATCATCAAGGACCGGCAAAAAATTGGTCTCATTTGCAATTGTGTCTTCCACCAGAGCCCCGGCACGGCGTATATATTTCACTCTTCGACTTGCCAGATAATTTACTTCGCTTGCCTCAAGGACAATCCGCCATGCAAATGACTCCGCCTGAAGATATTACCAGCTGGTGGTGGGTGCGCCATGCGCCCGTTGTTGGTTATGACGGCATCATTTATGGCGCACAGGATGTTCCCGCCGATACATCTGATGTTGAGGCTTATGAGAGCCTTGCAAAAGAGTTGCCGAAAGATGCGCTCTGGGTCACCAGCCACCTGGCCCGTACCCACGTCACGGCTGACGCCATTGCCGAGGCCGGCTTGACCCACCCTGAACGCCTTGTTGAGGAGGGTCTGGGGGAGCAAAATTTTGGTGAGTGGCAGGACATGACCTATGCCGCCCAGGATGCCGACTGGCGTGCGCGTTTTGGTGACAACACCTTGCACAAGTTCTGGTACTGCCCAGCCGATTTCCGGCCCGAAGGCGGTGAAAGTTTTGTTGATATGATTGAGCGCGTTTCACTCGTCATCAAGCGTCTGACCGCGGCCAATCAGGGACGAAATATTGTCGCCGTTGCCCATGGTGGTGTGATCCGGGCAGCCCTGGCTCTGGCTCTGAACCTGAAACCGGATCATGCTTTTGGTTTTCAGACAGAAAACCTGTCGACAACACGCATTGATCACGTCAAGGGCCCCGGTGCCGGTGGGGACTGGCGCGTGGCTTTCGTGAACAAGCGCGCAGGTAACAAGGCCCCCCCATCTCGCCAAATCGCGTAACGTCCCGTCAGATTGCGTAACGTAATGTTGCCCAGACAATAACAAGGGCGAAAGCCAGCAAGCTTGCTACGGCATAAAGATATTGCGCCCGGACGACATCTGGCCCGGTCATCAATTTTTCCTGGCCTTGCTTTTTCAGGGCTGCCAGGGCGGCGGCCACAGCCAGCCGTTCGCTGTGTCTTGCCGAAGAAATATTTTTGTTGAACATGGCTGACAGGGCCCGTGCCGGGTTGGCACCTGGCACAAATATGGCCGCCAAGGCAAACAGCAGAGCTGCCAACAAGGCGGGTAACAGACCGACCGCTTCGTTAACCCGTGTGGCGATCAGACCAAACAGGCTCATGTCGGACCGGTCATCATCCAGCAAGCGCCCGGCAATATTAATCGCTCGCCAGATAAAAAACCCCGGCCAGCCCAGCAGCAGCAGCCAGAAAATTCCACCGATCAGACCGTCCGCATAGCGGCCCGCCAGATGTTCGGCCATGGCCCTGTTGATTTGTGCCTCAGTCATTTTCGCCGAGGCTGGTCCGATCACCATAGCTGCTTCCTTGCGCGTACCCGCCAGGCCTGAAGCCAGATAACCACGGGTAACCCGTCCGACTTCATCAAAGGGCCCGCGCAAAACTGTCAGGGAAACCAAGAGCAACAGAGAAACGAGCCAGAAGAAAGGAACCAAATTTGTCAGATAGCCAACGGCTGTCCCCGCGATGAAGGCCGCGCCGATCACGACCAACTCAACCAGCAGGCCCCGGACCAGGCGGGCGGTTGGTCCGCGTTCGGCACGGTTCAATCTGTTGGCCAAACCGCCAATCAGGGCTGCCATAATCAAGGCCGGATGCGGTAAAAGACGGCGCAACGACGGTGCGCTGCCAAACAGCACATCAAGCGCCATAGCCAGCAAACACAGGCCAACCAGATCAGGCCCGAAGGCCAAGGTTTCATAATCAAACTGCAAGGCGGTCATAAGAACAGCATCAACCGGGAAAACCTGCAGGTCAATGCAGGGTACAGGACACTTCTGTCAACGTCAGAAGCGTTCAATTTGCCGCAGCTTTGGGGCTGTACAGGCTGATTCTGGAGGGTATAGTCCCTGGTTATGAACAAACAACTTATTATCGTCATCGTCCTGATTGCCGCAGGCGCCATTGGCCTTGCCGGGCGCTATCTGATTATGGGCGGCAATGACCGACCTGTGGGCCAAAGTAGCTCTGGCGTCGGCAAAGCCCTCGTGGGTGGCCCCTTCCAGATGCTGGATCAAAACGGCAAGACCGTCACACAAGACACCTACGCCGGGAAATATCTCATGGTGTTTTTCGGCTACACCTTTTGCCCGGACGTCTGCCCACAAGGCCTGCAGATCATTGGCAGTGCCATCGATATCTTCAAGGAGCAGGGCGGCGATGCGGACAAAATCGTGCCATTGTTTGTCACCGTCGATCCGGAACGTGATACGGTGGAAATCCTGAGGGAATATCTGACAAACTTTCACCCCGCCATTCAGGGGCTTGTCGGCACGGTTGCCCAGACCACGGCCATGGGCAAGGCCTATCGCGTTTATTATGCCAAGGTCAAAGACCCGGATTCGTCGGCTGACTATCTGATGGACCACACCTCGTTGACCTATTTGATGGGACCGGACGGCGGCTATGTCGGGCACTTCAGCCATACCGCCACGCCCGAACAGATCGCAGAAAGACTGGCCAAAGACATAAAATAAGGCCGATCCGCGAGGTCTTGATAGCCCTTGTTGGCTCATGTCGAACCTTGGCGACGTATACAATTTGCAAATATTATTTCAGAAATTTGCTGCAATGCAGCGAATTCTTGTAATTATCCTGCAAAACATGGGTTATTTTTGTAACTATTTATCGCAATGCAGCAAAACAGGGGTGGTATTTTTGTGCAACGCGTTATAATTGGCCCATTAGCCCCATATTAATGGGGCGCTTGGTAAGGTGTTTACCGGATCACCCCCGATCCTGAAACTGGAGAACTCATTGCTTTATAACATTCACGAAATGCAGCACGCCGCCCTCGCCCCCTTACGCATGATGGCAACGGCAAATCAACGACTTCTCAGCACACCTTTTAATCCCCTGTCCTATACTCAAGGCGGTAAAGCCATTGCTGCCGCTTGTGAAATCTTTGCCGATACGACCAAGCGCCGTGGTCACCCCGGTTTTTTCATCAAGGATGTAAAAATCGACGGCAAGACACACAAGATCACAGAAGAATCTGTTCTGGATCACGCCTTTTGTTCCCTGAAGCGTTTTCATCGCAGTCCCGGACCGGCAGGTAGAAACGATCCCAAATTGTTGATCGTTGCCCCCATGTCTGGCCATTTTGCCACTTTGCTGCGCGGCACCGTTCAGCAAATGGTACATAACCATGACGTCTATATTACGGACTGGCGCGATGCCCGCGATGTGCCCTTGGCGGAAGGCGCATTTGATTTGGATGATTATATCGACGAGATCATCTCTTGCCTGAAATTCCTTGGACCCAACACCCATATCCTGGCTGTTTGTCAGCCTTCGGTGCCGGTCCTGGCTGCAACCGCCATCATGAACGAAGATGACGATGATTGCGCGCCTGCCAGCATTACCTTGATGGGCGGCCCCATTGATACCCGGATCAACCCGACCGAGGTCAATAATCTGGCCACAACCAAACCGCTTGAGTGGTTCGAGAACAACGTTATCACCCAAGTGCCCATGATCTATGAGGGTGCCTTTCGCAAGGTTTATCCGGGCTTTTTGCAGCTCTCCGGTTTCATGACCATGAACCTGGACACCCACATCGGCGCGCATGTGAATATGTATAATCACCTGATCAATGGCGATGGTGATTCAGCCGCCCAGCACCGCGCCTTTTATGCCGAATATATGTCCGTCATGGATATGCCGGCGGAATATTATCTGCAAACCATCAAGACGGTTTTCCAGGACCATGCCCTGCCTTGTGGCACCATGATGTGGCGCGACCGCAAGGTTGATACCAGCGCTATTCGCAAAACAGCGATCATGACCGTGGAAGGTGAGCTGGACGATATCTCTGGCATTGGCCAGACCAAAGCCACCCACGATATCTGCCTCAATGTGTCCAAGTCCAAACGGGCCCATTACGAGCAAAAGGGTGTCGGCCACTATGGTGTGTTTAACGGTCGGCGCTGGCGCGAAAAGATTTCGCCCAAGGTCAGTGCCTTTATTCTTAAACACAATCAGGCGACCTGACGCGAATCTTATGAAGAAGGCCGACAAGCCTTTTTGGCAGGTCAAAAAGCTTGATCAAATGTCGACGGCAGAATGGGAAAGCCTGTGTGATGGCTGCGCCCGCTGTTGTCTGAACAAGCTGGAAGATATGGACACGGGCGATATCGCCTATACCAATGTGTCCTGTCGTCTGCTGGACCTGAAAACCTGTCGCTGTAGTGATTATGAAGACCGCACGCGGTTTGTGCCCGACTGTGTTGTCCTGACGCCAAAGCGCGTGGAAGAATTACGCTGGTTACCATCAACATGCGCCTATCGGGTTTTGTCTGAAGGCGGCACGTTGGCCGACTGGCATCCCCTTGTCTCAGGCGATGCTGACAGTGTACGAAAAGCTGGTATTTCAGTAGCGGGTCGGGTTATATCAGAGCGTGAGGCTGATGACCTTGAAGACTACATTGTGAGCTGGCCAGAATAGTTTGGTAGACCACCCGGAACCGGAACCATATGGGTCGAGAAATAGCACTGCTGAAAACGGACAAGGGAGAGATTTCCCTGAATATCCGCGTCAGCGCCCGGGCGCAGTCTATTGGCCTGCGGGTCGACCCAAGAATTGGCGGTGCCGAACTTGTTTTGCCTAAAGGCGTTTCCAAAAACAGTGGCCTGAAATTTGCCCGTTCCAAAGGTGACTGGCTGTGGGAACATCTGTTGGCCCTGCCAAAACCAATCCCCTTTGTTGAAGGCGCAGAAGTCCCACATTTTGGCGTGCCCTTGATAATCCGGCATATGGGCCGTCGGCGATCCGTGTTTGGTCCGGTCTGGCGCGAAGGCGATAATCTATGCGTCACCGGCGATCCCCGCCACATGACCCGGCGCGTACACGACTGGCTGAAAGCCCAAGCCCGGCAAGAAATCACCGACCGCGGCCAGGCCATGGCCAAGAACCTGGACGTCAGCATAAAAGCCATCACCCTGCGCGACCCCCGCAGTCGCTGGGGCAGCTGTTCGGTTGATGGCGGCTTGTCATTTTCCTGGCGCCTGATCATGGCCCCGGAAAATGTCCTCCACTACGTCGTCGCCCACGAGGTCGCGCATCTGAGGCAAATGAACCACAGCGCCAAATTCTGGAGACTGGTCGAGCAAATGATCCCCGACTCCGATACCCCCAAAGCCTGGCTCCGCCTCCACGGCTCCGGCCTGCACCGCTTCGGTGCCACGTCGGCGATTGAGAGTTGAAGCCCTTCTAACGGTCAAACTTTTCGGTTTTGTAGGGGTCTTGCCAGACTTTTGATTTTTCAGGCTGCATCGCAGGCGATTTTGAAACGGTGAGTGGTGTGATGGGGCGGCCACGGTGGGCGGCCAGCATGAATTCTTTCCAGACGCGGGCGGGCAGGCCGCCGCCGGTGACTTTTTTCATCCTGGCCCCATTGTCGTTGCCAACCCAGACACCCGCCACCAGATCAGAGGTGTAGCCGACAAACCAGGCATCGCGATGATCCTGACTGGTGCCAGTTTTGCCCGCTGCCGGGCGGTCCAGCCGGGCGGCCCTGCCTGTGCCGGTCTTGATGGTGGCGGTAAGCATATCGTTCAGTGCACCAGCGAGTTCAGGTGCAATCACTTGCCCAGGCCCGGCGCCACTGCGCTGGTACAGAATTTCGCCCGATGAATCACGTACCTGTTGTATGCCCCAGGCCCAGTTGCCAATACCGCCCGCCGCTACCGTGGCATAGGCGCTGGTAATTTCCAGCGGCGTTACCGTGGCAACGCCAAGGGCAATGGAGGGATGCGGTTTCATATTTGCCGACATACCAAGTCGCATCGCGGCAGAAATAACATTCTTCCGACCAACTTTTTCCGAAATTTGCACGGCAACCGAATTCAGGGATTTAGCGAGACCGTCGCGCATACTGACGCGGCCCTTATAAGCGGAAAAATTCCGGGGCTGCCATTTGCCAACGGTCACAGGCCGATCACTGAAAACGGTTTCGGGTCCAAAGCCGTGTTCCAGCCCAGCCAGATAGACAAACAGTTTAAAGGTTGAACCAGCCTGGCGATGGGCTGAGGTCGCCCGATTAAACTGGCTTTTGCCGTAGGACCGCCCACCAACCATGGCGCGCAACGCACCATCATCGGTCATGGCAACCAAGGCGGCCTCGCCGGCCGAAACCCTCCGGCCTTCCCCATCGAGGCCTCTTTGCACAGCACGTTCGGCAGCCTTTTGCAGTTTCGCATCCAGCGTCGTCTGCACGATTAAACTGCGACCGGATTGACTGACATAGTCGGCTAATTGTTCATGGATCCAGTCCGCAAAATAGCGCCCGCCGCTGCCCCCACCGCCCGAACTTCTGGCGGACGGCACACGGGCAATTACTTTTGCCAGTCTGGACTTGGCTTTTCCAGCCTGGGCAGAGGTGAGGAATCCGGCGGCCAGCATATTGTCGATCACTACATTGGCACGTTTACGCGCGGCCTTCGGATTATGAGACGGGGCATACCTGGTAGGCGCCTTCAGAAGCCCGGCGATGATCGCGGACTGTTCCAGCGACAGATCCGCTGCGGCTTTATTGAAGTAACGACGGGCTGCCGCATCGACACCATAGGTCCCCGCCCCCAAATAGACCCGGTTGAGATACATGGAGAGGATTTCGGGCTTTTTATATTTGGCTTCCAGCCAAAAAGCCATCATCACTTCCAGCAGTTTTCGGCGAAAACTGCGTTCAGGTGTCAAAAATGCATTTTTGGCCAACTGCTGAGAGATAGTACTGCCACCCTGAACAACGCGCAAAGCCATCAGGTTAACCGCTGCCGCGCGGGCCAGCCCGACTAAATCAATACCCACATGGTCAAAGAATCGCCGGTCTTCAGTTGCGACAACGGCCTCTACAAGGCTTTTGGGTAATTCGGGGTAAGTAAGCGAATTGCCTCGCATCCCGCCCCGCGTCGCCAGGGGTTTGCCATTGGCATAAAGCAACTTGATCGATGGCCCTGAACTGGCAGCATTATATTCCGGCGACTGCACATCCGGCAATTCCATGGCGTACCAGCCAATCATGCCAAAAACACCAATTATCAACCAGATCAGGCCAACGGCGCCCCAATAAGCGAGGAAACGGGTAAAATGCCTGCCTTTTCCGGGACTGTCAGGCTCGTCCTGATCGGCTTCAGTCTTTTTGACCATGAGCTAACCTACCATCCAACTGGTTAACAGGGAAAGTTTACCTGGCATTTTTGTGGATCAAGTTATCCTACATCGACGTTTGATAATATTTACATCGACTGAATAACAGGTATGGATACATGACGTATTAATAGATATTAATTTTTTTAGAAAAATATTCGCATTTTCAATTGGTTATGAGTTCAAATTTGAATCAATTTTTAGGAAATATTTTGAACTAAGGTTCAGTTATGCCAATTGAATCTTATCAAAATAACAAAGATGCACCGGAAATGTTTTTTAGCCTCTAGCGGAATGAATTTGTGTGAATATGGGCAAATAAATACATAATAAATAACCGATTTGGTACCAAATATATTTTGCTTCTATTATTAATTTGTTCTATAATATTCAATTGCTTAGTTTACTTTCAAGATAAATTGGATCACCAAATCAACCGACAAATTTGTTTGATTATTACCAACTTAGGGGCTGTTCCAGAACCTTGGCGGATGAACCATTTTCCAGAATTTCCTGCCTGAACCGAACGATTAGACTTTTTGCGATCTTAATCGCCTTGTTGTGGGACATGCCAGGTGAAATCGACGGGTCATAAAGTGTTCGCAGCAAAATTCGATCATTGATCGAAAACTGTTGCTGGGAAATATCTTTGTAATAGAGGATTGAAGGGCCAAAGGCCTGATGATGTCCAATAAGGCCCATTGCATGCATCATTTCGTGCAATATGCAGATATCCCGAATATGTTTACCGGCATCAAAGGCCACAAAAATGTCAGCATATCCAATATTATTCCGCCCCCTGGGCAGGGCAAAACATATGGTCCCTTTAGGCAATTTCTGAAGCTTGGCAACACTTCCATAGCGTTTTAAAATCTCGCGTCTCAGATTTGCATGTTCAACAAAATGAACCGTAAAATTTTTGCTGCCCGTTTCAGGGGGAAATTCAACGGGAATACCGGTGAGGGGCACCAGTTTTTCAAAGGCTGCCACAACTAAACGGGCATCTTCAGGGGATTGCTGGTTTTCGAGGCCAATACGGATCGGCGAAACCCACTTGCGCACCCATGCTTCCGTGTTGCCGTCCCTGCCAAACCCCGCACCCAGACGGGCGAAAATTCGCTGTAGGTCATCCTCAGAGGCGACTTCATCAAACTGGGCATCAATTGGCGTTGTGCAGGCAGCCAACACCAACAGAAAACAACTTATCAGAAAAAAATTGTGGATTTTCAACTGCCTGCTGTCTGTAGACATGTAGAAAGGAAGCTAAATATCCAGATTGGCGACATTCAAGGCGTTGTCCTGGATGAATTCACGGCGCGGTTCAACAACGTCGCCCATCAAGGTCGAAAACATTTCGTCCGCCTCATCAGCATGAGCGACCTTAACCTGCAAAAGAGTGCGCACATTTGGATCCAGTGTCGTTTCCCACAATTGCTCCGGGTTCATCTCGCCCAACCCTTTATATCGCTGGATAGAAAGACCCTTGCGGCCAATACCAAAAACCGTATCCAGCAACTGGGTTGGCGAACGGACTTCAAATTCATCATCTTTGCGCTGAAGCAGGGCCTTTTTGAGATAAACATCCTGCAATTCGGTGGCTTGTTCATCAAGTTTGCGGGCTTCCGCAGAGCGGATCAGTTTACCGTCAATTTCATGGGTTTGGGTGATACCGCGCAATACCCGCGTAAAGCTGAGACCACCGTCATCAGTCGGTTTACCCTCCCAACCGCGTTCAATATCCGCGCCCAACATATCCAGACGATTGGCGACATAGCTGGCCGCTTCAATAGCTCGTTCCGGATCAGAAAGAACATCTGGATTGAGGGCACCTGCAATCGCTGTTTGCTCGACAACCGAGCGATCATATTTTTGACTGACCGAATCCAGCAATTTTCGGCAGTGACGGGCATGATCCACCAAAAGTTTCAGATCATTGCCGGCACGTTGCTCACCCGTATGCAAGGTCAGCACGGCATCTTCAAGCGCACCGTCAATCAGCGAATCTTCCAGCGAGGCCTCGTCCTTGACATAACGCTCCGATTTACCGCGCGAGATCTTGTACAAAGGTGGCTGGGCGATATACAGGTGCCCGGCGTCTACCAGCTCACGCATTTGACGATAAAAGAAAGTCAGCAAGAGGGTGCGAATGTGGGCGCCATCGACGTCAGCATCCGTCATGATGATGATACGATGATAGCGCAGTTTCTCGATATCAAAATCGTCCCGACCAATGCCGGTACCCAAAGCCGTAATCAAGGTGCCGATTTCTGCCGATGACAACATTTTGTCGAAACGGGCGCGCTCAACATTCAGGATTTTTCCCCGCAAGGGCAGAACGGCCTGGGTTGACCGGATCCGGCCTTGTTTGGCGGACCCGCCAGCCGAATCACCCTCCACCAGGAAAAGCTCACATTTACTGGGGTCACGTTCCTGACAGTCAGCGAGCTTGCCGGGTAAACTGGAAATATCCAACGCGCCCTTGCGACGGGTCAACTCACGCGCCTTGCGGGCGGCATCACGGGCCGCGGCGGCCTCCACGACCTTCATGATAATCGACTTGGCTTCCGCCGGATGCTCTTCAAACCACTGGCCGAGGTATTCGCCCATGAAGCCCTCAACGGCCGGGCGCACTTCGGACGAAACCAGTTTGTCCTTGGTTTGCGAGGAAAATTTCGGATCCGGAACCTTTACGGACAGAACGCACGTCAGGCCTTCACGGGCATCGTCACCTGTCAGGCTGACTTTTTCTTTTTTGGTCAGGCCAGAACTGGTGGCGTAAGCGTTAATTGTTCGGGTCAGCGCGCCCCGGAAGCCTGCCAGATGTGTTCCACCATCTCGTTGCGGAATGTTGTTGGTAAAACACAAGACATTTTCGTGGTAGCTGTCATTCCACTCCAGCGCCGCTTCAATAATGATATCGTCACGTTCACCAACCATGGTGATCGGGCCCGGGTGCTGGGCAGATTTGTTGCGATCAAGATATTCAACAAAGGCAGAGATGCCCCCTTCGTAGAACAGTTCAACACGCTTTGATTCTACGTGGCGATTGTCTTCCAGGACGACTTTTACACCTGAATTCAGGAAAGCCAGTTCCCGCAGGCGGTGCTCAAGGGTGGGCTGGTCAAAATCGACATTTGTGAAAGTTTCAGTGGAAGGTTTGAATGTTATTTCGGTACCGGTTTGATCTCCGGCATCGCCGGTTACCGCCAGTGGTGCTACTGCATCGCCATGGGCAAAATGCATGACATGTTCTTTACCGGCACGCCATATTTTCAGCTCCAGTTCCACCGACAGGGCGTTTACGACCGACACGCCCACGCCATGCAAACCGCCGGAAACCTTATATGAATCCTGGTTAAACTTCCCGCCCGCATGCAGCTGGGTCATGATCACTTCGGCGGCAGAAATGCCTTCTTCTTCGTGAATGTCGGTTGGAATGCCCCGGCCATTGTCACGCACCGTGACGGTTCCCTCAGGGTTCAGGGCAACGTAAACCTCGTCACAGTGACCTGCGAGAGCTTCATCAATGGCATTATCAACAACTTCATAGACCATGTGATGCAGTCCGGAACCATCATCAGTGTCGCCGATATACATGCCCGGTCGCTTGCGCACAGCATCAAGGCCGCGCAGGACCTTGATGGAATCCGCACCATAATCGCTGCCATCACTGCTATCTGCACCTGCGGAAGCCTGGTTTGAAACCGGGTCTGTCATATCGTCACGTTCCTGCAATAAAAACCAATAAAAATAGTCATAGTCATAGTCATATTCAAAATCTCAAACTCATGCCGCAACGGCGATTTCGCCTTGCGAAACTGTGATGAACTGGGCCTTGTTACGCAAAGGCTTAAACAGGGCGGCATCCGTGCCCGTTAACCAGGCCTGGCCGCCGATCTCAATCAGTTCCTCGAATAATGCAGCACGCCTTGTGTCATCCAGGTGGGCGGCAACTTCGTCCAGCAACAGGATCGGTGCCCGTCCCAGCCGGGCCGCCTGCAGCCGCGCATCAGCCAATATGATGGCGATCAGCAAGGCTTTTTGCTCGCCGGTCGAACATTGGTTGGCTGGCATGGATTTTGGCCCATGCACGACGGCCATATCGCTGCGGTGAGGACCAGTTTTGGCCCCACCTGAGGCAGCATCCTGATCACGTGAAGCTTTCAGGGCATCCAGAAACCGGCTTTCGACTTCAACTGCGGGATGAACCGCCAGCCAGTCCTCGACAACACCGTCGGCCCGGACTTCGGCCCTCGGAAAATTTTCACCAGCCAAACCAAAACCGTCGTCCATAGCCGCACCCAGACGCAACACCGCATCGCGGCGCGCGGCTGCTACGGCAATGCCATGTTCAGCCATGGTGTTTTCAAGAGCAGATAACCAAGCCAGGTCGCGTTGACCACTGCGCAACAACCGGGCCCGTTCCCTGAGGGCCTTTTCGTATGCTGATACCCGGCGCGCATGACCGGTATCAAAGCCGTAAACCAGGCGATCCAAAAAGCGGCGACGGGCCGAAGCCCCTTCAATAAACAAACGATCCATCTGCGGCGTCAGCCAGCCAACGACGCTGATATCTGCCAGAACATTGGCACTGCGGGCTGGTACGCCATCGATATGCACCACCCGGCGGGTTGAGGGCTCTGCATCACTCTCCGCAGACACTGGCTCAAGGCCTGTACCGATATCGGTTTTTCCGGTCTGGTCTTGTAAGGTGGCTGCCACAGCCCACAAACCCCGACTCTGGTCCCGCCCCCGGCGAGTCACATCCGGCAACTTCGCCCGCCGCAAGCCACGCCCTGGTGACAAAAAACTGACCGCTTCCAGCAAATTGGTTTTACCAGCGCCGTTTTCACCGGTCAGAACCACGGGTGCTGCGGCAATGTTCATTTTCAAGCTGGTGTAATTACGAAAATTCGTCAGCACCAGACGAGTCACTGCCGCTGCCTCTGCCCGGTTCGGGGCCGAGGTCATGGGCTGGGAGGTCGTCGTCGATGTTTCCGGCATAAAATAACCAGCAATTAAACGCGCATGGGCATCAGGACGTAGACAACGCCTTCATCGGAGCTGTCTTTCACCAATGTTGGTGAGACCGCATCAGACAACACAAACTGTGCCATATCACCTTCAATTTGCGCTGTCATTTCAAGTAGATACCGAGAATTAAAGCCGATTTCCATATCATCCGATTCATAGATCACGGCCAGTTCTTCCGTGGCACTGCCATTGTCCGGACTGGTGGCGATCAAGGTCGCCAAGCCGTTTGCCAGGCCAAGTTTGACTGAACGTGATTTTTCCGTCGAAATGGTCGACACACGGTCTACGGCCTGGGCAAAAGTTTTGGCTTCAACTTCCATAACCTTGTCATTGCCTTCGGGAATGACCCGCTGATATTCCGGGAAGGTGCCATCGATCAGTTTGGAAGACATCACTGCATCGTCAAATTCAAAGCGAATTTTGGTTTCTGACAGGGAGACAACGATATCGTCTGCGGTTTCATCAATCAGCTTGCGCAGCTCGTTAATCGCCTTTCGCGGCACAATGACGCCCGGCATGTTCGCAGCCCCATCCGGCAAAGGCGTATCTACCAGCGCCAGGCGGTGTCCATCGGTGGCGACAGCCCGCAACATGGCAATGCCACCTGATTCAGCTGCGTGCAAATAAATACCGTTCAGGTAATAACGGGTTTCTTCCGTCGAAACCGCAAAGCGTGTCTTGTCGATCAAGCGACGCAGAGCCTCGGCTGCCACAGAAAAGCTGATCGGCAAGTCATCGTCCGCCATGGTTGGAAAATCTTCCCGGGGCAGACACGGCAGAACAAATTCCGAGCGACCGGCCTTCAGGGCCAAACGGCCATCTCCGGTGCCCAGCGCCAGTTCCACTTGCGCCCCATCCGGCAATTTGCGCACGATATCATACAGGGTGTGCGCCGGCGTCGTTGTGGCCCCGCTTTGGGAAATATCACCCGGAGTGGCCTCAACAATGGACAGATCCATATCCGTGGCTGTCAGCTTCAGCAAACCAGCATCCGCTTCCAGCAGAACGTTGGACAGGATCGGGATGGTATTTCGCCGCTCAACAACACTTTGTACGTGGGCGAGAGATGCCAGCAGGGTGGCGCGTTCGATGGTCAGTTTCATATCGTTTCAAATTCTCTAAACATGATTCTCTAAATAATGGAGCAGCTCGTCTTGGGAGCAGCTAGTCCTGGGATCAGCAAATTCAGGATCACGGAACGGGTGAATATTTGAACGGAAAAAACCTGTGCGCAGGCCTGAGCGCAATTCAAGACGGATTTGTGGCCTGCTGCGAATTCAGAACGCCGCATGACCGCCGCCGGATCATGTTCCGGTATAGCGGACCTAACAGACTGAAATAACACAGGAAATATCAGAACAAACACCTCGGAAGATCAGGGCGGCGTGCAACGAATGGCATTCCCCCGGCACCGCACCCTTACCGGTGTGCAAGTATAACAGACCATGCTGGAAAAGGCATGGTTTATTGCCATTTTTAAGGCTGTTTCACAGGATGGGCGAGGCAGCTTATTTTGCCCCGAAATATCGCTCCCGGATCAGGCTTCCAACATGCGGCGCAGCAGATCGATATCTTCAGACAAGATATTATCATCCTGGCGCAATTCATCGATTTTTTTGACGGCATGCATGACCGTTGTGTGGTCGCGGCCACCGAATTTACGGCCAATTTCCGGTAAACTGCGTGATGTCAGCTGTTTGGCCAGATACATGGCCACCTGGCGCGGTCGAGCCACGGCCCGGGCCCGGCGGGCGGAATACATGTCTGCCAGACGGATGTTATAATGCTCGGCAACGCGTTTCTGGATATCTTCGATGGTCACACGCCGGTCATTGGCCCTGAGAAGGTCCCTGAGGACTTCCTGAGTACCTTCCAGCGTAATGGCCCGCCCAACCAGGTTGGAATAAGCCAGAACCCGGTTCAGGGCGCCTTCCAGCTCACGCACGTTGGAGGTGATCCGGTGGGCGAGGAATTCCAGGACCCGCACGGGTACATCAGCAGCCCCGGCCTGTTCCGCTTTGCTTTGCAGGATACCAAGACGCAGTTCGTAATCCGTGGCATGAATATCCGCCACCAGACCCCAGCCCAGGCGGGAGCGCATGCGTTCCTCGATGCCATCCAGATCACTGGGTGAACGGTCACCGGAAATGATGATCTGCCGGTTTTGATCTACCAGGGCATTGAAGGTATGGAAGAATTCTTCCTGGGTCGTATTCTTGCCAGCGATGAATTGCACGTCATCAATCATCAGCACGTCAACAGAGCGGAACTGTTGTTTGAAGGCCATGACATTCTTGATCCGCAAGGCGCGAATAAACTGGTACATGAACTTCTCAGCTGACAGGTAAAGCACTTTGCGTTCCGGAAACCGTTCCCCGATATGAGCTGCAATGGCGTGCATCAAATGGGTTTTACCAAGCCCCACACCGCCATAAAGAAACAACGGATTAAACGGCACAGCAGGTGAATCTGCCACGCGTCGGGCAGCCGCATAAGCCAGCTCATTGGGTTTGCCAACAACAAAGTTTTCGAAGGTAAACCGGGGATCAAGCGAGGCACCTACATCAAAGACTTCAGCCCGGTTTTCGTAATCTTCGACCCGGCTTCGAGGTGCGGCACTTGCAGGCGCGGCTTCTTCCGAGGCTGCAACAACTGGTTCCCTGGCTTCCTCTGTGACAACAGATTGAGCATTTGCACTGCGGCGCTGCTGCACCGTTTTCACATGAATATCGACCGAATGGATACCTGGATTTGCCGCTGCCCAAAGTTCTCTCAGGCGATCACCATAGTGCGAAACAACCCAGTCGCGCATAAATCGCGTAGGCACTGTCATCACTGCCTGGCCTTCGCGAAGGGCCGCCAGAACAACTGGCTTAAGCCAGCTGTTAAAGGCAGCGTCGCCAACTTCGGCTTTGAGGGCCGATCGGACTTCTGCCCACTGGGCCTCGGTTTCGGCGTCTAGAACGATACTGTTACTCATTTTTATTTTTGCACCACTATGTTTGCATCACGTTTTGATACGGGCATTATTTTTGTAACCAGGGCAATCCGGCGACCTTCCAGCCGCCAGTGTTGCCACGATGTTTTTGGTCGTTCAGATCGCCTTCAAACCCACCCACAACATTATAACACCGCGTATATCCTGCTTCTGTCATCACAGTGGCGGCTCCCTTGGAGCGCACACCAGAACGACACAACATCAACAGCGGTGCATCTTTCGACGCGGTCATCGCCTGGACCTGGTCCAGAACCTGTTCCGCAAAATTCTCGTTTTTGACATTGCCCGGATACGAAACCCACTCAATGGTCAGCAGAGTTTTGTTCAGCCCTTCCAGATCCGGTACGCCCACATAACCCCACTCCGCCGCAGTACGCACATCGATCAAAACTGCTGTCGGATCTGAAGACAAAAGTGCCCAAACTTCGTCAACCGAAAGATCACCGGCATAACCAGGACCGTCCGACACAGATGATGCCTCAGACATTGAAGGTGATACTCCCCAGATAACAATTCTTACATCAGTCAAATTGGTGACCGACGATCTATTTAGTGATCAACAATTTCCCGACGCCCGAACCCCATCGATTCTAACAAATCATTACTTATGTTTTATTTGTCGTTTACGCATTATCAACAAATTTTACGAGTCTATGCGAAGTAATCGTACAGAAAAACAAATTTTAATTAAATGTTACAACTTGAAGCCAGCGACCCTCGCTGATGTTCCGTACAGTAAATCGCCAGAAATTGAATCGCAACGGGACGAAACCAGAACGCCAAAAAAAACATGCCCTGAATCGGTCTATCTTCGATTCCAGGCACAAGATGTAGCTGAAGACAATTTGTCGTAAATGCAAAATGTTCAAAGTCAAAAATGTCAGGTGAAACCGGCAGTATATTTCAGGCTAATTCATCGAATAATTTCCTGAACAAATTGCCACAAAAATTTGGACACAAGAATTTTGGACACAAAAAAACCGCGCCCCGAAAATCAGGTACGCGGTTTATTAAGTTGACGGTTAACGCAGAAGCGTCAGCCAGCCATGCCTTTGATCCGGTGTGCCATGCGAGACACTTTCCGGGAAGCTGTATTCTGCTTGAGAATACCGCGTGTCACACCGCGCATGATTTCAGGCTGCGCTTGTTTCAGGGCTACCTGAGCTGCGGTCTGATCACCAGCTGCAATGGCTTCTTCAACATTGCGAATTTCGGTGCGAATGCGACCGCGACGATCACGGTTAACAGCAGTTGCCCGCTCGGTGCGACGAATACGCTTCAGCGACGATTTATGGTGCGCCATGGGTTATTACTCATATTCAATTATTTTGATTGCGAAGGCGCGCTTATAGTACTCCCACAGCCCGCCGTCAACCGTACAGTTCCAGGGATTTGGAGATTCTTTTCAAAGCCTTAGCAGTGCCTACTCATCTTTTGCACCAGGTCGTGGCCTGGGAAGCACACGACCTGATCGAAAAAGAGCCTTCTATTGGTTCTTGAAGTCCGGTTTTCGTTTCTCCACAAAAGCTTGCATGCCCTCGGTCTGATCTTCAAATGCGAACAGGGATTGAAAGACCCGGCGTTCAAACAAAATGCCTTCGCGCAAGGTCGTCTCATAGGCCCGGTTAACAGATTCCTTGGCCATCATGACAGACGGACGGGACAACGCGGCGATTTGCGCCGCCACTTTCAGGGCTTCGTCCAGCAGGTCATCGACGGGAATAATGCGACTGACGAGACCACTGCGTTCGGCTTCTTCGGCATCCATCATGCGGCCTGTCAGGTGCATTTCCATGGATTTGGATTTGCCAACAAACCTAGTCAGGCGCTGGGTGCCCCCGGCGCCGGCGATAATACCCAGTTTGATTTCCGGTTGGCCAAATTTGGCGTTATCCGCAGCGAGGATAAAGTCACACATCATGGCCATCTCGCAACCACCACCCAAGGCAAATCCTGCAACAGCTGCAATCACCGGTTTGCGACAACGGGTGACACGTTCCCAGCCCGCAGTGATAAAGTCTTCGGCCTGCACAGAGGCATAAGTTTTGCTCTGCATTTCCTTGATATCGGCGCCGGCGGCAAAGGCTTTTTTGCTGCCGGTTATGACGATCGCGCCAATGGCCTCGTCGGCTTCATAGTCATCAAGGGCGGCGGTGAGTTCAGCCTGCAAGGGCGAACTTAGAGCGTTCAGCGCGTCGGGCCGGTCCAGTGTGATCAGGCCGACGGCGCCGTGGGTTTCGACAATGATATTTTGATAGCTCATTTCAGGAAGTTCTCCAGTAAAGGGTGTCGCCAGGTAGCTTTGTAGGTGGCGTTGTTGGCCTGGTCGCAGCAGGGGGTCCGGACATAAAATCGCGCAAGTCCATATCGCTGATTTATATGTCCGGCTGATGGCGGGCCGTCGGTTCGAATATTGTAATCATTTATTCTCAAAATAATATGACTGCAATGATTTCAATAACAAACATAATTGCAAATTCGGGTTTAAGGCCGTTTTTAGTCTGCAACGGACATTCAGCAGAGTGTTCTGACATGTTTGATGTTCGATCTGGTTTGGCAGGGGACCCGTTCTCCTGGCAGACCCCTGGCAGACCCTTGGCAGAAAATTGCTCGGTGAAATCAAACGTCGCCGATGCCGATCGATATGTTGCGCCCCAAACAGGAAACAAACAGAAATTCAGGGAATGGTCATGTCGAAGATATGTCCGGTCGATTGGCGGTAGGGTCAATCTTTTGGAAGATGTCCTGGAATCTGCGGCAAAATACTGGCCTGCAGGCAGGTTGTGGGGCTAATCTTGAAGTATGGAGCTTTTCTTCCTCATTTTGGTGTTGCTGGTGGTAACACGCCTGTTTGGCGAGTTGGCTGAACGCCTGGGGCAGCCAGCGCTGATCGGCGAACTGGTTTCCGGCGTCCTGCTTGGTGCAGTCTTCGCCCAGGAATTCGACGGCGGGATGTTGGAGGTACTGCACGAGCTTCAGGAAAGCAGAGTATTTCAGGCACTAACCGAGCTTGGCATGTTTTTCATCATGCTGTTTGCCGGAATCGAAATGCACCCCAAGGAAGTAGCAGCCCATTCCAAAAGTGCCATTTTAACCGCTGTGGGTGGCATGATCGTGCCCATTGCCCTCGGCATTGCTCTGGGTTGGTACGTACTGCCCGATGGCGAAGCGAAGCTTGCCCAGTCGATTTTCATCGGAATCGCGTTGGCCGTGACTGCTGTACCGGCGACTGTCCGTATCTTGATTGACCTTGATTTATTGAAAAAGGGAATAGGCCAGGTGATTGTCGCCGCCGCTGTATTTGACGACATCCTGAGCCTGGTACTGCTCGCGTGGCTGACCGGCCTGATCGGCGCTGACGCTTCGCCGAGCCTGGTGGACATTGCAATCATTGCAGGCAAGGTCATATTATTTTTTGTCGTGGTCATTCCAGCTGGTCGCTTTCTGTTTCCATTGATCGGCAAACATCTCGACAAGGTTCATGTCAAGGAAATCGACTTCAGCATCATCGTTATCATCGCCCTTGCCTTCGGCTTGCTGGCCCATGCATTAGGTCTGCACCTGATTATCGGTGCTTTTACTGCAGGTGTGTTTTTTGGCCCTGGTGTCGCAGGCGAAAAGAATTACGATAGCGTGCGCAGCAAGGTTTCCGGTGTGACTTTCGGTTTTTTCGCACCGTTGTTTTTTGCCTCCATCGGATTTGAACTGGATTTGAGTGCCGTTTTCAAAGTGCCTGTGTTTGTGTTGGCGCTGATAATATTTGCCTTCATTGGAAAACTGGTAGGTGCCGGAGCAGGGGCGTTACTTTCAGGGCTTGGCAAACGGGAATCGTTTGCGGTTGGTGTTGGCATGAGTGCGCGTGGCGCCGTCGAGTTGGTTATCGCAGGGATTGCCCTGGATGCGGGCTTGTTCGATGTCAAAGGCAGTGATTCCCCGATTACCGAGAGCTTGTTTTCATCCATCGTCATTATGGCTGTGGTCACGACCCTGTTGGTGCCGGTGCTCCTGAAACGGGTGATGAACAGCAAGCCAGAGAGTTGGGGCGATCATTGAGTTTGCAACAGGGCCTCACTAGCGCTGACGTTTGGCACAATAAAAAGTTGACCGCCCGGATTGCACAATACGCTGTACTGATGTTTTGCAATCACAACCCGGACAGGGCTCGCCCTCACGACCATAGACGGCAAATTCATGCTGGAAATAGCCAAGTTCTCCATCGGTCTGTACATAGTCTTTTAAAGTGGAGCCGCCTTTGGCGATGGCTTCTTCCAGAACGTTCCGCACAATCGGCACCAGCCGTTCTGCCCGGACACCGGCCACCGTTGAGGCTAGTCGTTTGGGCGAGATTCCCGCTCGATACAAGGCTTCACAGACATAAATATTGCCAAGTCCTGCGACAATTTTCTGGTCCAGCAAGGCGGATTTGATCGGCGTTTTACGGCCCTTCAGTCGTTCACTCAAATAGGCCCCGGAAAAGACATTGCCCAGAGGCTCCGGGCCAATATCACAAAGCAGGGGGTGCTGATCCAAAGTGTCTTCCCGTCCAAGATCCATCAAACCAAACCGCCGCACATCGTTGAACATGATAACCGCCCCGGCATCCATGCCAAAAACCACGTGATCATGTTTGCCTGGTTCCGGTGCGCATCGGCCAGGGGGTGTAATCGTCATGCGACCTGACATACCAAGATGGATAATCAGCACCGCACCATCATCCAGGGAGATCAGAATATATTTTGCCCGTCTGCGGATGCGTTCGACCCGTCGGCCCACCAGGCGTTTGGCGAATTGTTTTGGAAAGGGGAAGCGCAGGTCTTTTCGGCGCTGATCAACCCGCGCCAATGTGCGGCCTTCCATGAAGGGAGCCAGGCCCCGGCAAACAGTTTCGACCTCGGGTAATTCGGGCATTTTGTGAGGGCCTGTAATTGTTTTGAATTGGACCAGCAAGGTAGCGCGGATGAAGGGCCTGCGCTATGGTCCGGGCATGAATAGAGAAAATCCAACGGACCTCGATGACGGGGCGGTAAAAGACGAAACCCATTTCGGATTCAAGACGGTCGAGCGTGACCAGAAATCGGGCATGGTGCGATCCGTCTTTAATGGTGTGGCCGGTCAATACGACCTGATGAACGACCTGATGAGTATGGGCGTTCACCGGTTGTGGAAAACCGCGATGATCGACTGGCTGAACCCGCAACCAGGTTGGCGCTTGCTGGATGTGGCCGGGGGTACAGGCGACATCGCCCAGCGTTTTCTGGAACGCGCTGATGAGCGCAGCCGGGAATGCAGCCCGTCATCTGCTGTCACCGTATGTGATATCAATGAAGCCATGGTCGGCGTGGGTCGAGACCGCGCCCTGGATCGCGGTGCTCTGGAACGCATCAGCTGGACCTGTGGCGATGCTGAGAAACTGCCCGTGGCGTCATCCAGTGTGGATGCCTATACCATTGCTTTTGGTATTCGCAATGTCACCAACATTGAAGCCGCCCTGGCAGAAGCAAAGCGCGTTCTGAAACCGGGGGGTCGCTTCATGTGTCTTGAATTCAGCCATGTGATAATTCCCGGCCTGAAATCGGCCTATGACACTTATTCTTTCAAGGTCCTTCCGGCCTTGGGTGAACTGGTCGCCAAAAACCGTGAAGCTTATCAATACCTGGCCGAAAGTATTCGCCAGTTTCCCGAGCAGGAAACATTCGCAGAAATGATTGCCGACGCCGGGCTGGGGCAAGTCAAAGTGCGAAACCTCTCGGGCGGCATTGCCGCCTTGCATTCGGCCTGGCGAATCTAGCTGGAAAATCCTGTGTTCCGAACCATCAAAAACCTTTTTCGCCTGATCGGCATCATGCGTACTCTGGCGCGATATGATGCTGTCTTTCCACTGGAAAAACTTGATTTGCCGGACTGGGCTGTAAAAGGCCTTAGCCTGCTGGCAGGTCGCGCCAGCAAAAAGTTTGCCGACCACAGACCGGGTGAACGCCTTGCCTTGGCGCTACAGGAACAAGGCCCCAGTTTCATCAAGTTTGGCCAGTCATTATCAACACGGTCGGATTTAATCGGCGAAGACGTGGCCCAGGATCTGGCTTCCTTAAGGGACCGGTTGCCGCCTTTCAGCGCCTCAGAAGCCCGTAAAACGATTGAAAGCGAGTTCGAACAACCGCTGGACGCCCTGTTTGAGACTTTTGACGATGAACCCGTTGCGGCAGCTTCCATTGCCCAGGTTCATTTCGCCACGACCTTGGCCGGGGAGGAGGTCGCCGTCAAAATTTTGCGACCAGGTATTGAAGAGGCCTTTCGGCGCGATCTTGATCTGTTTTACTGGATGGCCGAGGTCATTGAGACCTTGCAACCTGGTTTTCGTCGTCTGCGTCCGGTTGAAGTTGTGCGCACCTTTGCCGATTCTGTTGATCTCGAAATGGATTTACGCCTGGAGGCAGCTGCCGCATCAGAACTATCCGACGCCTTTGAACATGATCCTGATTTTGGTGTGCCACAAATTGACTGGAACCTGACCCAGCGTCGGGTCATGACCATCGAACGAATTCGCGGAATTTCCATTGCAGATACCGCCGCAATAGAAGAAGCCGGACTGGACAAGGACCATCTTGCCAGCAATTTACTTGTGGCTTTTCTGAAGCAGGTTTTTCGCGATGGTTTTTTCCACGCGGACCTGCATCCAGGCAATCTGTTTACCGATGAAGCAGGGCGCATTCTGGCCGTTGATTTCGGCATTATGGGCAGGCTTGACCGTCAGACCCGGCAGTTTGTTGCAGAACTTTTGCTGGCCTTTGTCACCGGTGACTGGAAGCGGGCCGCTGAAATTCATTTCGAAGCCGGTTATGTGCCACGCAACAAATCCGTGGATGTTTTTGCGCAAGCCTGTCGCTCCATAGGTGAGCCCTTGATGGGCCGTGCTGCCAATGAAATATCTATTGGACGGTTGCTGGCCCAATTGTTCCAGATCACTGAAACCTTTGCCATGCGCACCCAGCCGCAGTTGTTACTTTTGCAAAAAACCCTGGTGGTGGTTGAGGGCGTTTGTCGGGACCTGAGCCCGGAGACAAATTTCTTTGAAGCTTCCCGCCCTTTCCTGACGGAATGGGTGCGCGAAAATCTGGGACCAGAAGCCCGCGTGCGAGATGCCGTTGTTGAAACAGCCGCCGCCGCCCGCCGCATTCCGCATATTCTTGACCAAGCCGAACAAGCCACCGAATTTCTCAGTGCCGCCGGGCTGGCTTTCAAGAATGACCAGGATCAGAACGGGTTGTCACCTCTGCAACAGCGCCAGCAAACAGGCTTCGGTGCCCGCCGCCGGGGCATGCCGTCCATGTATGTCATCATATTGTTAGTGGCAGTTATCGCGGTGCTTCTTTTCCGGGGATAGGTGAAACAAGCGTGACCTGGTTTGTCACACCCAGGGCTTTAGAATATTTTTGTGTTTATATTTCCTATTCACAATGGTTTAGCGTAAATTATACGGTCTAACAGATCGAGGTCGTATTTAATTTTGACATAGCCATTTTGCGGGGAACTCCACTTGTTAACAGGCAAACGCATACTGCTGATCATCGCCGGGGGCATTGCCGCCTACAAAAGTCTCGACCTGATCAGACGCTTGATGGATCAGGGGGCCTCGGTGCGCTGTATTTTGACAAAGGCAGGTGCAGAATTCGTCACGCCGTTGTCCGTATCTGCCTTGTCTGGCGAAAAGGTTTTTATGGACCTGTTTGATCTGACAGACGAATCGGATATGGGTCATATCCGGCTGTCTCGGGAGGCTGATCTGGTTGTCGTTGCCCCTGCCACAGCCGATATCATGGCAAAGATGGCCGGAGGTCATGCCAATGATCTGGCCTCCACGGCTTTGATGGCAACCGACAAACCTGTGCTCATCGCGCCCGCCATGAATGTTGAAATGTGGAACCATCCGGCGACGCAACGAAATGCGGCGACACTTGCCAGTGACGGCATTACTTTGGTGGGACCCGCAGCAGGTGATCTTGCCTGCGGTGAAGTGGGGCAGGGTCGCATGGTTGAAGTGCCCGACCTTATCGCCGCCATTCAAGAACGGCTGGCGCGCGCCACGGCTTCGCTGCCGCTGGCCGGAAAGCGCGCTTTGGTGACATCAGGCCCAACGCGTGAGGCCATTGATCCTGTACGCTACCTTTCCAATCATTCTTCTGGCAAGCAGGGGCACGCCATTGCAGCAGCACTGGCGGCTGCGGGTGCGCAAACCACCCTTGTCAGCGGTCCAACCAGCGAGCCGGACCCGGCTGGTGTGACAATTGTTAAAATCGAGAGTGCCCGCGATATGTTGGCGGCCTGCGAAGCGGCTTTACCTGCTGATATAGCCATATGTGCCGCCGCTGTAGCCGATTGGCGCATCGCGGAAGAAGCCGGATCGAAGATGAAAAAGAACGGTGGTACACCGCCGCCAATGGCCATGGTCGAAAACCCCGATATCCTCGCTACACTAAGCCAGGCAACAGATAACAGGCCCCGGCTGGTCATAGGTTTCGCAGCCGAAACAAATGATTTGATCGATAATGCCACCAAAAAACGGGCCCGCAAACAATGCGACTGGATCGTTGCCAATGATGTCTCGACAGGTACGGGCACATTCGGCGGCGATGAAAATACGGTGCATCTGGTCACGGACGACGGTGTCGAAGATTGGCCCCGATTGAGCAAAACCGGCGTTGCCGAACAATTGACGAGCCGCATTGCCAGCTGGCTGGCCGACAGGGACACTTGATATGGATATCGCGATCCTGAGACTGGCCCACGCCGAGGGCCTGACCTTGCCGGACTATGCCACTGGAGCGTCTGCAGGGATGGACTTGCGGGCCGCTGTTACAGAAGACATCGAACTGGCACCGGGGAACCGCAAACTGATCCCGACCGGCTTTTGCATTGAACTGCCCGTCGGATTTGAAGCCCAGATCAGGCCGCGCTCCGGTCTGGCCCTGAAACATGGTATTTCCCTGCTGAACAGCCCTGGCACCATCGACGCCGATTATCGCGGGGAAATCGGCATCATAATGGCCAACCTGGGGTCTAAGCCCTTTATCATCCAGCGCGGCGACCGCATTGCCCAGATGGTCATCGCCCGGCATGAACGCGCGAGCTGGCAAGAGTCGGAAACCCTTGGCGAAACCGACCGTGGTGCTGGTGGTTTTGGCTCCACCGGAAAATCCTGAAGATGCTGCGATTATCCAAAAAAATGATTTTTGCCCTGGAAGCAGTTGTCGATATTGCCTATCACGGCGGCGCAGAGCCAGTTCAGTCACGCGATATCAGTCGCCGTCAGGAAATTCCGCAACGCTATCTGGAGCAAGTCATGCAACGTCTGGTGCGGGCCGGGATCCTGAAAGGGGTCCGGGGTCCAAAAGGTGGTTATCGCCTGGCCCGTGAACGTAGACGTATTCTTGTGTCCGACGTGGCAAAGGTCGTCTTTGAGCTGGAAGCCGGTACCGATGTCGTTGAAAAAGGCACCACATCCGAACTGGCTGAAAAAGTCGTGCGCCCCTTGTGGCGTGATTTACGGGAAAGCCTGATGGTTGAACTGGCCGGCGTGACAATCGAGGAATTGTGCACACGCGCCAATAAGGAGGGTATTCGCAACGAATCACAAGAAGTTGCGGACTATTCGATCTAGCCAAATCCGGTAATTAGCGACACAATTTGAACAAATGCGTTTCACATAGCGCGATAAAAATGGATCTAACGGGGGATACTCATGAGCGGCATTCACAACAGCATTATCGATACCATTGGCAACACACCTTTGGTCCGGCTTTCCGGACTGACAAAGGCGCATGACTGCAAGGCTGACATTGTTGGCAAACTGGAATTTTTCAACCCGCTGGCCTCCGTCAAGGACCGCATTGGCCTGGCCATGATTGAAGCCCTGGAAGCCGAGGGCAAGATCGGACCGGATACGGTTCTGGTCGAGCCCACATCGGGCAATACAGGTATTGCCCTGGCATTTGTGGCCGCGTCAAAGGGATACAAACTGATTCTGACAATGCCGGAAAGCATGTCCATTGAACGCCGCAAAATGTTATCCTTTCTGGGGGCTGAACTGGAATTAACCGACGCCGCCAAGGGCATGAAAGGCGCCATCGCCCGGGCCGAAGAAATCCTGACGGAAAACCCCAATGCCGTGATGCCGCAGCAATTCATGAACCCTGCCAATCCCCAGGTGCACCGCGAAACAACGGCAGAAGAAATTTGGCGCGACACAGATGGCAAGGTTGATGTTGTTGTGGCTGGCATAGGCACAGGCGGCACGATTACCGGCATTGGCGAAGTTCTGAAAGAACGCAATCCCGACATTCAGATTATCGCCGTTGAACCAGAGGACAGCCCGATCTTGTCCGGCGGTAATCCTGGCCCCCATAAAATTCAGGGCATTGGTGCAGGCTTTGTGCCGGACATTCTGAACACACAAGTATTTGATCAAATCGTCACCATTGCCAATGAAACAGCGTTCGAGACATCCCGCCAAGTGGCCCGCACTGATGGGGTCCCTGTTGGCATATCATCGGGTGCAGCCCTGGCGGCGGCACTGGAGATCGGATCAAAGCCGGAAATGGCGGGCAAGAATATTGTCGTCATTCTGCCTGATTTCGCCGAACGCTATCTGTCCACGGCGCTTTTTGACGACGTCTAGAGTTCGCTTGGTCTAACCATGGATTTTTCCGAAAGCCAAATTGAACGCTACGCCCGGCACATCGTTCTGAAAGAAGTCGGGGGTATTGGTCAGGCAAAATTACTCGGCGCTAAAGTCCTGATCATTGGAGCCGGTGGTCTGGGCTCGCCCCTGGCCATGTATCTGGCGGCGGCGGGCGTGGGCACTTTGGGGTTGGTAGATGATGACACCGTGTCCCTGTCCAATCTGCAACGCCAAATCGTGCACGGCACCAGTCGCGTAGGGTTGGATAAAACAACAAGTGCGGCGCAAACGCTGCGTGACCTCAACCCGGATGTATCGGTTGTTGAACATAAAGTGCGCCTGACGGCGGACAATGCCATGGCCTTGTTAAAAGACTATGACATTGTCGCCGATGGGTCCGACAATTTCGCCACACGCTTTTTGGTTAACGACGCCTGCTACCTTTCCGGTAAAACCCTGGTCGCGGCCTCCATGCTGAAATTTGAGGGCCAAATTTCAACATTCAAGGCACATCAGGAGGGAGACAATCCCTGCTACCGCTGCCTCTACCCGGCACCCCCGGCACCTGGCATTGTCCCCAGCTGTGCCGAAGGGGGAGTTTTTGGAGCCTTGGCGGGCGTCATGGGTGCCATGCAAGGTGTTGAAGTTATTAAGGAGATTCTGACGATTGGCGAAAGTCAGTCAGGCTGGCTATCGATCTATGATGCACTGGGTGCAACCTGGCACAAGATCAAACTGAAGCCTTCAGCAACCTGCCCATTATGTGGTCCGCAAAAATCCATCCATGATCTCAGCGCCCATCAAAGCGCCTACAAAAATCAAATGCCATGACGGATAATCAACAGATATCAAAACTGTCCCTGATCGTGCAATCCGCAAAGGTGGATCAAATCCACTACGCCTTTGCCACAGCAAGTGCAGCCCTCGCGATCAATATTCCGGTGACAATGTTTTTTACCATGGCCGCATCCCGTGCGGTTATGGGCATGAACAATCATGCGGGCTGGCGCGGTATGAAAACGGGCGATGGCCAAACTGGCGCCGATATGGACGCGGGCTTTACCGCCCGCAACATCGGCACCATGGAGGAACTGATTTCCGCGTGTGTCGCCCTTGGGGGGCGCTTTCTGATTTGTGAAATGGGCCTGAAGGCCTTGGATCTTGGCCGAGACGGCCTGCGGACAGACCTCAATTTTGAAGTCGGCGGCTTGGTGACCTTCCTGTCAGATGCCGAACAGGACGGCCAGATAATCTATATCTGACGAGGGCGCTCTATATATATTCGCCAGGCAGAACACGGTCTGGCGGCACATGGCCATCAACAAATGTCTTGATATTGATGATAACTTTTTCGCCCATTTCGGCGCGGCCCTCAATGGTGGCGGACGCCATGTGTGGGAGCAGAACGGCGTTGTCCAGTTCCAGCAGTTTCGGGTTTACAGCCGGTTCATGTTCAAACACATCCAGACCGGCACCAGCCAGTTCCTTCGCCCGTAACATGCGGGTCAGCGCGTTTTCATCAATAATCTCGCCTCGTGCCGTATTGACGATATAGCTGTTGGGCTGGATTAATTTCAAACGGCGAGCCGACAACAGATGGTAGGTCGCAGGTGTATGCGGGCAGTTGACCGAAATAATATCCATGCGGGCCAGCATCTGGTCGAGGCTTTCCCAATAAGTCGCTTCCAGTTCGTTTTCGATCTCTTCATGCACGCGGTTGCGGTTGTGGTAATGCACAGAAAGGCCAAAGCCACGGGCACGACGGGCCACGGCCTGGCCGATGCGACCCATGCCAACAATCCCCAGACGTTTGCCAAAAATACGATGGCCCAGCATGCCGGTCGGTGACCAACCCTTCCAGTCGCCGGAGCGCATCACGTGCTCCCCTTCTGCCAAGCGACGCGGTACAGCCAAAATCAGAGCCATGGTCATATCGGCGGTGTCTTCTGTCAGCACACCTGGCGTATTGCTGACCGTAATGCCGCGTTCCCGCGCACTGGCCAAATCAATGTGGTCAACGCCGGTGCCAAAATTGGCAATCAGGCGCAGTTCAGGATTGGCCTGGCTGAGAACACGCGAGTCAATGCGATCAGTAACCGTCGGCACTAAAATATCGGCCGTCTTCACTGCTTCGATCAATTCAGACTGTTCCATGGGGTGATCATCATGGTTCAGGCGCGTATCGAAAAGTTCCATCATGCGCGTTTCAATGGCATCCGGAAGCTTACGAGTGACGACAACGACAGGTTTTTGCTGGCTCATGGGGCGTCCTCAGGCGGCGACCTCGATAATCAAAATTATCAGACAGGTCAAAACAAAGAGTGCTCTTGCGCCATAACTATCAAAACTGCGGCTCTGATACAATTGACGTCAGCAAATTTGCAGCTGATTCAGCGCATGATAATGGATTTGGTCTATAGAAGTTGCGAGATATGCCCAATTCCCGGACTGTCAGCTTTGCGCCCGCAACATTCATGGCATAGATTACCCCATGCCCTTTATTCGCAGAAATTTCATAGCAGTCTTTCTCCTGGCACTTTCGGGCCTGTTATTGACCAGCTGGCTGACGGCCAACGCCAATGCTGCGGGGAATGCGCCGCGCTTTGCCAGTCTACGTGCAGACAAGGTAAACCTGCGGGCAGGACCAGGCGTGCGCTACCCGATATCATGGATATTTGTACGCAAAAGCTTACCGGTAGAAATTCTGGCTGAGTTCGAGCTGTGGCGAAAAATCCGCAGCCAAGACGGCACTGAGGGCTGGGTCCACAAAAGCCTACTCAGTGGTCGGCGGTCGGCCATCATCACCGGCAAAGTCCGGACCCTGTATCGCCGCGCCGACGGTGATGTGCCGGTCTTGCGTGCTGAAACCGGGGTTCAGGCGGGCTTGCTGACCTGCAAGGCAAGCTGGTGTAAATTACGCATCGGCGGTACCGATGGCTGGTTAAGGCGTAACCAGATTTGGGGAACCTACAAAGGCGAAAATTTCGACTAGTCGCCCCTGATCAGCAAAAGTCAGGAAAAATCAGACGCAAGGGCCGCTTGCATGGCTGCAGGCATAACGGCCATATGGCGGTAATTTTCCTGACCAACAGAAATAACAATATCCGCCTCGGTCGTGCGGAACAGGTCCGCCTGGGCATCGGTAAAATCAAACAGCAGAAAATGCACAGAAGATGCCTTGCCGTCTTCATCGGTTCGGTCCGTGTCGTCATCAGCCCGGGCCATAACCGTTTCATCAGCAAATTTGATCGAGATGGTTTTGTCGATATGTCCAACCTGGCTTAACACGCGATCGCGACGCACCTCGTCATCAATTTCGATCATGAATGTTGCTGACAAATTACGGCCTTTCGGCACCATAGGGTTATAAGCGGCCAGTTCGTCAGCCAGCTGTGCCGCACCACCCTTTTCAATGCGTAACATCTCCTGGATTTGCAGCCACATCGTATCCCGGCTTTCAAAATAGATCGTGGCATCAGGACCAATGGCAAGGCGGCGATCTTTCTTGGTGGCGACAATGGCCGACTTGCGCTGCTTGCGCACGGCTTCATAGGCCACGAGGTCAAGAATGTGGTCAGGCGTTATTTCGGATAGGAATTCAGTCATCATATTCTCATGTCAATTGGTCCTGTGTTCAGGACGTATAACCCCAGGCCATGGCCAAAAGCTCGATTGGGTGTGGGGCCTGTTTAGCAGGCACCGTTTCATCGAGACTCGATGCGACCTGCAACAAGTGTTCTCCAGCCAGAGGACATTCTGACGCCGTCCACTTTTTGTCAGCCTTTTTGATCTGCCGCCCGGCCGGGGTGCCGACCTTGATAGCCACCTCGAAATTGTCCGCCATCACGCCCCATGATCCACCGTGACCGGAACAACGCTCGATAACCTGCAAGTCGACATCCGGGATCAGGCGCAACATATCTGCGGCCTTGGGCCCCATATTCTGGGCCCGGGCATGGCAGGCGAAATGCAGGGCGATACCACCTTCCAGCGGACCAAGCCCTTCAGCCAAGCCGTCTTTACGAGCGATATCAACAACATACTCGGTAATGTCCATGGTCGCTGCTGCTAATTTGGCAACACTGTCATCATCTGGCAACAGCAATGGCCATTCAAATTTCAGCATCAAGGCACAGCTGGGTGTCAGCGCAACAATGGTGTTACCCTCATCAATCAACGATGACATTTCAGATGCCACATGCCTTGCTTTCGCCGCCACATCGGCGAGGTCACCTTGTTCTAGCTGTGGCATGCCACAACAGCCAGGATAATCAACGCGGGTTTCTACACCGTTCTGTGCCAACACATATTGTGCGGCCTTGCCGATGCCTGGATTGTTGTAATTCACAAAGCAGGTTGCATATAGAACTGCTTTTCGGTTAGCAGCTGGCGCATCCGGATTACGGACGGGCGGCGCCTTTTTGGCCGCAGCCACAAATGTTTCGCTGTAATATTTTGGCAGAGCGGCTTGCGGGTGGATGCCACCAATCCGGTGCATGGCACCACGGGTTAATCTGTTTGTCGTCGCCGTGGCCCAATTGGCCAGCGGTGCGATTTTTGAGGCAATTTTACCGTTACGGTCAGTTTCGGTTATTTGCCGGATGACAAATCCGGTTTTCCCGGCCCGGTGTTCAGCCGCCCGATAGCGCAACATAAGATGTGGAAAATCGAGATCAAATTCGTGTGGCGGCACATAGGGACACTTGGTCATAAAACACATGTCGCAAAGGGTGCATGCATCAACGATGGGCTTGTAATCGGCCGCTGATACACTGTCCAGCTCACCGCTTTCGCTATCGTCAATCAAGTCAAACAGTTTCGGAAAACTGTCACACAAATTGAAACACCGCCGGCAACCGTGGCAAATGTCAAAGACACGGGTTAGCTCGGTCTCTATCGCCGCCATGTCATAATAAGCATCGCTCTGCCATCCGATTGCATGACGGGTCGGGGCTTCTGTGCTGCCTTCTTTTGGCGCCATTATCGCTACTTCATTTCCAAGAGTGTTTCCGGTTTAACCGGAAACGCTTCGTTTCATATTTGCATCGCTTTGCAAAGGATTACTGTCATCAGGTGTTTCAATCAAGATTGAAAACCCTCTTGAAAGCACTCTGGGGTTCAGAGATAAACCAAATCAAAAAAGGGGACAGGCGTAAGCCAGTCCCCCTGATTTTGTATCGGTCTATAAATAGCCGCTCTAGTCGTCGAGTGAATCCAGCGCTTTCTGGAAACGACCTGCGTGGCTTTTTTCTGCCTTGGCAAGCGTTTCAAACCAGTCCGCAATTTCGTCCAGGCCTTCGTCGCGTGCCGTCCGAGCCATACCAGGATACATGTCTGTATATTCGTGTGTTTCACCTGCAACAGCAGCAGCCAGGTTATCAGAAGTAGGGCCGATAGGCTTGCCGGTTGCCGGATCGCCGGTTTCCTCAAGATACTCCAGGTGGCCATGGGCGTGACCTGTTTCGCCTTCTGCGGTTGAGCGGAAAACAGCCGCAACATCATTGTAGCCTTCTACATCAGCTTTTTGGGCGAAGTAGAGGTAACGACGGTTGGCCTGACTTTCGCCAGCGAAAGCGTCTTTTAGATTTTGTTCTGTTTTGGTGCCTGCCAAAGACATAATGTTCTCCTGTTATTATTAAGTGCCACAATTGACGTTAAGGATTGAAATTAGTTAAGTGCAACTGAATGTTGGATAGATATAAATTAGAATAACTCTAAACTAACTGCAAGGCGCAGATGTCCCCATTTGGGAACAAAGGCCAACAAAATCGTATTATTCAAAGAGCAACTATCGCCTGATCCAAAAGCAGTAAACTGGAAGTCAGATATCTGGCTTCCAGTCTGATCTTATTGCTGGCTGCGTACTCTTACGACAACCTCAACGCCGCTCAGGACTTTGCCTATGGGTGCGCCGGGCAAGCTGCTCACGGAGATTTCACCGTCTGGAATGTCGCTCAGATCACCCGTATCTTCATCGAAGAAATGGTGATGGCCAGTCGTGTTGGTATCGAAATAGGCGCGGCTGGAATCAACCACAACTTCCCGCAACAAACCCGACCGCGTGAATTGATGTAGCGCGTTATACACTGTCGCCAGTGAAACACGTACGTTGGCGGCCATAACTTCAGCATGAAGTGTCTCAGCCGTAATGTGACGATCATCGCCATCAAACAATAGCTTGGCCAAAGCCAGACGCTGACGCGTCGGACGAAGACCTGCATTTTTCAGTCGTTCGATGACACCCGTGTAGGGGCGATCCACATGTTGTTCCTGAATGCTCATGCTGATTATTCTAAACCAACGTATAGGTAGATGAAAGATAACAAAAAAGGCCGGGGCATTATGTCGCACCCGCCCTTGATTTGGCTCAAGTTCATTGATTCGGGCGGTTTTTGCTATCCGCCAGTAGCGATCCGGTCGACAAAGGCTATTCCGGTTTGAACGGAATAGCTTCTGCCGTCACAACCGGTGTCTACCTATGTAATTTCAGAAACTGCCTAATCGCCGGTAACGATCCGGTCGACCAGTTCTTTTACCGTTGGCACAAAGCCGTTTGAATAAAACGGGTCGTTCGAGAAATTGATGGCATTGTGTCCACTGAAAGCCAGGTTATCTTTCAGGGGTTCACCATGCGCTGCACCTTGCAGTTTTTTCTGAATGCAGAAGCTGCGCGGATCGGTCTTGCGACCTGTTGTATTGCCTTCATGCTGAGACCAGTTGGAAAAAGCACATTGAGTCAGACAGCCCATGCAATCGACCTGATCCTTGTGGATCTCTGCCGCTTCTTCTGTCGAGACAAAAACCACCGTATCATCTGGCGTACGCAGCGCATCTGTATGGCCGGCAGCCATCCATTTTTCCGCTTTTTCCTTGTCGTCAGGTAAAACAAACATTTCGCGTCCGCGCGGACCGACCTTGATGCTGGCGATGAAATCATCTTCCGGTTTGCGACGATAGGCTACCTGGCGTTCGCTGCGCCGCTCCAGTAACTGGATATAATCTGTGTAGATTGCCGATGACCAGAAACCGGTCGGGCTGAATTTCTGAAGAAGAACATCGCCGTCAGTCAGAGTTGTCAGCCGATCTTTCCATTCTTGCGGAATGGGACTTTCCTGCGTCAGTAGAGGACGGGAGCCATACTGAAAGGCGATGGGTCCCAAATCAGGATTGTCGATCCAGTCTTCCCAGTCGCGTAAATACCAGACACCGCCGGCCATGACGATCGGTGTTTCCGCCAGACCAACACTGGCCATCAATTTACGGAGTTCAAGTACACGCGGGAAAGGATCTTGTGGCACGCGCGGGTCTTCAGCATTGCTGAGGCCATTATGGCCGCCAGCCAGCCATGGGTCTTCATAGACCACACCACCAAGCATTTCACTTTGTTTATGGAAAGCACGTTTCCACAGGGCGCGAAATGCGCGCGCAGACGAAACAATAGGATAATAGTAGACGCCGTGACGCGTGGCGATTTCGCCAACCCGGTAAGGCATGCCCGCACCACAGGTAATGCCGTCAATCAATTCACCGCCCTGCTCCAGCACGGCTTCGAGAATACGTTCCGATCCACCCATTTCCCAAAGGACGTTCAGGTGAATACGGCCCTGGCCACCCGTTACGTCACGCGCAATTTGTAGTTGGGTCATGCAACCCTTGATGCCTTGCGCCACCAGTTCTTCGTGACGCTCGACCCGGGTTTTGCCTTTATAGGTGGGGGCAACGATGTTGCCGTCTTCATCCCGGTAATCTGGGTTCACGCCGGAGACCGTTCCGACGCCGCCAGCAACTGCCCAGGCGCCCGAGCTTTGACCATCTGAAACGGCGACGCCTTTGCCGCCTTCTATAAGCGGCAGCATTTCCTTGCCGGATATCATCATCGGATTGAGTGTTTTCACGTCAGCACCGTACCACTGGGATGTTTCCGCCTCTAGTGGAAACATGGGCATACGGACACCAAAGGGTATCCGTACAAATTAGTCTCCGAAGCAATTCCATCATGCACGAAACAGCTTTGGGGGGGGCTTTCAGAAAACAGGCCCGATCAATAAGACCGGGCCTGGATCTGTACTCTTTACTCGGAAGCAGCTTCTTCCTTGGCGCGTTCTTCACCAGTTTCCTGATCAATAACTTTCATGGAGAGGCGTACTTTACCACGATCATCAACAGCCAGAACTTTGACAAAAATTTCGTCGCCTTCGTTGACGATATCTGTTACCTGACCGACGCGGTGGTCTGCCAGTTCACTGATGTGAACCAAGCCATCGCGATTACCGATGAAGTTCACAAAGGCGCCGAAGTCGACAACCTTGACGACTTTACCTTTGTAGATCACACCAATTTCAGGCTCGGCAACAATGTCCTTGATCCACTTCAGCGCAGCGTCTGCAGATTCAGTTGATGTTGCAGCGACCTTAATAGTGCCATCGTCGTCGATATCGATCTTGGCGCCGGTGACTTCGCAGATTTCGCGAATAACCTTACCGCCGGTCCCGATGACATCACGGATTTTGTCTTTAGGTACGGACATGGTGGTGATACGTGGTGCATGTTCACCAACTTCATCACGAGCCGATGTCAGAGCCTTGGACATTTCATCCAAAATGTGGGCACGACCTTCTTTGGCCTGATCCAAAGCGATTTCCATGATTTCCGGTGTAATACCAGCAATCTTGATGTCCATCTGCAATGAAGTCACGCCATTCAGTGTACCCGCAACCTTGAAGTCCATGTCACCAAGATGATCTTCATCACCGAGGATGTCGGACAACACTGCGAAACGGTCACCGTCTTTGATCAGGCCCATGGCGATACCGGCGCAAGGGCTTTTCAGAGGAACGCCGGCATCCATCAAGGACAAAGACGTGCCACAGACAGTTGCCATGGAAGATGAACCGTTTGATTCGGTCACTTCTGACACAACACGAACTGTGTAAGGAAAATCTTCTGCCGACGGCATCAGTGGTTTGATGGCACGCCATGCAAGTTTACCGTGGCCAATTTCACGACGCCCCGGGCTGAGACGGAAAGAAGTTTCACCAACCGAGTAGGGTGGGAAGTTATAGTGCAACATGAAGGGCTCGCGATATTCGCCTTCCAGTGCATCGATAATCTGCTCGTCACGGCCTGTACCCAATGTGGCAACAACCATTGCCTGGGTTTCACCACGGGTGAACAGGGCTGAACCGTGACTGCGTGGCAGCAGGTTAACTTCTGATTCAATGGCACGAACGGTCTTGGTATCACGACCATCGATACGGGTACCGGTGTCGAGGATATTTCCGCGCACAATCTTTTTCTCAAGACCTTTGAACAAACCGCCAATGGTGGTGCTGTCCATGTCGTCTGTGGCCAGCTTTGCAACAGCAGCGCGCCGAACATCGCCAACTTTGGCAGTCCGCAGGCTTTTGTCTTTTTCCGCATAGGCTTCGCGCAGATCAGCTTCAAATTCAGCGGCCAAGGCATCAGATATTGCACTGAAATCTACTTCTTCAGGCATGACCCAAGGTTCTTTGGCAGCAACTTCGGCCAGATCGATGATGGCATCGATGACCGGACGGAATTGCTCGTGACCAAATTTAACGGCGTCCAGCATTTGCTGCTCGGACAACTCGCTGGCTTCTGATTCAACCATCATCACATGATCACGTGTGCCGGCAACAACCAGATCCAGTTTGGTATCAGGCATTTGATCCTGCAGCGGGTTCAAGACGAACTCACCGTCAATCAGGCCAACGCGGGCAGCACCAATTGGGCCCATGAAAGGCAGGCCGGAAATTGTCAGGGCTGCTGACGACGCTACAAGAGCAACGATGTCCGGGTCATTTTCCAGATCGTGGCCGAGAACGGTTATCATGACCTGAGTATCATTGGTGAAGCTTTTGGCGAACAGCGGACGGAGCGGGCGATCAATCAGGCGCGACGTCAGGGTTTCTTTTTCGGAAGGGCGACCTTCACGTTTAAAGAAACCACCCGGAATTTTACCGGCAGCAAATGTCTTTTCCTGGTAGTTAATTGTCAGGGGAAAGAAGTCGACGCCTGGGCGCGCATTCTTTTCTGCAACAGCTGTGGCCAGTACCACAGTATCACCATAGGTCACCATGACAGCGCCGTTGGCTTGACGGGCTATCTTGCCCGTTTCGATGGTCATTTTGCGACCACCCCACATCAATTCAGTTCGATGGGTTGTAAACATATTTCATTCCTTGCCTCAAGGATTGGCCACCCCATGGTGAGCAATCCGCGTGAAGCCGTCTCGCGGCTTCGATTTCAGACCGGAACCCGAACGGTTCCGATTTCATATCCGAGCCCTTGAAAGAGCTCTCTTCTCAATCTCCAGATCCGGAACTTCCGGATAGCCGGTTTTCGTTTTCAGTTTTGTGGAATCCCGAATGCGGGCGGGGAATTTTCCCGGGCCCGCCTGACTTTTCCTGATCTGAAAACGATTGCACCACCAACTGATAAACAGAGGTGGTGCAAACTTGTAACGCTTACTTGCGCAAGCCCAGCGATTTGATCAGTTTTTCATAGCGAGACTGATCTTTGCGCTTCAAATAGTCGAGCAAGCTGCGGCGGGTGTTGATCATACGGATCAAACCGCGACGCGAATGCACGTCTTTTTTGTGGGTTTTAAAATGTTCCGTCAGGTTAACAATGCGGGTCGTCAGAACCGCGACCTGAACTTCGGGGGAACCTGTGTCACCTTGTTTGATGGCATATTCGCCAACAACTTCGGTTTTCTTCTCAGCTGTAATCGACATCGTTACTCCTTTTAAAGGTTAGAGGTTAAACACCCGCTGAGGTTTGACCTCGCCGTTTTCAACAGTGGCGAGGGCTATGGCTTTCCCGTCTGCCATTGCCAAACAAGGCCCATCAGGTGCATCGAGCACCCGGACCGTCTGACCATGATGGAGACGTTCGGCCTGCGGGCCGGTCAATGGCAGCGCCGGGATGTCGGCCAGCGCTGTCTCAACCGGTAGCAGATACGAATTAGGCGCGTAGTTATGGCCTATGTCGTTTAGAGAATCCAGCGAAATCGCTTGATTAATTTCAAAGGGGCCGACGGATGTGCGGCGCAGGGCGGCAATATGGCCTACAGTCCCAAGATATAGGGCAATATCGCGGGCCAGGGACCGTATATATGTGCCTTTCCCGCAATGAGCTTCGAATTCTGTATGGTCATTATCTATGTATTTAAGGGCCTTCAGACCACATATTGTGACCTTACGGGGCTTTAATTCCACAGTTTCGCCCCGACGAGCTTTTTTATAGGCTCGTTCACCATCCACTTTCAGGGCGGAAAAGATGGGCGGCATCTGTTCGATGTCACCGATAAAATGAGGAAGTGCGGCTTCCACCTGATCAGATGTTGGTCGCACATCACTTGTGTCGGTCACAGCGCCTTCGGCATCTTCGGTTTCTGTAGCCACACCCCAACGAATGACGAAGGTATATGTCTTGCTGCCGTCCATGGCCCAGGCCGTCGTTTTTGTGGCTTCGCCCAGAGCGATCGGCAAAAGACCTGTCGCCAACGGATCAAGCGTGCCGCCATGACCAACCTTGGCAGCCCCGGTCTTGTGTTTGACCTGAGCCACGACTTTGGCCGATGAAATCCCCAAAGGTTTATCGATGATCAGCCATCCGTGGATCGGCAAGCCTTTGCGTTTACGCTGGCCCATCAATCATCCTGGCCCAAATCATCCTGGCCCGCATCATCTTCGCCGAGATCGCGCTGGACTTCAGGTCGGTGCAGCAGGCTGTCGATATGGCTGCCGGTATCAAATGAAGTGTCCAGCTCGAACACGAACTGCGGCGTATTGCGCAGACGGACCTGACGGGCGACCTGGCCGCGGACATATTTGGCTGAGCGCTTGAGGCCAGCAAGAATCGCGTCCACATCACCACCACCCAGAGGGGCAACAAAGACAGTGGCATATTTCAGGTCAGGGCTCGCCCTGACTTCTGTTACCGTAAGGACCACACCTTCAACGTCCGGGTCGCGGATTTCGCCGCGCGACAAAATGCCGGAAATGACGTGGCGAAGTTCCTCGCCGACGCGCAGTTGGCGCTGGCTTGGCGCACGATTGCGACCTGCCATGGCAATATTCCTTATTAAATTTTAGTCGGGATTACCAGGTCGCCTACATCCCTCAAGGAGATGTGGGCGACCTGGAACCCAATCAATAAATTCCGCTTCTAGAGCGTGCGGGCGACGATCTCGACTTCAAAAGCCTCGATGACGTCACCGACTTTGATATCATCGTAATTTTCAAACGACATACCGCATTCAGTACCAGCGCGCACTTCATTTACATCGTCCTTGAAGCGACGCAGGGTCGAGAGCGTGCCTTCGTGGACAACAACATTATCACGCAGCAACCGCACACCGGCACCTTTTTTGACCAAGCCATCGGTAATCAAACAACCAGCGACCTTGCCGATCTTGGAGACGCCAAAGACTTCCTTGACCTCGGCATTGCCGATGAAGTTTTCTTGCCTGGTTGGCTCCAGCATGCCGGACAGGATGTCTTTCATGTCATCCGTGACATCGTAAATCACCGAATAATATCTAATTTCAGTGCTTTCGCGACGAGCCATATCGCGGGCCTGAACATTGGCCCGAACATTAAAGGCGATAACCAGGGCATTGGAAGCTTGCGCGAGGCTGATATCCGATTCGTTAATACCACCAACGGCACCATGCAAAATCCGGATTTTGACTTCATCTGTTCCAAATTTGTTCAGGGCACCTGTAATGGCCTCAAGTGAGCCCTGCACATCGGCCTTGATGACAACCGGGAATTCGCTGGCTTTGCCTTCCTGGATCTGACTGAACATCTGTTCCAGCGTATTGCGTGGCGAAGCGACGGCAGACTGGTCTTTGGTACGACGTGTGCGGAATTCTGCAACTTCGCGAGCCTTGGCTTCGGAATCAACAACGGTGAAATTGTCACCGGCATCCGGCGCACCATTCAGGCCGAGAACTTCAACTGGTACAGATGGTCCGGCAGTTTTGATCTTCTTGCCATGATCATCGATCAGGGCACGAACACGACCACTTTCGTTACCGGCAACAAAGATATCGCCAACCGACAGAGACCCACGTTGAACAAGAACAGTTGCCACAGGGCCACGACCACGGTCAATCTTGGCTTCCACAACGACACCGCTGGCGGCACGTTCTGGATTGGCTCTTAATTCAAGCACTTCGGCCTGAAGCAATATGGCTTCTTCCAGTTTATCCAGGCCCGTGCGTTCCTTGGCCGAAACCTCGACCGACAGCACATCACCACCCACAGATTCCAGAAGAATTTCGTGGCTTAGTAATTCGTTGCGCACGCGCTCTGGATTGGCGCCTGGTTTATCCATCTTGTTGATGGCAACAATGATTGGCACTTTGGCCGCTTTGGCATGGCGGATGGCTTCCACCGTTTGCGGCATAATGCCGTCGTCGGCTGCAACAACCAACACGACGATGTCGGTAGCTTCCGCACCACGTGCCCGCATGGCACTGAAGGCTTCGTGGCCTGGTGTATCAAGGAAAGTAATAGCGTTACCGGAAGGCAGGTGAACCTGATAGGCACCAATATGCTGGGTAATACCACCGGCTTCGCCTTCGGCCACATCCGTTGAGCGCAAGGCATCCAGCAAGGATGTCTTACCGTGATCAACGTGACCCATAATCGTGACAACCGGCGCACGGGGCAGCATATCACCGTCTTCATCAACTTCTTCTGTGTGGTCAACATCGGCATCTGCATCAGCGACACGTTTGGCGCGGTGGCCAAATTCAGCCACGACCAATTCAGCCGTATCTGCATCAAGCGTATCATTGATGGTGGCCATTACGCCCATACCCATCATGGTCTTGATCACATCGACGCCACGCTCTGCCATACGACTGGCCAGTTCCTGAACCGAGATGCTTTCAGGGATCACAACATCACGCAAAATCTTGGTCCGTTCTTCCTGTTCCATGGCCCGACGTTCGCGTTCCCGCGCACGTTTGACCGCAGCCAGACTACGTGTCCTTGGATCACGATCAGACAAGGCATCTGAAATTGTCAGCTTGCCACCACCACGGCGGCGATTGCCACCGTCATTGCGAGTGCTACGTGGACGCTTGGCCTTGGTACGGGCAGGCTCTTCTTCCGTCGTACGACGACCTGCCGGACCTGCTGGTACCGCTGGTCCACCGCGACCAGGCTCTACTTCTGCCGCTGGTTTAACTTCCAGGCGCTTGGCAGCCGTATCCTCGGCCCGCTTACGGGATTCAGCTTCGGCGGCTTTGCGATCCGCTTCTTCACGAACGCGCGTTTCGGCTTCTTCTTTTTCTTGTGCCCGCCGGCCATCTTCGTCAATACGACGTTGGGCCAAAACATCGGAACGAGCCCGCGCTTGGTCATCCGCGTGCTTGGCACCTTCGAGGGCTTTTAAACGAGCACGTTTTTCATCGTCCGTCAGGGATTTGAGAACCACACGACCACGGCCGGATTTACCATCACGGCGGGGTGCACGTGCCGGTTTGTTACCGCCGCGACTTTCCGCTGCTGACTTTACAGGTGCTGGCGGTTTGGCCGCTGCCGCAGGTTTGGGTGTAACGACTGCTTCTGCTGCGGCTTCGACTACCGGAGTTTTTGCTTCAGGTTCAGCCACAGGAGGCGCCACTTCAGCAGTGGCAGCAGCGACGGGCTCTTCCACTACCGGTTCGGGTGCCGTAGCTTCAACAGCTTTCTCAACAACAGGTGCCGGAGCAGCTGTTTTTGGAACTTCCAGCTCAACCGGCTTTACGTTCGGTGCTTCATTATCCGGCTGTGGCGGTGTGACAGTTGGTGCGGCGGCAGCTTCGCCTCTCGATACGACACTTTCTGACTTCGCGCCTTTGATGGACCGTTTTTTACGGACCTCCACCGTTACCGCTTTGGAGCGGCCGTGTGAAAAACTCTGGCGTACCTGTCCGGAAGAAACTGTTTTCTTCAATTCCAGACGGCTTCCGCCAGTTAAACTCAGGGACTTCTTTTTGTCCTTAGGCTCTTCAGTATCGCTCATACCCACGCTTGCTTTCCGCATTGACAAGTCTGCCGTATCTGCAAAACCACAATTGGCCTTGTTCAGACACGCTTAAATTCTTCATTTCTCAGGTTCTTGCAAAACCGGATCATTTTCCCGATCACCACAAAAACCGGCCAAACGCTTGGCTTCCTTCAGAAACCGGTCCGCCAAACCACCAGACGACAGGGACGCATGCACAACATTTTCGCGTCCCAACGCCAAACTCATATCAGCGACGCCAAACAGCGTCACAACGGGCAGGTCCCGACCAAGCCGCATCAATTTTTCGCGACCATCCGCAGCACCGTCCGCCGCCGCCAGCAATACAACAGCTTCACCTGCTGCCAGCGTGGCTTTGACTTTCTCAAACCCGGAAATCAAATCACCGGACCGGCGGGCAAGACCCAACAAATCCAGACATTTGACCCGTAACCGGGCCTCAACAAGGTCCGCCAATCCAGCCTCCGCACGTACTTTTGCTTTGGCAGCCTTGGCAAATCGCCTCTTCTTCACAGCTTCGTCGACGGCGTCACGCCGGGACGATACCCACAAACCACGCCCAGGCAGTGTTGCATCAAGGTCGGGTACAATATCGCCTTGCGGCGAAACTGCGAACCGGATCAGTTCTGTGACCGGCTTTACCTCTCCTTCAACGATGCAACGCCGTTCCGGAATCTCCTTTTCCGGGGCCTTACGCGTCACTTCCTTCACTTGCCTCTGTTGGCTCTTCTTCAACTGCAGGCTCATCTTCATCATCAAACCAGTGCGCACGCGCAGCCATGATGATGGTGTTAGCCTCTTCTTCAGCCAAAACAAAGTCAGGTAGCATCTCAATCAATTCGTCACCGGCCAGATCGCCAAGATCATCCAGTGTCTTAATCTCATTTTCGCCCAGCACAACCAGCATGGCCGAGGTAAGACCCTCGATCTCAGCCACATCGTCGCCGACACCAAGTTCTGTCCGACGCTCAGTATGGCGCTCTTCTTCTGCTGTCAGGAATTCATTTGCCCGGCTGGAAAGCTCGGCCGCGATATCTTCGTCAAAGCCTTCGATTTCGGCAATTTCCTCAATGGCGACAAAAGCCACTTCATCGATGGTTGTGAAACCTTCGGTCACCAGCAACTGGGCAATCACTTCATCAACATCCAGCGATGTAATGAACATTTCACTGCGCTGGCGGAACTCTTCCTGGCGACGTTCGGATTCTTCCGCTTCCGTCATGATGTCGATATCCCAGCCGGTCAGCTGAGACGCAAGGCGCACATTTTGACCGCGTCGGCCAATAGCCAAGCTGAGCTGGTCATCAGGCACAACAACTTCAATGCGCATGGCATCTTCGTCAAGAACCACTTTGGCAACTTCGGCCGGGGCCAAAGCGTTCACGATGAAAGTTGCGGGATCAGGCGACCATTGGATGATGTCAATTTTTTCACCCTGCAGTTCGTTCACAACCGCCTGCACGCGACTTCCACGCATACCAACACAGGCACCAACCGGATCAATGGCGCCATCATTTGACAGGACAGCGATCTTGGCACGACTGCCTGGATCACGGGCCACAGCCTTGATTTCAATAATGCCATCATAAATTTCAGGCACTTCCTGGGTAAACAGTTTGGCCATAAACTGCGGATGTGTCCGCGACAGAAAAATCTGCGGGCCACGCTGTTCGCGACGCACGTCATAGATATAGGCGCGAATGCGATCACCCTGGCGGAAGCTTTCCCGCTGGAGCAATTCATCACGACGAACAACGGCTTCACCGCGACCAAGGTCGACGGTTACGTTGCCATATTCCATGCGCTTGACCAGACCATTGATGATTTCACCAATGCGATCCTTGTATTCTTCGAACTGACGTTCGCGCTCAGCTTCGCGCACTTTTTGCACGATGACCTGCTTGGCGGTCTGGGCAGCAATACGCCCAAAGTCAATCGGCGGCAATTCATCAGCGATAGTGTCGCCCACTTGCGCGTCCGGATTGCGGCGGCTGGCTGATCCCAGTGAAATTTCGACATAGTCGTTTTCAACAGTTTCAACGACTTCAAGACAGCGATACAGATTGATCTGCCCGGTCTTCGGATTGATCTCTGCCCGGATGTCATTTTCATGACCATATTTGGAGCGGGCCGCTTTCTGGATCGCTTCTTCCATTGCTTCAAGAACGGTGCGCGGATCAATATTTTTCTCACGCGCGACAGAATCGGCAATCTGAAGAAGTTCCATCCGGTTCCAGCCGGTGGCCGTTTCTGTTTCCACGGTACTCATGCGTTTTGGCTCACGTCTTTTTCCTCTGTTTCGCTTAATGCCGCTTGTTTGCGCATCGTCTCGGCGATCAGTTCGTCGGTAATAATAATCTTGGCTTCGGCAATCTGGTCGAAGGGCAGCGCAACGTTCTGGCCCTCCATGTCCAGATTAATGGTTTGATCCACAACGCCCAGCAATCTACCCCTGAAGCGTTTGCGACCTTCCATCAACATTTTCAATTCGATCTTTACGACATTCCCGGCATAAACTTCAAAGTCGCCAATCCGGACCAAAGGTCGATCCATACCAGGGGAGGAGACTTGCAGCTCATAGGCATCGGGGATCGGGTCCTCAACATCAAGGATCGCAGAAACAGCCCGGCTGATATCAGCACAATGCTGCACAGTCATTTCCTTGCCATCTTTTGGCTCAGCCATGATCTGCAACATTGGTTTTTTTCCACCCTCAAAGCGCACGCGTACCACATCGAAACCCATGTCTTCGAGTGTTGGCGATATCATCGCTTCAATTTTGACCGTTGCGTCCATTCAGCTCAAAAATCCTGCTTCGTACATTCTGTCGTAAATCTCAAATCATCTTTGTGCCATTTCCGTTTGGAAACTGCGAAACCAATAGCGAATGGCCTCGCCCCGGTACCCCGCCCGGCGGCAATTCAAAGTGGGTCACTGAACCCACATTTATGTTTTTATCGGGGTTAATAACGTTCAAATAACGATATCGGGCGGGACTATGCGCCGAGAGCGAGAGAAATTCAAGAGATGAATCACCAGGAATCCGGATTCATGCAGATTCATTGTGATTCAGCTTGATTCAGATCGAACCGCGCATTTTTCTTGTAAACCTGAAATATACCGGCTTGCGGCCCTGATCGAAGGCTTTTTGTTCATATCGGGTTGCAGGCCAGTCTGGCGACCTGACTTTCCAGTCCGCCGCACACTCGGCGTGCCAGTCAAAATCGGGATGCTTTAACAGTTGCGACAGCGCCCAGCGGCAATAGGATACATGATCCGTCGCCACCCTGAATTCAGCCCCGTCCTTCAAAACCCGCGCCAGCGATGTCAGGTTTTCCAGCGAAACGAAGCGCCGCTTGACATGGCGGCTTTTGGGCCATGGATCGGGAAACAGCAAAAAAGCTTTGCTGATAGAAGCACCCGGCAGAACCGCTATCAGATCGCGGGCATCGTCATCATGAATAGAGACGTTGCGTAGACCCTTGTTTTCGATATGCGACAACAGGCTGGCAACGCCATTTTCAAAAGGCTCACAGCCAAAAATTCCGACTTCAGGATTTGCTTCAGCCTGAGCCGCGAGGTGTTCACCGCCACCAAATCCCACTTCCAACCAGTATTCCTGATTGCCAGGCTTTTGACGAACTTCAAACTGATTCGCTGGATCAATCATACCTTCCATTGGAAGGGCCACGCGTAGATGGGGCAGGAGAGTGTCTACAAGTCCCTGCTGGCCGGGCCGAAGCTTGTGCCCCCGGCGCCGACCATACAGAACTCGTTTTTGATCAAGAGACCTGTCAGTCATATTGCTTTGTTCTTAATGACCAAGCGGTCTCGTCTCAAAGATACCTTAAGTCAGGGCAGCCTTGATAGCCTCGGCCAGATCGGTTTTTTCCCATGAAAAGCCACCGTCATCCGTCGGAATACGACCGAAGTGGCCATAGGACGAAGAAGGCACATAGATCGGGCGGCTGAGCTGCAAATGCTCACGAATGCCACGTGGGCTAAGGTCCATGGCTTCAACCAACGCACCTTCAAGTTTCGCTGCATCAACATTGCCTGTGTCATGCATATCAACATAAACCGACAAGGGTTTGGATACGCCAATGGCATAGGCCAGCTGAATTGTGCAACGGTCTGCCAGACCGGCGGCAACAACATTCTTGGCAAGGTAACGTGCGGCATAGGCAGCCGAGCGATCAACCTTGGTTGGATCCTTACCAGAGAACGCACCACCACCATGAGGAGCAGCGCCGCCATATGTATCGACTATGATCTTGCGACCGGTCAAACCGGCGTCACCATCGGGTCCGCCGATGACAAAGCGACCGGTTGGGTTCACGTAGAATTCTTCTTCCGGACACATCCAGCCATCAGGCAAAACATTTTCCACGATGGGTCGAACGATTTCCTTGACCTGGGCTTGATCCAGATCTTCGGTATGCTGGGTCGACACAACGACGGAAGTTGCCCCAACCGGCTCACCGTTAACATATTTCAGGGTAACCTGGCTTTTTGAATCTGGCAAAAGGCCGGGCTCGGCACCGGAATGACGGGCTGTGGCCATGTCTTCGAGAATTTTGTGGGAAAGATAAATCGGGGCCGGCATCAGTACTTTGGTTTCACGACAGGCATAGCCAAACATGATGCCCTGATCACCAGCGCCTTCATCCTTGTTACCCGCGGCATCGACGCCCTGCGCGATATCGGAAGATTGCGAGTGCACATACACGTCAACGGTAGAGTTTTTCCAGTGAAAACCGTCTTGCTCGTAGCCGATTTCCTTGACGGCGTTGCGGGCGGCGGCTTCCATCTTGTCGGCAGTGATAGAATCAGGGCCGCGCACTTCGCCAGCCAACACGATCCGGTTTGTTGTGACCAGGGTTTCAACAGCAACACGGGCTTCCGCCTCGGCTCCCAGAAACAGGTCAACAATTGAGTCAGAAATACGGTCGCAAACCTTGTCGGGATGGCCTTCAGATACGGACTCGCTGGTAAACAGATATTCGCTTCTCGCCACGGAATTCTCCTCTGGTCGAATTAGGTTTAAGTTGTCGGACCAGGGGCGATACGGGCAGGAAGCACCGAATACCTCACTTAGCACTTTGTCTTAACGTGGCTGCAAGCGGTCCAAATCATCCACGGCGCCCAAGGGAGCGGCGACTATTTGACAAGGATTTTGTCTGCGGTCAAGTGTTTTTGGCAAATTTCGGCAGCTCTATTTGTCCGCCAATTCCAACTCGCCAGACAGTTCGTCGTCCATTCGGGCAACTGATTTGGTTAATTCATAAATCCGATGCCTGATTTCAGGATTGGAGATCGAATAATAGGCCCGGATCAATTTCAGGGTTTCCCGCTGAGTCAGGTTTTCCTGATCAAAGGGTTCGCGATCACCCTCAGACAGGCCGGGACCGTGCGAAGAGGTTCCACCTGGCATGTCATCATAAAAAAAGGATACAGGCACTTCAAGGATTTGCGAAAAATCGTACAACCGCCCGGCGCCTATGCGATTGGCACCGCGTTCATATTTCTGTATTTGCTGAAACGTCAAGCCAACTGCATTGCCCAGTTTTTCCTGACTATAGCCCAGCAGGGTGCGGCGCAAGCGTATGCGGCCTCCAACATGTATGTCGACCGGGTTCGGGTTTTTTGCCACAACAAACTTCCTTGATTACAATTACAATTCATTGTCGAGTAAAATTGCTCGACACATACATGAGTATGGCAAAAAGAAAAGTACTCTGCACGTGTAAAAAAGATAATTGTTTCAATTATTATTTAGCCCCGGGGCTCTCAGCCTGCATTCCGGTTCTTGCGACCAAGGTCAGACCTGAAGCAAGGAAAAATACAAACAGCAACAAAACAAGAAGGCCGATATTGCCATATCTGGCAAACAAAGGAGCCTGTTTCAATGCCCGGGGCAGTTGCCCGTCAAGGATACCACTGACACCCAGACCTAGCTGCCCGGTGACACGGCCATAAGGATCAAAGATCGCCGAGATTCCGCTGTTGGCGGAACGTACAAGCGGCAAGCCTTCTTCAATGGCCCGCATCCGGGCGATGGCAAAATGTTGCCAGGGACCGGCGCTGACCCCAAACCAGGCGTCATTGGTCACATTCAGCATCCAGCCAGGTCGTTGCGCCTTCGATACAACATCGCCGGGGAAAATGGCTTCGTAGCATATTTGGGGACCGACGGTGGGATAACCCGGCAGGGTCATTGTCTGTGGCCCCGGTCCCGGTAAAAAGTCTCCTCGACCCGCGGCCAATCGTTCGATGCCCAGCAAACCAAGAACAGATCGCAAAGGCACATATTCGCCAAACGGCACAAGGTGATGTTTGTCGTAGGTCGCCACGATACCACCCTGTGCATTCAGGGCCTGAATACTGTTCCAGACTTCAAAGCGTGCTCCTGGTTTGCGTGGGGCAGCATGTGTACGAGGGACACCCGTGATCAAAAGGCTGCCCGGTGCCAGGATGTGGCCCAGCGTACGGCGTATTTCCGGATCACGATCCAGAAAATAGGGGATGGCGGTTTCCGGCCATATCAACAGGGATGGCTGGTTCTGCCCTTGCGTCGACATTTGCAAATATTGCTCAAGAAAAATATGGCGAAACTCTCTACGCCATTTATCCTTTTGCTCGATAGCCGGTTGAACCAGTCGCAAATTGACACCGGACACATATGCCGTGGGATTTTGCATCAACCGGGCCTGGCCCCAGATGCCAATAGCCAGCAACAAAATGATCGACCCAGTTACGGTGGCCCAGCGTTTCAGACCTGGCGACGCTGGCGGCACGTCAGCAAGGGTCGCCGGGCTGGCCGCGATGATCAGCCCTGTCAAACCAAGGCCATGCACACCGACAACCGAGGCAAACTGCACCAGGGCGTCAGAAGCGCCCCATGCATAGCCTGTCAGGTTCCAGGGAAAGCCGGTCAAAACAAAACTGCGCAGCCATTCAAACAAGGTCCAGGACATCGCCAGAGCCAGCACACGTGACAGCCCGGTCAGATCAAATCGTCGTATGATCAAATAAGCCATGAGGGTCGCAAGGCCGGTAAAGATGGCCAGTAGCGCCGGCAGACCGAGGGCTGCAAAGGGCAGCAACCAAGCATATTTGTCAGCCTCAACAAACAGGGCAAACCCAACCCAGTAAAGACTGATGGTGAAGTAACCAAAGCCAAACCACCAGCCCAGAGCAAAGGCACTTTTTTTCGATTTTACACCCGCCAGCAGCCAGACCAACGCCGTAAAGGCAATGATCAGGGATGGCGCGAGATAAAGCGGGGGTAAAGCCAGGGCGGCAACGATACCCATCAACGTCACCAGGCATAAGCGACGCCAGCCCGCTAGACTGGCGAGATACGCAGCCAGAAATTCAGCTGATCGTATCAATCTTTCGAGCCGGCGACGCTGTTCTGCCCGTCAAGCGGTGCACCTCGCACACGCAAGCGTTTGATCCGCCGGGGATCAGCATCGATAATTTCAAATTCAAGTCCTGTGGCATGGGCGATCAGTTCACCACGCTGTGGCACGCGTCCCAAAAGGGAAAACACCAGGCCGCCCAGGGTATCGACATCTTCATCTTGTTCGTCCGGCAGTAAATCCAGGCCGACGCGGTTCTCAAGTTCGGCAATGGGTGTGCGGGCGTCAGCATCGAGGGCGCCATCATCCCGGACAACAATCAGCGGGCCTTCTTCCTCGTCATGTTCATCTTCGATCTCACCGACGATTTCTTCGACCAGGTCTTCAATGGTCACCAGGCCATCCGTGCCACCATATTCGTCCACCACAATTGCCATATGGATGCGGGTTTGGCGCATTTGCAACAGAAGATCCAACACAGCCATACTCGGCGGTACAAACAAGACCTGGCGCATGATGGCCTTCAGGTCGAAGTCTTCCCGATTATCCCAGTGTGTCAGCAAATCCTTGATGTGGACCATACCCAGCACATCATCCAGGTTCTCCTGAAAAACCGGAATGCGGGAGTGCAATTCGGTCTGGATCAAATCAACCAGGTCTGCAAGGCTGGTGTCTGCACCCAGCGAAATAATATCGGCCCTTGGTACCATGACGTCATCAACCCTGAGCTCGCCAAGGTCAAGAATATTCATCAACATCAAGCGCTCTTCAGCGTTGATCGGTTCCCTGGAATCCGCGTCGCTGTCGCTGTCTTCGATCAGCTCTTCAAGCGTTTCCCGCAAATTGGCGTCGCCATTTCGAGAGGTGAACAAACGGCGCAGCCAGCCAAACACGCCCCCACTCGGTCGATCACCTTCAGGGCTCAGAGGGCTGTGTTTTCCCGCCGTGTCGTCGCTCATGCCACGCCTCTTTCATCGGGCAGGCTATAGGGATCATCGATTCCAAGAACCGCCAGGATACGTTTTTCCAAAGCCTCCATTTCCTCTGCCTGATCGTCTTCTTCGTGGTCATAACCCAGCAAATGCAAAACACCATGCACCACCAAATGACTGGCATGGCTTTCAAAAGACTTTTCCTGAGATCGAGCTTCGTTCTCGACTGTTTCGAAAGCCAGAATAACATCGCCCAACATCACAATACCCGGAGCACCTGCAGCACCTGGAATTTGTGCCCCGGTTTCGCCGTCAGTCAAAGCGAAAGACAAAACGTTGGTGGGCTTGTCAAAGCCACGGTAATCCCGGTTCAGTTCATGGACGGTCTTGTTATCGGCCAGCACCACAGAAATTTCCGGTGGCGTTGCCCCATCTTCATGACCGATTACCTGGTAAACAGCCGTAACGGCCTGCAGACAGAGCGCCCCGGCATCGGACAAGCGACTTTGCCAAAGCGGACAAGAAACAGAAATTGCGAGGCCTTCTGCGATTTCAAAATCGGGTGTTTTTACTTGCAGGACGCTGGATCCCGGGTCTTCAGGCATCGTCTTTTCCGTCGATTCCTTTTCGCGACAAAGTTCGGTCCAAGCCATATTCGTCAGGCTCTCCCTGAGCTTTGTCAAAGACACCGTAGGCATGAACAATCCGCGTCACCAAATCATGTCGCACGATATCTTCTTCGCCAAATCGCGTGAATTTTACACCCTTTACGCCCTGCAGCACATCGGCAGCATGGGCGAGGCCAGAGCGGGTTCCACGCGGTAGATCAATTTGCGACAAATCGCCATTAACCACCATGCGGCTACCTTCACCCAAACGCGTCAGGAGCATCTTCATCTGCACCGTTGTCGTGTTCTGGGCTTCATCAACAATGATATAGGCATTGGTCAATGTCCGGCCGCGCATGAAGGCAACGGGGGCGACTTCAATTTCACCACTTTCCATCAGGCGGACAACCTGGTCGCCTGGCATCATATAATTCAGGGCATCATAAAGTGGGCGCAAATAGGGGTCGATTTTATCGCGCATGTCGCCCGGCAAAAAACCCAGCCGTTCCCCTGCCTCAACGGCAGGGCGTGACAGGATAATGCGCTGCACGGCACCGTCCATCAGAGCCTCTATGGCAACGGCAACAGCCAGAAACGTTTTTCCTGTGCCAGCGGGCCCAAGGCCAAAAGTCAATTCACTGGAGCGCAAATTCTGAATATAGCTGGCTTGAGTCGGTGACCGCGGCGTCAGGCTGCGACGCGGCGTGCGGATCATATATTCTTCAGAGGCAACGGATAATTTTGGTCCGCGCCCTGTCGCTGCGGCTTCGGCCATGCGGATGGCAGCATCGACTTCACCATTGCCCATTTCGTGACCTTTTTTTAATCGTGCGTAGAGATCTTCCAGAACAATTTTGGCGGCGGCCTGGGCGCTGGGATCACCAATAATTGCCACGCGGTTGCCGCGCGACGAAAGGGAAACGTCTAAACGCTGTTCGATCCGGGCTAGGTTTCGGTCGTGTTCACCAAATAACTCTGACAGCAGGCTGTTGTCGTCAAAGTCCATTAACAGTGGCGCAGTGCCACGAGCATCGGTTTCTACTGTCAACGCGTTCCCGGTCCCTCCTGGGTTTGGGTGTTCAAAATGATCTGAACAAAATTGGTCTCTGAACAAAATTAGTCTCTAAACAAACACTATCTCAATCATGCAGTATCTGAGGCAGAATTCAACGGCTCTGCTGCCACACTGTTCGCATAACCTGATTTTACGCGAACTTTGACCAAATCACCAATCGCAAATCCGGCATCAACACCACCATCCACGTAAACGGCTTGATTATATGGGCTTCGGCCCAGCATTTGGCCCTCTCGCTTACCGACCCGTTCGATCAAAACGTCAAATTGCGCACCAATTGATTGGCGGTTAAAGTCTGTTGCCTGTTCCGTCAGCAAGTCCTGCAAAATGGCCAAACGCTCGGCTTTAACCGGTTCCGGCACATGACCATCGCTGCTGGCCGCTGTTGTCCCGGGTCGCGGGCTGTATTTGAAGGAATAAGCACTGGCATAACCAACATCACGGACGAGGGCGAGAGTATCTTCAAAGTCTTGATCCGTTTCACCCGGAAACCCCACAATGAAATCACATGACAAGGCGATATCCGGGCGCGATGCGCGCAGCACGTCGACAACGCGGCGATAGTCAGCGACTTTGTGTCGCCGATTCATGGCTTCCAAAATCCGGTCAGATCCGGACTGCACCGGCAAATGCAGATAAGGCATCAGAATATCAATGTCGCGATGTGCGGCGATCAGATCTTCATCCATGTCCAGGGGATGTGACGTCGTATAGCGCAAACGTGCCAGCCCTTCGACATCGGTCAAACCCTCGATCAGGCGACCCAGCGACCAGGCCTGACCTGAGCCATCCGGGGCATCGCCGTGATAGGCGTTGACGTTCTGGCCAAGCAAAGTTATTTCACGCGCACCCAGGGCAACCAGATCGCGGGCCTCGGCGATAACGTCAGCCGATGGACGGGAATATTCAGCTCCCCGCGTATAGGGAACAACACAAAATGTGCAGAACTTGTCGCAGCCCTCTTGAACTGTCAAAAAGGCCGCCGGTCCCTGACCACCGGATTTTGGCAGGGCATCAAATTTTGGCTCTGGCGGAAAATCGGTTTTGACGACTCTTGCTCCACGCGCCGCTTCTCGTACCATATCGGGCAACTGGTGATAGGCTTGCGGCCCGAAGACCATGTCGACCCACGGTGCTCGCCTGCGAACTTCGGCACCTTCGGCCTGGGCCACGCAACCGGCCACAGCAATGACCATATGACGACCATCTTTTGCCAGGGCATCTTTGTGTTTGCGCAATCGACCCAGTTCGGAATAGATCTTTTCGGCAGCCTTTTCCCTGATGTGGCACGTATTCAGAATGACCATGTCGGCATCGGCAGCGTTATCGCAGGCCTGATATCCCAATGGGGCCAGAACATCTTTCATCCGGGAGGAGTCATAGACATTCATCTGACAGCCCCAGGTCTGGACATGCAGTTTTTTGTGGTTCGTCATTTTCTCGGGTACAGTTTCTCAGGTGCAGTTTCTATGGCACAGTTGTTTGTTCAGGTTGCAGCGTTTCCAATCTTAAGGGAAACGCCCTGGTTATTGGCCCGAACATGCGCACCGGACCATCAGCCTGTCAAGAACCAGCTTTTGGTGACCTTCCTCGCCTGCTTTCCATGACGCCGTCATTTACCTTGTCGTAGCAATAACGCGCCAACGCCTTGCGGGAATTAAATTTTTGATGATCGGCCTGTGGGTGAAAATGCACCGTCACGTCAATCCTGCCGCCTTCGCAAAACATGCGCCACAAGTGGGGCAGCAAGAACATATCGCCATACCAGGCAATTGCCGGCATGTCACCACGAATAACAGGAAGGCCAGCGCGGCGGGTATAGCTGATGCTGACCGGTTGAACGGGTACGTTTTCAGATGATGGACCCTGACCCGCAACGGCAAAAAAACTGCTTTGAAACGGCAGAATGCGAACCCCGTCGTTACTGGTTCCCTCAGCGAACAAGATCAGCCTTTTGCCGGTCGCCAGATGCCTCGACACCATTTGTGTACCGATCTGGATTTGGCTTCGGCGGCGGTCTATGAAAATGGACTGCTGTAATTTTGCCAGCAAACCAAACCCGGGCCAGCTGGCAACTTCACTTTTTGCGATGAACCCTGCCTCCAGAACCGAACCAAGTGCGACAATATCCAGCCATGACGCATGATTTGCCACATATAGAACCCGAGGCTCAATCAAAGGCTGGCCCTGGACAGATATATGAAGACCGAGAATACGTGCTGCCCCCCGGTGATAGAGGCGAGGAATCAAGCCCGCCACAGGATCACAGAATTTCAGCGCCAGAAATTGAACAGGCAGCAGAAATGCCGTCCAGGTGAGTGTCAGTACTGATTTGACCAGGCCACGCAACATGGTATGAGGCAAATTGATTAGATTATATCAGGAATGAATGTCAGCTTTTATTATCACCGATGCGAACGCCATACAGTTCCAGCCTGTGTCCAACCAGTTTATAGCCGAGGCGTCGGGCAATTTCAGCTTGGAGGGCTTCGATTTCGGGGTCCTGGAATTCCACAACTTCGCGAGTGCGAATGTCGATCAGGTGGTCATGATGCTCGTCAGATACTTCTTCATAACGGGACCGGCCATCACCAAAATCATGTCGTTCGAGGATTTCGGCTTCTTCAAACAGGCGGACAGTTCGGTAAACGGTGGCAATGCTGATCTTGGGATCAATGGCACTGGCACGGGCATAAACTTCTTCGACATCCGGATGATCATCAGAATCAGACAGAACACGCGCAATAACCCGCCGTTGGCCGGTCATTTTCATACCTTTTCCGATACAAAGTGTCTCAAGGCGGGATGTCGTAGACAAGATCAAATTCTCCCCGATCAAACTATATGTGTTTGATCATAACCCACAGGAATTAGTAAACCAGCCTTCGGTCAGTGATTTTTCTACTCAAAATGAAGCCATTAACGGCTTCGTTTCGTACCCAAACCTATCTTTTTCGCGAGTTCACTGCGCTGGGAGGCATAGTTAGGCGCGACCATGGGATAGTCAGCAGGAAGACTCCATTTTTCACGATATTCCTCAGGGCTGAGATTATACCGTGTTTTGATATGGCGCTTGAGCATCTTCAATTTCTTGCCATCTTCCAGGCAGATAATGTGGTCTGGTGTAATCGATTTTTTGATGGGCACTGCGGGGTTAAGTTTTTCCTGTGCTGCCGACGAGGCACCGCCAAGTTGGGCCAGGGCGCCAAATACTTGCTGAATCAAATTCGGCAAGTCAGCAACAGGTACTTCATTGTTGGAAACATGAGAAGCCACGATATCTGTGGTCAGCGCAAGAAGTTCGTTTGTTTCAATTTTTTCAGACATAAAATTTACCTACAATATTTTTTAACTTATACTGAAATTTATATTTTGTTTTGTGTTACTTATCAAACAATTATTACAGTTGCTTTTAAGAAGTGGCGAGATATTGACTATTGCACCACAGTACCCGACTTAATAGGATAAAGCCCTGAAGTGATTCATACTTTGAGATTCTCCGACCAAAGAAAGTCTCAAAATATGCAGCAATTACTTGGCAAGGCCTTATCCACACCGTTAGGAGAGC
>Ga0233443_1000042_pt1 | contig 160231 bp, 149 predicted proteins | sample SI_123_September_2_FD_182784 | JGI IMG/M metagenome (GOLD analysis project Ga0233443, IMG submission 182784) | Seawater microbial communities from Saanich Inlet, British Columbia, Canada - SI_123_September2016_200_MG | ecosystem: Environmental > Aquatic > Marine > Inlet | place: Canada...
CTCTCCTAACGGTGTGGATAAGGCCTTGCCAAGTAATTGCTGCATATTTTGAGACTTTCTTTGGTCGGAGAATCTCAAAGTATGAATCACTTCAGGGCTTTATCCTATTAAGTCGGGTACTGTGACCAGCCCGCAAAGGTTGATATCAAGACCAAGTAGTCTCAAGACTCATCAAACTGCCGTCAACTCAGCCAGGCAATATATTTGTTCTTGATCCCGAAAACATATCAGGCCGGATACCACCACAGGTGTTGCGTCACAACCTGTGGTCGTTAATCCGACCTGATGTTAAGCGTGTAACTATTTGGAGTTAGCTATGATGTAAGCAATAACGTTTGCACGCTGCTTCTCTTTCCGGAGGCCGGCAAAACCCATTTTGGTTTTCTTGACCATCTTTTTTGGCTTGATCAGGAACTCATCCATGGTTTTCTCGTCCCAGACAATTCCGGAGCCTTTCATGGCTTTTGAGTATTTTTTGTAGCCATCTGCGGTTCCAGCCTTGCGGCCCATGATACCAGCCAGGTTCGGGCCAACCTTGTGTTTGCCACCTGGCTTGAGGGTATGGCAGGCTTTGCATTTGTTAAAAACTTTTTTTCCTTTACCGGCATCACCGGCGGCCAATGCAGAGGCGCTGGAAAGGGCGATAAGGCAGGCAGTTGTTACGCCCAAAACTTTTTTAAACGACATTCGGTATTCTCCTGTGGGTGGTTCTTGGTAAATTTCTCAGTTTCTGATGTGGATTTGAAGCCAACATCGGACACGTCGCAATATGTGCCTCCCCGAACATATTGCGGGCGCGTAAATAGCATAATCCAGAGTGAAATGTAAGTCGCGTGACTTTGATCAAGTCATTTTCGCAATTTTGGTACAATTTATGAGTTTCGTCGACGGTAAACGTGTCTCAGGGCATGGCATAACAAGCTGCGGCCCTGTCATTGCTGACAAGGCCGCGGGCGCAGAACAATTTGATTTATTAAACGCCTCTCTTCAATGCCTTACTTCTTCCGGCAGGAAGAACATGTGGTCCTGATCCTCCATCGAGGCGTGGCACTCGATACAAAAAGCAACATTCGCGCTGCCTTTACCATTCGTGACGCCTAATGTTGAACCGTTGGGCATAATCATCGAATAGCGCCAGTCACCACTCGGTTTATTAAATCCAGCGGCCATCTTTTGCATGATGAACAAGGGACCCGGTGAAACCTTGCCATTGGGATGTGCCATAAAGCTGTCTTTGGCCAAGACAGCCCCCACCGGCATTTTCCCGGATTCTTCATATTTGCCATAAGATTTGGCAACCGCATTGGCATAGTTATTGGCATAGCGATCACCATGCGTTGCCGACTGGTAAGGCGCGGTCGCGTAGTTTACCCAGGTTGGATAAGCCTTGGCGACCTGATCACCGGATTTGGCATAGGCGGCTTGCAGGGGTGCTTTCAGGCAATTATATGCCACGACAGGTTCCTCGCCTTGCAACTCAGCTGCGGCGGCGGGTGCACATGGATTCGCTGCACATGGATTCGCGGCGCATGGGTTCTTCGCTGCGCAAGGGTTCTTCGCTGCGCAGGGGTTTTTGGCTGCACAAGGGTTGCAGCCCTTGGGGGCGCAGGGGTTTTTGGCTGCACAAGGGTTGCAGCCCTTGGGGGCGCAGGGGTTTTTGGCTGCACAAGGATTACAGCCCTTGGGGGCGCAGGGGTTTTTGGCTGCACATGGATTACAGCCCTTGGGTGCACATGGATTTTTGGCTGCGCAAGGATTTGCCATTGCCATTTTCAGTCGCGGCACAGCACATTTTTCCAGCGATGCAGACTTGGCACCGCAGGGACTGCATAGTGAGCACGCATTTCTGGCAGCACAAGGGTTACACGATTTCGCAGCACAGGGATTTTTCGCAGCGCATGGGTTCTTCGCGGCGCAAGGATTTTTCGCTGCACAGGGACTGCAGGCTGATTTCTTGACAGCGCACGGATTTGCCGAACACGCACTTTTGGGGGCACAGGCCGCCAAAAGCACGGTCGGCAGTGCAACCGTTGCCATGGACGCGACGCCAACCTTGATCATGAACGGCATGACTGACGAGGCGAGCAATTTACTTTTAAGTGGTTGCATCTATGTATTCCTCAGAGTGTTTCAGTTTCTTGCTGAAACACAGGTTTGCTGGGAGGCATTGGCAAGCAATGCAGATATGAAACGAGGCGATTCGGATTAAACCGAATACGCTTTAGCTCTTTTTTGCGGCGCAAGGATTTTTCGCTGCGCAAGGGTTTTTGGCGGCACATGGATTGCAGGCACCACATTGCTTTTTAACAGCGCAGGGGTTTTTTGCCGCGCAAGGGTTTTTGGCTGCACAAGGATTGGCTTTGCAAGGGCTTTTGGCGGAGCATGAAGCATAGGTTGGTGTTGGGTTCAGAACCGTGCCAACTGTTGCGATGCCCAGGCCCAATACCAACGGACCAAGCATAAGTGGAAGCATTGTAGAGGAGAGGAGCCTGTTTTTTAACGGTTTCATTGTATTTTGTCCTTCATGGTGCAATTGAGTTCTGAGACCTGGTGTTTTTCTGTCATCGAATTTGGATTGCGACCAGGTTTCACTAACGGGTGACAGGATTAACCTATGGTCTTTTGCAGGTTGTGCCGAATAACATCACCTCAAGTGTTTGTGAGCGTTCGTCATCTCAGGTGATGTGACAGGTGAAATATTCGTCACCAATTTGAGAGTAGTTATTGTTCAGACAGGAACCGGGTATGCAAAAATTGAAAACAGGATCGTTGTCTGGACCGAGGCTGTTCACGACCATGATCGTGATGGTTTTGATCCAGGCTTCTCTGACGTTCCAGGCTTCTCTGACAATGGCAAATGCCCTGGAAGTTGCTGATGTCCCCGGCATCGTCACAGTCAGGGCCGGATCTTTCATTGTCGGCTCAGATAAGGCGGAACGTGAGGCGGGCTATCGGCTTGATGAACAGGCCTATGGCCACAGTGTGACCCGCAAGCAGGGGTGGTATGACCGTGAACGAAACCGGCAACGTGTTCAGCTCGGGGCCTTTTCTATTACAAAAACCCCTGTCACAAATGCGCAATATGCTTCTTTTATTCGGGACTCAGGCCATCCGGCACCAGATGTCGATCGCTTGACGTGGGACGCCTGGGGATTGATTCACAAATATTCCGAAACCCGACGATTTGCCTGGGTTGGCGGTAAGCCACCGGTTGGACGTGAAGATCACCCGGTTGTGTTGATCTCATATGCCGATGCAAAGGCTTACGCCTTGTGGCTGGGGCGGCAAACCAAAAGCAGCTGGCGATTACCAACCGAATCTGAGTGGGAAAAGGCAGCCAGGGGTCCGGATGGAGCCCGTTTTCCCTGGGGCGACGTCTATGATGCCACATTGTTGAACTCGGCGGATCAAGGACCATTTGATACCATGTCCGTCGGTAGTTTCCCGGCCGGTGCCAGTGTGGAAGGATTGTTGGATGTGGCCGGTCAGGTGTTTGAATGGACGGCGACGCGCTCAGGCAAAGGGCATTATATCGTCAAGGGTGGTTCGTGGGATGACAAGGGCTGTGGTGTCTGCCGGCCTGCGGCCCGACACGCACGACCTGTCGGTCTGAAGCATATTCTGATTGGATTTCGCCTTGTAAATGATGCCCACTGAAATCACTTTAGTCATACACTCCGCAACTTTATTAACTTGCCCAGATTTGAAAACATGACATTGGACCTATCAGAACTCTCTGTTGAACGCCGTCAGAAAATGCTTGCCGCAGGCGAGGATGTTCTTGAATGTTATCGCGTGATGAAAAAGGGCGGTTTGAACATTGTTGGGGAAATCCTGAAAGACCAGGGCACATTTTACGAATGGAACCATTATCCGGATGCGGATGTCTATGACCCGGATACCCATGGCCAATATTATTATCACAACCATCGGGAAGGGGAGCACGGTCACTTCCATTTGTTCCTTAGAAAAAAAGGTATGATCAAGGGTACTAAACCTGTGCCCTACAAGGGTAAGGAAAAATGGCCACGCGGCAATGACGCCTTGAGCCACCTGGTGGCGATTTCCATGGATGACTTTGGCTTTCCCATAGGATTGTTTACCACCAACCGTTGGGTAACAGCCGAATGCTGGTACAAGGCCGATGATGTAATTTCCATGCTGGATCACTTTGAAATCGACCATGCTTTTCCGTCCTGGCCGGTAAATCGATGGCTGACCGGCATGGTTGCCTTGTTCCAGCCGCAAATAACCGACCTGATTCGCAAGCGAGATCAGGTTGTTGCCCAGTGGCAGTTAACCCATGCAGGCCAGGATGTATTTGAGGATCGCGATCTGGAACTGACATCCGAAATGAATGTTTCGGTTGATGATCAGATGTCGCTCTTGCGGTCTTCGCTCGCGAGTTCCTGATCATCTGTCTGGTCCTCAGGATCGGCAGTTGTGATGGTTCGGGCGCGCCAGCCACCTTTTTGTGGCTGGATGGTCAATCTGGGTTTGCCAAACAATCGATAAGTTAATTCCGGCGGAAGTTGTCGTCCGTAAACTGCCCGCCACAAGGCCTGCCAGCCTCCACTTTTGAGCATCTGGTAAACGCTTTTGACGTCCCCGGTGCGGGTTAGCGCAATGCGCAACAATCGACGTGCGACCACCAGCCATAGCGGGCTTATGATCAGGCTGAAGGCTGTCACTGTGATAACCAACTGAAAGTCTTCCGGTCCGATCATCCCCATTTGCAAACCCAGTGCACCAAGGACAAAAGAAAACTCCCCCACTTGCGCCAGCATCAAACCGGAAATCAAGGCATGGGGCCAGGGCTCGCGCAAGATCAGCAGAATGCCAATGTTTATCGCTGACTTTCCAACCGTGACAATCAACAGGATCAACACGACTTCCAGCAAATGTTCACGCACATAGGACAGGTCGATCAGCAGACCGATGGAAACAAAAAAGACCATAACCAGAATATTCTGCAAGGGCTGGACGCCTCGTCGGATGACGCCCCGCATGCGACTGTTGCCCACCAGTAAACCGGCCAGAAAAGCGCCATAGACAGTCGAAAGCCCCAGCAATCCTGTTATGGTCGCTGCGCCAAAACAAACGGCGGTACCATATAGCGGCCTGAGTTCCGGTGAGCGGGCAACTGAGCGTGCGAACGGCAGGTTGATCTTTGACCGGCGGCTGAGGATTGCAACCAGGCCCGCCAGGACCAGGGCCGAGATGACCACCTTGCCGATGCCCGCCCAGGTGCTGACATCGCCATCGCCCGCGATGTGACCAAGGATCAGCATCATGGGAATGATGGCCAGGTCCTGGGCGATCAGTACGGCAACTGTCAACTGACCCAACTGCGTGCGCAGCAGGTTCATATCTTCCAGCATCTTGATGGCCACAGCCGTACTACTGAGGGCGATAACAAAGCCCAGCAATACTGCGGCCCCCGTCGACCAGCCAAACAAATATGAAAGAACCCACATCACAAAAACCGCAATGGCGGCCTGCAGGATCGCTGTCGTGACAGCTATTTTCCAGATGGCTCGAAAACTACGCAGGCTGAGTTCCATGCCCACAAAAAACAGCAGGAGCAAAACGCCAAGGTCGGCCAGGAAAGAAACATATTCCCGGGTTTCAACCAGGGCAAACCCACTGGGTCCGAGGATGAGGCCGGTCAGCAAATAGCCGACAAGGGCAGGCTGTCGCAGGCGCGCAAGTATGGCACCCGTTATAAGAGCGACCAGGATGACAACAGCTAATGGCAGCATCTGGTCGTTAACGTGCATTCAATCCCCCCGAACCTGATGTTCCAAATCCAATAATAAACAGGTAAGCCATCGCTTTGCCAGGTTCTTTACCAAGTTCCAGTCTTTATCCAGACCACGACCCTGTTAAGATGTTGTCCGTTGCATGTTGCAACGGGGCAGCAATAAAAATTGGTTCAGGGGAATATTATCTATGACAAGCAAACCAACACTCGGCTATCTGGGTCTCGGCCTGATGGGCTCGCAAATGTGCAAAAGACTGGTAGAAAATGGGTACCAGGTCACTGGTTTTGATCCTCAATCTGAAAAAGTTGATGCTGCTGTTGCTCATGGTGCTCTCGCAGCTGACAGTCCGCGCGCTGTTGCCCAGGCAAGTGATATCGTATTGGCCTGTGTCATCACAACGCCGGCGCTGACCGAGGCCATGTTTGGCCCAGACGGTATTGTCGAAGGCGCAGCTGAGGGGAAAATTTTTCTTGATCATTCCACCACCATTGCAGATAAAACCCGTGACATGGCGGCGAGACTGAAATCCGAAACCGGCATGGGCTGGGTGGATGCACCCGTTTCGGGGGGGCCACCTGCTGCAGGAACCGGCGGCCTCGCGATCATGGTTGGTGGCGATAAATCGGATGTTACCGCCGTCAAACCAGTGTTGGATATTCTGGGTCAAAATACGCACATGGGACCATTGGGGGCCGGGCAGGTCACCAAGATGGTCAACCAGGTGTTGGTTCTGAATAACTTTGCCTTGATGGCGGAAGCCGTGACCTTGGCGATAAATGCAGGTATTGATCCTGCCATGGTGCCGGAAGCCCTGTCCGGTGGTTATGCGGACAGTCCCATGTTCCGCAAATTTTTTCCCAAGATGATCGAGCGCGACTTCGAACCTGCTGGATATGCCCGCCAGATCATGAAGGATTTGGATATGATTTTGGATCTGGCCCAACAAACAAAAACACCTGTGCCCATGTCCAACACGGCGGCCAGCCTTTACCGCGTATTGATTGCCAAAGGTCACAGTGAACTGGATGCGATTTCAGTTCTGAAAGTCTATGACAACGAACCGATGTGAGGTCTCTAAAGTCGGTAAATCCGCACGGCGTTGTCGTGGAACATCATGTTACGATCTTCGTCGCTGAAATCTTTGGTGATGGTTTTGAAGCCGTTGAAGATGGTGTCGAAGTCGGCAACGACACTGTCGACGGGGAAGTTGCTGGCAAACATACATCGGTCGGGACCAAAGACCTCGATAGTATCCAGCACGATTTGACGGTTGCTCTCGACAGTCCAGGGTTGCTCCTTGACGCCAATGCCGGAAATCTTGATGGCAATGTTCGGCAGCATCGCGGCAACCTTGATGGCGTTTCTCCAACCGTTTAGCCCGGCCTCACTTCGATCTGAGGGCAGGCCTGTATGGTTGACAATGATCTGGGTCGCGGGAAAATCTGTTGCAAGTTCGGCGGCCTCATGTAAATGCCACCAGGGAATTTGCAAGTCGTAGGACAGGCCGTGTTCCTGCAATAAGGCGTATCCTTCACGGAATTTTGGATCCATCATTGACCCCGGCATGTTGGGCACATAGTCATCGGGGGTAGGGGCAGCTTTTGGCTTTTGACGGATACCTCGCACCAGGGGAAAGGCGGCATGACCCGCAAGCACATCTTCCACATCGTCGCGATCAAGCCAGGCCTGGGCCACGAAGGCACCGGGCAAACCTTGCGCCTGCGATAATTTAGTTAGCCAGCGACTTTCGGCAACCGGGTCAACCGGGTTCCACTCCGCTTCCATATGCACTGTGTTGACGATGTTGTGGTTCGCAGTGCAAGCGCGGTAATCTGCAACCAGAAAATCCTTCTTGATGGCACTGTAATCGCCATAGCGAAAGGGGATGTTTTCATTTGATGTCAGCCACGGCAAGTCGCAGGTTTGTAAATCCCAAAAATGCTGATGGGCGTCAATTATCTTCATTGGGTCCATCTAGAACATGCCCGCGTTTTGATCGGGGGCCAGCTTGTTCCAGGTGCCGTCCGAAGCAAATTTCAGGAACCGCCCCAGGGTCAGGTTGAAGGCTTCGCTTTCTTCCAGGTTCAGCATGTGACCGGACCGGGGCAGCATGAACAATCCCGCCGTTGGAATGGCGCGTTTCAGATATAGCGTGCCTTCAATGGCCGGAGCATCATCGTCTCCGGCAATCAGCAATACGGGCACCGTCATGGCTTGCAGGTCTTCAAGGATATCGGGAAAGGCGGGACGGACCATTTGCACCTTACGCATGGTGCGGGCAGAACCCACACCCGAATGTCCGGCCAGGCGTTCCAGGAATGCAGCATGGGCTTGTGGTTCCTTGATGGCAAAGGAGCGTCGATAGGGACCGTTGCCATAATCAGGGGCCACAACACCCCAGCCGTCTGTCTCCAGCTTATCGGCAGCAGTGGCTATCTCTGCATGGAATGTTGCCCGGTCGCCACCTACGGCACCATAACCTGTGCTGGCGATGGTGAGTGATAAGGCACGATCAGCATGAGCGATACCAAAAAGCAGCGTCGTCGTTGATCCCATGGAGAGACCAACGATATGCGCTTTGGCCAGCCCCAAATGGTCCATCAGGTCGACAATATCAGCGACCTGGCGATCTTGAGAATAAGCAGTGGGATCTTCAGGCACATCCGACGGTGGCCAACCGCGTGCATTGAAGGCAACACAGCGATAGTCATTTTTGAAGGCATCGAATTGTGCGTACCAGGTTTCGACTTCCGCAGCGAATTCATGGGCAAAAATTATGGCCTCAATGCTCTCTCCACCTGTATCTTCAAAGAAAATATTTACGCCATCTTTTGCCGCGAATTTCATTTTATCAACGTCCCTTGAATACAGGTTTGCGTTTTTCCATGAAGGCCGTGCGGCCTTCGACATAATCTTCACTGGCGAAACAATCGTCGACCAGTTGTTCGCAATAATCAAAGTCGATGGGGCCATCCTTGCGCGTAATTTGGGCCACCATTTGTTTGACGGAATTTATGGTCATAGGCGCATTTTCAGCGATGCGGCTGCAATAATCATCCACACCTGCCTGCAGATCTTCAGGGGTAAAGACCCGGTTGATCAGGCCCATGGTGATGGCTTCCTGGGCGTCGAAAGTACGCGCTGTATAAAAAATCTCTTTGGCAAAGGAAGGGCCGACCAGGTCGACCAGTTTGGCAATACCTGCCACGCGATATCCAAGCCCCAGTTTCACCGCCGGAATACCAAATTTGCTTTTGTCCGACGCCATGCGAATGTCACAGGCAACAGCAATTCCGGCACCACCACCGATGCAGTAACCATTGATCATGGCGATAGTGGGCTTGCTGCATTTCGAGATTCTAAGCATGCCGCCATCGGCTGCATTTTCGTAATTTTTGGTGCTTTCAGGGGTTGAGCGCACCTCTTCGAATTCCGAAATATCAGCACCGGACACAAAGGATTTTTCACCCGCACCTTTCAGGACGATAACTTTGATATCGTCGTCAGCCTCGAAAGCCTCGATGACTGTTGGTATGGCATCCCACATGGCCAGTTTGACAGCGTTGTGTCGTTCCGGATTGTTGAAGATCACGTAACCGACGGCCCCAACTTTTTCGCCAATCAAAAATTCCGTCTCAAGTTGTACACGCTCGTTGCTCATGTTGTGTTCCTGGTAAATCAAAAAAGGTTAAATCGTGTTGTTTTTGCGTAAAACAGCAATAGCGTCTTCACCATAGCCACAGTCGCGAAGAATTTGATCGTTGTGCTCACCCTGTTCGGGCGTGGCGCTGCGCACCTTGAACGGGGACCGGCTGAGTTTGACGCCCTGGCCGACAATTTGAATGTCGCCAAGCTTGTCATGGTGGACCGCTGCCGCCATGCCCAGATGCTGAACCTGAGGATCTTCAAAAACTTCTTGAATGTTATTGATAGGGCCGCAGGGTACACCGGCTTCATTCAGGATTTCGACCCATTGGGCCGAGGTTTTTGTTGCAGTGACGTCCCCTATGCGCTCATTCAAGGCATCACGGTTTTCAAGTCGCGCCTTGTCGCCAATGTAATCTGGATGTTGTGACAGATCTGGCGCGCCCATGGCATCGCATAAGCGATCAAACATCTTGTCACCCGCAGCAGCAATATTGATGTGCCCATCCGATGTCGGAAACACACCGGTTGGAATGCTGGTGGGGTGATTGTTTCCAGCCTGGCCTGGCACCTCTTTGTTCATCAACCACTTGGCAGCCTGGAAATCCAACATGGAAATCTGTGCCTGTAACAGGGATGCCTGAACCCATTGCCCTTCACCGGAAACTTCACGTTCCAGCAAAGCCGTCAAAATACCGATGGCGCAATATAGTCCTGAGGTTAAATCAGCGATGGGAATGCCAACCCGCACCGGACCCTGGCCCGGTAATCCTGTAATAGACATCAAACCGCCCATGCCTTGTGCGATCTGGTCGACGCCTGGACGCTTCACATAGGGGCCGTCCTGGCCGAAGCCTGAGATACTGGCATAAACCAGACGAGGGTTGATAATCTTCAGGCTTTCATAATCGATACCCAGCCGGTTTTTCACATCAGGGCGATAGTTTTCCACGACGACATCTGCGTCGGCAGCCAGCTTATTAAAAACTTCGATGCCGTCTGCATGTTTCAGGTTCAGGGTCAGGCTTCGCTTGTTGCGATGCAGGTTTTGAAAATCGAAGCCATGCCGTGGTCCCCCCATGCTTTGCTGACCCTCTGCACTGGTGGCCGGGGCTTCAATTTTAATCACATCGGCCCCCCAGTCAGCCAACTGCCGAACCGCCGTCGGGCCAGCCCGAACGCGGGTCAAGTCCAGAACCTTGAAACGGGCCAGAGGAAGACCGGAATTGGTTTGCGTCGTCATGAGAATACTTCCACGATTGGGAATTCAGGCCTGCAAGCAAAGATGATAATTTGGCCAAAGTCTAGCCCACGTAGCCAGAACAGTGTAAGTCTGGTAGTGAAAAAAATAGCATTTATCAGACCAAATACCACACATATGCGACCAAGAGGGAGACCAGTTATGCCATATGTTATTCAAACCGTGGACAACCCGGAACGCAGCCATCTACGCGTCGACGTGCGCGATGAACATGTTGCCTGGCTGAAAGACAACGTAGCGAAGCTTCTGGCTGGTGGAGCACTGCTGGCCGACGATGGCGGGCAGGGCAGCGGTGGTTTGATCATTCTCGATACCGAAGACCGGGCAGAAGCCGAAGCCTTCATTGCAGAAGACCCCTTTTCCAAAGCCGGGTTGTTTCAGGATGTGATGATAACGCGTTGGCGCAAAGGGTTTTTCAATGGTGAAGCCCTGATTTAAGGGACACTTTGATCAATGAAGATGTTGGGTTTGATAAAGAAAGCCAACAGCAAACAGCCATCCGGGGCGTGGGCCTCATGGCGGCTGCCGGAGGGACGCCAGACAAAATTTCCGGCGGTTGCTTCGCCTTCTTCATCCACCAGTCGACCTTCCAGAATGTAGGATTGTTCAATCTCAACATGCTCGTGCAAGGGCAATATTGATCCCGGTGCCCAGCGGAACAAGGCGGTTAACAAACCAGAGGTCTTGTCTTCCATCAGTACCTTTATTTCGACGCCTTCATAAGGGCTTGGTTGCCAGGGCAGGTTTTCGACGTCAACATAGCGGGAGGCCAACGGGGCAAGCAGGTCCTGCAACGGCAGGTCTGGTGTTTCAGCGGTCATGACAGGGTCTCCGGCAAATTTGGGTAAATGAACGATGAGTGACGATAACAAAAAAAGCGGTATGGAAAAAGCATTGACCAATTATGGTGATGCCGGATTCTCCCTGTTTTTGCGCAAGGCCTTCATCAAGGCTATGGGCTATTCCGAAGACGCCCTGAACCGCACGATTGTGGGCATAGCCGATACGGGCAGTGGCTATAACGCCTGCCACCGGAATGCACCGGAACTGATCGAGGCGGTCAAGCGCGGTGTCATGCTGCAAGGCGGTTTGCCAATCGATTTCCCGACGATCTCATTGCATGAATCCTTTTCCCATCCCACCTCCATGTTCCTGCGAAACCTGATGGCCATGGATACGGAAGAAATGATCAAGGCTCAGCCCATGGATGCTGTCGTTCTGATTGGCGGCTGTGACAAAACTGTGCCGGCCCAGCTGATGGCGGCGGCCAGCGCCAATGTGCCGGCTATTCAGGTTGTCACCGGTCCCATGATGACGGGTAGCCACAAGGGCGAACGCCTGGGGGCTTGCACCGATTGCCGACGTTTCTGGGGCATGTACCGGGCCGGCGAAATAGATGAAGCGGAAATTGAAGAAGTTGGCGATAAACTGGCACCCACGGCAGGCACCTGCATGGTCATGGGCACGGCCAGTACAATGGCCTGCATGACCGAAGCACTGGGCATGATGTTGCCTGGCGGGGCGGCGATACCGGCGGTTGCGGCGGACCGTTTGCGGCATGGTGAAGCGGCCGGAGCGCGGGCTGTTTATCTAGCAAAAGAGGGGCTGACACCGGACAAAATCATGACACCCGAAGCCATTGCGAACGCTTTTCGGATCCTGTTGGCTATTGGTGGCTCGACAAACGGCCTGGTTCACATGACGGCGATTGCCAGACGTTTGGGCATCGATGTCGATCTGGAGGCACTGGATGCCATGGGTCGGGAAACGCCGGTTCTGGTCGATCTGAAGCCCTCCGGCCAGCATTATATGGAAGACCTGCAACGGGCTGGTGGTCTGGTCACCGTGCTGCGCGAATTGAGGCCGTTACTCAATCTGGATTGCCTGACCGTCACCGGCAAAACTCTGGGTGAAAATATTGACGCCGCCCCGCCTGCCTGGCCGCAGGACGTGGTTCGCACTTTTGATAAACCGTTGAATGCGGAAGGCGGGATCGCTGTCTTGCGGGGCAACCTGGCGCCGGACGGTGCCATCATCAAGGTTTCGGCTGCGTCACCCGAATTGATGCAGGTTGAGGGCCGCGCCGTTGTTTTTGATTCGCTGCCTGATTTGGCTGACCGCATCGATGATGATGATCTGGACGTGAAGGCAGACGATATTCTGGTCTTGCGCAACGCTGGCCCCAAGGGCGCTCCTGGCATGCCGGAATCAGGTTACATCCCCATCCCGAAAAAACTGGCGATGGCCGGGGTCAAGGATATGGTGCGCATGTCTGATGCCCGCATGAGCGGCACAGCTTTTGGTTCTATTGTTTTGCACATCACGCCGGAAGCCGCCATCGGTGGACCGCTGGCCCTGGTGCAAAATGGCGACCGGATCAAACTGGACGTCGAAGGCCGAAAACTTGAATTGCTGGTGGATGAGGACGAGCTGGAAAGGCGCCGTGCTGCCTGGACACCACCGCCCGCTCATGAGGGATCGGACCGCGGCTACCTGAAGCTATATCTTGAAAATGTGAACCAGGCACCGGACGGTGTCGATTTTGATTTCCTGTGCCCGCCGCTGGATGGCCGGACCACCCCCTAAATCTATAAGTGAGCTTATGATGAGTGAAATCCGATATCGCGTTGAAGACATGAAGACCTTCGCGGCCCAACTTCTGATCAAGACCGGCATGGACGACGACAAGGCTTTGGTCGTCGCCGAAGTTCTGCTGGAGGGTGACCTGATGGGTCACACCACACATGGCTACCAATTGCTGGCCCCTTATCTTGGCGCGCTGGAAGCAGGCACCTTGACCGGTACTGGCCAACCTGAAACCCTGAATGATACAGGACCGGCTATTGCCTGGGATGGTCGGTCTTTGCCCGGCACATGGCTGGTGGATCAAGGGCTGGAACTGGCCGTCGAACGCGCCCGCAAATATGGCCTGGCGGCGATTTCCATTCGCAAAAGTCATCACATTGCAACACTTGCAGCTTATCTCAAAAAAGTCACCGATCAGGGCATGATGGTGTTGGTTTACACATCCGATCCGGCCTTCGCCACGGTTGCTCCCTTCGGCGGATTGCGCGGTGCCTATACGCCCGACCCCATTGGTATTGGCATCCCGACGGCAGGCGATCCCATCCTGATCGACATCAGCATGTCGATCACCACCAACGGCATGACGGATCGTTTGCACCGCGAAGGCGGCAAGTTTCCGCATCCGTGGATTCAGGACAACAAGGGTAACGCAAGTAACGATCCGGCTGACTTCCATTCGGACCCGCAAGGCACAATCCTGCCCATCGGCGGCAAAGACCACGGCCACAAGGGCTTTGCCCTGGGGTTATATGTGGAAGCGATGACCTGTGGCCTGAACGGCTATGGCCGCAAGGACAAACCGACGACCTGGGGCGGCTCCGTCTTCATGCAGGTCTATGATCCGGAAGCTTTTGGTGGCCGTGAAAATTTCGAAGCCGAAACCGCCTGGCTGGTCGACGACTGCATCAACAACCCGGTACCACAAGGCGCACCAGCCGTCCGCATCCCCGGTGCCAGTGGCCTTAAAAAACGCGCTGATAATATGGCCAACGGCATTGCCTTCCATGCAGGCATTGTTGAGGCCCTGGAGCCCTGGTCGACAAAAACCGGAGTCGCCATGCCTGTGGCGATGAAGAATTAAATGGTGAAGAATTAAATGGTGCCTGGCACTATTTAATCGCTGGCACTAATTAATCGTCATACTGGCGAAAGCCAGTATCCATGAAGCTTGCGAAATCAAGGGAAGCGTTTGGCGATTGCTAACCCAACGGCTCCACCTCGTCACGAGCAACCCAGGTGAAGGTCTTGGTGATAATTTGCCAACGGCCATCCAGATGGATCAGGGTCAAATAATCGGTAAACATCTTTTCGCCCAGGGCAATGTAGACCTTGGCGAAGGCGCATTCCGGGCCGGATTGGTCGATGGTCAGAATTCCGTCTTCGCGTTTGTCACCACGGTCTGACGGTTTGATGCGAGCAACGACACGGCCATAAACAGCCTCCATATCGCTGTCCATGAAGTCGCCGCCAGTGGCGGCGTAGAGATGACAGGCGGGGTGAAAAATTTGTTTCAGCTTGTCGGTGTCACCCTCGTAAAAGCCGTCAAAATAAACACCCAGGGCGGCGCTGATATCGGCGTGGTTTCCGGTCATGGTTTCATTCCTTTAGAATTAATTTGGGCGTACGAGTATTTTGCCGTTGCGGCCTTCACGGGCTGCATGTGCAAGAGCGTCCTTGATGTCGGCAATATCGTAGCTGGCTTCGACACTGACGGACAGGCTGCCGTCGGATACCTGGCTAGACAATTCGCCATAGAGCTTTTCCGCGTCGCTTCTGGACATGCTGCCCAGGTCTTTGGCCAGCCAGAAACCGGTCAGGTCGATGCCTTTGAACACGACCTGGTCGGGCATGATTTTGCAAGGCTCGCCACTGAGCATACCGTAATTCACCAGCTTTGCATTTTCACCCAGGCATTCAGCGACACGTAGCGATGTATCACCGGCAACCGCATCAATGCCGAGGCGGATATTGCCATTGTCGGTGGCCGCAGCCACACGTTCAGTCAGGCCATCGCCATCCAGCACAAGGACATCTGCCCCCATGGCCGTCAGGGGGGCAATCAGCTCTTCCCGCCGCACGACGTTTACAGTTTTAACGCCCATGGATTTGGCGAGGCGGATGACGGAGTTTCCGACGCCGGAATTCGCTGCATCCTGGATCACCCAGTCACCGGGCTTCAAATCAATATAATTGCGCAGCATCAACAAAGCCGTGGCCGGGTTCACTTTCAGCATGGCTTGTTGCAGCACGTCACCATCCGGCGCGACCTTGATAACTTCGCTTGCCTTGGCAACACGCTTTTGCACCCAGTTTTCGCGGGTCAGCATGATCACGCGATCACCCACCACGATATCGGAAACAGCACTGCCAACAGCGCGGACCGTGCCCACACCTTCGGCCCCTGGAGTAGCGGGCAGGGGTGGCTTGATGGCGTACTTGCCTTCAATGGTCAAAAGATCAGCCGGATTAATGGGAAAGGCGGCAATATCAACGATTACTTCGTCGGAGGCAGGTCCTTGTGGGTCGGCGACTTCGACGCAGGCAGACACGTCGTGGGCCGGGCCGAAGCGATCAAACTGGACAATTTTCATTTGGTATTCATTCCTGATCAGGCAGCCGCCAGGGCTGCGTTAAGGTCGTCGTCACCAAGACCGACATTCCGGGCGGCTTCCATGATCGAGGCCCAGGTTTCATCGGGCAATTCGATCCCGTTTGCGCCGCGATCCTTGCGTTTGGCTTGCTCGGGTTCACCCGGCATTAACACCGGCTGGTCCGGGTCTGCCGGTTTGGTGTCGGAAAAGAATTCCAGATACTGACGAACTTCAGCCGAGAAAGCGTCTGCGGAGCCAAATTGTTCGATGGACAAATAAATCGACAACATACCGTTCTGAATTTTCGGCTTGTCAGGCCCGGCACAGCCACCACCCGTCAGGGCACCGGCGAGGATTTCACACATCAGCGCCAGACCTGATCCCTTGTGATCGCCCATGGCCCGAATGGCCCCTTCGCCCGCACGATTGTCATAGGCTCTGATGGCATCACCTTCACCATAGAGAGCTTTGGGGTCACCAGTGACCACGCCATCTGGCCCGACAAGAGCGTTATCGGGCAGGGCCTTGCCGCCTTTCGAGGCCACCAGCACCTTGCCTTCAGCCACGATGGAGGTGGCGAAATCCAGAATCAACGGCGGCTCGTCGCCGCGCGGGACACCAATGGTCACCGGGTTGGTCGACATACGCCGTTCAATGCCGCCAAATGGGGCCACCAGCAAACTGCCCGCCACATTGACAAAATGAAGGGAGATCAATCCGGCATCAACCGCCATTTCAGCCCAATCGCCGATGCGGCCCAGGTGACCGGCATTGCGCAAGCCAATGATGCCAACGCCATGTTCCTTTGCTTTGTCGATGCCGTATTGCACAGCCTGTTCGCCAACGGACTGGCCGAATCCATTATGACCATCCAGCACAGCAATGGTGCCATTGTCCGAGACAACAGAAACGTTCTGGCCTCTGACCAGCGTCCCGTCCAGCAGCCAGTTTACATATCTGGGCACGCGGATGACGCCGTGGCTGTCATGCCCTGTCAGATTGGCGCTAACGAGGCGACGACCAATCCGTTCGCTTTCTTCCGCGCTGACGCCGTTCTTTTCAAAGATTTTGGCAACAAACAAACTGAGTGATTTTGCTGGAATTATCACGGTTTTCCCCTGTTTTATCTGGTGCGACTGTGACGACAGCCGACTTTTATTTTATATTGTATGACAAATTAGCCCGGCATCTGGCATTAGCCAAGCAGCCAGAGCCAATCAAAGAACATTCTGGGGAGACAATCTGTGAAAATCGGTTTTATTGGACTTGGCTTGATGGGGCAGCCCATGGCCGGACATTTGTTGAAAGCCGGGTACGAGTTACATGTTCACGACGTCGTGGCAGCCTCAAAGCAGGCCCTTGTTGATCTGGGCGCTGTCGAATGTATCGATAACAAGGCTGTGGCCGAAGCGTCGGATATTATTATCACCATGGTGCCGGACACACCGGATGTCCAAGCGGCATTGTTCTCAGACGATGGCGTCGCTGCAGGTTTGTCGCCGGGCAAGATCGTGGTGGACATGAGTTCGATTTCTCCAACCGCGACGACCGGATTTGCGGAACGTATCGAAGCCTTGGGTTGTTTCTATCTTGATGCCCCGGTTTCAGGCGGGCCCTTCGGGGCCATCAATGCGGCGCTGACGATCATGGTTGGCGGGCCGCAGGAGACCTTTGACAAGGTGCTGCCGGTATTTGAGGCCATGGGTAAAACCGTGACCCTGATCGGGAACCGCAACGGCGATGGCCAGGTGGCGAAGGTGGCCAATCAGATCATTGTTGGCATTACCGTGGAAGCTGTGGCCGAGGCCTTGCTGTTTGCCTCCAAAGCCGGGGCCGATCCGCAAATTGTGCGCCAGGCCTTGATGGGTGGTGCCGCCAATTCGATCATCCTGGAAAACCATGGCGGGCGCATGCTGGATCGAAATTTCGAGCCTGGCTTCCGGGCGGAACTGCAACAGAAAGACCTGAACCTGGCCATGCAGTCGGCCCGCGAGTTGGGTCTGTTCCTGCCTGCGGCCTCAGCGGCACACGATATGTACAACGCCACCCGTGCCAACGGCATGGACAAGGACGATCATACATCGGTGCTGCGGGTTCTCGAATCCATGGCCAATCATCAGACAAGTGACGGAAAAAAATCATGACTTCGAATAACCAGCCGACGCTGGGATTGGTGCTGGGGGATCGAAACGGCATCGGGCCCGAAATTGCCGCGAAACTGTTGGCCGAGGGTGCGGGAGATACAGCCCGCGCGGTTGTTATCGGTGATCCACATGTGCTGGCACGTGGCTGTGAAATTGCGGGTGTGACCTTGCAGACCACAACAATCGCAGGTCCTGGCGAGATTAGAAGCGAGATTTCCAGCGCTGACGGCATCACCATCCTGCCCCACGGCACCAGCAGCGATCAGTTCACGCCTGGCGAAGTCAGTGGTGCCGCTGGGACTGAATGCCTTGATAACCTCGCCTTTGCCGCCAAGCTGGCGGCCACTGGTGTGCTTGATGGCATGGTCTTCGCGCCTTTGAACAAGGCATCCCTGCATGCCGGTGGTATGCAGCATGAAGACGAAACCCGGTATTTACAGGATGTCCTGGGCTATGGCGGGGCCGTTGGTGAGCTCAATGTTTCCAACGGTCTGTGGACCAGCCGGGTGACCAGTCATGTGCCCCTGAAAGATGTCTCGGGATATATCAACGAAGCAACAATCGTCGAAGCTGTTGAATTGTTGCACAAGGCTGTTCAGGCCTCAGGTGTGACAAGCCCCAGGTTGGGTTTGTGCGCCCTTAATCCGCATGCCGGTGATGGCGGTAATTTTGGCCGTGAGGAAATCGAGGTGCTTGAACCGGCCATCAAGGTTATTCAGTCACGTGGTATGGACGTGACCGGACCGTGGCCCAGTGACACGGTTTTTGTGCGGGCCCAAAAGGGTGAATTTGACGGTGTGGTCACGATGTATCATGACCAGGGGCAAATCGCCATGAAGCTGATGGGCTTCTCCACGGGTGTCACAGTCGCGGGTGGCTTGCCCATTCCTGTGACCACCTGCGCCCACGGCACTGCCTTTGATATTGCCGGGCAAGGTATTGCCGGAACAGGTTCAATTGCGGCTGCCTGGGACCTCTGTGCCCGCATGGCGATAGCGTAATACTGGACGTTTATTCGGCGGCCTTGCGCCTGCTTTCAAAAGCGTTGGGCCAGGTCTTGGGCAGGCTGCGCTGATATTGCGGTGGGTAGTCGATCTCAACGCCCAGGGCTTCGGCGGCATGCCAGGGAAAGCGCGGGTCGTACAACATGCCGCGCGCCATGGCGACCATATCGGCCCGTCCATCGGCAATCACAGATTCAGCGAAATGCGGATCATTGATGTAGCCGACGCCAATGGTTGGCATGCCGACTTCTGCCTTGATGCGTTCGGCGGCAGGCAGTTGGTATCCAGGTGTGCCGGGTCCCACAGGCGGGCGTTCTGGTGAATTTCCGCCACTTGAAAGATGCACCATGTCACAGCCAGCGTCTTTCAGGGCGCGGGCAAATTCGACGGAATCATCGACCGACCAGCCTTCTTCTACCCAGTCCGTGCCATTGAAGCGGACACATAAAACCCGGTCTTCAGGCCAGATTTTGCGCACCGCTGCAACGACCTCAAGGGCAAAACGCATACGATTTTCCAGCGATCCGCCATAGTTGTCGTCGCGCTTGTTGGCCAAGGGGGACAAAAAGGAACTGAGCAAATAGCCATGTGCCGCGTGCAGTTCAAGAACATCAAAGCCCAAGCGTTTGGCACGAATGGCGGAAGCAACAAAAGCGTCCCGCACGTCATTGATATCCGCCAGCGACATTTGTGTTGGTGTTGTCCAATCCGGCGTGAATGGAATGGCCGACGGGCCAATGGTTTGCCAGCCACTGTCTTCGTCGGGTGAAATAGAGGTGCTGCCATCCCAGGGCGCACGGGCCGATGCCTTGCGACCGGCGTGGCCCAGCTGGATACCCAGTTTGCCGTGACCGTGTTGGCGGCAGAAATTTATAATGCGACGGAAGGCTTCTTCCTGTTCGTCATTCCATAACCCGGGACAGCCCGGCGTAATTGGCGCCCGGGGCTCAACGCCCGTTGCTTCCACAAAAATCAGACCGGCGCCGGAAACAGCGAAATTTCCCAAATGCATCAAATGCCAGTCACCCGGCACACCATCGACGCAGCTATATTGGCACATGGGGGCCACGACAAGGCGATTGTCAAAAGTGACCTCCCCAACCGTCAGAGGAGAGAATAGAGCACTGGTCATGAATAAGTTCCTGTTAACGGGGCAGTAATTCGTCTGCCATTGAAGCGAAGATGGAAGATTTGCTGAAGGCAGCGGGCTTGGCAATGTAGGTCAGGGGATGACCGTTGTACATTGTCTCGCCTCGTGGAAAACCGACCAGGTCCTGGGCGGCAATATCAAAGCCGGCTATGCCAAGGCGATCCAAAATCGACCAGGATGTGTCTCCACCTACCGTCACCAGATGGGCGATTGGTAATCTGTCCATCAAATGGTGCGTTGTTTCTGCGAGGTTTGAAGCGGCTTCACGGCGCGTTACCACGGTTGTTCCGCGAACGATCCGCATCACAATAATGGACTGGTCGAGTGAAGCGATATCCTCTTCCGAGAGGTTACCATTGGCTGCCTCAACAACCACAACACCCTGACGCGTGGACTTCAGCATTTGTATTTGACCACTGATTTCGGGTTGGGTTGAACCAATGACAATCAGCAATGTTTTTCTGCCGGAAGAAGCAGTCTTTTGAGGCTTTTTTCGGGCGCGTATCGGGGGCACCAGAAATCGGGCGAAGGCATGTGCCAGACCAGCAGACCCAACTGGTAAAATCCGGTTTCCCTGGGCAATTATCCATCTGGCGATGCGGGTCAGATCTTCTTCCTGTGAAACATCTGGCAGATAGACACCGGCGGGCGGGTTTTCAGGCAACTTGTCAGTCGACAGACCATTAAAAATCAGGACATCATCGAAAGCATCCCGAACGGCTGATGGAATATCTCGCGGTGGCGGAGAGGGTTGCCTCGCAAAGCTGGTATCGCGCAACGGGATACCATCGACAAAAATACCGCCTTTGGAAACCGTCCTTTTCTGGGATGGGTGGGCCGATATTATGACTGTCCGTTCGAGACCGAGCTCATTCAATATGGCCAATGTTTCCGGCAAAACCTGGCCTCGAAACGTTGAGTCTATTTTTTTCAGGATTAGTCTTGGATTTAACGCGGCCAGCTGGCGGGCGAGTGAGACAACAATTCCCGTACTTTCGCTTTGCGGCAAGTTGCGTGTCCCGGTATTAAAGGCAACAACATCATAATTAGCGATATCCGCGTGTGACCAATTTGACACATCAGCAATTACCCGGGTTCTGAAACCCTGACGCGCGAAGGCGGTTGTACTGTCAGCAGCCCCTGTCAGGTCGTCCGCAATGATCAGAACTGTATGGTTGGACAATACGACCACGTGGAGACTACCAGTTCTGACAAGTGTTCATTTTATTTAGCGACCGGGAACAGGCGTTATGTTGCCGCCGCCCAGATATTGTTCCGTCGGGGTCATCTCAATCAGGCCGACGTTAACTCGCCAGGGTGCGTCGGCGGCATACATGATGGCGTCGGATATGTCTTCCGGTTGCATGATGTTAAAACCCTTGGTGAATTTTGCCTTTGCTTCGTCGTCGTCAAAGGCGGTTTCGAAAAATTCAGTCTCAATTCGGCCTGGGCAAATTTCGGTGACCCTGATCCCGGTGCCCGCCAGTTCAACCCGCAAATTCTGGCTCATCAAATGAACGGCACCCTTGCTGGCACCGTAAACCGCCGAGTTAACGGGATAAAGTCCGGCAACCGAGCCGATGTTAAAGATATGGCCGCGTTGGCGTTCCTTCATGCCACCCACGCAGGCCCGGACCACATGCAAGGCCGCCAGGACATTCACCTGGATGGTGACGTCAATGTCAGCGGCGGGCGTTGTGGTAAAGTCTTCAAATCCGCGCCCAAGACCAGCATTATTGATTAATATGTCGACATCCAGCGCGCCCAGGGTGTCATAAAGCGCCGCCTGATCCCGCAGATCAAGTACATGGGGAATACATCCAGTTTCAGCAGCCAAAGCATCCAGCCGGTCCTGACGTCGAGCAACGGCATGAACTTTCTTGCCAGCGGCGCATAATGCCCGGACAACTGCCGCCCCGATTCCGCTGGAAGCCCCCGTTACCAACGCTGTTTCATAGTCCTGTAACGCCATCTATCTGCACCTTGTTTCGGTATTTCGTTCGAACTTGATCATAATGCCGTGCCAGCCCTTTTCAGGGAAGCCAGGGAAGGCCAGTTTTCTGCTGTCAAAGCCCCCTGGAACCCTGAACAGCCGAATTAGATAATAGTTGTCTTGCTTATTATATTCATGGTGACTAAATTATTTGTTCCTGAAACGGGTAATTTGGTCAGCATGGAAGACGACAAGCAGAATTTTGGCATTTTGCTGCACGATGTTGCGCGTATGATGCGTGTTGGCTATGACCGGCGCATGAAACCGCTTGGTTTGACGCGGTCGCAGTGGTGGGTTTTGAACCGTCTCTATTTTCTTGAAGGCGCCTGGCAGTCCGAACTGGCGTCCGAACTGGATATTGAAAAGGCGACGCTTGGCCGATTGTTGGATCGCCTGGAAGACAAGGGCTGGGTAGTTCGAAAACCCGATCCAAAAGACCGCAGAGCCAAACGGGTTTACCTGACAGAAAATGTTGAGCCCACTATGCGGATCATGCGTGATCAAGCGGCTGATACAAATGCCGAGGCGCTGGCAAGCTTAAGCCTGGATGAAAAAGAAAAAATGATTGAGTTATTGCTCAAGGTGCGGGGCGATCTGGCGCATTTATATGCCCCTGTGTACGCACCTGGTGGAAAATCTGACCATGACTGAAGACGCCACCATTTATCCCTCTGCTTCCCGGCGTTTGACGGGTTTCATTCTGCGCCTGTTTTTTCTATTGGGCGTGCCCGCAATCGCAGCGGTTGCCGGCCTGCATTATTATGCGGGCACAGGACGCCATATCACGACTGAAAATGCCTATGTAAAAGCGCGGAAAACAGCTATCAGCGCCAATATCTCTGCCCGTGTCCTGGCCGTTCACGTCACCGAGAATCGTATGGTGAAAAAGGGTGATTTGTTATTGGAGCTGGATCGTTCCGCGCTGGAAGCAGAAATGAAAGAAGCTGAGGCCGATCTTGAGGTTGTTCGTCTGGATATTGCCAAACAGCGGGCAGCCCTGAAACGGGCGCGTGTCGATATTGGCGTTGTCAAAGAAGACCTGCGCTATGCCGAAGTTGAATATTTCCGCCAGGCAAAGCTGGCCGAAACCGGATCGGGTAGGGCGATTAATCTCGATAGCGCTATTCATGAGGTGGAAACTGCCCGACAGGAATTTCGCCTGGTCGAGGCAGATATTCGTGAATTGATTACCGGCCTGGGTGGCAAGGAAAACACACCGGATCAAGACATGCCAGCCTGGAAACAGGCCATGGCCGTCGTTAACCGGGTCAAGTTGTCCCTTAGCTGGACCAGCGTTTTGGCACCTTCGGATGGTATTGTCGTCAAGGCAACGGTGCGGCCCGGCGAATTTGTCACCCGCGGCAAAGCGATTTTTGTCCTGGTTGATCAGCAACACCCATGGCTGGAAGCCAATTTGAAAGAAACTCAGTTGGAACGCCTGACGATCGGCATGCCAGGGACCATCGTTCTGGATGCCTGGCCTGACCACATCTTGCAAGCCCGCGTGGTGTCAGTTGCCCCGGCGACAGGCGCGGAATTTGCTTTGTTACCCCCCCAAAATGCCTCGGGAAACTGGGTCAAGGTTGTGCAACGCTTGCCGGTTCGTCTGGAAATCCTGCCGTCGACAAACGGACCCGAGTTGCGGGCTGGCATGACAGCCGAGGTTCGTCTTGATACCGGGCAGGAACGTGTCTTGCACCCCCGGCTTGAGCAATTGATAGCGCTGACCGGCGGGCGGTAGTGAGTACGGCCGCGGATACTGTGGAGCCAGCGAGCGAAGAGGGCGGCCTGACGCTCTGGCATATTACCGTTCTGCTGATACTTACATTTGTGACTATTCTCTATTCCATGACGGTCACCATAGCCAATGTGGCCTTGCCTGAGATCCGTGGTGCCTTGTCGGCTACCCAGGATCAGATTACCTGGATCGTTACGGCAAACATTGTGGCAACAGCGGTAGCCACTCCAATGGCGGGGTGGTGTGCGACCCGCTTTGGTGTACGACCGGTTCTGCTGGTCGCCGTTGCCGGTTTTACGTTGTCGTCCGTCCTGTGTGGGGCCGCGACTTCCCTGATGGCGCTGGTTGCCTTTCGTGTAGGCCAGGGTTTGTTCGGGGCAGCCATGGTACCTGTTTCCCAAGCCTTTTTGCTGCGAAGTTTCCCCAGGCATCTTCACAATGCAGCCATGTCCATTTGGGCAATGGGTGCCGTTCTTGGACCAATAATCGCACCGACCGTCGGCGGCTATTTAAGCGAAGCCTATGGCTGGCGCTGGGTCTTTTTTATGATCGTGCCTTTTGGTTTAATCGCCTTGCTGGGCGTTGCACTGGTGATCAGGGAGAACGTTGAACAAAGCAAAACCCGGCTGGACTGGACCGGCTTCCTGCTTCTGTCGCTGGCGATTACGGCTTTGCAATTTCTGGTCGACAGGGGAGAGCGGAACGGTTGGTTCGACGCAACAGAAACATGGATCGAAGCCATTATTGTTGGCGGGGCACTCTATATTTTTGTTGTGCATACCTTCACCGCGAAAAACTCGTTTGTGAACCCAAGACTGTTCCTGGATCGCAACTATAATCTCGGCCTCTTGCTGGTGCTGTCCTTTGGCATGCTGAACTTCACGCCAATGGTTCTGTTCCCACCCTTGCTTCAGGAACTGCGTGGTTATCCCCAATCAATCATTGGCCTGCTGCTGGCAGCGCGTGGTGTGGGCACCCTGATCGCCTTTACGTCGATGTTTTTCCTCGGACGAGTGGACCCCCGCATTCCTATGGCCTTCGGATTCATATTGCAGGGTTTATCCGGGTATTATATGGCGCAATTCGACGTCAACCTGACGACCTGGGGCGTTGGCTGGACAGGGTTTGTCCAGGGTATCGGCGTCGGTTTCTCGTGGATTCCGCTTAGTGTGATCGCCTTTGCGACTTTGAGCCCGCAAATGATGAACCAGGGCGCGGCGTTTTTTCATCTTTTGCGCAATATCGGCAGCAGCATCTATATTTCAGTGTCTGTTGTTGTATTGCTGCATACGGCAAAGGTTCATTATGCTATTTCGACAGAATGGGTCTCGATCTACAACAAGATTTTCGACATGTCATTTGTCACCGGCTTGTGGAACCACTCGACAGAGACTGGTTTGGCGGCCCTGTCGGGTGAGATTCAGCGCCAGGGGTTGATGATTGGATACATCAACGCTTTTAACCTGTTTGCCGTGACGTCATTTTTGACTGTGCCCTTTATCTTTTTTCTGCGCGTACCAAAGAAGAAAAAATAACGATAATTCTTTCTGACGGCGATGGTTTTTTTGTTTTACAATTGAACGAATTGACCTCTGACGTAATCAAATCCATCGAGGAGACTTGTTTGAATGATAGACTTGGAAAAACGACTGGAGGCCTGTTATGCCAGTGCCGTGCATGATGTTCTGCGCGGCATGGGCCGCGACAATTGTGTGTTGCCGCCTGAAATTATTTCCCTGAAGCCTGGTCAAAAACTGGCTGGGGAAATTTATACGATCTCGGGTCATGTCGACCGCACCTTGACCCGACATGAAAGTCTACTGGCCTGGACCCAGGTTCTGTCGCGGGTGCCAGGTGGCAAGGTTCTGGTTTGTCAGCCCAATACCAAAGAGATCGCATTGATGGGTGAATTGTCAGCCCGCGCCTTGATGGTAAAGGATACATTGGGTTACGTCGTAGATGGTCGTTGCCGGGACGCCGACTTCATTCTGGATATCGATTTTCCGGTATTTTGTGACCTTAATACACCGGCCGATATTGTTGAGCGCTGGACCTATGACCGCCTCGGTGAAGCCATCACTATTGGCACGGTTACAATTTGCAGCGGCGACTGGCTGATTGCAGACCGGGATGGCGTGGTCATTATTCCCGCCGATATCGCCGAAGAAGTCGTTACGGAAACCGAAGTTGTGATGTCGACCGAAAGTGAAATGCGCGATGCCATTCTGGGCGGCATGGATCCTGAAAAAGCCTATCTGAAATACGGGAAGTTCTGATGAGCAAAAGTGGAATGGCAAATGTCATTTTGTTGTCAGCCGCAGACAATGTTGTCGTGGCCTGTGAACAAATTAACGCAGGCGCATCCTTCGAAGTTGGTGATGCTGTCATCCCGGTTCAAAGTGATGTTGCCCTTGGTCACAAAATCGCCCGCCAGGATATTGGTGTTGACGACAAAATACTGAAATACGGTGCCCCTATCGGGCGCGCCACTGCGGCCATCCCCATGGGCGGGCATGTGCACATCCACAACATTGAAAGTGATTACCTGCACAGTCACACTGAACGGCAAGGTTTGGAGGACGAGGCATGAAGGGTTATTTGCGCCAGGATGGTCGAAAGGGCATTCGCAATACTGTGGTCGTCGCCTATTTGATTGAATGTGCGCGTCATGTCAGCAATGAGATTGCGCTCGAATTCAGGGGCCAGGACGTTCACGTCATTGGTTTTCCCGGATGCTTTCCCAACAGTTATGCCTTCGACATGATGTCGAAGCTGTGTACTCACCCAAATGTCGGGTCGGTTTTGCTGGTATCTCTGGGCTGTGAAGGTTTTAACCGGGAAGGGCTGGCGGAAGTGATTTCTGCCTCGGGGCGGCCTGTGGAAACCCTGGTCATCCAGCAGAATGGCGGTACGGCCCGAACGATTGAAAAAGGCTGTGCCTGGGTCGGACAAGAACTATCCGCCCTGCAAGGTCAGCAGCCTGTCGATATGGCGATCAGCGAACTTGTGATCGGGACCATATGCGGGGGCTCTGATGGTACCAGTGGTATGACAGCAAATCCGGCCATGGGACGGGCTTTTGATTTACTGATCGCAGAAGGCGCCGCCGGTATATTCGAAGAAACCGGCGAGTTAATTGGCTGTGAACATTATATGGCAGACCGGGCCGCAACACCGGCCCTGGGTACTGAAATTATTCGCTGTGTCGACAAAGCCCGAAGCTATTACGAAACCATGGGCTATGGCAGCTTCTCACCGGGCAATGCGGATGGCGGTCTCAGCACCATTGAGGAAAAGTCCATGGGAGCTTATGCCAAGTCAGGCGCATCAGAAATTGTTGGCCTGATCAAACCCGGGGATGAGCCACCGACCGGGGGGTTGTATTTACTGGATGTCATTCCGGACGGTGAAGTCCGACATGGCTTTCCAAACATTAACGATAACGCAGAAATAGCCGAATTGATGGCTTGTGGCGCTCACCTTAACCTGTTTTCAACGGGACGGGGGTCTGTGGTGGGATCGGCCATATCACCCGTTATCAAGGTTTGCGGAAATCCCGAGACCTTTCGCAACATGGGCGATGATATGGATGTCGATGCCGGGCGAATTCTGGAAGGCCGGGCCGATCTCGATGAGGTTGGACGCGAGGTCCGCGACCTGGTTCTTGCCGTTGCCGCTGGCGAGAAGAGTAAATCGGAGATGCTGGGGCATCGGGAATTTATTTTGGGTTATAAAAGCTTTGATCCTATCGGACCCGCCTGCCTGCCAAATGTCGCTTAATCAAACAAAAAACGGGGTGGTCAATATCTGACCACCCCGTCATTTTTAATATCTTGCCTTTTGATCAAGCACCCTGGACCCAGGGCGCGACCATGCCAAGGTGGTCTTCGACAGAAGCGACACCATCAACAGTTTCAACAGCGATGAGCAAGGCTTTGCGTTCGTCCTCTGAATTTACCCAGCCCCATAATTCCACGTTACCGGACGTGACAATGACGTTCAGCGCGCCATGGCTGATCCAGTTTTCGTGTTCCAGTTTGGCAAGAATATTTTTTCTGAGCTGACGATCATCAACAGAAGGTGCAGCAGGTCCGCTGGATTTTGAGGCGGCAAGCCCGTGCAATAGATTGGCGCGGCTAACGATGCCAACAAGTTTGCCGTCACGCAGAACGGGCACACGCTTGATACGTCGTTTTTCAAGTAACTGGGCGATATCGCCGACGGTTGTATCTTCACTGACAGAGACGATGTTGTCGGTCATGACCTGAGCTGCGGTCCTGCCGTGCGTTTTGGAATATTCCCGTGCTTCGTCTTCGCTGCTGGTGAACAGGCTGAGCCAGGAGGAGTGCCGTTTTTCAGTCTGATTTTCATGCCGTCGCAATAGATCGCCTTCACTGACGATGCCAAGGACAGTGCCGTTATCATCGATTACCGGAACGGCGCTTATGCCTTTTTCGAGCAAGACACGGGCGATCTCATCGACTTTTAGATCCGCTGATACCGTTACCACTTTGGTGGTCATGATGTCGCTGGCTTGCATGGTTCACTCCTGCTTTCTAATGCTGTTTACACTATAGAGTTTGAATTAGTTTTGTTGTTATTCAAGCGGCTTTCCCTGCGGCATATTGACGTAGTGCCGGACGATAGAAAGGGTGCGCACTGAATAACGTAGCCAGAGCAGGCTGAGAATTATTAAAAAATATTTGTCGATACTCTCAAGACCAGCCTGTAAGCCATCAAAATAGAAATTCATAAAGGCGGCAATAGGTGCTGTCAGGCAGACCCATGCGGCCCATCTCGCCTTGCCCCGCCACATAGACAGGGCACCGGCAATAACGGCGGAAGAATATATTGCAATGAATATGGCGGATGTCTCGCCGCCCTTGGCCCAGCGACTGAGGGCGACAAGTTCACCAGCGAGGAAGATGATTATCAGGAAGCAGGCATAAACAAAAAGTTCATTGTTTGCCTGCTTCCTGGTTAATCTTTTGACGCTGCGGAAGTAGGGCGTCTTTTCATCGTCCCAGACATATTTCTTGACGAAATCCTGAAGGTCCATCGTATTAGTCGCCTGGGGTTAGTGAGATGAGTTAATTGGATCAGGTATAGCCTTTTTTCTCTTCTTCCAGATCCATTTTCAATTTACCGGAATGAACATCTTCCGGCCATTGGAGTGTCATCAGCTTGAAACGAAAATCCTTCGGTCCAAACAACACAACATATGTTTGCAGCCAGATGGCAACGCCAGAGAAAAATGCAGAAATCAATCCAAAGACAAACACGGATTTAATAATCCAGCGATTGGGTAGTCCAACCAGAGATGCTGAAACTTCCTGCATGACATAGCTATCATGGGCATATTTGGAAGCAAAGTAGACCATCACGGCGCAATAGGGGATCATCAAGGTATTTACGCCGATAAACTCAATCCAGGCCTGTGCGCGAAGACCCAGGTGTTCGCGTACAAGATCAACGCGAACATGACGGTTGTGGATGTAGCCATAACCCAATACGAGCGCGAAAAGGGCCGTGTGAAAATGCCATTCCATTTCCTGCATCAGGGTAGAAGAAAAGAAATCACTGACATGTTCAACGAGGAAAACTTGCATCCAGATGGCTTTTCTGGATATTACGTCCCACATGGTGACCAGGACCAGGGGGATCACAAAGAATGATCCCCATTTGCCGATATTATCCACGTATTTCTGGATGATCAGCATCACAGTGATCATGCCAGGTACCTGTTCGGACTCACTTACTGTATTCGTTGTCATTTGCTAATCCTCTTAGTCGTAAACCTGGCGTGGTAACCACAGGGCAATTTCCGGTTGGTAGACCACCAGACTTAATACCGAAGCCTGAATGAACACAAAGGGAATGATACCCCTGTAAATGCTGAGTGTTTTCACCTCCGCTGGCGCGATACTCTTGAGATAGAAAAGAGCGTAGCCAAATGGCGGGGTCAGGAACGACGTTTGTAAATTAATGGCAACCAGGATTGTAAACCAGAAGATCATCTCTTCATGGGCGACATGGTCACCAAAATCCAGCTCAACAACCATCGGCGCAAACACCGGCAAAATGATCAGCGTAATTTCGATCCAGTCGAGGAAAAAGCCGAGGACAAAGACGATACCCATGATCAGGAACAACAGGCCCCAGGAATCCAGTTCGGCTTCCAGGATCAAGCCCTCAACCACATCATCACCACCCAGCGAGCGGAAAACGTAAGCGAAGGCCGTGGCGCACATAATGATGAAGAAAATCATGGCGATGGTCATCCCGGCGGAATGACAGACACCTTTCATGATCTCCCACTTAACCCGTCCTTTGACCCAGCCAAGGAACAAAGCACCGAAAGCACCCACAGCACCGGCTTCACTTGGCGTTGCAAAGCCCAGCAAAATGGAACTTTTGATGAAAGCAATCAGAAAAACCGGTGGCACAAAACTGCGCAGCAACAAAGCGGGCATTTCCCCTGGAGGTACATAAAGGAGTTCTGGTGGCAGCGATGGAGCCACTTCCGGTTTGATCGTGGAAATCGTTGCGATATAGACCAGGTAGACTGATGCCAGGAACAAGCCCGGTGCCAGTGCTGCCATGAACAAAGTGCCGACCGAAACCGATAGCAGGTCGGCCATGATGATCAGCATGATGCTTGGCGGGATCAAAATTCCCAATGTTCCCGAGGCCGCGATACAACCCGTGGCCAGGGCATGACTGTAGTTCTGACGCAACATTGTCGGCAGGGCCAGGGCCGTCATCATTGTCACCGAGGCACCAATGATACCGGTCATGGCTGCAAGGATCGTTCCCATAACGGTCACAGCCAAAGCCAGACTGCCGGGAACCCTGCGCAGCAAAACCTGACAGCAATAAAGCATGTCATTGGCAATACCGCTTCGTTCCATCATCACGCCCATAAAGACGAATGTTGGCAAGGCAACCAGTACAAGGTTTTCCGCCGCACCGCCCCAGACACGTGGGACGAAGTTGAAAAACTCAATCAGCGAGAACATGCCGAAACTATAACCAATCAAGCCATAGGCGATTGAAAGGCCGCCCAGCAGAAACGCAACCGGATAGCCACTAAAAAGCAGCAGGGCCAGGGTTGCGAACATAAACACCGGCATATAGTCGGTGAAAATTTCAATTAACTCCATTTGATCGCCTTCACTCGTTCAGAATAATTTTTCTGACCCATCAGAACTCCTGAGCGACACATATGCCGCCTGGTAAATCCAGGGCCTCCCCTTGTCGTACGGGACGTTGTCCCTTTGCCTCTGGCGTTTCTTGCGAACGCTTCTAAATTTTCTAACAAATACAGGTGCAAGGCTTTGCCGGCCCGGCATTTCGCATATTTTGAATATAATTGGGTTGAAAATAATTGGGTTGAATATAATTGGGAATTATTGGTTCTATTTTATTTCCAGGAACAAATCACAAAACGTATTCCTGACTTCTGTCGGAAAGAAAGCCGGAACCCGAATTAGGGTTCCGGCAATCCTGTTTTCAGATGATAACATCTGAAATCCTTGTATACCCTACTTCAGGTATGCCCGGTCACCCCAGACTTTGTATTTCGTCCGGAATGCGGAGTAGCTTGCGTAAGCCGTTGCAAACAATGGGTCTTTTGCAACTTCTTCTTTAACCACAGCGTCCCAGCCAGCTTTAAATTTGGCAATGAACTCAGGTGACCAATCGTGCAAAGTAACACCTTTGCCCTGCATCCAGGCCATGGCGTCAGCCTGAATGGCATCAGAGCGGATCAGAGACCATGCAATAGAAGCATCACAAGCTGTTTTGATGATTGTCTGCTGTTGCTTGTTCAAAGCTTCCCATTTTCCCTTGTTCATCAACAGCTCAAGAATTGAGGATTGCTGATGCCAACCGGGGAAATAGTTGTGCTTGGCGATTTGATAGAAACCAAGGTTTTTATCAATCGACGGCATGGAGAATTCAGTCGCCTGAATAACGCCACGCTCAAGGGCCGGGTAGATGTCAGCCGCTGACAGCAACTGGGTTGAAGCACCCAGCTTGGTCATGACCTTGGCACCCATGCCGAAGAAACGCATCTTCAGACCTTTGAGCTGATCCGTAGATGTGATCGGCTCCTTGAACCAGCCTGATGTCTCAGGCGCGATAATGCCACAGTTAAAGGCTTTCAGACCGTTGTCGTCCATAACCTTGTCTTTAATCGCGGCACCACCACCATACTCCATCCAGCCCAGTAGCTCGCTTGCTCGGGGGCCGAAAGGCACAGCTGTAAACAATGACATCGCAGGTATTTTGCCAGCGTGGTAACCCGCTGTGCCCCAAACGGCGTCAACGGAACCAGCTTTGGCAGCATCGAAGCCTTCGAGAGACGGTACAAGGGCACCAGGCTCGAAAAATTTGATGTTCATATCGCCGCCGGATAATTCCTTGACGAGATTTTCGAAGTGTTTTCCGGTTTCACCGAGGATCGACAGCTTGCTGCCGAACGTGCTCTGCATTTTCCAGCGAACCTTGGCATCTGCATCGCTGCCGATGGCCATTGAAGTCAGACCGACAAGTCCGGCGAGTGCAGTAGTTTGAAGAAGTTTAGTCAAACGCATATTAATTCCTCCCAATGCGTTAAAGCCTACCTGACGCATTTATTGCGCCTTTTATCTGGTCTGGTGAAACGGCGAGATCGTGGTGTCGTCATATCCCAGACTTTCCTTTTGTGTGGTTCATCTTACACACCTGATCCCAAGACGCAAAAGATAATAGTCATACAATATAGTTCTTTTTGATTATTTATGGATTTAGTTGGCCCTCAGTTGTTTCAGTTCGGCCTCGGCGATGTCCAGTCTTACGGTCTCTTTTTGTGTCATTATCTGAGCAATACGGTCGATTTCGGTGCCCTTTGCGCCTGCCATCAGCGCAATATTTTGCGCATGCAACGCCATATGGCCTTTTTGCACCCCAACTGTCGCCAAGGCCTTCAAAGCGGCAAAATTCTGACAAAGCCCAACCGCCGCCGTTATTCGTTGAAGTTTTTCTGCCGATTTCACGTCCATGATATCCAGGCAGGCGCGGGCCGTGGGGTGGGCCTTGGTGGCACCACCGATGATCCCCATGGCCAAGGGCATTTCCAGGCTGCCCACCAGATTGCCGTCGCCGTCAATTTCCCACCGGGTGAGGGGCGTATACTGCCCGCTTTGCGCAGCAAATGCATGGGCCCCGGCTTCGATGGCGCGCGTGTCGTTGCCGGTGGCCAGGGTCACCGCCGAGATTCCGTTCATGATACCTTTATTGTGTGTCGTCGCACGGTAGGGATCAGCAGCAGCAAAATGATAGGCCGCCAGCATGCCGTCACGGACCTTCTTGCCCGGCATATTCTGTTTTCCCAGGCCTTTGACCGCAATGGCCGAAGGCTTCCATACGGCCCGGGCCCTCGCCAGTCGCCGGTCCGCCAAATTCGAGAGAATACGCAAATATGTTTTACCGCCGGTCCATCGGGCAATATAAGGTGCCAGCCGTTCCGCCATAGTGTTGACCGCATTGGCCCCCATGGCATCGCGTGTATCGACAATCAAATGACTGATCACCATGGGCCCGCCCTGCGTTTGCAAAACCCGCACCTCAAGATCACGAAAGCCGCCGCCCAGCTCGATCAGGATCGGGTCTGCCCCATCACAGATTTCTGCAATCTCGGATTTGTGCTCAAGGATTTTCAGGCGCGCAGCTTCCGGGTCTGAAACCTCCACCAACTGGATCTGGGCAATCATCAGGGCACCCGAGGTCGAAGCTGTAATGCCGCCGGTGTTCCGACATTGCCGGGCCGCATTGCACACTGCCGCCACGACCGAGCTTTCTTCCGTCGCCATGGGCACCAACAATTCCTCCCCATCGACGATCAGGTTGGTGGCCACGCCGATGGGCACGTTCATGGTGCCGATGACATTTTCAATAAGCCGTTCCGCCAGCTCTCCCGGCAGATTGCCGGTGCTCTGGAACTGTTTCTGCGTTTTACTATCCAGTCCGGCAAATTCAGCCACCGCCGCCAGGCGCTCAACCCGGCCCAGCGCATGGAACCCGGATATGCGTGACGACTTTTTGCCTGTTGGCTTTTTCACCCGCCTCTTTGTATTGCTCTTTTTTATACCCGCACTCATGTCACTGCTCCGCCATCAACGTTGTTCCAGATTAAATGATCATTATCAAACCAGACGCTTTCAACCACTCAGGTGTCAATGAAAGCGCTCTGGTTATTTTGTCTGATCAGTATAGAACCTAAAAACGGACCTGCCTCATTTTGTGGATTAAAATTCCTGCCATGGGAGGCGATGCACATTTGGGGCGCGCGAGGTTAAAGAGGAACGGGATCTGGATATAATCGTCGGGCCATTGATCCAGCGCATCCTTCGTCGCGTGGCGGGCTCAAGGCGCGTTGGGTTTCGTCCTGGAGAAGGTCAACTTGACCCCCTGTCCGGTTTAGTCGCGAATTTGCATGCTGGGATCAAAGTCGTTCAGGGTTTCATAGAAGGTGTCGGCAAAACCGACTATTCCCGAATCCGGCTGAAGGTTAACTTCCAGGTCAGATTCCGGATAGTCCAGGCCGGAAAGAAAATGCCGCATACAGTTCAACCGGGCACGCTTTTTGTCGTCTGAGCGTACAACTGTCCACGGGCAATCGGCGGTGTGTGTATTGAAGAACATGGCCTCTTTGGCTTCAGAATAATCATCCCACAGATCCAGTGATTCAAGATCAATGGGGCTTAGTTTCCAGTGTTTCAAAGGATCATTCTGGCGCGATAGAAATCGCCTTCGCTGTTCATCACGGCTTACCGAGAACCAGAACTTGTAAATATGAATGCCACTTCTGACCAGCATGCGTTCAAACTCGGGGACCTGGCGCATGAATTCCATGTATTCCGCAGGTGAGCAAAAGCCCATAACCCGTTCGACACCAGCTCGATTGTACCAGGACCGATCAAAGAAAACCATTTCTCCTCGCGTAGGGAGTTGTTCCGTATAGCGCTGGAAATACCACTGACCGCGTTCTTCTTCCGTCGGTTTTTCCAAGGCGACGACGCGCGAACCACGTGGGTTCAAATGCTCGGTAAATCGTTTGATGGTGCCACCTTTACCCGCTGCATCACGACCCTCGAAGATACACAGAATGCGCTGACCGGTATCCTTTACCCAGTTCTGAACCTTAAGCAGTTCAATCTGTAACTCCTGTTTGCGAATCTCGTACGTCGCCCGTGACATCCGTTTTTTGTAGGGATAATTATTTGGCAGTGGCGCAGAGCGCCCCTTCTTTTCCTGAACTTCGTGCCTGATTAAGGCATGACTCTTTAGTTCTTCTGCTGACAGATTTTCAGTTTTGCCGCGTTTCTTCGTAACAACCTTTACCGCCTTTACCGCCTTTGTGTTTTTGGCCGTTTTCACCGGCTTTTTTCTGGCCGGGATTTTTTTCTTGGGGGACGGTTTTCTGGCTACGTCAGCGGTAGCGGATTTACTTTTTTTTGTCATGACAAATTTCCGTTCACAATTCCGGTAACGACCATCAAGTCACTTGACCCCCGGATACTATTCAACATATTTCGGATAAGTGGAAAGCGGCCGAGCGGTCTCTTGAACCGCCTCTGCCAAAACTCTCCAGAAGACTTGATTGTAATCGGCGAGGGAGCACGAACAAGGGCGTCTTGTTTGCCCACAAAAGCCCTTGTCAGGTTAGGTGTGAGTTATTTTTTTTTGCTCGATTTCTTGGCCTTTTCTTTCTTTATTTTTTTGCTCTCTTTCTTGAGAATTTTTCTCTTTTCTTCCTTTAGTTTCTTGATTTTCTTTTTCAGCTTTTTGATCTTGTCTTTTCCGTCTGATGCTGACATTTTTTTTCCCGTTTCTGATGAGTTAGTGGAAGGTTTTTTTGAAGTCTTGCGAATTGGTTTCGCTTTTGCTTTGTCCGTCGACGCTGCCTTTGTCTTGGCCTTTGCAGTGGTCGCTTTTGTCGCGACTTTCACGGCTGGCACAGCACGCCGTTTTTTCTTGGCCGTCGCTCTTGGTTTGGTCGTCGTTTTTTGAATGCTTGTTCCGGCCAATAGCAATTTTGCTGAAGCAATAACCTGAGGGGCGCTCTTTTCACTGATACCGGGCACAGACGCCAATCCCTTGGGTGTGGCGGCCGCAATTTTTGCAATGGTGCGGTAGTTCGTCTTTACACACGCCGCTGCCAATGAGGGACCAACGCCCTCGATTTCGATCAAACTAGGCATATCCAAAATTTTCCTTCTATCTATCGCACCATCGGAATGGCGCGATAATGTCGATCCTGCATTGGGATTATTCGTAATATAAACTACGACTACGATTGACAGTCGCTCGTTCTGAAGGCCAAAGGAATGTGTAATAGTGTCGCAGGGTGAGGCCTGTTCAACGTACCAGGATATTCTCTGCCGCGTGATCAGCGCATCCATCCGGGGTCGACAGATTACTGGACCGGTTTGGGACCCGGACATCCTTTTTGGGATCCGGACACCCATACAGTGGAACGCACAATGGATGTCCATATTGAACGTTTGCGAGATGCCCTGAATGCCGCCGGTGTGGGCGTTCAGGTCTTTATCAAGGACACCAGCAGGCCGCAACTATATCCGCCGCCCAACTGCCGCATCTATCTGATCAGCCGCAGGCGAATAATGACAATTTCAACGCCGCCTGATTCAGTTTGTGCGGGTACGATGCGGAAGGTTACAGGCGAGCGTTTGAGGTAAATCGATTCAGAGAATTTGCCGGTCACAACTTCGTCGTCGTAACCGCGTTTTGACTGGTCGAGGATCGATCCGTTTATTTCGAGCTCTCCGCGCCACAAGGATCCCCAGATGTTGAGATTAATGCTGCCGTGAAAAAAGCTTTTGCTAAACGTGCCATCGGAGATCGATAATACGCCGCTATAGTCGTCTGAGCGGACGTCATCTATTTCGATATCGATTTGCCAGCGTGAATTATTTGCCAGCCTGGCCACGTCGAAGGCAGGGGCGGCAGGTTTTTTCTTGACCAGGGGCTGAACCGGTTGAGGGGGCGGAGATGGCTTTGCCTTTTTGACGGGCACCGGTTTGGCTTTGACGGGTTCCACGCGTTTGCTTGCCAGGACAATTGTCGGCTGGGTCTTGTTCGAAAAGTCGCTCGTCAGAACAACATCGTCGTTGCCCGTTGCCCATGCATTCTGATGGCGGCCAAAGGTTCTGCGGGCGGCCCGGGTCAAACGATCATCAAGATATTCACGCACCTCGCCCAGGGCGACCTGACCATCGCTGTTGCCATAGTCTTCACCATCGGCCTTGCCGTACAGGGCATCCAGCAAATGCCGTGTGAACAAACCACGCTTTGCCCTGTCATCCCATGACGCGACCTGATCCCCTTGCGAGGCGGTGATGATCGTCATGTTGCCAGCCTGAGTGGGCAAGTGGGGCGTGATGACCAGGCCTGACGCCCGGCTGATCAGCATGCCTTTTTGACTGTCACCGGAAAAACAGGCGTCCAGATAGACCGAGACGGATTTCGTCTCTAACAAGCCCAGGTTTTTAAACAGGGTATCTACGGAATAGCCATTGATCTCGGGTGTTTCTGGATCGGCATCTACGGGCAAAAGATAGCCACGCTTGTCCTTAAGGCCAGGCACGCCATGGCCGGAATAGAACACGGTGACGTCGCTGCGACCCTTGGGGTCAATATACCGCCACAGCTTGCCTTCTGCCGTCTGGTGGTTGCCAAAGGCGGCTTCCATTTGGGTTTTGGTGGCGTCCCTGAGGTCGATGATGTTTTCTGGATCATATCGCAGCACATCAATGACATATTTTTTGAAGGCATCGGCATCGTTGCCAGCGTAGTCAACTTTCGGGGTACGGCCCTGATAGTTGCTGTTGCCGATTATGACAGCAACGGCGCGTTTGTTGTATTTGGCTGCGTTGGCCATCCAGGGCAGCAACAACAGCGAAATAAACGCACAAAGCACCAATAGCCCCCGACCAGTGTTTCTTTGCAGGTATTCTGGCATCACATCCTCCGTACGGCTGTGGCTATCTGAGCAGGGTCAAAATGATACTGCAAATTGCGAGCGAAGGGTAGTAAAAGTTCAGGGCTCAACCGTTGTCCGGAACCGCAAATGCGCAATCACACCGAGCATGATCAGCAATTGCCCAATATAATAGCTGGGCCAGATGTACCAGCCGATGCCGTCCAGCGGCATGACAAATTTGTCGATGGCGAGGGCCGTGTCGGAGGACATGAACAGCAAAGCCCCCAGCAGCACCCAACGGTTGCTGAAACCGACCAGCACGCAAGTAATACCCATCAGGCAGATAACAGCGGCATAGACCAACACAGGTACAGTATGAGCACCGAGGTGAGGCATCATCCAGCTGCCCAGGCCGATGCCATAGATAATGAACAAGGCGATCAGGGCGCGCTGGCGACCATTGATGGCAGCACCACGCTGGCGCAGGCGCAAAAACAAGATGACATAAATCAAGTGCGCCACCAGAAACGAGCCAAGGCCATGCACAAACATGCCGACCGGGTCAAGCCGCAAGAAGACATCGCCCACACTGGAGAGCAACAGGCCGAGGGCGAGTAACAAGCCCGGCAAGCGAACGTTGGTGCCGCCCGTCACACGCCACGCGACCACGGCCAGCAGGAAGACGCCGCCGCCCTTGATCACCACAAGACCGGCAAAGGGGTCCAGCGGCAAGCAGAGCAAATAGCTCAGGGCAAAGCCAGCACTAAGGCCCAGCAACAGCCGGTTCGTGGTCCCATAAGTAACAGGATCATGACCAGGGTTATCTACGTTAGTCGGTGCGGGGGCTGGCGTACTCACTGGCGGGTAATCCTTATTCTTCGAAATCGACAACAGTCAACTTTTCCACAAAGTCACCAAACACGCCGACGGCAGCCTGGTGTGCATCGTGTGGGCCATAGGCATCCAGGGCCGCGCGGTCGGTTACGGTCAATAATTTGTCCTGTAATAATAGCGCTGTTTAGCCTCGATAGCTTGCACCAGGCGGGCCTGTCCGGGCAAGCCGGTTTGCCGATTATCGCCGCCAGGTTTCAGGCTTCGGTTTTGTCTTGGTGCCAAGCTCGGCTGTCGTAATGTCAAAGTCATCTTCCATCGCCGCGACCACAATTTTGGCACAGGCCAGGGCATCTGAGGCCGCGTTGTGATGGTTCAGGGGGATCACCAGATACCGGCAGACGTCCGGCAATTTTGTCGGTCTGACATTCCAGACCTGGCGCGCCGGTTTGACAGTGCAGAGCCACGGTGCCACCGGCGGCGTCAAACCGGCAGCATCATTGCAGGCATTCATCACGCCCCGGTCAAAGGCTGCATTGTGCGCTACCAGGTAATCGGCGTCGCTGATGAAGTTGTTCAAGGTCGGCCACAAGTCAGCGAAAGTCTTTTCCCCGGCAACATCATCCCAGGTGATGCCATGAATATGGGTATAAAAAAAGTTCCGGCGCGGTGGGCGGATCAGATGTGTCTCTTGCGCCACGACCTGGCCATCGACAATGCGGACCATGCCAATAGCGCAGGCACTGTCGGCCCCGTTGTCTGCTGTTTCAAAATCGATGGCGACGAGATTCATACAAACTACTTTTGTTGCCTTTTATGTACCGTCTGCCGTCAGGTCAGCTATGGCTTCGTCCGGCAATCTATCGCTGACTTTCAGGGACCAGTCCGTACTTTTTGAAAAGATCATCGATAACACCTTTGGCACGCAAATCATCTAACGCTTTTTGCAGGCGGGATATAACCCAATCTGGCACGGCGCGATTGAAGGCAATTCCAACTTCATCTGCCCGGACAACATATACACGTTCGTACAAGTCTGGATTGATGCCGGTCATTTTTGCATTCGCAAGAAAGTTGTCCCAGTTATCGATAACAAGGTCGATCCGATCGATTGCCATCATTCTCAAGTTAAATTCTGAAGCCCGGTTCAGCGTCAATTTTTCCCTCGGCACACCCAGTTCGTTCAAATATTCCACGCTAACGTCGTCTATCACCGCACCTATACGAAAACTTTTGACTTCGCCGGAATGGTTGATTTTGATAGATCGAAATTTTTTGGCAATCAGATAGGTCGTGTTTGTAAAAATTGGTCCGACCCACTTGAACTGCGATGCACGTTCATGCGTTTTGGTCGTGAGGAACAAGGCGGCATTGGGTCGCTTTTGAAGCGTTTTATACCCCCTTGCCCATGGATACATGATGATATCTTTGCGATCTTGTTTTGACCCTACTGCCTTCAGAAGCTCGACCACAATGTCGGTTGAGATCCCCACCAATACGCCGTCGCGGGTAAATTGGTAGGGTGACCAATCTTCCGTCATTATTTCGAATTGAGGCAACAATCTGGTTTGTGCGTGACCAGGTAACACCGATAGCAATAGCAATGTCGCTGCAGCAAATATTGTTTTGATAATCCTCATTTGCTGTCTTCTTGTTTGCCCTCGGCAATATAATCAGGAAATTGTCTGTTGGTATTTTAAGCACAATAATACTCGACTTGTCCTCACATGGAAGTGGATTTCCAGTCAAATGAATATAAATATCGAGATGCCAACGAAGAACGCCAGCCTATAAGGAGAATAGTTTTTTTTGGCCGACGAAAACGACTTCACAATATCCGAAGGTACCGGCCTTATTCTTCGATACTCACAACATTGTTCCGGCCATTTTCCTTGGCCGCATACAGGTTTTTGTCGGCGCGGGTCAAAGCTTCTTCGATTGTATTTTCGTCAGTATCCCAGATCGACACGCCGATGCTGACCGTTAATTCAAAGGTCTGGCCATCCCAGGCGAATGTTTGTTCGGAGATGACCTCACGGATTCGTTCGGCGATGGCAGCGGCAGGCTCAAGTCCTGTTTCCGGCAGTAGTATAGCAAATTCTTCACCGCCCACCCGCCCCAGCACGTCGGCGATACGCAGCTCACCCGTGGTTGCCTCGACAACCTGGCGAAGTGCAGCATCTCCACAGGCATGACCATGGTTGTCATTGACGGCCTTGAAATGATCTACATCCAACATGGCGACGGATAATTCCCGCGCATGTCTTCTGGCCTGTTCGATCTCACGGGCTGCCATATTCGCGAAATGCAGACGGTTGGCCGTGCCGGTCAACGGGTCACGGGAAGCAAGAGTTCGCAGTTCCTGTTCCATCGCGCGGCTGGCCGAAATATCTTCCATGGCATCGCCCAGGCGCGCGTTCATCAGGCGCATCCTGAGAGACATGATTTTCATCACATGAATACCGAACTGGGGATGGTGCCGGATCAATATTTCAAAATCGGGTTTGGAGACGGGTAACAACGTGAGATCGGTACTGGCCTGAACCGTGGCACTTCTCAGAGAGCCATCGACCATTGCCATCTCACCGACCACACCACCCGGGCCAACTTGATCCAGGATTACGCCATCATTGATGATATCTGCTTCACCGCTCTGGATGACGAACATGTATTTCCCTTGCTCTCCCGCCTGGATAACGGTTTCACCGGCAGACTTTGTCAGAAGGGATGTTGACCGGTCTTCACCAAGACGGTGCAAATCGTCGGTCAAATATTCGAATACCATTGTATGTTTTCAACCAATATGTTTGCTCTCAACCAATATGTTCACTCTCAACCAGTACGCTCACTGAAACCACGATAGCCTTTCTGGACTGATCTTCAAGGTCCGGGTGGAAGGCGCATGATTCCCTGCTCTAGGAAGCTCTGTCGAGCCAATTGGCTGTGTCAGCACCCAGGATTGGGGTTGGTCGTAACCAGTGGGGCTGTGTTTCCGACATTTTCAGGACCGGGCCGATATGCCGCAAGGGTCCGAAGGCAGGTTTTGATTCAACCCGCAAAGCATCAAGTTCCTGCTCAGCCAATCCCATGCCAGTATCTGGAAAATCTGTCTTGCCCTGGCGATGTATGAACATCCCTGACTGGCAAAGCGAAACCTGGACATGATAACTCCCGCCTTCGCGCGCCCGCCGGGCCAGGGCGAGCATGACGCCATAGGCACCAAGATATCCCGTTGTATAGTCACAGGCCGCAGCCGGTAGCAAACAGGGTTGGTCGGCATGCCCGTCATGGCAAATGCCAGTGACTGTTTGGGCAATTTGCTCCCAGCCCGCACGATGACTAAAGGGGCCGTCGGCACCGAAACAACTTATTGAAAGATAGACAATGCCAGGACGGATTGCCGCCAGTTCTTCGGGGCCCAGGCCAAACCCATGCAGCATACCGGGTCGGTAGCCTTGCGAGAAAACATCTGCATCTTTTGCAAGATTGTTTAGTTGTTCCAGGCCTTCGGCCGTCTTGAGATTGATGAAACTGCTGCGTTTGCCATGGCTGGTATCCATTACATGCTCTGCGATTTGCGGCAGGTGTTCTGCTGCAATCATCAGCACGTCTGAACCGTGCTCCGCCAAGGACCTGGCTGCAACAGGTCCGGCCAGAATACGGGTAAGATCCAGGGTTCTAATGCCGCTTAACGGGCGATTTCCGGTCGGGAAGGGCTCAGGATCACTATCAGAGATTTTGCTGATTTCAACGATTGGCTTCGATGCCAGGACTTGTCCATGCGAATGGCTAGCCATTCCTTGTTGGATCGCACCATGGCACCGCAAGCTCTGGCTTCATCTATCGCGTTTTCCAGGTCCAGCGCGTCCCATTGCGCCACAGCCTTGCGAATGGAATCAGCATTGGGATCGCAGCCAAGTACCTTTAACACCCGTTCCTTCAAATTTGGCAGGGCAAAATGTGCCAGAAACCACCGGCCATCCCTGGTCGGCCAGGGTTGTGTCATCGCCAGCATCTCTTCGTGACTTTTGTTGACGAGTGTCGTGAATTGGCCCGATGCATCCGGGGCCTGCATGAACAAGGAACTGTTCAGCGTGGCCGCGGCGTGCCTTGTGTCGACTGAAATTGTCTGGCGTTTTCCTGTCTTGATTTCCCAAATATCGGCGGCTGCGACACCAATGCCAGCGAGAACAGAAGCACAGGTTTCGCTGATCTTGAAGGGTGTCGAATATACCGGGTCATGGCCCGTGATTTTGACATCATTTTCTGATGGCAGTTCCCCGCCACGAATGTCCATAACTTCCTTGAACGACGTATTCAAACCGGTATCCCCTTTTCTTGATTTGGACATTTTATGCGGTGCGTCAACTGCCTGTTCGACGGGAATTCAATACTCGACAGTTCGTCCTGGCGGGAATTTTATCGTAACTTTTGTTCCATTCCCGAGACTGCTGTCCAGTTCCAGAGTTCCGCCATGTAACTCTGCCAGTTTTTTTGAAAGGGACAGGCCCAATCCTGTTCCCTCGTGGGTATTATGTATATCTGAACGCGACTGGCCGAATGGTTCCAATACTTTTGAAATGTCATTGGTCGATATCCCAATTCCGGTGTCAGAGATAACCAATGATACTGCGCTATTTTGGTCTATCGTACTTGCGAGGCTGACGCTTCCATCAGGCACATTGAATTTGACGGCATTAGACAACAGATTTAAAATGATCTGCTTGACCAGTCTTTCGTCGGCACGAATGTGTAGAGATTTATCAGAAGGCGAAAATCGAAAGGCCAGGTGTTTCTTATCTACTTTACCCTGAATTACTCGAACACAATCTTTCAGTATGTCATCCAGGTCAAAAACACTTTCTTCTATAATAAACTCCCCAGCTTCAATTTTTGAAATATCGAGTACGTCATCGATGAGGTTCAGGAGATGATTTCCCGAATATTGGATATCCTTAATATATTCCAGATACTTTTCGTGACCGACTTCCCCGAAGATCTCTTGCGCCACCATTTGGGAATAACCAATAATTGAATTCAATGGTGTGCGAAGCTCATGGCTCATATGCGCAAGGAAATCCGATTTAACCTGATTTGCCTGTTCTGCGTCACTTAAAGCCAGGTGAACTTCTTCCTCAGCCTTCTTGCGGTCGGTGATGTCGATATGCCAGACAATGCCGGCTTCCTTGCCCTGGAAGATTACCTGTTGTGAGTTCATCAGGACCCACCAACGCGTACCGTCGAATCGTCGACGCTCAGCCTCGAAGTTTGTCAGGTTTTGATCATTCGCCAGCGCATCCCATCCCCGCTTTAAATCATTCGGGTTTATCCAGGTGTCAGAGATATCGCCAATCAGCAATTCTTCACGAGATGGCGCACCAAAAATGTCGACCAGCGTTGAATTTACAAACAATCTCTGGCCGGTCGCAAGGTCCAATATTGCAATGCCGATCGGACTTGATTCCAAAATATGGACCAGGTCAGTGTCGGTGTTTTCTGTTGAGTTTTGGTGGATTTTCATATTCTTCGATCAATTTGTTTTCACCATAACTGTACCCTCCACATAACCAGACGTGAACAGAACACCGGGTTGATTTCAACAGTTAATGTTCAGCTGGAAAGAAGCTGCGCGTTCGATTTGCCAAAGCGACAAGTGACAACATAACGGGGACCTCGACAAGCACGCCGACCACAGTTGTCAGAGCGGCCCCTGAATTCAAGCCAAACAAACTGATGGCAACCGCGACAGCCAATTCAAAGAAATTCGACGTTCCTATCAGGGCACATGGTGCCGCAACTTTGTGAGGTATCCGCCACAACCAGGCGGCGCCGTAGGCGATGATAAAAATACCATAGGATTGCACCAGGAGTGGCGCTGCGATCAAGCCAATGAGTATTGGCCGATCCAGGATGACGTGACCTTGAAAGCCAAAGAGCAGGACCACTGTTGCGAGAAGGGCAATTACTGAAAATGGTTTGGCTGAATGGGTAAAGCGCGTTATCGCAACATCGCTGGCTTCACCGGGTCTGGAATTTCTCGTCAGGGATAATCGGGTAAGGGCACCGGCAATAAGTGGAACGACAACATAAAGCCCGACGGACAAAATCAACGTTGGCCATGGAACATCAATATCTGTGACGCCGAGCAAGAAGGCCACAATCGGTGCAAATGCGAAGATCATTATGATGTCGTTCACCGATACCTGAACGAGGGTGTAGGTTGCGTCGCCACGCGTGAGTTGCGACCAGACAAAAACCATTGCGGTACAGGGTGCCGCACCAAGAAGAATGAGGCCGGCGATGTACTGTTGCGCGTCATCCGGGGCGATGATGTCGACAAAGAAAATTTCGAAAAACAGCACGCCAAGTGCAACCATCGTGAAAGGTTTGATCAGCCAATTGACGATAAGCGTAACGACCAATCCCTTTGGGCGATCACCAATATGGCGGATGCTGGCGAAATCGACATTCACCATCATAGGATAGACCATCCCCCAAATGAGAACGGCAACAACAAGGTTTACTGAGGCGTATTCCAGGTTCGCGAGGAATTGAAACAGATCAGGTGTCAAATTGCCGAGGCCGATCCCCGCAGCAATGCATAGAGCAACCCATACCGATAACCATTTTTCGAAGAATCCAATTCCACCTGAATGCGTGGTATCGGGCGCAGTCACATCTCGAGTCATATTTGCTCCATTTTGATTATTTACCTGACCGCATCCGTCTATCTTGTTTGTAGTGACCGGTTTATCTTCAGTTCCTTGACGGTCATCACGATGAACCAAAAACCCTCTGTTATGCAATCCCGTCTACATGTTTCATCGGCGATGACGCCATTCGATCTCAATGATCAGAGAATTATCATGGCATCTTGAAATTTGATGAATAGACTTAATGACATCTTGATTTGCGATGCCTATCCTGTCGACATACGTTTTCCCTTTTCCAGCACTTCCTTCTACTCTTTAGACCGATAACAATCCCGTGTCTGGGCATAGCCGTATTACCAGACGGCGCTGTCCTGCCTGAAGTCGCCAATAATCGATTGAGCATTATTCCACTTGTCGATGCCTGGGCAATAAGAAAACTGCTCGTCGGGGTGCGCGACGCACAGGCACTAACCCTGGCGGCCCGCAATATGTTGGCAAACCTGACCGGGGTACAGACCAGGGCCATGAACAGAGGCAAAAAACGATGACAAGCGGAACTGAAATCTTTGACTATGTTATCATCGGCGGTGGCTCAGCTGGTGCTCTGCTGACAAAACGATTGAGCGAAGATGGCGCCAGCGTCTGCCTTCTGGAAGCCGGGCCGCGTGATCTCAATCCCCTGATCCATATTCCCGCCGGATACATCAAGAATGTCTATTCCAGGACCCTGACCTGGAATTTTGAAGCCGAACCAGGGGTTGGCACAAACGGTCGTCGCGTATCCTTGCCTCAGGGACGTGTCCTGGGCGGGTCAAGCTCCATCAATGGACTGAACTATAACCGGGGCCAAAGTACAGATTTTGACCACTGGGCAGAGCTCGGGAACGCTGGCTGGTCTTTCGAAGAAGTGTTGCCATACTTTCGTCGGACAGAGCGCAAAATCGGGCCTGGTGACCCGCAGTTCCGGGGGCAAGACGGAGAGCTTCCCATCACAGACCTGGATTGGCACCACCCCATATCAGAGGCATTTGTTGCTGGCGCCGGGGAACTGGGGATTCCACAAAACCCCGACTATAATACCGGGCATCAGGATGGGGCAGGGTACTTTCAACGCACCATCTACAAGGGCCTGCGTGTATCTTCTGCGCGTGCATTTTTGGGCACAGCCAGACAACGATCAAATGTTCAGATCTACACCAATGCACAAGCAACCAGCATCGAGTTTGAGGGCAAGCGTGCATCAGGTGTGCGCTACATCAAAGGCGGGCCATCTGGCAAAACCCGAACCGTGCGGGCGCGACGCGAGGTCATTATCTCAGCTGGCACAATCAACACACCCAGGCTGTTGCAAATTTCGGGTGTAGGTCCGGCGGGCCTGTTAAACGATATCAATGTCCCTGTTGTCCAGGACTTGCCCGGCGTCGGCCAACATTTGCGAGACCACTACGGTGTGCGCATGGTGTCCCGCGTTAAAAACATCCGCACGATCAACAATATGGTGCAGGGACCGCCACTTCTTCTGGAAATCGCACGCTGGCTGCTGCGTCGGCCCAGCCTGCTGGCGGTCAGTCCGTCTCTCGCACATGTTTTCTGGAAATCCCGTGCAGAGTTGAACCGACCCGATCTGATGTTCGTTTTTACACCGGCAAGTTTTCGCCAGGGGGTTGCCGGTTTGCTTGACAAGGACCCAGGCATGACCTGCGGCGTCTGGCAGGAACGACCGGAGAGTATGGGCTATGTTAACGCCCGAACGGCCAATCCATTTGATGCGCCGATTATTCAGCCTAATTACCTGGCGGCGGAGGAGGACCAGCAGGTCTTGCTGGCTGGAATGCGGCTCGCCCGCAATCTCATGCGGACGTCTGCTTTGGCACCCTGGTTCGACAAGGAGACAGCACCGGGTGATGACGTCGAGAGCGACGACGAATTTCTTGATTTTGCACGACGTGAAGGCACAACGGTCTACCATCTGATCGGCACCGCGCGGATGGGACCTGCCTCTGACCCTGGTTCTGTTGTGGACGCTCAACTTCGGGTCAAGGGCATAGAGAATTTGCGTGTTGTTGATGCGTCAATTATGCCGACCATGCCATCTGCCAATACAAATGCCGCAACGCTCATGATTGCTGAAAAAGCTTCAGATATGATATTGGGACGGCCAGCTGCCACAGATTCGCCTGACTGAACATTCCGGGCCTGGTCCAGGTTTTGTGATTTCGTGACTTCCGCTCCTGGCAAGAAACTTCCGTCAATCATTTCGCCGAAATTGATCCGCAACAAGGTGGCTAGCGGACTAATTTAGGGACCAGCGAAAACGTCAGGAAATGACCCAAAGCGGATTTGGATATTGGTGACGGCCACGCTTTTATCTCTGTATTCTAATACGTCAAAAAATGATTGCAGCTATCGGAATTTGCCGGGTATTGCCCTGCGACACTATTACACATTCCTCCGACCCCCGGTAGGAGCGACAGTTAACCATAGTCTTGGTTTGTATTGCGGATAATTCCACTTCAGGATCGACTTAATCGCGCAAATGCGATGGAGCGATGGGGAAAGGGAAAATTTTGGATATGCCTAGCTTGATCGAAATCGAGGGCGTTGGTCCCTCACTGGCAGCGGCGTGTGTAAAGACGAACTACCGCACCATTGCAAAAATTGCGGCCGCCACACCCAAGGGATTGGCGTCTGTGCCCGGTATCAGTGAAAAGAGCGCCCCTCAGGTTATTGCTTCAGCAAAATTGCTGTTGGCCGAAACAAGCATTCAAAAAACGACGACCAAACCAAGAGCGACGGCCCAGAAAAAACGGCGTGCCGTGCCAGCCGTGAAAGTCGCGACAAAAGCGACCACTGCAAAGGCCAAGACAAAGGCAGCGTCGACGGACAAAGCAAAAGCGAAACCAATTCGCAAGACTTCAAAAAAACCTTCCACTAACGCATCAGAAACGAGAAAAAAAATGTCAACATCAGACGGAAAAGACAAGATCAAAAAGCTGAAAAAGAAAATCAAGAAACTAAAAGAAGAAATGAGAAAAATTCTCAAAAAAGAGAGCAAAAAAGTAAAGAAAGAAAAGGCCAAGAAATCGAGCAAAAAATCGGGCAAGAAAAAATAGTCCACGCCTAACGTAACAAGGGCTTTTGTCGGCAAACAAGACGCCCTTGTTCATGCTCCCTCATGTCCACGAAGGGCCAACACCATTTTGCCATCAACCTTCGGCGAACAGACGATAAGGCCGTTCATCAAGGAATTTCAGAAGGCTGAAACCGTTCGTAAATCGAAGCGAGCACCTGGTATCATCGGCAATCGTATACACCGTAGAACGAGAATGGCTGACCGTCTGGATGAGTTTTTGGGAGAGTTGGAGTTGCGAAGATTTACGCGTCCACGGGACACGCAAATCTATCCTACCCTGGCAGAAAAAGGCTTAAGCCTGTTCGATTTTCACAACCAACGGGGCGACAATTTTAAACCTGTCTGGCGCCCTCTGCTGTCATTTATTGATGGTTCGGGAAAACAACAGAAAATATGACGAACAACTTTTCGCGCGGACAAATCAGTAACCGAAGTATCATTAAAAGGATTAAAAAAGGTGGCAAAAAAAGGAAAACGAAAGGAAGCGAAAAAGACGGCAAAAATAGCTGAAAGGAAGATCGTCGAAAAAGATAATGTTCAGTTGATCTTGATGGATAAGAAAGCTGAAACACGTAAGCTCAAAAATAAGGCATATGAGAAAGAGCTTGCTAAATTACAAATCGAGCTGGTCAAGCTACAGGAGTGGATCAGGATTAAGGGCCTTAAGGTTGTTGTCCTGTTCGAAGGTCGCGATGCAGCAGGCAAAGGCGGGACTATAAAACGCATTACCCAGTCGCTAAATCCTCGTATTTGCAAAGTCGTTGCACTTGGCACACCGACTGAGCGGGAAAAGAGCCAATGGTATTTCCAGCGGTATGTTCCCCATCTCCCTGCTGCTGGTGAAATGGTTCTGTTCGATCGCAGTTGGTACAATCGTGCTGGTGTCGAGCAGGTCATGGGCTTTTGTAGCGAGGACGAATACCGCGAGTTTCTGAGGTCTTGCCCGGAATTCGAACGCATGCTTATTCGCTCAGGAATCTTGGTGGTCAAATACTGGTTCTCGGTCAGCGATGGGGAGCAGGAACGTCGCTTTCAAAAACGCATCAAGGACCCAACCAAACGCTGGAAGCTGAGCCCGATGGATATGGAATCCCGCCAGAAATGGGTCAACTATTCAAAAGCTAAAGACGCCATGTTTTCCCATACAGATATCAAGCAGGCACCCTGGTATGTGGTGGAGGCTGATGTCAAAAAGAGCGCCAGGCTGAACTGTATACACCATCTCCTCAGTCTCATACCGTTTGAAGACCTCACACCGAAAGTGATGAAACTTCCGAAGCGAACGGCCGCCAGAGGATATGTCAGGCCGCCGAAGGATGAACAAAACTTGATTCCTCAAATTTACTAAGGTCGTGCCTCTCAAACCAGGCAACCATTAAGGTTGAGAACGAAATGGAACTGAAAACCTTAGATAAGATTGAAGGTGCAACAATTGCGGGTCGAACCGAGATGCTGCGTCTTGGTGTCGCTATTTTGTTCATTGTCGGGGTGATGCTTTATGCTGGAGTGTACGCCAACAATGTTCCGGGGAGCTTTTTGTTGGTAGCTGCTGCAGTGATCGGCGGCTACATGGCGATAAATATCGGCGCCAATGACGTTGCCAACAATGTTGGTCCGGCCGTTGGTTCAAAAACGCTTACATTGGGTGGGGCGATTGTCATCGCGGCCATATTCGAATCTGCCGGGGCGATTATTGCCGGCGGCGATGTTGTAACGACGATTCGCAAGGGCATCATCAGTCCAGACATTGTTAAAGATCTTCAGACATTTGTTTGGATCATGATGGCAGCGCTACTCGCAGGCGCACTGTGGTTGAACATTGCAACGGCAAAAGGACTACCGGTCTCAACCACTCACTCTATTGTTGGCGGTGTTCTTGGGGCGGGAATTGCCGCCGGTGGCTGGCAAATTGCCAACTGGGGCAAGTTGGCAGAGATCGCTGCCAGCTGGGTCCTCTCGCCAGTTTTGGGCGGGATAATTGCTGCCCTGTTCCTGTATTTTATTAAACGCGCAATTACTTATCAAAAAGACAAAATTGTCGCGGCCAAGAAGATGGTGCCCATTTTGATTGGCCTCATGGCCTGGGCCTTTTCCACCTATCTTATCTTAAAGGGCTTGAAGAAGATTTGGCACGCCGACTTTCTCTCCGCATCTCTGACCGGTTTTGGCATCGCTTTCCTGATCTATCTTATATCCAGGCCTCTGGTCAGCAAAGCAGCGAACGGACTGAAAAGCGACAAAGAAAGTGTGAATACGCTGTTTACCATACCGCTGATTTGCGCGGCGGCATTATTATCATTTTCTCACGGCGCGAACGATGTTGCCAATGCCGTTGGACCTCTTGCAGCAATTTATGATGCCGTCATAACCGGCGACGCTTCGACTGAAGCTCCGATCCCGATTTGGATCATGGTTGTTGGAGCCGTCGGCATAACCGTCGGTCTATCACTTTATGGGCCTAAGCTCATTCGGAAGGTCGGCTCAGAAATTACTGAACTGGACCGAATTCGCGCTTTTTGCATCGCCATGGCGGCATCTATTACGGTCATTATTGCCAGTCAACTGGGTTTGCCCGTTAGTTCTACCCATGTTGCGATCGGTGCAATATTTGGCGTTGGCTTCCTAAGAGAGGCCATCAAATCAAATTATGCTGAAGTGATAAAAGATATTGAACTTCACCACGTCGACACCGATGAAGAAGAAGTAAAGGCTTATCTTGTGGTATTCGATGCCGCTTCGTTCGATGAAAAAGGCGAGATGCTACGTGAATTGAAGAAGCGACGCCCGGGAGTCGTCACAATAAGTAAAGCAGATCGCAAAAACCTGCGCCGCGAATATCGTGAGGAACTAGTAAAACGTTCTGCGGTCATCAAAATTGCCTCAGCCTGGATAATTACCGTTCCGGTATCGGGGCTCATGGCAGCAATACTGTACTTCATGTTTAGAGGGATGTTGTTACCTTGATCAGAAGGATATTACTTCCGGTAATTCTTGTTGTTCTAGTATACGGATTTTGGATCAGCCCGGATTTCAAAGAGATTAGCGCGGGTGTCGCCATTTTCCTGTTCGGCATGCTGTTCCTTGAGGAAGGTTTTAGAACTTTCACCGGTGGGCTACTCGAAAAGATTTTGAGAAACACGACCGACAGGTTATGGAAAAGCATAAGCTTCGGCATTTTTACAACAACCATAATGCAATCCAGCTCACTGGTTTCCGTTATCACAATTTCGTTCTTAAGCGCCGGGTTAATAGAATTGGCTTCTGGAATCGGGATTATTTTCGGGGCCAATATAGGAACAACAACAGGGGCTTGGTTAATCGCTGGTCTGGGCATGAAAGTGAATGTATCAGCTTATGCCATGCCAATGCTTGTGTTCGGCATTATTTTGGTTTTCCAAAAATCAAATAGCTTGAAAGGCGTCGGATATATCCTTGCCGGGTTAGGTTTCTTGTTCCTTGGCATACATCACATGAAAGAAGGCTTCGAAGCATTTCGAAACACAATCGACCTCACCGAATTTGCTGTCTCGGGGGTTTTGGGACTATTTCTATTCACAGCAATGGGAGTTTTCGCGACGGTTGTTATGCAATCAAGTCACGCTACGCTGGTCTTAATCATTACAGCTTTGGCCGCCCAACAGATCACCTATGAAAACGCCTTGGCTCTTGCGATTGGTGCGAATGTTGGCACCACAATAACGGCGATCATCGGTTCCATGAGCGCAAATTATCAAGGTAAGCGGCTCGCAGGGGCACATCTGGTTTTTAATTTTGTGACCGGCCTTATTGCCATTATTTTGATCAATCAATTTGTCACAGTGGTTGACGTGATTGCGGATTATGTTGGTATTGCCGAAGATGATTACACCTTAAAACTGGCAGTTTTCCACACCATATTTAATGCTGTGGGCGTCATTATCATGATCCCTTTCATAAACCACCTTGTCCGCTCATTGGAACGCGTATTACCTGCTCCAACGCTCGACCTTGTCGGGACAAAATATCTTAACTCATCGGTTTTGGATTTCCCCGAAACCTTGGTGGAAGCAGTCCGCAATGAGACTTTTCATCTTTATGAGAATGCTTTCGAAATTATTGCCCACGGGATCAATCTGCATCGATCTGAAATTCTTTCAGGCAAAGACCTTGAAGAACTCATCAAGAATGACCGGAAGGCTTTTGAGATTAATTTCGATGATATCTATGAACGAAAAGTGAAGGTGCTTTTTAACGAAATCATTGATTTCATTAGCCGCGGGCAAGGGCAGATTCCGCCGGAATATTCAAGCCAACTTTATAACCTGCGGCAGGCAAACCGCTTGATTGTTCGAGGTGTCAAAGGTGTTAAACATCTAAGAAAAAATCTGAAATTATATGTCATGTCGGACAATCATCATATTCGCGATGAGTATAACGCGCTGCGACTACAGATTGCTTGTCTGTTGAGAGATTTAGATCACCTTCGAAACTTAAGTGAAGAGGATCGCGAAGTTCTGGAACTGGACACTTACAAAGCAAATATTGAGCAGAAAACCAGTGTCGAGGACGGCAGGATCGACAGACTTATCCGCAAATCCCAAATCACTTCGGGAATGGCTACCTCACTCCTCAACGATCACGGTTACACCCGCGATTTGATCAGGTCACTGGTCGATATTGGCATGTTGTTATATGGCTCAAAGGACGCGGCACAAGGTGACGCGGAAGCGCTGGTAGGTCTCAATGGTGTGGATTTGGTCGAGAATACCAAGGACGAATGAGAGGATTGCAGGAACGTAATCAACAGAGCTTTTGAAATGGCAGTTAAAGCCTGAAGACATGGCTACGAAGGAACGTATCCATCCGGGCGTTTCCGACCGTGTCCGGGTCCCACTCAGAACCTGATACCTTTGCATCAAAGCGTATTCGGTTTTACCCGGATCGTCTCGTGGGGACAGGTATCAGGCAGCTGTCCCCACGGGTCGTCGCTTGGGTCGCTTCAAGCTTAGGCATTCATGGATATCTGTTTCACGATGCCTGGAAAGGCTTCGTCAGCAAGTGCCCGGACTTCGTCGTCGGTGCGGTCCTGGATGGGGTGTTGCACAAAGACGATAGCCGGATCGAAGCCCAGGGATTTTGACTGGGCCGCTGCCGCTTCAATGAACTCGGTTGATGCCACGCCAACGCCGGGAATGCCTCTGCCTTCAAGGTTTGTGATGTCATGCATACAGCACGAGGTACACGATCCTCAGTCGGCCAGGCCTTCGACGACGACGTCAACTTCGGCAGCGATTGTTTGCGCGAGGTCGGTCGGAGCAGGGCGGGCGAAGGTTGGTTTGGAATAGCGTTTGACTTCGATGCCATCGGCCTGGAACAGTTCTTCCAGGCGGTCGAGAAAAACATCACCCCTGGCTTTCGAGATATCCAGCAGGCCGACCTTCAGACCGTCCAAGCTTTCGGCGCGCGGCAGGCGTTGCCGTTGTGCCGGGTTCAGCTCGGATGTCGGATCGAGCATGATCATATTATCACTCATTCTTGCACCTCCCTTGATGAAACTTCTTTTGTCACAGGAATACTGCCCTTGGGGCCGCTGGCAACCCAGCCGCCAATAACGGCAGAAAACATACCGGCACCGCCACCGGCGCGCACGATCAACAAACCACCCGGTCGCATTTTAGAGGCTACCGGTGGCAGCACCATATCTTTGCGCGACAGGGATGGGTCACTGTTGGCTTCCGGCATCAACAATAACTCGTCCAGTTCCTGACGCAAGCGGTCCTTGTCCCAGCCCGCATCGCGGAACACCCGCTCATGTTCTGGTGAGACGACCAGAATGGCGTCGCCGATCATGACCATTTCCGGGTGATTAATGCTGCGCAGGGTCAAAGAAAATGTCCGCGCCAGCGCTTCCGGCGTGCGTGATTTCTGATCGAAGATCGGCTGCACACCGTCACCGGCAAACAGGGTGACGGTAGACTGGTTGGCATCGAACCCGCGCTCTACCGCAAGGCTGTCCCAGCAGGACCCTTCTTCGTCTTCGGCAAAACAGAAGGTGTATTTTCCCGGCTGGCCAAGGCAGGAACGGTCCACTTCACCTGGCCTGCCACCACCCACATTACGTACGATCAATTGCAGGGCACGGCCAATGGTCGCATTGGCGCGATTGCCCTGGCCCATGGCATTGCCTTTTGCATTCATGCCAACCCTTTGGGCGAGTGGGCCATTAATCACCAGCACCGGTGAGGAAAACCAGGTGGTCGCCAACAAGCCATGCAGGCAGAATTCGTCGATCAATGCACCTTCGACGGCGGCCAGCACCAGCGGCATATATTCAGGTTTACAGCCTGCCATAACGGCATTGATGGCGATCTTTTCCACAGTGCATTCCACCAGGTCCGGCGGCATGATGCCAACAACTTCGTCCGGTGCGCGGCTGGTGCCTTGCAACATGCGCCAAACCCGTTCCCGTGTCGGGGGCACCACCGGCAGGCCATCAGTCCAGCCCCGGTCATAACAGGCTTCAGCATCGTCTTCGATTTCGCTGATCTCGATGCGGCGTGAGGTGATTGGCACATTGCCAAATTCCACGGCCAGGCGTTCGGCAATGCCAGGCTCAACAGATTTCGACCCGCAACCCGGTCGCATGGCGGGCAGCTCTTTGCCAAGGTCTGGCAATTGGCTCAGGTCCAGCCACTCATCCTTGACCCAACCCACAGCCCGGCCCTGTTCCTTGCCGCCTTCAATGCGCAGCAGGGTCGGCACCGTTTCGATATCGTTGTGATAAGCCGCTTCCAGCGTCAGGTCATTGGTGATGTCATCCATGCCATCGGGGAAGGTAGGATCATCCTGGGTATAGATCGTCAGTGGCAGGCCCGCCGCCCGTATCTCCGCCAATACTGGCGAGACAAGCACGCAGGTTGCGCAATCACGTTTTACAAATACGGCGTAGCCGTCGGATAAGTTATTCATGGGTATACACGTGTTCCTTATTATCTTCCTTGAAATGCGGATTGTCTTTCACAAGAACACTCCGTCATGCCGGACTTGATCCGGCATCCATGCCTTTGCCAGAGAGAATACCCTGAATCCTGAGGCGTAGACCCCGCATCAAGTGCGGGGTGACGGGGGAAAAGTGGTAATTTATCAACCCTTCGGCGGTCCTTCTGTCGGCATGCCAGCCATATCAACCGGCTTGTAATAATGATCCTCGCCCAGGGCATTGACGCGTTGCCAAAAGGCGGGGCCTGCGGCCAGGCCGTTCTCCAGCTTGTCCGCAGCCTGGCGCCAGATTGTCCAGGATTCAGGATGTAGGTCAGCTGCCTGTGCCAGCAAACTGTCAGCTTCTGCGTCGTTGCCGGTTTGCTGCAAATACATACCAAGGCGGAACATGACATGTGCCTTGGCCTTATTGTCATCCGGAGCTTCCAGATGGGCCTGGGCCTGATCGGGAGTGAAGGCATGAACACTGTCCACGCCGTTTTCGGCCCAGTCACGAATGGCCGCAACATAGGTCTTTTTTGAAGACTGCACCGTTGCGGATACGTCGTCCGGCACGGTCATGCTTTCAAAGTCCAGGGCCCGAAATCCTTCAAAGGCCCCGGCATTTTCCGTTGGACGCACAATCTGGCCAGCCTCATCAATCCACACGGCCTGCGGTACATTGACCATATTGTACAGATCCGCCAGCTGATGATAGCGGTCGATCAGGACGGGGTAGGTGGGTTTGGCGTCTTCAATCCAGGGGCGTGCGGCTTCGATGTCGTTGTCCATGGCAACGGCAATAACTACAAAGTCATTGTTCTGGTAATCGTCGTAAATTGCCTGCCACACGGACAGATCTGCACGACAGCCTCACCAGCTGGCCCAGGTCGCCAGGAATACTTTTTTGCCGCGGAAATCAGACAGGCTGTGGAACTTGCCATCCAGATCGGGCAGGGAAAAATCAGGTGCTTCGAGAGACTGAAGTCTGGCACTGCGGTCGTCAGCACTTTCACCCAGAACCCAGACATCACCATTTTGGCTGTGGGCTGAGGGTTTTTGCATGCGATCCCAGAAGGCCGCGAGATTGATGTGATCATCGCGGACATAGTCGTCGGCTTTGTCAGCTGGCACAGGCATACAAATGTCGCCCTTGCACAAGCCTTCGGGCTTCATGGCCCAGCCCGATACAGCATCCGCATCCGGGCGTGTCAGCCAGAGTTGATCCTGGGAACCCGGGCCTGCCGACACGTCGACCGGACCTTGTTCCGTTAACACAGTTGCCATATCTGAAATCCCCCTTATCTATAGTTCGTGAAACTCTAACTTATATTCCTCTGCAAGAGTAACCATTCATGAAAATTTTGATGTTCAGCGGTAGTATCCGGGCTGCGTCCCTTAATCTGCGCTTGATCACCCTCGCCCATGAAATCGCTGTGGAACTAGGCCATGAGGTGAATTTGATTAACCTCGGCGATTTTGACCTGCCCATCTATGACGGCGACCAGGAAGATAAAGACGGTCTGCCCGACGATGTTCTGCGCCTGAAACAGATGATTGCGGAAACTGACGTCCTCGTGATTTCAACCCCGGAATATAACGGTTTTTTCCCCGGCTTGCTGAAAAACACCCTCGACTGGTGCTCCCGTGCAGGCGGCGGGCTGGATGGTCGTGCGACCTATGAAGGCAAGAAGGCGATAATCATGGCCGCATCCCCAGGTGCCGGCGGTGGCAAGCGGGTCTTGCCGCGCCTCGTTGAACAGATGGAAATCTTGCGCACAGAAGTTGTGGCACAGGTCAGCGTGGGCAACGCGGACGAGGCAATAGATCAGACTGAGACGGCAATCAAGATCAAACAGGCATTGGCGTCTTTGGAAGAAGCTTGAAGCAAGCTGTCTATATTCGTCGTGACCGGGCTTGAGCCGCTCACGACGAGTTTGAGAACCTCAGACCTACATAAGACAGTTCTTGGCAAAGTCAGCGGCCTCATTGCTTGACCAGTCACCCTTGGGCTTTTCCTTCATCTTCTCACACCATTCCTTGCTGCCCACTTCTGGCGAGCAGGCGGACAGGGCGACGCTGGCACCAAAGGACAGCAGCACACAAACGGAAACAGTTCTGATCTTTTTCATCGTCGGGTTCATTTGAAAAGCCTTACTAATTGGCTTGAAGCAAAGAGTATTCATTTCACGACACTAGCCAAAGCAATGTCCTCTTGCAATCATCCTTATTTTCAATCCCTTAGCTTGATCCAACGCCACTCCCCATGACAGGATAGAGCCTTGAATAAGGGGAGCGGGGATACGTGACGGCAATCGATTCATCAACCGATGGAACACAAGGTGCCTGGCTGCGCAGTGATGTGCAGGACCGGTTGCTGGTGCTGGCCGCAGGTGGGCGCTGGAATATGGCCAGTGCGGTGCGGTTGCAGGTTGATCTGGAGATGCTGGAAGGCCCATCGGGTGGCCTTGTTGAACTGAACGCCGCGGAAATTACTGGCATTGATTCCACCGGGGCCTGGTTGCTTTATCGCACCCTGAAAAGATTACGTGAGGAAGGGCTGGAAACGCGCCTGGTCAATGCTTCGCCGACTGTGGCGGAAATGCTGGATCAGATGGCGGCCAATGATGTGCCGCATCCGGCAGCGCCCCCGGTTGAAAACGGGCTGATCCGTGTTGTGCGCCATATGGGCGAAACGACTGAGGAAATATTTTGGGAGGTGATCGACGGTATCGCCTTCCTGGGCCTGGTCATGCAGACCCTGGGGGGAACCTTGTTGCACCCCTCGCGTTTGCGCCTGACGCCGCTGGTTTTTCATATGGAAAAGGTCGGGTTGAATGCCCTGCCGATTGTGGGCCTGATTTCCTTTCTGATTGGCGTTGTTCTGGCCTATCAGGGGGCGACGCAGTTGCAAAAGTTCGGGGCTGAGGTCTTTGTTGTTGATCTGATCGGTGTCTCGGTCTTGCGTGAAATCGGTATCCTGCTGACGGCCATTGTGGTGGCCGGGCGATCCGGTAGTGCCTTCACGGCCCAGATCGGCAGCATGAAAGTCAATGAAGAAGTCGACGCCATGCGCACCCTTGGCCTTGATCCCATCCAGGTGCTGGTCATTCCGCGCACCCTGGCCCTGGTGCTGATGTTACCGTTGCTCGCCTTTTTCTCCGACATTATGGGATTGCTGGGCGGTGGTCTGATGGCCTGGAGCGTCCTCGACGTCTCGCCAGGCCAGTTCATTGAACGCCTGAACGGCAGCATCGGCATGTGGACCTTCTGGGTCGGTATCATCAAGGCGCCGGTTTTTGGCTTGCTGATCGCCCTGGTCGGTTGTTACGAAGGCTTGCAGGTGGCTAATTCAGCCGAAAGCGTTGGCAGCCGCACCACCCGATCCGTCGTTGAATCGATCTTCCTCGTGATGATTGTCGACGCGGTCTTTTCCATCTTCTTTGCCTATATCGGGATATGATGATGGAAGTGATCAACGACGATCTACCTACGACGGCCATGGCCATGCGGTTGCGCGGGGTGAAGAACCAGTTCGGGGCGCAGGTCATTCATGAAAGTCTGGACCTTGATGTCCGGCGGGGCGAAATCCTCGGCATTGTCGGCGGTTCCGGTACGGGCAAGTCCGTTTTGCTGCGTACCATTATCGGCCTGAATACACCGCAGATGGGTCGCATTGATGTGCTGGGCGAACATGTGGCGGCCCTTGGTCCAAACGATCGTCATGAGATCGAAGCGCGCTGGGGCGTGTTGTTTCAGGACGGCGCCTTGTTCAGTTCCCTGACCGTGGCGCAAAATATTCAGGTGCCGCTAAAAGAACATACGGAAATGTCGGACGTCTTGCTGGACGAAATTGCCGCCCTGAAAATATCCATGGTGGGCTTGCCGGCAGAAGCCGGCAACAAATATCCGTCGGAGCTCTCAGGTGGTATGCGCAAGCGGGCAGGTCTTGCCCGTGCTCTGGCGCTGGACCCGGATATTGTTTTTCTGGATGAACCTACGGCGGGGCTTGATCCCATTGGAGCGGCGGAATTTGATCAACTGATCCTGCGCCTGCATGCGGCCATGGGCATGACGGTTTTCATGGTGACGCATGATCTGGACAGCCTGCATGCCATTTGTGATCGCATTGCTGTGTTGGCGGAAAAACGTGTTATTGTTTGCGGCACCATGGCAGAAATGATGCAGCAGGCGCATCCCTGGATACATGAATATTTTCATGGACCCCGCGCCCGCGCCGCAATCGCAACTAAAGAAGCTTGAAGATTAAGTGATGGGGATGAACGGTTAGAGATATGGAAACACGCGCCAGCCATTTATTGATCGGTACCTTTGTTCTGGGCATGGTCGCCGCCGCCTTCAGCTTTGTCATGTGGCTGGCCAAGGTTGAGATCGACCGCGAATTTGATCATTACAATATCGTTTTTGAAGGCTCGGTATCGGGCCTCAGTCCAGCCGGACAGGTGCGCTATAACGGTGTGCCCGTGGGCGTGGTGCAGACCATAGCCATTGATCCCAAAAATCCGGCCCAGGTGATTGTCGGCATCGAAGTCGCCAGTTCTACGCCGGTGAAAGAAGACAGTGTCGCCGTGCTGGAAATGCAAGGCATTACGGGCGTGTCCTATGTGCAGTTGTCAGGCGGCAGTCCGGAAAGCCCCGGCCTGACCCTGAAGTCCGGTCAGGAACGCCCTGTCATAAAATCTCAACCGTCGCAAATTGATCAGCTATTTTCGGGGGCGCCGGAATTGATCAACCGCTTCATCAAACTGGTTGGTGAGGCCACCAAAGTCTTTGACGAAGACAACCGTAAAGCCATCAGTGAAATCCTTGCCAACGCGCAGGAGGTCACAGGCACTGTGTCCGGCCGCTCGGACGAGCTGGATGGTATCCTGCGAGACTTCGCAAAAACAACCAGCGAATTGCAAGGGGCGGTGTCATCCGCCAGCCAGCTTTTGCAGGCCCTGGAAGAAGACGCCGACAAGCTGACAGAAAGTGCTGATGTCAGTCTCGCCATGATGCGCGGCACACTTTCCAGTCTGGACAACACCATGGAGCGTAGTATCCAGCCCATGCTCAGCCAGACAAAAAATACGGCGGCTTCCATCGAAAAACTCAGCGATCAATTCAATGTATTGTTAACCGACAATAGTGAGGCCCTGAACGGATTTTTTGGTGATGGCCTGTTTGAATTTACCCGCCTGGTGGGGGAAATGCGTTTGCTGGTCGATAATCTCAACAGGGTCACAGCGCGCATCGAAAGCGATCCGGCGCAGTTCCTGTTTGGAAATTCACAAAGAGGATTCAAGGCAGAATGATGACGACAAAAAACTATATGGGATTGCGAGCTGGCGTTGTTGCAACTCTGGCGCTTGTGCTGTCGGGCTGCTCCGTTGCTTTGCCGGGTGGGGGACCGCCACCGTCTTTTTATACCCTGTCACCCAAAAGCTCCTTTTCAGCTGAGATACCGACCGTGAAATGGCAGCTGGTTGTCGAAAACCCGGCCACATCCGGTGCCCTTGCTACCCAGCGTATCGCCCTGACCCATGATCCGGTGCAGATCGAATATTTCGGTGGCGCGCGCTGGACCGAGAATGCCCCACAGATGGTTCAGACCTTGTTGGTCGAATCGTTCGAGAATTCCAACAAGATCATTGCCGTGGGCAGGCAAGCCATTGGTTTACGCTCGGACTTCAACCTGAAAAGTGATCTGCGTGAATTTCAGGCCGAATATGATGAAGAAAGTGCAGCACCTGTGATCCGGGTGCGGGTCAACTCAAAAATTATCCGCCAACCCAAACGCCAGATCGTCGCATCAAAGACGTTTGAAAGAAAAATCAGGGCCGACAGCACCGGCATGCGCGACGTCGTCAAGGCCTTCGACAAGGCCTTGGGCAAGGTCCTGAAGCGCATCGTTGAGTGGACCCTGATTACGGCGGACCAGGCGAATCGGGGCTGAGTAGAAACACCGGGTTCTCCACAAATCGCCATACCCGGATCAACTCCGGGCATGACGAAATCATAGTTTTTGCGTTCAATAACATCTGAAAGAACCCCATGAAAATCATCACCTGGAATATTAATTCGGTGCGCAAGCGTCTCGACCTGTTGAAGGACTTGCTGCTGCGGGAAAAGCCGGATGTTATTTGCCTGCAGGAAACCAAGGTACAGGACGCAGATTTCCCCCTCTCGTTTTTTGAAGAGGTCGGCTATGGCAATGTGATATTCCAGGGGCAGAAGTCCTACCACGGTGTAGCCATTGCCTCACCACATAAACTGACCACCGTTCCCAAAAAGGAAATCGGGCCGTTTATGCTGCCACGCTTTGTGGCGGCTAAACTTGAAAATGGCGTGCGGGTTTTTAACTTCTATGTACCGGCAGGCGGTGACGAGCCCGACCCGGAGGTGAACGACAAGTTCCGCGACAAACTTGATTTCATGGAAGCCATGTCCACCTGGTCGGCATCGATCAAGAATCCGATCAAAAAATCCATCCTTGTGGGCGACCTGAATGTGGCCCCCTCGGAACATGATGTCTGGTCCCACAAACAGTTGTTAAAAATCGTTAGCCATACGCCAGTGGAAACAGATGCCCTGGCGAAAGTTATGGCCAGCGGTAACTGGCTGGATGCCGTGCGTGAGCATTTTGGTGACGACGAAGAGCTGTACAGCTGGTGGAGTTATCGTTCACGCGATTGGAAAAATGCCAACAAGGGTCGCCGGCTGGACCATATCTGGATGGGTAAGGATTTGAAAAAATCTTTAGCCGACGTGGCGATTCTGGATGATGTGCGCGGCTGGGATACGCCGTCGGATCACGCACCCATATCGGCTGATTTTGATATCTAGGCTTTATCCAAAAGAAAGCTGAAGGTTGATCCTTTGCCGACGTCGCTGCTGATTTTCAGCGAACTATTGTGTGTTGCCAGAAAACTGTGACAAATCCTGAGGCCAAGACCGGTCCCGGTTTCGTTCTCCGTACCAGGCGTCGTTTGGTTACGCGCACCGTCAAGAAGTTTGGCGACAATTTTTTCTGACATGCCGACGCCAGTATCAGACACGAAGATTTCAACCTTGCCATTCCCCAAATCGCGACAACCCGTTGTAACAGTGCCGCCGGGATCAACAAATTTGATGCCATTGTTGATCAGGTTGCGCAATACGGTGCGTATCATGTTCAAGTCTGCGGAAACATTGACATGTGTTGATTGGTCGATATGGGAAATATTTTTCTTTCGGGCAACGGACCTGAGTGGGTCTCTCGCCTGTTTCAGAGCAATCGACAGATCAAAATTGCCGGGGGCAAACTGGTGGTCATCCATTTGCAATCGGGCCCAACTCAGGAGATTGTCGACCAGTTCTGCCAGACCCCGTGCGCCAACCCCGACATTCTGTGCCCAGGCCTTGGCCTTTTCCTGATCGATGTCTTCTTCAGACATGTTCTCGATCATTTCCGAAAAACCCACCACAGCCGTCAGGGGACTGCGCAAGTCGTGGGCGATAATGGCAAAGAGTTCGTCTTTTTGTTTATTGAGATTTTCCAACTCACGTTGGCGCGCCAGTATCTCGTCTTCCTGCCGACGACGTTCGGTAATGTCCTGAACAAAGGCCACCATGGTCCCATCGGACAGGACTTGGGAGCCATATTCCCCAACGTGACTATTGGGCAGCTTCAGTTCACGATTGGGAATACTGTTATCGTAAACCGCCGCAAGCCGTTCAGCCACAAGCTGATCCATATCGCCCTCGCCATAGTCTCCACGGGCAGCGTGTGCCTTGAGAATATCGACCAGCGGAATGCCCGGGAACGTGACTTCGGCAGGCAAATTGCTGACTTCAGCGGCAATTTTATTCCAGGCCCACATACGTTGATCCGGCGTATACAGTGCAACACCGATGGGTAGAATGCTGAGCACTTCCAACAGCGTTTCAACGGGCAAATCAGGAACATTTCCCTTGTGCTCCTGAAATTCATCAGACGCCAGATAGGCAAAGAACTCGGTTTTTTTGTCGTCCAAACTCAGTCCCGTTTTACGTTGGCAATGGGTTCAACAAATTGCGGGCCCTGGTCCCATGGAAATAAAATCCAGGTGTCCTGACTGACTTCCGTAATGAAGCTGTCGACGGTTTCATGACCCATGGGCTTGGCATACACCGTGGCAAAATGGGCGTTGGGTAATTGCTCGCGAATGACCCGGAATGTGGCCCCGGTGTCGACCAGGTCATCAACGATCAACCAGCCTTCGCCGCCATTTTCCAGATCAACGCCTTTCAGGACTTTGGTTTTGCCCTGGGTCTCGCCTTCATAGGAGGCCACGCAAAAAGTATCAATAAGACGAATTTCAAGCTCGCGGGCAACAATGGCGGCAGGCACCAGGCCACCTCGCGTGACGGCAACTATTCCTTTCCACGGACCAGCCTCCATCAAACGCCAGGCAAGTGCGCGCGAATCACGGTGCAGTTCACCCCACGATACGGGAAAGTGACGAATATACGTGGAGGGTTCTGACATGGTTTGATGGTCCTTGTTATGTTTTAGGGGCGCTTTCGCAAGCTGCTTTATAGGCGGCTATTTTCTGCCGCCAGTCATCGGGAATGCGGACGGCTTTCATGATCTGGTTGTTCACTATAGCGCCCGTGAGCGAGCCTTCAAAGCGCTTGACGCCATCTTGTCCGGTGCCAACGATCTTATGCTTGATTGAGGCCCCACCCAGACGCTCAACGATCACCGCCAGGTCCAGCAGGTCGCCATCATAAACTGGCGCGATGAAATCCATATGGGTGCTGACCATGGGCGACCCCATCTGGAATTCGGTGTTCATGCGGTACCAGTCGAGACCGACAACTTCTCGCCACCAGCATTCAACGGCCTCCAGCATGAAGTCGAGAAACTGGCCCGTATAAACGATACCGGCAGTATCCGTTTCGCCCCAGTGGATCTGGCGCTGATAAATAAATGGAACTGTCATGAGTTGTGACAGGCTCAGGATTCAAGCGTGATGCTGCCGCCTTTGGCGCGACTGATGCAGGGGCAGAACAGTTTTTCGTCTTCCCGTTCGTCTTCGGTCAAAACAAAATCGCGATGGTCAGGCTCTCCGCCGACGACCTTGACGGCACACAAGCCGCAAATGCCCATCTTGCAGTCGTAATCAATATCCATGCCCTTATCCAGCATGACATCAAGGATGGTTTGATCGGCCGGGACGGTAATTGTTTCACCGGTTTCCGTCAGCACAACTTCCAACTCGGTATCTTCACCGTCCAGTTCGGCGGGCTTGAAGACTTCGTAATGGACCGTGTTTTCAGGCCAGCCCTGTTCGGTGGCCATGGTGCGCACGGCTTCGATCAAACCGGCGGGGCCACAGACAAAGAGATGTAAACCGCCCTGTCGGTTGGACAGCAGTTCTTTCAGGTTAATGCCCTTGGCCGGATCACCACCGTCAAAATAGAGGTGTCCGTTTTCACCACAGACGGCTTCGACGTCAGCCTTGAAGGCCATCTCTTCCGGGGCGCGGGCGGCATAGTGCATGTTGAATTTGGCACCGCTCGCCGACAGGCTCCGGGCCATGGCGAGGATCGGCGTGACACCAATGCCACCAGCGATCAATAAATTATCTTCGGCCTCATCATCCAGCGGGAAATGGTTCTTGGGGTTTGAGGCTTCAATGACGGCCCCTTCAACCAGCTTGTCATGCATAAAGGCGGAGCCACCTTTGCCGGCAACTTCACGTAAAATGCCCAGGGTGTAAGCACTGGTATCTTTCGGGTCGCTGGCCAGAGAATAAGAGCGCTTGTCGGTCGAGCCGTCTTCCAGATCGACCATGACATCAATGTGGGCACCGGCTGTGAATTCAGGCAAGGCCGCACCGTCCGAACTTGTCAGAACATAGGCTTTGACGTTGCTGGTTTGCTGGCTGATTTTTTCAATTTTGAGACTGAGATCCGACACGATCTGGCTCCTGAGAATGATGTTAGAAAATTAGAATACTAATAAAGTGCTTCATGCCTGCTGCGCAAGCAATGGCTTGTCAAAAAAAGGGCCGACACTGTTGGCGTCGACCCCTTTTTCGCTGCGGCGTATAACTTGACTTTATGTAAGGCGAACGTATTCGAAGTCGACCGGCTGCTGGTTGATACCGCGGGCAGGCGGAGCAATCCAGCCAGCAAATTTGCCGGGCTCGGTAACGGGCACCATCAGGGACTGAACGAAGGCGCGATCTTCCTCGGTCGGCAACCATTCAGCGTGACGGGTATTCCACTCGGCTTCTGTGATGATCTTGCCTTCAGGTGTCGCCTTGACCTCCGAAAACGTACCGATGCCACGGTGGAAGGCCCGGTGTGGCAGTTTGATTTCAAAATCAATGCCGGCTTCCTTGATGCTTTTGTTCCAGCGATCCACACCACGCTGACAGTCGACAATATATTCGTCGCGCAGGCGTTCGTTGACAGCGTTCAAGGCTGCTTCACGTTTCTCAACGATCTTGTCGCCCAGCAATTCGAGGATGGGATAGCTGGCATCGGTCAACAGGTGGTCGTCGTCGATCTTGGTTTCATTAAAGCGACCCTTGATACCGGCGGTGTAATAGGTCGCAGCATTGGTCGACAGTTCCTGACCAAACAGGTCAACAGAAACCGAGAAGTGGAAGTTGACATGTTTCTGGATCAGGTCCAGCGATATGCCGCCATATTTCGCAATATCATCGGTGTCATGTTCCGTCATCAATTCGCAGGCGCGTCGAATGACGCGGTTGACGCCTGATTCGCCCACAAACATATGGTGAGCTTCTTCCGTCAGCATGAACTGACACGAACGGGACAAAGGATCAAAACCGGATTCAGCCAGGCTGCCCAACTGATACTTGCCATCACGATCCGTGAAATAGGTGAACATGAAGAATGACAGCCAATCAGGGGTTTTTTCGTTGAAAGCCTCCAGAATACGGGGCTTGTCACTGTCACCGGAACGACGGTCCAGCAGGGCTTCCGCTTCTTCACGACCATCACGACCGAAGTGCGCGTCCAGCAAATAAACCATGGCCCACAAGTGACGTCCTTCTTCGACGTTGACCTGGAAAAGATTGCGCAGGTCATACTGTGACGGACAGGTTGCGCCCAGCTGGCGTTGTTGTTCAACAGATGCCGGTTCGGTATCGCCCTGGGTCACGATCAAACGACGCAGGACTGAACGGTATTCACCGGGAACTTCCTGCCAGGCGGCTTCGCCTTTGTGATCGCCAAAGTTAACCTGGCGTTCGCCTTGGCGTTCGGTCAGAAAAATGCCCCAACGATAATCGGGCATTTTGACATAGCCGAAGTTGGCCCAACCCTTGGCATCAACACTGACGGCCGTCCGCAGGTAGATGTCCTGAACCTGAAAGCCTTCCGGACCCATTTCTGACCACCAGTCCTGGAACTTGGGCTGCCAGGATTCCAGCGCCCGTTGCAGGCGGCGGTTGTCAGACAGGTTAACGTTATTTGGAATACGTTCGTTATAATCGATGCTCATGGGTCTAGACCCTCCCTTTATTCAATTCAGCGCGTTGCCCTGAGCCAAACAGGCTGAGGGCACCTTTTTCTCCGACGGCGTTGGGACGCTGGAAAATCCAGTTCTGCCATGCCGACAATCGTGCAAATATTTTTGTTTCCATGGTTTCCGGTCCGACAAAGCGCAAGTTGGCTTCCATGCCGGTCAGGGCGTCGGGCGAGAACCGGGCCCGTTCTTCCAGGGCCATGCGAATTTCGTCTTCCCAGTCGATATCATCGGGAATGAAAGTCACCAGTCCCAGATCATCGGCCTGTTCGGTGTCGATGTCGGTGGCGATCAGGGCTTCCAGTTCCGCGACCTTGCCTTCTTCACCCAGGAAACGGCTTTCCAGTCGAGTGAGGCCATTGGACATGGGGTAGGGACCAAAGTTGGCTGCGGTCATTTGCAGCACGGCCGCCGGGCGGTTGTCGCCTTCGAACTGGCCGTCCAGCATGAAGGAACGATCCGTGGTCAGGGCCAGCTCCAGCAAGGTGCCGGTAAAGCAACTGGCAGGCTCAATCATGGCCATCAAGGTACGGGCCGACAGGTCCAGACGCTTCATGGTGCGTTTCAGGAACAAGGTCACTTCACGCACAAACCAGTCGTCTGCATTGGCGGCAAGGGCGGCATCTGCTGAGGCGACATTTTCAGAAGATCCCTCTGTGCGCAGGACCCAGGTACCGATTTCAGCTTCGTTGGCACGCAGGTGCAACATGGCATCGTCCAGTTCGCGGGCCATTTTGAAAGGCCAGAAATCTGCACCCTGCACCAGAATGCCTGCGGCATCCTGCGGGCTGGCTTCAGCCGGGGCTTTTACCAGAATGTGGGCACTGCGATTTTCGCGATCAATCTGGATGTCCACGAGGTCATATTTAATACTGTCGCCTTCGATGGTGCGATTGAAGGGGGTCATGGCAACGCCTTTGGCGCCAGCCGGACGGTCCGACTTGCCCGCTTCAGCGGCGGCAAAGCCGGCGACGTGATCTGCCAGTTTTGACTTTGGCACGACTTCGTCGATCAGTTTCCAGTCAACGGCGCGCTGACCCTTGATGCCTTCTTCAATGGTGCAGAAGAAATCGGCCCGGTCGCGGCGTACCATGCGCTTGTCAACCACGCGGGTCAGGCCACCTGTGCCGGGCAGTACGGCCAGCAGGGGAACTTCGGGCAAGGATACAGATGTGTTGCCGTCGTCGGCCATGACGATGTAATCGGTGGCCAGGGCCAGCTCGTACCCGCCACCGGCGCAGGGGCCGTTCACCGCTGTGATATAACGCTGATGTGAATTATCGCTGGCATCTTCGATGGAATTGCGGGTTTCGTTGGTGAATTTACAGAAATTCACCTTGTGGGCATGGCTTGAAGCCCCCAACATTTTAATGTTGGCACCGGCACAAAAGATGTTGTCCTTGGCAGACGTCATGACAACGGCACCAACTTCCGGGTGCTCAAAGCGCAAGCGCTGGATGGCGTCAAACAGTTCGATGTCGACGCTCAGGTCATAGGAATTCAGCTTGAGCTGATAGCCGGGGACCAGGCCCCCATCTTCGTCAACGTCCATGGCCAGTGTGGCCACGTTGCCGTCGAAGGATAGTTTCCAGTGCTTGTATTGCTCTGGCGAGGTACGAAAGTCGATCATCAGGTGTGCCTTCCCTTATATTTAACGCTTTAAGTCTTCGATCTTGAGGTTCGCTCCGGTGTATTCCCGACACCACCACCATTATGTGTCGTAGAAACCGGTTTCAGACCTGAGTATTAAAGCGTTTCCGTTTTGCGCGGAAACGCTCTGTAGTCTGGAGACGTTCCAATTGATATCAGGCAATATAATGCATATTTAGAATTTGACAAGAACTATTTTTCATCTTGACCAAAGTCATTTGAAAATGTTGCCGTGCGGTCGTCAAAGCCCCTCGGCGCGGGCGCGCTGGCAGATGGCTGTCAGTTCCGCCAGGCAATCATCGACCTCACGACCGCTGGTGTCAACGATGGCGTCTGCCTTGCGGTACAAGGCATCACGCCCCTCCAGGATGTGTTGCAGGTCCTGCATGGCTTCCTTGTTATCGGCCATAGGGCGGGTGTCACCCTGCGCCATGACCCGCTCCATATGTTCCGCCGGTGAGGCCCGAAGCCAGACCGTATAACACGACCCCAGCAAAAGGTCATAATTCGCTGCTTCTGCCACCAGACCGCCACCCGTTTCGATCACCACAGAGGATTGCTCCTGCAAGATTTTTTCCAGCACCCGGCGTTCTTGTCGCCGGTACCCGACCTGCCCGGACAGGGAAAAAATCTCGTTGGCACTGATCCCGGCGTCACGTTCAATTTCCGTTGCTAACTCTATGAATATATTAGAAAAATTATCAGCCAGCAGGCGTCCCAGCGTGCTTTTTCCTGAACCCCGCAGGCCGATCAGGGCAATGCGCCGGGCACGTCCCTGGCGGGTACCAAAGAGATCGCTGACCATACGGTGGGCGCGATCCAGATCATCCGGGGCCAGTTGTGAAAGTTGTTCGATGATCAGATGAAGTTCGCCCGGCCAGGCCTCGCCTTCGCGCACCAGATCGGCAATATCGACGTTCATGGCATGGGCCACCTGGCGCAGCAGAACGATGGAAATATTACCCTGGCCGTTTTCCAGTTGAGCCAGATAGCGTTCGGAAACGGCGGAATCACGAGCCAGGTCTTTACGTGTCATACCGCGCTGGGCGCGGGCCTTGCGCACACGACTGCCCAGTTCGGCCAGATAATTGGTGGTCTCTTCCGTTTCACTGGTACTGGCGGTCACGTGTCCAATCCCCCCAATGGATGCTCATATGCGAGCCTGGAATGAAGACTTGTTCATTTGACGTAACATGCATTATAGTGCGTTCAAAGCAAAAAAGTAAGCACAGATGCAAAATAATGCATCCCGCCATACTCTAACGGGGCAAAGGCAAGGGGAAAAGGTCATGGACCTACAGGAATTCGAAGGCCTGATTGCGCAGGTCACAGACAAGCTTCAGGGCCGCGACGTGGACGCGTCTCTGACGGCATACCTGGATGAAGTTGTGCCGAGCGATGGCGCGCTTTTTCAGAAGATCACGGATGCCTGTCATGTCGGCGTCGCTGATGGCTGGCTTTGTCAGCATTCCGCCGGTGGCATAGATTATGGTCGGGCCATCAAGCAGGGACCTGCCACACACGGGTTTTCCGTCGATGTCGTGCGCATGAAAGACCTCAAGGGGCCACACCATGCCCATCCCAATGGCGAAATCGACATGAATATGCCGATTGATGCGGCTGCGAAATTCGATGGTGCAGGCAAGGGCTGGCTGGTTTATGGGCCGGATACAGCCCACCACCCGACCGTGACGGACGGCGAAGCACTGGTGCTATATTTACTGCCGGATGGTGCCATCGACTTTACCCGGAACTGAACCGCGAAGACTTTAGACCCAAATCTGAAATGATAGCGACTTGAAACGATACCGGCCTGAAATGATAGCGACCAGGGAGAAACAAGATGTCCGCCTATACAAAAATTGATCTTTCCGCGACCCCACCCACCGTCGATGTGCCGCGCGACTATAACGCGGCTGTCGATTTTATTGACCGGCATCTGGAACAGGGTAGGTCGGACAAGGTCGCGATCCTGGATGAAACCGGCAGTCACACCTATGGTGATCTGGCCAACCGCGTGAACCGGTCCGGCAATGCCTTGCTGGGTCTGGGTGCGGTGATGGAACAGCGCATCATGATGTGTGTGCTGGATACCATCGATTTTCCGGCCGTGTTTTTTGGGGCCATGAAAGCAGGCATCGTTCCAGTTGCCACCAACACCCTGCTGACAACTGATGACTATAACTACATGCTGACCGATAGCCGTGCTAAAGTGCTGGTGGTCAGTGACTTGCTCTATGAAAAGTTCCAGCCTCTGTTGGCTGATGCAACATTCCTGGATCATGTTGTGATTGCCGGGCAGGGGGCTGCTGACATTGCCAAAAAGGGTGGCCATCTGGTTCTTGATGATTTGCTGGCGGCAGCGTCTGACGACCTGGATGTGGCGCCAACCGTCGCTGATGATGCGGGCTTCTGGCTCTATTCGTCGGGCTCTACCGGTGCGCCCAAGGGGGCCGTGCATTTACAAAGCGACCTGGTGAATTCTGCTGTCCTGTATGGTGAAGGCGTGCTGGGCATCAAGGAAGACGATATCGTTTTTTCTGCTGCCAAACTGTTTTTCGCCTATGGCCTTGGTAACGGCATGAGCTTCCCGCTGCATATTGGCGCGACAGCTGTATTGATGTCCGGACGTCCCACGCCGGAATCAGTCATGGCGCAACTGAAAGAACATAACCCGACAATTTATTACGGCGTGCCGACCCTGTACGGCGCCATGCTGGCCGATGAAAACTGCAAGCCAGAAAATGGCTCCAACGCCATGCGGGCCTGTGTTTCTGCCGGTGAAGCCTTGCCGGAAGACATCGCCAGGCGCTGGAAGGAACGCTTTGGGGTGGACATTCTGGATGGCCTGGGTTCAACCGAAATGCTGCATATCTTTTTATCCAATGCGCCGGATGACGTGCGTTATGGCACCTCAGGCAAGGCTGTGCCCGGCTATGATCTGAAGTTGGTCGACGAAGATGACCAACCCGTTGGAGAAGGCGAGATCGGTGAGTTGTTGGTGCGCGGGCCGACGACCGCTTCAGTTTATTTCAACAACCGGGCCAAAAGCACGGCAACTTTTCAGGGGGCCTGGACGCGCACGGGCGATAAATATACCCAGGATTCTGACGGCTATTTTGTCTACAGTGGTCGCTCGGATGACATGCTGAAAGTGGGCGGTATCTGGGTCTCACCCTTTGAAGTCGAATCGGCGGTGCTGGCCCACGAAGCCGTGCTGGAAGTAGCGGTTGTTGGCAAGGCAGATGACAAGGACCTGATCAAACCACAAGCCCATATTGTCTTGGTTGAAGGCCAGCAAGGCAGTGATGAACTGGTTGAAGAATTGAAAGCCTTTGTGAAAGACCGCCTGGCTTTATACAAGTACCCGCGCTGGATCGAATTTGTAGATGAGTTGCCAAAGACGGCAACCGGCAAAATCCAGCGTTTCAAATTGCGCGCATGACCGTGAGCTTTGTCGACGTTGGCGGGGTCCAGCTGGAATATGCCTGGTTTGGGCCGCGGCCCGATGCGGCACCGACCCTTATAGTCTTGCACGAAGGGCTTGGCTGCGTTGCCATGTGGCGGGACTTCCCGGAAAAACTGGCGAGTGCCTCGGGCTGCGGGGTTCTTGTCTTTAGTCGCCAGGGATATGGTGGCTCTGATGCCTGTGAATTGCCGCGCCCGGTGTCATTCATGCACCATGAAGCCCAACAAGTATTGCCGCAATTGATCAAGGCCCTTGGGATAAGGGACCATATCCTGGTCGGCCATTCAGATGGCGGCTCCATCGTATTAATCAATGCCGGTAGTGCTGCTGCTGATGGTTTAAAAGGCGTTGTCACCCTGGCTGCCCATGTTTTTGTGGAAGATATTTCTGTCACATCGATTGCCGCGATCAAGACTGTGTTTGAAAGCACTGATCTGCCAACAAAGCTTGCCCGTCATCACGGTGATAATGTTGATTGCGCCTTTTGGGGCTGGAACGGGGTCTGGCTCGATCCGGAATTTCGTGACTGGAATATCGAACAATACCTTTCAGAAATTGATGTGCCTGTATTGGCCCTGCAAGGGGTTGATGATGAATATGGCACACCGGACCAGATTGATTCCATCAAACGCAATATTGGCATAAGTGCCACCACAAAGATGCTTGATGATTGCGGCCATTCTCCCCATCGGGATCAGCCTGATTTGACATTGCAGGCCATATCAGAATTTGTGGCGCGAACAATTCCTTCACTTTCCAATCCAAAATCCCTCCAATCCAAAACTTCGGGCAGATAATCGATTTCTCTCATAGTCAGGTCATCGGTGTGCCGGTATAGTTGAACTGGTGTAGCTGCACTGGTGTAGCAGCATCGGGGGAAGTCTGGGGACAGGGGAGAATTGCATTGGCACGTTCGGTTTTACCACGGGAACCATTTGCGGTTGGTCAAATGGTTTTCAAGGCGGGTGACCCACCGCGATACGCTTATTTGTTGCAGTCGGGCAGAGTAGAGGTGGTGTTGGAAGACGGCACTGTTGTCAGCACGCTGGAAGCTGGTGCGATCTTTGGTGAAATGGCATTGATCGAAGATTCGCCGCGTTCAGCAGGTGTTCGGGCAATTGAAGCGACCAACTGTATTCTGATCACACGACAGGAATTCGAAAGAAGGTTGGAAAAATCTGACCCTTTTGTGCGATCTATGCTTAAGATACTGGCGCAGCGTTTGCGGATAACAAACGAAAACTGAGTTTTCAGGTTCTGCGGACCTATTGGGCTGACACGAAGGATGGCGGGATCGTGGCGACAAAAGCAAAAGACACTAAATCAAACAAACCAACGTCAACACAGCTGAAATATCTGCGCCGTGGATTGACTCAGGCCGGTGGCAAATTGCCCTTGTTTGATGAAATGGGGCAGCGCGTCGGTGACAAAACCGTTCAGGCCTGCATCCGGGCAGGCTGGGCCGAGCCCTGGTTTGCCAATCCCATGAAACCGGACTGGCTGATCTGCAAAATTACGGATATTGGCCGCAAACTGGCTGACGCGTAGTTACCATGATGGCCTATTGGGAAGTCACGCTTTCATCTTTGCTGTTTTTTGGGCTGCATGTCGGTATTGCGGGCGGGTCGGCGCGACAAATAATGGTTGATCGCCTGGCAGAAAAAGGCTTCCAGATCATTTTTTCCGTGGCGTCTGTGTTGATCCTGATCTGGATGATCACGGCTTATCGCAACGCGCCGGTGATGGAATTGTGGTTTGTACCGGCTTTCATGTGGCTGCCGGTTTTACTGATGCCTCTGGCTTGTATTCTGAATGTTTGCGCCTATTCATCGCCGAACCCGACCGGGATTGGTGGAGGCAAAGTCCTGAAGGAAGTTGATCCGGCGAAGGGTGTTTTCCGGATTACGCGTCACCCGCTGATGGCAGCAATTACGATTTTTGCCGCAACCCATATGTTGGTGGCAGGCGAACTTTCCGCCCTGATCTTTTTTGGTGGATTGCTGCTGACCGCAGTTCTTGGCCCCGCCTCCATCGACAGGAAACTGCGTGCCCGTAATGCGGATTTCTTTGAACGGCTGGCAGCCGTGACGTCAATCACGCCGTTTCTGGCCATCCTGCAGGGACGGAACAAGCTTTCGCTGGCGGAAATTGGCCTGATGCGTATTGGTGGTGGTCTGTTACTTTATGCCGTCTTTTTGACTGCCCATGAGTACCTTTCCGGTATTGCTCTCTCCCAATTCACAAACTGAAAACCTGATATTTTGAATCTAAATTCTTGACGAACGATGATTCGATCCTATATTTAACCTTATGGTTAAATATAGCGCATCCGAGGCAGACAGCACCCTTGATCTGACGTTCCAGGCGTTGGCCGACCCAACCCGTCGCGCCATCCTTGGGCGCCTGGCAGAAGGGGAGGCGACCGCCGGTGAACTGGCGGCACCCTTTGAAATGTCTCTGCCTGCCGTATCGAAACACCTCAAGGTTCTGGAAAAAGCCGGATTTCTGATCCGCGCCCGGGACGGTCGTGTGCATCGGTGCAACCTGGATGCGGGGCCCATGCAGGCCGCATCCGACTGGATATCAACTTATCGAAATTTCTGGGAGGGCCAACTGGGTTCCCTAGCCCGTTATCTTGAAACTGAGCAAAAGAAGAAAAAGGAAGAGGACAAAAAAAATGAGCCAAGCAGCAACGATTGAAATTGAGCGTAACGATGAAGGCTGCGTGCTGGAAATCGAACATGTGTTCAAAGCAACGATTGAGGACGTTTATGCGGCCTGGTCTGATCCCAAACGGCTGGCCAAATGGTGGGGCCCACAAGGCATGACCTGTCCGGTTTGTGATTGGGACCCGGCACCTGGAGGCACCTGGCGCACGTGCATGCAATCCCCGACGGGCAAGCAATATTGTGTCGGCGGAAAGTTTACAGATGTTGCTCCACCAACCCGCCTGGCCTTCACCTGGATGTGGGAAGGGGAAGGACCAAACGGTGGCGTTGATACCCACGTGACCATAGATCTGCAAGACCTGGACGGCATGACCCGCCTGAAACTGACACACACGCGTTTGCCGGACGAAGAATCGGCGAAGAACCACAGTGATGGCTGGACCAGTTCCTTTATCGATCTGGCAGAAATTCTTTAATATCCAGGAAAACTTTTAAGGGAGACACTCATGACCAAGGTAATCATTCACGGCTTTGCCCCCAGCAGTTACACCCGCACAGTCAGCATGGCGCTGGAGCACAAAGGTGTCGATTATGAACTGATCCCGCTGGATTTTGGCTCAGACGGCCACCGGGCAATGCATCCTTTTGTTAAAATGCCTGTTATGCAACATGGTGATCTGACGCTGTTCGAAAGCAATGCCATTTGCCACTATGTCGATGATGCTTTCGACGGCCCATCGCTCAGCCCCGACAATGCGGCCGGGCGGGCACAGATGGAACAATGGATCAGTGCAATAAACGATTATTATTATGACCCGTTCATCCGTCAGTTTGTCATGCAACGCATCGTCGCACCTTCACGCGGTGGTGAAGCAGATGAAGATATCATCGCAGCCACCCTGCCGGTCATGCGTGAGCGCATTGACATCATCGACAAGGCCCTGGCCGACAGGCTTTATCTTGCCGGTGATACCTTCAGTTTGGCCGATTGTTTCCTGGCACCGATCTTCTTTTATGTCGGCATATCACCGGAGGGTAATGAGCTTTTTGCCGGTAAAAACAAAATTGCCGAGTGGAAAGCCCGCATTGGCGACCACGATTGTTTCAAGAACACCATGCCGCCAAAACCCCAGGCTGCTGAATGAAACCTGAATAACAAAAACGTGATTTCACTTGCGGCCCGACCGTCTCTTTCACAATGCGAATGGCCGGGCGGCGAAGATCAAGTTGAATGGGGGGGATTTTGTAACTTGTTGTCTATTTCAGGCCCGGTTATTGTCGGCATGAGTTGGCATTTCCACCGGGGCAGGCAATTTTCCCCACAGAGGTGTATTTCACCTGTTGATCCCCCCTTTGGAACAACTGTTATTTGCTTGATATCGTTGGGTAACTTGCATTCAACAGATTACTACAGTCGTCTTGTATTTTTTTGCTGGCTATGCTTCTGTATTTGAAATAACGGGAAAACTGTGGCTGGGGGCCGTTGTGCCTTCATGTACCCTCTTAAGGGAAATGCAGTATGAATGATCGCAGGGTTTTAAGTACGGGTGGCTCGAATAAATGAGCTTTAAAGTCAAGTTTTGGGGCGTGCGTGGCAGCATTGCTTGCCCGTCTCCGCGGCATATGGCCTTTGGCGGTAATACAAGCTGTATTGAGGTTGCCATGGGTGGGCAGCGGATCATTCTTGATGCCGGGACAGGGATTCGCAATCTTGGCCATTGGCTAATGAAAAAGCGTGTCAGCGATGCAGTCCTGTTGCTGTCCCATACGCATTGGGACCACATCAATGGTTTTCCCTTTTTCTCGCCAGCCTTTCGTCCCGAACATACTTTCCGCATCATGGCCGGTCACTTAGGCGACAAGGGCGGTGTTGAATCTGTATTTGCCAGCCAGATGTCTCAACCAACCTTTCCGGTTCCGCTGGAAGTTATGGGCGGCAAATTGATCTTCGAAGATTTTAATTGCGGCGATTCTTTGGATTTTGGCAACGAAATCAAAGTCCGAACGACGATGCTCAATCACCCGGAAGGGGCCATTGGTTATCGCATCGAATATATGGGCAAAGTCATGTGTTATGTGACCGATACAGAGCATGTACCTGGCAAACCAGACGAGGCTATTCTCAAATTGATTGAAGGCGCAGACCTGGTTATTTACGATTCGACTTATACCGATGCAGAATTCCCTGGCAAAGTTGGCTGGGGTCATTCAACTTGGCAAGAAGGTATCCGACTGGGGATGGAAGCGGGGGTTAAAAACCTGGCAATCTTCCACCATGACCCGGATCATGAAGACCTGTTCATGGAAGATATCGAAGCCCAGGCTCGCAAAATGTGGGACGGGGCAATTGTGGCCCGCGAGCACATGCGTTTCACGCTAGCCTAAAGACAGACTGATGTCGGATGATACTGCTCCTTCTTTACTGAACCAGCTTGAGCAATCCATGCCCATTGCATTTGATGCGATGAAGGTTGGTGACCGCCGCTGCGGGTTACTGATCATTGACGAGGTGAACGGCTTTGCCACAACGGGTGCCGGTAATCTGGCGCCACCTGTGGACAATCCCCAGGTCATCGAAATGGTTGCCGAGACAGACCGCCTGGCACGGACTTTCCTGAAGAAGGGATTGCCGGTCTTCGCCACACTGGATTGTCATGAGCCTGGCAAGGGTGAGCCGCCCTATCCGCCGCACTGTGAGCAAGGTACAGGTGAGGAACTGTTGGTACCTGAATTGACCTGGCTGGAAGATGAGGCTGGTGCAACCCTGATGAACAAGGATTGCATCAACGGCTTTATCGGCGCCTTTGGTCCCGACGGTAACAATGCTGTTGTTGACTGGATTGCCGCCAACAAGGTGCAGGACCTGATTGTCGTAGGCATATGTACCGACATCTGTGTGATGGATTTTGTTCTGACGCTTTTGTCCGCCCGCAACCACGGCATGGTGGCCCCACTTGAAGAAATCTGTGTCTACGAGAAAGGCTGTTCAACATTTGATCTGCCGCGCGGTGTCGCAGAGGATTTAGGCTATGGCGCTACTGCTGCCCACCCACAAGCTGAAACCCATTATTTGGGATTATACTTCATGGCCTCGCGCGGGGCTCGCTTGATAAACAGCGTCGACGTGGTCTGAAATTATTATCAGCTTATAGCCAGCCTTCGAGTTGTACGGGTGCCCTGGATTCGAGAATAAGTTCCTGGAGAACGGGATCAACGATCCGGATGACGTCGTCCGTAAGCGGGCTTAATCCCTTTATTGATGGCTCCAGAAAGTTCAGGATTTTTCGTGCGATTTCGCTGAATTGGCTGAAGCCGAATGTGCCACTGCTGCCAGCCAGATTATGAACCTTGTGATAAAAGTCATTTAATAAATCGGCTTCCGACGGTGCCTTGGCCAAGGTATCAAATGCCATCTCAATTGCTGTCATGCGTTCTGGTAACGAGTTGACGAACTCGTCCGCAATAAGTTGTAAGGCTTCAGATTCAGCCGCCAAAATGGGCGTCCCATATTTCCTGGATGGAAGCGGACAGTGTCATGGGATCAAAGGGTTTTGGAATGACATCAATCGCGCCCAGTTCCTTATATTCAGCGACCTCGTGGGGCTGAACCTTTGCCGTCATGAAGATGGCAGGCTTGGCTGCCAATGCGCTGATTTTGTGCAGTTCGACCAGTGTCGTCGGGCCATCCATGCCTGGCATCATGACGTCCAGCAACAACAGGTCTGGATCAAATTCGGGTGCTGTGGCAAGGGCTTCTTCCCCGGAACTGCAAATAGTTACCGTAAAGCCACCGACCATTTCCAGCGCCATGCGGGCAACTTCCTGAATGTCAGGCTCATCTTCAACGTACAAAATCTTGCTCAACACACCGTCAGCCATTGGCTGATTCCCCTGCGCCATTAAAATCAGAATACAGAATGAAGTGGCTTTGCAGTTCTGTCAATTCAGGCAGGCCGTTTCCGGATTTCGCGGAAACGTAGCGTTGTCTCAAACCCTGGATAGGTGACGAAATATGAAGCTGAAGCGATTCCGTTTAAGCAGGAATCGACATGGTGAAGTTGAAGCGATTCCGTTTAAGCAGGAATCGCACTGGTCAGACGATTGACGACTGCGACCATGTCTTTTGGCGAAAAGGGTTTTGCCACATACTCGCTGGCCCCCAATGCAAGACCCTCGGCGACGTCTTCACTCTGGGAACGGGCTGTCATCAGGACGACGGGCAGGTTTTTTATCACGCCATTGGTATTAAGCACCTGGAGGACTTCCGTACCGGTTAGATATGGCATCATCTCGTCCAATAGAAAGATATCCGGCAGCTCCTGTGCCAACAGTTCCAGAGCTTCGCGTCCGTCTTCAGCCAGGGTTACTGTATGGCCAGCGGCGACAAGGGTTACTTCCAACAGTCTTCGGATCATCGGATCGTCATCCGCGATCAAAATCCTGGCCATTTCCTAAACCCCGAGATACTGATGCTGGACATCCTCGTTGGCAGTCAGTTCTGCTGAGGTGCCTGTCCAGACGACCTGGCCCTTCTCGATGAGATAATGCCGGTCGGCAATTTCCGTCAGGGCGCGGACATTTTTGTCGATCACCAGGATGGATTGACCGTCCTTTTTCAAAGCCGACAAACAAGCCCAGATATCGTCCCGAACCAGGGGAGCCAAGCCTTCTGTGGCTTCGTCCAGGATCAACAGGCGCGGGTTGGTCATCAGGGCCCGGCCAATGGCCAGCATCTGTTGTTCGCCGCCGGATAACAGGTTCGCCATGGCATTGGCCCGACGGGCAATTTCCGGGAACATGTCGAAGATCTTTTCTGTTGTCCACGGGTTTGGGTTGCCGGTGCGGTTACTGGCGGTGACGATCAGGTTTTCCGAAACTGTCAGGTTGGGAAAAACCTGGCGGCCTTCCGGCACCAGGCCAATTCCCATGCGGGCAATCCTGAACGATTCAGCCTGGGCAATTTCTGATCCGTTAAAGGAAATTTCACCGCTTTTTGGTGGCACCAATCCCATGATGGATTTAATCGTTGTGGTTTTACCCATACCATTGCGGCCCAGCAGGGTGACAACTTCATGATCGTTCACTTCCAGGCTCATGTTGAACAGAATCTGGCTGACGTCGTAGCTTGTGTTGATGTTTTCAACTTTTAACATATCAGGCAGCCTCATCCCCGAGATATGCCTTGCGCACATCTTCGTTTTCGCGAATTTCCTCCGGGGTACCCGTGGCAATGGCCCGGCCATAAACCAGCACCGTGATACGGTCTGCAAGGGCAAAGACTGCATCCATGTCGTGTTCGATCAACAACATGGATTTTTGCCCCTTCAGGCCAGAGAGAATATTGACCATTTTGGCCGATTCGTCCGACCCCATGCCTGCCATGGGTTCGTCCAGCATCAGCAGGGAAGGGTTGGCCGCCAGGGCCATGGCAATTTCCAGCTGGCGGTGTTCACCGTGACTGACATTGCGCGAAACCACATGTGCGCGATCTTCCAGCCCGACCTGGCGCAGCGCTGCCAAGGCCGGTTCCTGTAATTCAGTGGCCTCGCGGGCAGGTTGCCAGAAGCGGAAGGAATGGCCAGCATGGGCCTGGACAGACAGGGCGACGTTGTCGATCATTGTCAGCTCGTGGACAATGGAAGTGATCTGGAAAGATCGCGCCAGGCCCATCAGGGCCCGTGTCCATGCGGGAGCATGGGTAATGTCTTCGCCCTGGAATTCAACCTGGCCACCATCAGGGGCCAGATCGCCCGACAACTGTGAAATCAATGTCGTTTTACCTGCACCATTGGGGCCGATGACGGCATGAATTTCACCTTCGATCACATCCAGGTTGACGTGGTCAGTGGCGGCAACACCGCCAAAGGATTTGTACAGGTCTGTAACTTTCAGAATGACATTGGCCATATCATTTGCTCCCTTCGCGACGAGAGAGGAAGCCGTTGATGCCGCCCTTCATATACAACACGACCAGGATCAGGATGATTCCAAAATACAGTTGCCAATAAACGCCGCCGCCCTTGTACACCAGGTCAATGACATGCGGCAGGTATTCTTCTAACAGCAGGAACGCTGTCGTACCCAGCAGCGGGCCGAACAGGGTCGCCGTGCCGCCCAGCACGACCATGAAGATCAATTCGCCCGAGCGACTCCAGTCCATCATCTCGGGGCTGATAAAGCTGGTGAAGTTGCCCAACAGGGCACCGGCAAAGCCGCAGATGGCACCGGCCAGCACATAACAGGCCAGCTGATAGCGATAGGTGTTGAAGCCCAGGGACTGCAGGCGACGTTCGTTCCCTTTGGCACCCTGGATGACCATGCCAAAACGTGAATTGACGACACGGCGCACGATGTAAATGGTCGCCAGCAGGCAGATGAAACAGAAATAATACAGCGTTGTATTATTCTCCATATCAAACAGGCCACCAAATTCACTGCGGGCTTCGATCACCAGGCCATCGTCACCACCATAATCTTCTATGGAGACAAAGCCGTAAAAGACCATTTGAGAAAAGGCCATCGTTATCATGATGAAATGAACGCCCTTGGTGCGCAAACAGATCATGCCGGTGATCAGGGCGAAGGTGGCCGAACCGATGATGGCAATGGGGAAATGCAGGAAACCGTCATAAATTTCGTGGTAAACCGGAATGCCAACGGCGTAGGCACCGATACCGAGAAATCCGGCATGACCAAAGCTGATCATGCCGCCATAACCCAGGATCAGGTTCAGGGTGACCGCCGCCATGGCCAGAATTACCAAGCGAGTGGCGATATCAAGATAGAACTCGTTGCCGCTCCAACTCACAAGGACGGGGACCAGAGCCAGCAATACCAGTACGATCATGTTGACCCAGGAGCGCAGGTTCCAGGAGGAAATATTCAGCATCGTCAGCGACCCTTCGGGGGAAACAGCCCCTGCGGGCGGAAAGCAAGAATGGCGGCCATCAGGATATAGATCAGCATGGCCGAGATCGCCGGCGCCGATGTTTCAGCATTCTGGTTGGACATGAACAATTTGAACAGACTGTCCAGATAACTTCGTCCCATAGTATCGATCAGCCCGACAATCATGGCGGCGGCGAAGGCCCCCTTGATGGAGCCGATCCCGCCTATGACGATGACCACAAAAGCGACAATGATGATGCCGTTGCCCATGCCGACCGAGGCTTCTGTAATGGGGGCGATCATCATACCGGCAAGACCCGCCAGCACGGCACCAAGGGCAAAGACAAGCGTGAATAGCAGATTGATATCGACGCCCAAGGCGCCGATCATGTCGCGGTTGCTGGCCCCGGCGCGAATACGCATGCCGAGGCGGGTTTTGCTCACCAGCAGCCAGAGACCAGCAGCAACCGCCAGACCAACGCCGATGATGGCGATGCGGTAGGTCGGCAATACAATATCGGAAAACAGTGTAACGCGTGTATCCAGCCAGGCGGGCAGGGGCACAACAAGGCCGTCAGGACCCCAGATCATTTGCGTTGTGGTATCAAACACAAGGATAAGGCCGAAGGTCGCCAGCACATGGTCAAGGTGGTCGCGCTGATAAAGCTTGCGCACCACAATGATCTCAACCAGGAAGCCGATGACAGCCGTAGCCGGGATGGCCAGCAAAGCACCAATGATGAAGGAATCCGTCCAATCCGTGATGGTGGCGCAGAAAAAGGCACCAACCATATACAGCGAGCCATGCGCCAGATTGACAAAATCCATGATGCCAAAAATCAGCGACAGGCCTGAGGCCAGCAGGAACAGTAGAATTCCAAGTTGAAGCCCATTGATCAGCTGGGCAGCGAGCAGGGTCGTATCCATATGAATGTAGCTTTGCCGGTTACTTGAGGGGCCGGGATATTTCACCAGGGTATATCAAATGATTATTTTTTGATCCTGTGAGAAGGGAGGCGCCTATAACAACGCCTCCCTTCAGGTCACAGTATGCAATCGTCTTTCAGGTAACGCCTACTTCATTTTGCACTTGCTTGCGTAGGTGTCCTGATGGTCCTTGGTCACAGTTGAAACATATGACACGAACCAGTCGCCATTGGCATCAGCCTTGACCTGACGCAGGTGGAAGTCCTGGATCGGGAAGTGGTTGTTGCCATAACGGAATTTCCCGCGAACAGACGGGAAGTTGGCTTTCTTCATGCCGGCACGGATGCCGTCTTTGTTGTCCAGGTCACCGTTAACCGCATCAACACCGGATTTGATCAGCATGATCGCATCATAGGATTGTGCAGCATAGTGGGTCGGATAACGACCGGTTTTGGCCTTGAAGTCTGCCACAAACTTTTTGTTGACGGCATTGTCCAGATCAGGCGCCCAGAACATGGTGTTGTATGAACCCAGCACACCTTTCAGATTGGCTTTCTGCAGACGCTGCAGGGCCAGGGCATCAACTGTAAACATGGTGTACAGCTTCATGGAACTGCCAAGACCTGCCTGATCGAACTGTTTGATAAAAGCAGGACCGGCCGGACCAGGATAGAAGATTGCGATGGCTTCGGCACCAGCTGCCTTGGCTTTGGCAAGCTCAGCCGAGAAGTCCAGCTGCATGTCCTTGCCCCATTTGGTCAGGTCCTTGCCAACAATCTCGCCTTTGAAGGTGCGTGCAACACCGGCAGTCATGTTTTTACCAGCGGCATAGTTGGGGGCCATCAGGTAGGCTTTTTTGATACCATCCTTGTTCATTACTTCGCCCGTTGCCATCGGGTTCTGGTCGTTCTGCCAGGATGACGAGAAGAAGTTCTTGTGACAAAGCTTGCCGGCAACCGGTGACGGACCAGCGTTGGCACTGATCATGAAGGTGTCATTGGCCAGTGCAGATTTACGCGATGCCAACAGCACATGGGACCAGATATATCCTGTGACAAAGTCAACCTTGTCCTGTTTGACAAGCTTGTCAGTTTTTTGTTTGCCAATTTCAGGCTTGAAGCCATCATCTTCGACAATAAAATCAACCTGCTTGCCGCCCATCATATTGTTGATGTGTTTAAGAGCGATGTTTGCGCCGTCGACCATGTCACGGCCCATAGCACCGGCAGGCGTCGTAATGGTGGTCACAAATCCGATCTTGACCTTGTCCGCGGCAACCGCGGGGGTTGCCAGCAGTGCGACTGCTGAAACCAGACCTATAAGGCTTTTTTTCATGTTGCTTGTCCTCCCAGACACAAGTCTTTTTAATTCATATGGGCATAATAACCACAATTTTGTTCTGTGATCAGCCCTTATATCAAAAAGTAGAACAAATATCAGAAAATATTTCAAACTTAAAATGTTTCTTGGGCAAACAATATTTTTTATTGGCTCACATAAGGTAGTGAGAGGGGCAGGCCGTACACCCATGAGGCCTCTATCGCCTGGTTCGCAGAATATTGGGTGCAGATGGCGAGGGCGATTCCGGTTTGAGCGGAAACGCTCTACTGGTCGCTGAGCTCTTCCCGGGCACGCATTTTGGCAAAGTTTTCGTCGCTCAGTTCCCTGAAAATGGCCCGCCGGTCATCTTCGTTGACGCCGGCAGCTTCCAGGGTTGCGGCAGCAAGCCGGAGGCTGGATTCCACCATATCCGGAACAGAATGGGCAATACCCAGAGCTTCGAAACGGTCGGCAGCATCCCAGTCATGGGCCCGGGCATGGATCGGCACGTCCGGATACAGCCTGATCATGGTGCGGACCAGTCGTTCCGCCCGCACCGGATCATCCAGTGTCACGACCATCAGCCGGGCATGTCGGGCGCCGACCGCCCGCAAGACATCCGGTCGTCCGGCATCACCAAAAAATACCTCATAACCCTGACGTCGACCCTCGCGGACCTCTTCGGTATCAAGTTCGATGGCGATGCACGGGATATTGCAGGTTTGCAGCAGGCTGGCCACTGTTTTGCCGACCCGGCCAAAACCTGCGATCAGGACAGGATGTGTCTGTTCGGTTTCTTCATTTTCCGGGACCAAACCACCTTCATCAGCCTGTTGATCAGCCAGTTTGCGGCCGATGAGGACCATAATCGGGGTGGCAGCCATGGACAGTACGATGATCGAAAGCAGTGGATTGACCAGGTCCTGTTCCAACAACCCCTGGTCACTGGCGAGGGAAAACAACACAAAGCCGAATTCACCTGCTTGCGACAGCAGAAACCCGGTTTTCATGGCCCCGGCAAGGGACTGTCCGGCCAGCCGGGTCAAGGCAATAATCAGCAGGGTTTTGACCGTCAGCAAGATCGCCGTCCCGGCCAGGACAATTTGCCAGCTGGCGGAAAGGGCGGAAGGGTCCAGTGTCATGCCGACACTCATGAAAAAGAGGCCCAGAAACAAACCCCGGAAAGGTAATATGTCGGCCTCGACCTGGTGGCGGTATTCTGATTCAGCCAGCAGGACACCGGCAATAAAGGCGCCCATGGCCATGGACAGGCCGATCTGATCCAGCGCCCAGGCGAAACCTAGCACCAGCAGCAGGGCGGCAGCGACAAAGGCATCAGCGCTGCGACTGCGTGCAATGGCTGTCAGCAATGGATTGACGGCATAGCGACCGCCGACCAGCACGGCAGCAAAAATAGCGGCTGATTCCAGCACGGCAAGCCCCATGGATTCGCTGAAGTTGGTGCCACCGGCGGCCAGGATGGGGATCAGGATGATCAGGGGAACAACGGCCAGGTCCTGGAACAACAGGATGGCAAAACTGGAGCGACCCCAACCGGCCATCAGCTGTTTTTCGTCGGCAAGGATCTGCAGGCCAAAGGCGGTCGACGACAGGGCCAAACCAAAACCGATGATGAAGGATTGTGGCCAGGTCGTGGGAAGAGTGAATTGAATAACAACAGTCAGGATCAGACCGGTCAGGACCACTTGCGATCCACCCAGTCCCAGAACCATCCGGCGCATGACCCACAGGCGTTTTGGGTTAATCTCCACACCAATCAGAAAGAGCAGGAAAACGACACCAAACTCGCCGATGTGGCGCATGTTGTCAGGATCGTGGATCAGTGAAAAACCAGCCGGTCCAATCAGCGCCCCGGCAACCAGATAACCCAAAACCGAGCCCAGTCCCAGCCGATTGAAGACCAGCACCGCAGCCACCGCCGCCGCCAGTAGCGCCAGAATTTCAGGCATCGCCCTGTTAGTCCAGCAGGGCGGCCAGGCGGCCCTTGATGATTTTGCGGGTGGGGGTCAGCGGCATTTCAGGCACGAACTCCAGACGCTCGGGCCATTTGTATTTGGAGACGTTGTGGTCTTCAAGATACGCACAGATATCTGCCAGGGCAGGGGCTTCGGCGTCTGCTTTCAGAACGGCGAAACAACAAGCGCGCTCGCCCAGCACGTCATCCTTCATGGGGACGATGGCGGCCTGGTCGATGGCCGGATGTAGCAACAGCAATTCTTCGATATCCGACGGGTTATATTTGATGCCGCCGCGATTGATGATGTCCTTGCTGCGGCCGGTCAGTTTGACATAACCACGATCATCAATGATAGCGAGGTCGCCGGTAATGAACCAGCCGTCGCTGCTGAAAGCGGCATTGTTGGCGTCATCGTTATCCAGATATCCGGCAAAGACCGAACTGCCTCTCACCTGTAGTTCACCTTCTTCACCCACAGGTGACGCCTCACCGTCAGCGTTCAGGACCCGGACTTCATCGCCGGGGGCCGCAGGACCTGCCGTGTTGGCGGCATCTTCCAGGATGTCATCATGATGCGTGAAACAGCCCGCGACAATTTCGGTCATGCCCCATAATTGGGCAACGGTGCTGGACGGCACCTTGTCCTGATATGCTTTCAGCAGTTCAACCGGACAGGCCGCGCCGGAAAAAACAGTAAAGCGCACAGAGGAAAAATCGAATTTATCCGTCAGGCCCATGCCTATCACGGCGGCTGTATGGGCAGGGGCGGAAAAGATGACACTCGGTTTGGCGTCACTGACCCGTTGGGCGAGGTCCGGCGGTGTGAAAATTGGCAACAGCACCGAAGTCGCCGCCAGCTCCAGCACCGCATGGAAATTGAAGATACCGTACAAATGACTGAATGGTGCGGCAGACAAGATGCGGTCATCGGGCGTGAAGGCAAATCGTTTGGTCGCTGCCTTTGAATTGCACAACAACATCTGAAATGTCAGTGGCACACCTTTGGGGCTGGAAGTAGTGCCGGACGTATATAACAGCATGCAAGGGTCTTCACCCCTGGATGGCCCTTCGGTCATGGGCGGTGCAACCGACCTTGTCAAACTGTCAAAAGAGACCGCGCCCTGGGCTGCGTCACCCACCAGAATAACATGCTCCAGGTCCGGCAATCGGGATTTCAGGTCCAGCATAACTGACCCCATGTCGGTGTCCTTCAACATCGCCGGCGCAATAACGGCCCTGGCTTTGGCGTGGTGCAGATGAAATTCTGTATCCTTGGGACCGTATGGCAAGTGAATGGTTTGATGCACAGCCCCGATGCGGCCAATGGCGAGATGGCTGATCAGGAATTCAACGGTGTTGGGTAACTGGGTGGTAATGACGTCGCCCTGTTGCAGACCCATTGCAGCCAAAGCCCCTGCCGTTCGGCTGACGATATCTGACAGCTCTGACCAGGTAATAATGCCGCCGGGATGATCGAGGGCAGGCCCATCAGGTTTTGTCGTCACGGCCCGTGCCAGCAAGCTATCCAGCGTATCCGTCGTCCAGCGGCCATCCGCCAGGTACGCCGCAGCAAGGTCAGCCGGAAATTTCATAGAGTCGCGAATCATTGTTCAACACCCGTCAGCTGGAGAAGCGGCCAGTATCCATAGGGCTCATCAATGTTGCAAGGAAACAGTCAGTATCTTCGGTATCTTTGGCGAAAAACAAATATGGTCGTCAAGTAGCGCCCATGTCCGAGCGTGCCTTCGCAATGGTCTTCTTTAATCAGGAAATGAAAATCAGCAACGTCGTTAGCATCCTTGGTCTTGAAGGGACCAAACCCCAGCGGGTAATACCGACAGGTTGCCGGGCGGTCTTCATAATAGATGCTGCAACCTTCTTCCGAGACAAAGGTGCAGGGCCCCTTGCCATTGCCGGACTTTATCACTTTTTGACAAAAACTGGCCCGTTAGTGTGACAACGCCTTTTGTATGAAGGGCTAATTGTTGTTAACCTGGTGCGGTAGCGTCCCGGGTGTATGAAATATCAGAAATTTTAACATTAGTTATTGCTAATTCACAAATATGTTGGCAATCTGACTTTCAAGAGGCCGCTCAGACTTTGCGCTTGGATTTAGTCAGGATGGGTGGGCTACAGGGATGAAGGTGCCATTTAGACAATTTCAATATTTTGTGGAAAATCTGTATTTTTGGCTGGTAGAAACACCCTTCCAGATTGAATATCGCTTTCCAAATCGGAGGTTAATTTAATGCTTAGCAATAATCCGTTCGCCGAATTGTCGGCGTCCATTCCTTACGCTGTTATGCAGTATTTTATCATCCTCATGGTTATCTTTGTTGTCGGCGGCACTATTTTCGACATGATTCACAAAAAGAGCGCCAAGTACTTTTTTGCCAAAGCCGAAGCAGCGAAAGCTTCGCGCAAACGTGACCTTGGTGCGGGAGAGAAAGTCGGTATTGCCGTCCAGACAGTCCTGGTCGATGTGGCGACATCCGGCGAATTTTGCAATCCGATGCGACGCATTTCGCACTTGTTCACGATGTACGGGTTTATTCTCTTTTTAGCTAATACTGTCGCGCTGGTATTTGCCTACACAGATAATAACGCTCCGGCGATCGTCTCAACACTTTGGCATGTGGGCGCGCTCATGGTGATGTTCGGCGGCTACTGGTTCTGGTTTTTCATTCGCGTGGATGTCAGCGCCGAAGCGAAACCATGGTACAAGCTCGCCAGGGCTGACCTTTTCATCCTTTCCTTGCTCGGGACGACGACATTTGGTTTCCTGTGGTCCGTAGCGCTATCCAGTGGCGCTGGGTTTTGGAGTGGGTTGTTCCTGGCTCTCCTGCTTGTTTCCAGTGTGGTGCTGTTTGGCGGGGTTATCTGGTCCAAATTCGCCCATATGTTTTTCAAACCCGCTGCTGCCTACAACAAGCGTATTATCAAGGCAGACGGTTCGCGCGAAAATCTGCCTGAAATCGGTGATTTGACGGACCCCGAATTGCTTAAACAGTTTCCCGATATTGCGGAATATCTGGGGACCAACGCGCCCAATATGGGGCTTGGCATCAAGCGCGAGCGTCCACAGCACTACTGATTCTGTCTTGAAGATTTCCTTCTAGAAGCGGAGAAAACGAGTTATGCCTACTTTCGTCTATATGACCCGATGCGATGGCTGCGGACACTGTGTTGATATTTGTCCGTCTGACATCATGCACATCGACGAAACCTATCGTCGTGCCTACAACATAGAGCCAGACATGTGCTGGGAATGCTTTTCGTGCGTAAAAGCCTGCCCGCAAAATGCCATAGACGTGCGTGGCTATGCTGACTTCGCGCCACTGGGCCACAGCGTCCGGGTCGACCGCGACGAGGAAAAGGGCGTCATTGCCTGGCGTATCAAATTCCGTAACGGCGAAAAAGATTTCAGTCTGCTGGCACCGATTACGACCAAGCCATGGGGGACAGGCATTCCGAAGCTAAAAGATGTTGCGGGACCGACCCAGGAGCAACGCGACAGCGAGTTGCTTTACAATGAACCCAAATACATCCGCATGGATGAAGGTGGCTTGCATACCCTGGAATCCAACGGACTGAAGATGGAAGCTGGAGTGCAATACTGATGGCGTACAATACAATCGTTGAAGACAATATCGATATCCTGGTCGCTGGTGCAGGCCTTGGTGGAACGGGTGCCGCATTCGAAGCCCGGTTCTGGGGTCAGGACAAGAAGATCATTATCGCTGAAAAAGCCAATATTGATCGTTCAGGTGCAGTGGCCCAGGGCTTGTACGCAATCAATTGCTACATGGGTACCCGGTTTGGCGAGAACAATCCGGAAGACCACGTGCGTTATGCCCGCATCGACCTGATGGGCATGGTCCGTGAAGACCTCTTGTTCGATATGGCACGCCATGTGGATTCGACTGTTCACCAGTTTGAAGAGTGGGGTCTGCCCATCATGCGGGACAAGGAAAAGGGTAACTACCTGCGTGAAGGCCGTTGGCAAATCATGATCCACGGCGAATCCTACAAACCTATTGTAGCTGAAGCCGCAAAAAAATCTGCCGACAAGGTATATAACCGGGTCTGCGTTACTCATCTGCTAATGGACGAGGCGAAGGAAAATCGTGTTGCCGGGGCGGTTGGTTTCAACGTCCGGACAGGCGATTACCACGTCTTCAAATCCAAGACTGTGATCTGCGGTGCTGGTGGCGCGTCCAATATATTCAAACCACGTTCTGTTGGTGAAGGTGCCGGACGAGTGTGGTATGCGCCATGGTCATCTGGCTCGGCATATGCGTTGATGATTAACGCTGGTGCGAAGATGACCCAAATGGAAAACCGGATTGTTCTGGCGCGCTTCAAAGATGGTTATGGCCCGGTGGGTGCGTACTTCCTGCATCTCAAAACTTATACCCAAAATGCCTATGGGGAAGAATACGAATCCAAGTGGTTCCCCGATCTTCAAAAAATGGTCGGCAAGGAATATCTGGATCCGGAAGTCTCACACCTGACCCATCGCCCGATCCCGACCTGTCTGCGCAACCATACCATGATCAGCGAGGTCAATGCTGGACGAGGCCCGATCCATATGGTGACGATGCACTCATTCCAGGATCCACACCTGGAGGAAATTGGTTGGCACAACTTCCTGGGTATGACTGTTGGACAGGCCGTCCTTTGGGCAGCGACCGATGTTGATCCGAAGAACGAGAACCCGGAACTGACCACTTCTGAGCCCTACGTGATGGGCTCCCACGCAACCGGCTGTGGCGCGTGGTGTTCCGGACCGGAAGATCTGTCTCCGCCTGAGTATTTTTGGGGTTATAACCGCATGACCTCCATCGAGGGTCTCTTTGGTGCCGGTGATGCGGTCGGTGGAACACCGCACGCATTTTCATCCGGTTCCTTCACCGAAGGCCGCCTGGCTGCGAAAGCCGCTTGCCGGTACATCGATGATGGCAAAGCAGACGGCATTCGCGTTTCAGAGGGCACGATTGAGAAGCTGAAAGAAGAAGTCTTCAGGCCGATGGAGCACTACAAACTTTATCGCAATGAAATTGTCGCGGGTACGGTCAATCCGCATTACCACAATCCGCGTCAATCGCTCGATCGTTTGCAAAAGCTGATGGACGAGTACGGCGGCGGCGTGAGTGTCAATTACATGACGAATGACAAATTGCTGAGCATCGGTCTCAAGAAACTCAAGATTATGGAAGAAGACCTTGAGAAAATAGCTGCCAAAGACCTTCACGAATTGTTGCGTGCCTGGGAAGTTATACACCGCCATCGTGCCTCAGAATGCGTTCTGCAACATACATTGTTCCGCAAGGAAACGCGTTGGCCGGGCTATTATTACCGTGGCGATGCAATGAAGCTGGACGATGAAAACTGGCATGTTCTTACTGTTTCTCGCCGAGACCCGGAGACAGGCGGCTATGCCATGGAAAAAGCGCCGTTGTACCATTTGGTTGGGGAAGAAGAGGAAGCTGCTGCTGCTGCTGCCGAGTAGTCGTCAGCAGCCTCGGCAAGCATTCACTTCGAACATTGGTAACAGGCGAAACATAGAGATCTCAGCATTTGTCTGAGCACTCTTTGTTTTGGCGGTTGCGACAATCTGCGCTCGTTATGATGAAAGACTCTTATGAACATTATCGACCTCCCGGATGAGGATATTCTTACAGTTGCCGAACCAATGTGGTCGACCCTGGTCAGAGCCTCAAACGACGGAGACTATGGAAAATTCATTCGTGATTTTGACTACAGCCTGACGCAAGGTCTGAATGAAGTCGATATCGGACACCAGTTTGCGAACAGTGAACTGACCCGGAGTCTATCGGAAGTTTACGATTATCTTGGCATCATTCGCCGGGGCCAACACGTCACGGTTCTCTATCGCGTGCGTAGCACGAAGAAAGAGGGCGAGTGGCTCGGGCGCCTTGTCCTTGGACTGGACCAGGCAGAAGAAATCAAGATTTTCGGGGCGTCAGTATTTTGATCAATCCAGAGCAACAGTCAAAATGAATGACACCATTCAGAAAAACAAGTACGTCGAACTGAAATACAAGGTGATCGACGAAAAGACAGGAACTGACCTCGTTGGCGTCGATTTTCCCATCGGATACGTACATGGTGCGAACGATATTCTGGCGCCGGCAATAATGGAAGAATTGGAGGGCAAGATCGTCGGTGACGTCATTAGTGTCCCCTTTGATGGTGATCAAATTTACGGCCCCAGGGACGAGTCACTTGTTTTTACAGACGACATCGGCAACGTTCCTGAAGAGTACCAGAGTTTGGGTGCCACAATTCTTTCTGAGAACGAGAAGGGCGAACAACGCAGTTTCATTGTTACCCGTATGGACGATAAAACATTGACAGTTGATGGCAACAATCCACTTAGCGGCAGAAAGGTTGTTTTTAATCTGGATATTTTGACGGTCCGTGACGCCACGGCAGAGGAAATTGATGCCGGCGGGCCGATCAATGCGGAGCCTGAAATTGGCAACTATTCCAAAGTTCCAATTTGATTTCTTCAAGTAAAAAACAGCTTTCCTGTGACAGGGCTGTCTTGTAAAATTGTTCACCAAAAGATCGACGTAAACCGCAATAGTTTGAAACCAAAAAACAAGCGAGATTATTTATGGGAAATGTAAACGCCAAAGACCCGGTTCCTGATGGCAAGACCAAGTACTACACCACCATACAACAGCCTGAAAACGAAAAAGGCTTTGTTGGTTACCAAACAGAATGGGTGGAGTGGCAAAAAGAAGTTCCTTATGAGACGCCGAAAAAACCTTAAAAATTAAAGGCTTACGCACGGCCTTGCCGGGAATTTTTTCGGAGGCTGCTGTGCGTCTGATCTGGACTTAACTTTTTCAGTTGCGACCAGCCAGCGACTTCAGGAACTCTGCTCGCTTCCCGGAATCCATGACGATGTTTTCTTCTGTTGGCGCACCGCCGAGGTACCATTCCTGGTCGCCGTCGTCATATTCGACGGCAGGACCATCTTCTCGGTGCAACAATCCCTGAACCCACCATTGCTGCATTATCTGGTCATCGATGACGGCAGGTCCGTCTTCGCGATGACGCACACCGTTTAACCACCATTGCTGCACGCCGTCCGAGCGCATGATTGCCGGGCCGTCCTCACGGTGAGGAACGCCGTTTAGATGCCACTCCAGGGTTCCTCCCGATTCCATGATCGCGGGGCCATCTTCACGATGCAGTTTGCCGTGGCACCACCATTCTTTTGAGCCGTCGCTGTGGGTCACGGCGGGCCCGTCTTCGCGGTGCTGCTTGCCATGGAGAAACCAAACTTCGGTTCCATCAAGTCTGGTGACAGCGGGACCGTCTTCAAGATGCAGATCGCCGTTAAGGCGCCATTCTATCATGCCATCTTCAGATTCGGTTTTTTGCGGAGTTTGCTGAAGTTCGCCGTTCAGCCACCATTCTTTGGCTCCGTCATGATGCTCCACTGCGGGGCCGTCTTCACGATGCTGTTTGCCGTGGAAAAACCAGACCTTCGTCCCATCGGGTTTTTCAACGGCAGGACCATCTTCACGGTGCAGAATACCGTCAAGGCGCCACTCGGTCGTTCCATTTCCGGTTATGGTTTTCGAGGGTGATTTGGACATTGGATTAAAGATCCGATTGTTTGATTCAGCACGAAGGTGCACATTTGTTATTCGCTTAGCTTTACTTCATATTTGCCAATGATACTACCATTACACTTGATAGATTGACGGGCAGTTCAAAGCAGAATTGGAGAACATTTGTGCCGGATATAGAAGTCAGAGATGCAGACGGAAAATTGCTGCAAACCTACACGATCATTGCTGCCGATTACGGGGCCTTGATAACGGACGATGATCTGTTCGAAATGGCGAAGAATAACCTGATTGAAGATGAACTGGTCGGCGACAACCAGCTCGATGAATTGACCTTTAATCTGGCTGAATAACCGTCAGACGGCGCTCACGTCACAAAGCGTGTTTCACTAAAAAAACCATGGCCTGGATACAGGCTGTGAATTTGATAAGCGGGCGTGTCATCCATCGTATCCGGAAAGTCGAGACGGAGATCAACGGCGATACTAGGTACCGTCAATGCTCTGGTGTCGGCCAGATCGGACACGAAACTGCGGTGTGCATGGCCACAGAATATCTGTGTGATTTGTGAGTGGTGTCGCAGTATATCAGCGAATTTATCAACGACATCACGGCTGCCAAACTGAAATGGTTCATTGGAGGTCAATACTTCAAATGGTGGGTGGTGCATGAACAGCGCTGTGGGGGTATTTGGTTTCTCGTTCAGCATTTCATCCAGCACGCCAAGTCGATCATCACATAGTTCGCCCGCTCTGCTCCCTTCACAGACGGAATCGATGGCAACCAGGTAAATAGGGCCGACGTCTACAGCGTATTGTAAAAATATCGAATCGGGCTGAAAGTATCCATCTTGCGAGAATACTTTTTTTAGTTCTGCGCGTGAATCCCGGTTTCCCGGCGTGACATAGAACGGCATGTTCAATTCAGTCAGTATCTCCCGCGCCAATATGTATTCAGCATGGCTGCCATGTTGAGACATATCACCGGTATGGATCACCGCATCGGGTCCAGGGTTCAGACTGTTGATGTCCTGTACACACCGACGAAGCCACTCGATGCGTTTAGGTGCACGAACATCGCCCGGTTCGACGTCCATGAGATGTGTATCACTGATCTGTGCGATAATAGTCATTCAGGTTTTGGGGCGTTTTGAGGGAATAATATAGCGTTGATCCAGAGGATAGGTGTCTGTCAGTTCCTCGATAGCGCCGTCAATATTCTCGCGGTCGCGCACATAGACCCAGGCAGTTGTCACGGTATCGCCATCCAGGGCTTCGAATGAGCGCTCAACCCGGCGGTATCCGATTGCTATATGGGTCATTTCAAAGTGATCCAGAAATTCGACAGCCTCGTCGGTGGCCGTAAATATCTCGCCCGTAACCTGGTGACCAACGCCTGGTTCATCAATCAGATTGGGAGAGAGCCAGGGGCCGCCAATGACCAGTGGGTAGAGTTCGACAGTCCTGTATGCGCCGACAAAAGCCGTGCCACCCATGCCGGTATCAAAATTCGGATAGCCCCGCTTAAGGGTGCCATAGACAAAAATATTGTGCATCAGTTTGCCTTCATCAATCTACTTATCAATCTATCAGAGCTTGATAGGTCAGGACCCGTAATTCACGGCGCAGGGGATAGGCGGAGGAGGGCATCAACTGGGTCAGAAAAATGACCGTCATGTCTTCGACGGGATCGATCCAGAAGGCCGTGCTGGCAGCACCGCCCCAGGCATATTCACCTGGTGAGCCAATGACATTGGCCTTGGCCGGGTCGATCATGACGGAAAAGCCCAAACCAAAGCCGATGCCGTCATAGGATGTTTCAGCGAAGGTTTCCTGGCCCAGTTCGGCAAGATCGCCGGGCAGGTGGTTGACGGTCATATATTCAACCGTTTTTCGGCCCAGTAAGCGCACCCCGTCCAGTTCACCGTAATTCGACAGCATGCGCGTGAAACGAATGTAATCTGCGACCGTTGATGTCAGGCCACCGCCGCCCGAGAAAGTAACCACAGGCAAGGTGAACCGACTGCCTTCGACGGCTTCGATCAATTTGGTTTTTTGATCTTTCGTACAGGTGTAATTGGCGGCAAAGCGGTCAATATTTTCCGGTGCCACCTGAAAGGCTGTGTCCTTCATGCCCAGGGGACCAAGAATCTTTTGAGCGAAAAATTCATCCAGCGGCTGGCCGGAAAGAACCTCGACCAAATGTCCCAGAACATCTGTTGAGATGCTGTAGTTCCATTCACTGCCAGGTTGACACAGCAGGGGTGCGTCACCCAGTTTTTCGATCATCTCGGACAGCGGTAAACCCGCGGTTTGAAAATCGATCTTTCGGGCGCGATAAATTGCGTCAACCGGATGCGATTCCATCCAGCCGTATGTCAGGCCCGAAGTATGCGTCATCAGTTCGCGAATGGTGAAATCACGTTCCGCCGGAATAGTTTCAAAACTGTTTTCATCGCCGGAGACAAAAACCTCAAGATTGCCAAGGGCAGGCAGAAATTTTGAGACCGGATCGTCAAGCTGGAACAGCCCTTGTTCATACAGCATCATGGCCGCTACGGTCGTGATCGGCTTGGTCATGGAATAGAAGCGGAAAATTGTCTCGGCATTCACCGGCTTCCCTTCTTCTATGTCCGCCATACCGCAATGCTTCAGATACACCAGCCGGTCACCGCGCATAACGGCAGTCAGGGCATTGGGCAGCATACCGCTGTCCACTTTTTCATTCATCCAGCGTGTGACATTTTCCAGGCGTTCAGACGAAAGTCCGACTTCTTCCGGTGTGCATTCGGGTTGCATGATCATCAATTCCACAAAGTTTACGGTTCAGGGTGCGGCGAAGCTTAAACCGCCCGTCTGGCCAATCGCAACGGCATAACAAAAATAATCGCATGGCGAAAATAACACATGGCTGCCATGCGTTTGCTGATGCTGGTGATCTTGATTAATTGTGTTAGCATGCGAACTAATACACCAGAACCGGGAACCTGAATGTCTCAATCCAGTGAACAAACAATCAAAAAACCTGAGATGATTGTTCGGCCCATGTCGAATATCCGGGGCATCGCCTGGATGGCTCTGGCAGGGATTTTGTTTGCTGCGATGACCGGCATTGTCCGCCATTTGGGTACGGACATGAACCCGATCCAGACCTCTTTTATTCGCTATGCTTTTGGCATTGTTCTGATGGTGCCGGTATTTTTGCGCCTGTCGCGGGCCGAGATGCGCAGCAACAACAAAAAACTGCACGCCTTTCGTGGGGTGATCCACGCGGGCGGCGTAATGCTCTGGTTTTTTGCCATGTCGCGCTTGCCCATTGCTGAAGTCACGGCCCTGGGGTTTTTGTCCCCAATCTTCACAACAATTGGCGCCGCCATCTATTTCAAGGAAACCCTGCACGCCCGTCGGATCGGCGCTGTGCTGATGGGCTTTGGCGGTACCCTGATCATTCTGCGTCCCGGGATTGAAGTCATTGATATTGGCGCTGTTGCCCAATTACTGGCAGCCCCCATGTTTGCCATATCGTTTATGATGGCCAAGAAAATGACCCAGACGGAGCATCGCTCCAGCATTGTCGCCTATATGGCTCTCTTTGTGACCCTTGCCCTGTTGCCACCGGCGATGTTGGTTTGGCGCACACCAACCATGGAAGAAATTTTCTGGCTGTTCCTGATGGCTGCAGTGGCAACACTGGCGCATCTGGTGATGACCAAGGCCATGGAAGAGGCGGAACTGACCACGCTGCAACCGGTACATTTTTTGCAACTTGTCTGGGCCACGCTGATCGGCTATTTCCTGTTTGCGGAAGAGCCGGACATGTGGACCTGGATCGGCGGCGGTGTGGTGGTGGCGTCCGCCACCTATATCGCCCACCGGGAAGCCATCGCCACCGGTAAAGCCAAAGAAAAAGCCATCCCGGAATAGAACAAAACCGAACCTGACGGAGCAAGACAAAATGACAGCTGACAAACCAGTGTGGAAAGACCTGGAAGGGTATGAGGAATTTGACGCGGCAGAGATGACCCGCCGGTCGGCTGACTATCTGGCACAAATGAAAATGCGGCGCACTGTGCGGGAGTATGATGATCGCCCGGTGCCGGAAGACGTTCTTCGCAACTGCCTGGAAACGGCAATTACAGCGCCTTCAGGGGCAAACCTTCAGCCCTGGCATTTCACGGTCATTACGGACCCGGCTGTCAAACACCGGATCCGCGTAGAAGCAGAAGTCGAGGAACAGGAATTTTATAGCGGCAAGGCCCCGCAGGAATGGCTGGATGCCCTTTCACCCCTGGGCACGGACGAACACAAAGCCTTTCTGGAGAAGGCCACGCTGATTGCTATTTTCGCTCAACGGCATGGCGAGTTACCGGACGGCCGCCGGGTCAAACATTATTATGTGCCTGAATCCGTGGGCATCGCTACGGGCTTTCTGATCTCCGCCTTGCACAATGCCGGTCTGGTGACTCTCACCCACACCCCCAGTCCGATGAATTTCCTCAACGAGATTTGCGAACGGCCTGACTCTGAAAAGCCCTATCTATTGTTAGTCTGCGGTTATCCGGAAACAGACTGCAAGGTGCCTGAATTTGGCGGCACCCGCATCGGTATCGATGAAAAGGTGACCTGGTTCAAATAGGGGGAGCAAACCCTTGAATTCTGCCTGATTCACGCGCACATTGAGGGCTTGTATTAATAGCTGTGTGCATTACCGGGAGACTTCTATTGCCTGCAATCAAAGTGAATGGCGAAGTGCGTGTTATCGACATTGAAGACGACACGCCCTTGCTTTGGGTTCTGCGTGATACGCTGGGCCTGGTTGGCACTAAATTCGGCTGTGGCATATCGGCCTGCGGAGCCTGTACGGTCCATGTAAATGGCGAGCCTGTTCGTTCGTGCAGCACAACAATCGCTGACGTGGCGGGCAAGGAAATTTCGACCATCGAAAGCCTTGAGCAGGCCGAACTGCATCCTGTGCAACAGGCCTGGATTGATCACCAGGTGCCTCAATGTGGTTATTGCCAGTCCGGCATGATCATGGCGACAACGGCTTTGTTGGCTGAAAAACCCGACCCCACCGATGATGACATTGACGCGGCAATTACCAACATCTGCCGTTGTGGCACCTATGCCCGCATTCGCAAAGCGATCCACGCCGCCGCCAAAACCATGCGGGAGGGTTGAGCCATGGCTATGTCGCGACGCAAGTTTTTGCTGACAACCGCTGTTGCCGGGGGGGCCCTGGCCGTGGGTTATGTTGCCTTGAAGCCGGAAGAAGATACCCGCCTTGTCTTCCAGAAAACCGCCCGGGGTGGCGAGGTAGCCCTGAACGCCTGGATCAAAATCGATGCCACCGGTACGGTTACTGTGGCAGCACCGCGGGCTGAAATGGGGCAGGGCATCTATACGGCCCTGGCCATGCTGGTGGCGGAAGAACTGGATGTGGACTGGAAATCCGTGCGGGTTGAAGACGCACCTGTGCATCCGGTTTATGCCAACCGCGAGATGCTGCGGGCGGCCTTGCCCTTTGAAGATGGCTATCACCAGGGCGAAAACACATCCGGTGCGCAATTCATGGGCTGGCTGGCGGAAATGTTATCGGCGCAAGGGACCGGCGGCAGCACGAGTATTCGGGATGCCTGGGAGCCCATGCGTAATGCCGGGGCCTGCGCCCGCCACATGTTAGTCACAGCGGCGGCACAAAAATGGAATGTGCCTGCGGCTGACTGTCAGGCGGCAGACGGTGTGATTACCCACAAGGGCAGTGGCAAAACATTGACCTATGGTGATTTGGCGACTTCAGCATCATCCTTGATGCCGCCGGAAAACCCGCCGCTAAAGAATGCGGCAGACTATAAGCTGATCGGCAAGGCCGTACCGCGCCTCGATATTGCCGACAAGACCACGGGTCGTGCGATTTTTGGCGTTGATGTCAAAACCGATGGCATGTTGCATGCAGCTGTCAACGTGGCCCCGGTTATGGGTGGCAGCCTGAAAAGTTATGACAAGGACGCACTGGGCGGGATGCCCGGCGTGGTCGCTGTGGTCGCATTGCCCACCGGCATCGCAGTTGTGGCCGACAGCTGGTGGCATGCCAAAAAAGCAGCAGATTCTGCCGTGATTGAATTTAATGATGGTGGCAATGGCTCGCTCAGTTCTGAAGGTATTTACAAACTACTGGAAGAAAATATTCAGTCCGGCGATCCTTTCACCTATCGCAACGATGGCGATGCGGAAGAAGTATTTGAACATAACGGCGATGATATTATCGCCAACTATCAGGTTCCCTATCTCGCCCACGCCTGTATGGAACCCATGAATTGCACCGCACGGGTTGTTGGCGATAACGTCGAAATCTGGATGCCCAACCAGGCCCCGTTCCTGATGCGTTACCTGGCATCGCGTATTGTTGATACGGATGTCGAGAACGTCCAGGTCTATACCACCTATCTGGGCGGCGGTTTTGGCCGTCGGGCAGAAGGGGACCTGGCTGAACAGGCCGTGCGCATTGCCATGGCCGTGCCGGGCAAGACTGTGAAACTATTGTGGTCACGTGAAGACGATATGCGCCACGACATGTATCGCCCGGCGGCGCGCTCAATGTTCCGGGCGCGCCTGGATGACAAGGGCCGCCCTTTCGCCTGGTTCAATCGTATTGCAGGCCAGGTGCCAACCAAATCCTTCACCCAGCGCATTTTCGATTTTGCGACCCTGGACATGCCGGACAACACCTCGTCCGAGGGCAGCGCCGACATGCCCTATGCCATTCCCAATCTGCAAGTTCAGCATGTGCCCGTGACCTTGCCGGTGCCGGTGGGTTTCTGGCGCAGTGTTGGCCATTCCTACAATGCCTTTTTCACGGAAAGTTTTATGGATGAACTGGCCGTTAAGGCCGGTCAGGACCCTTATAAATATCGACGCGATTTGTTGGCTGCACACCCTGATTACCTGGCCGTCCTGGACCGGGTGGCATCCGAAGCCGACTGGGACTTGCCCATGCATTCCGGTCGTGGACGCGGCATTGCCCTGCATGAAAGCTTTGGCTCACTGGTGGCCCAGGTGGCGGAAGTCTCGGTCCTGCCTGACGACACCATCCAGCTTGACCGTGTGATCTGCGTGGTGGATTGCGGTCGGGTGATTAACCCCGACACCGTCGTGGCCCAGATCGAAGGCGCGATTGTCTTTGGTCTCAGCGCGGCACTTTATGGCGACATCACCCTGACGGACGGCGCGGTCGATCAGGGCAACTTCCCCGACTATGAAATGGTGCGCCTGAATAACATGCCAAAAATCGAAGTCCACCTCGCCCCCTCTGGCCGCCCCATTGGCGGCATCGGCGAAGTCGGCACACCACCTTTGGCTCCGGCCCTGGCCAATGCGATTTTCAACGCCACCGGCAAACGTGTGCGGGAACTACCCCTGTCGAAAGCAGGCCTGGTGGGCTGACTTAGCGGTAAACGCCCCGGAGACTCTGCCTCGGGGGCCGGAGTGACCGAGCGCACCCCACCCCAGTATTCGTCATGCCGCCCTTGATGCGGCATCCACGCCTGTGCTCAATGACGCTGATTATGTTTGTAAATGCAAAGGCGTAGACCCCGCATCAAGTGCGGGGTGACGGAGTGTGTGTGGATGACCATACCTTTAATTTCGCACGTCACTCCGGCCCCCGAGCCGGAGTCTCAGCAGCCTATCCCCATGCACTGACCTAGCGGCTTAGATATTTCTTCGATCATTCTTTTGGCGCGCCCCTTAAAATAGCATAGCTTATATTTTATTCTACTTATTAGAGAATAGAAAGCTTTGATATTTTTGAAATTCCATCCCAAATTGAAAACCGCGCCGATATGGCGAACAAACCCCATTAAACCTGCCCGGCAGACGCTGGTGCAGTGAAAACGCATAAAGGGGACACGATTCCTTGTCGACGGGACAAGGGTCATTTCCCCATTATGCTTGTGCCGGGTTGTCGCCGCGGAGCTATGTCAGGTTCAACTCCATAACAAATCCCCGATCAGTACCCGCCCTTGCGTTTGGTTTCGGGCAGGCCGGCAATCATGGCGGCTTGTTTGGAGGGCTGTTTGGGGAACAGGGTGTAAATATCTTTCGACTTGATTTTTTCGCCCCATTCGTCGGACATGGCCTTGACGATGGCGCGCTCGTTGGGCTGGTTGCCACCGTTTTCGGTGAATTCCTGACGCAAAAACCGGATGACGCTCATGTGCCGGTCGGTCAGTTCCGGGATGCCATCATTGATGGCCAGGGCCAGGGCGGCCTCTTCGGTCCAGGTGCCGGGGTCCACCAGGTGCCCGTTGTCGGCCAGGTCGAGATCGGATAGTTCCATGATTATTTCCCCAAAAGGTCGTATGTAAATTCAAATGATTCTAATTTTTTATATTAGGTAGTTTGAATGTTCATAAGTCAAGGAAAGCCTTGGGGTGGAGCGACGCTTTGTCGCTCCAATTCCCCTGCTGATAAATTGAATAATGTGCCGATATGGCGTACAAACCCCACAGAAATTCATGAGACCCCCCATATGATCCCCCGGCAACCCCCCGGTTGCCCCACATCTCTCCCACGGAGCCTAATTCCATGTCCGATCAGCCCGATATCATTTACACCAAAGTTGACGAGGCCCCGCAGCTGGCCAGTGGGTCGTTTTTGCCTGTTATTCAGGCTTATGCCGGCAAGGCGGGCGTGAAAGTGGGGACGCGGGATATTTCGTTGGCTGCCCGTATTCTGGCTCATTTCCCGGACAACCTGACGGCGGATCAACGCCGCAGCGATGACCTGGCGGAGCTGGGGGAGCTGGTGAAGACACCCGGTGCCAATGTAATCAAGCTGCCGAATATCTCTGCCTCTGTGCCGCAATTGCACGCCGCCATCAAGGAGCTGCAAAGCCACGGCTATGCCATTCCTGATTACCCGGAAAATCCAGGCAATGACGCCGACGCCGCAATCAAAACCACTTATGGCAAGGTCATGGGCAGTGCCGTGAACCCTGTATTGCGCGAAGGCAATTCAGACCGTCGTGCGCCCCAGGCTGTGAAAGCCTTTGCCCGCAAGAACCCGCATCGCATGGGGGCCTGGGCCAAGGACAGCAAAACATCCGTGTCTTGCATGAGCAGTGGTGATTTCCGCTCGAACGAAAAATCCGTCACTGTCTCTGGCGCGTCGGTGGGTAATGCCCGCATTGAATTTGTCGGCGCTGACGGCGCCGTCACAGTGTTGAAAGACAATCTGCCCCTGATCGACGGCGAAGTGGTCGACGCCACCATGATGAGCGTCAAGGCGTTGCGTGCCTTTTATGCAGAACAGATCAAGGCGGCAGCAGACCAGGGTGTGTTGTTCTCCCTTCACCTGAAGGCCACCATGATGAAGGTCTCGGACCCGGTTCTTTTTGGCCACTGCGTCACCGTGTTTTTTGCTGATGTCTATGAAAAGCATGCCGATGCTCTGGCCGGTCTGGATGTGGACGCCAACAATGGTCTGGGTGATCTGATCGGCAAGATCGACGCTTTGCCCGCCGATCAAAAGGCCGCCATCGAAGCCGACCTGCAGGCCTGCATGGCGGCACAACCGCCCTTGTACATGGTGAATTCTGACAAGGGCATCAGCAACCTGCATGTGCCCAGCGACGTGATCATCGATGCCTCTATGCCAGCGGTTATTCGCGGCGGTGGCAAAGGCTGGGCCCCGGATGGCAGCGAAGGCGATTGCCTCTGCGTGATCCCGGATAGTTCTTACGCCGGTGTCTATGATGAAACCGTCAAGTTCTGCGCCGCCAACGGAGCCTTCGATCCGGTCACCATGGGCAGCGTACCAAACGTTGGCCTGATGGCACAAAAGGCCGAGGAATACGGCTCCCACCCACAAACATTTGTGGCCCAGGGCAACGGCGTGATCCGCGTCGTCGATGCGGCCGGTGAGACCCTGCACAACCACGATGTGGAAGTCGGTGATCTCTGGCGCATGTGTCAGGCCAAAGATGCACCGATCCAGAACTGGGTCAAGCTGGCTGTCGACCGTGCCCGTGCCACCGGCACACCTGCCGTGTTTTGGCTGGATGCCGATCGGGCCCACGATGCCCAGATGATTGCCAAGGTCGAAAAATACCTGCCTGGCCATGACACCAGTGGTCTGGACATTCGTATCATGTCACCTGTTGAAGCCACGAAACTTTCGCTGACCCGCATCAAAAACGGTGAAGACACGATCTCGGTGACCGGCAACGTGCTGCGTGATTATTTAACCGATCTGTTCCCGATCATGGAAGTTGGCACCAGCGCCAAGATGCTGTCCATTGTGCCGCTGATGAACGGCGGTGGCTTGTTTGAAACCGGTGCCGGTGGCTCAGCTCCCAAACATGTGCAGCAACTGGTCGAAGAAGGCCATTTGCGTTGGGACAGCCTGGGCGAATTTGCCGCCCTGGGTGCCTCGCTTGAACACCTCGCCAATGTTACCGGCAATGAAAAAGCTGCAACCCTCGGCAAGGCCCTGGATTTGGCCACGGAAAAGCTGCTGGATGAAAACCAGTCGCCCAGCCGTAAAGTTGGCGAAATCGACAACCGCGGCAGCCACTTCTACATCGCAAAATACTGGGCCGAAGCCTTGTCTCAGCAAAACACCGACGCCGACCTGCGCGACGCCTTCGCCCCCATCGCCGAACAGCTGGGGGCGAATGAAGATGCAATCGTCGCCGAACTGATCGCGGCCCAGGGCGATGCCGTTGATTTGGGTGGTTATTACGACACCGACGACAGCAAAGTCGCCGCCGCCATGCGCCCGAGTGCGACACTGAACGGCATTATTGGCTGAACGCTGGTTCAGCTTTGAACGAATTGCGGCCCGCCGGGAAACTGGTGGGCCGTTTTTTTTGGATATTTCGGGCCTCCAACCCAACCTCTTGTTGCGACAAAATGCCCTGTTGTATTTAACCTCCAACAGACCAGATTCAGGGTGCAGACACAGAGTTCTGGTACCGCTCACGGATTTGAATTTGAGGAGAAAATCATGGCACTGCGGGACATTCTATTACATATGAGTGACGATGACCTGGCCCAATCGAGGCTTGATGTGGCGCTGAAACTTGCGCAAATGCATGAGGCCCATCTGACGGCGTTGTATGTTGTCCGGACGGTCGAAATTCCCACCTATGTTCGCGCCTATATCGACGAAGAAATCTTGCAAGCCGGGCAAAACAGGCAGCTTGAACTGGCAAAGGATGCTGAAAAGGCGTTTTTGGACCAGACCAGCCGCAACGGTATTTCTGCCGAGTGGCGTGTCGCCATCGGCGAGGACCGCGAGTTGATGAACCTGCATGGCCGCTACGCCGATCTTGCCGTTGTCAGTCAAAGGCATTTTGCCACAGATGTTTCCAGCAACAGCGACAATCTGGCCGAGGAACTGGTGCAGTCTTCTGCATGTCCTGTGTTGACGGTTCCCTATGTCGGGAAATGGCCACAGCCAGGACGCCGGGTGCTGATCGGCTGGAACGGACGACGCGAAGCAGTGCGTGCCGTTCATGACGCCATGCCATTCCTCGAAAAAGCCGAAGAGGCCATCGTCTATACTGTTAATCCCGATGACGGCGATCATATTTCGGGCGCTGATCTGTGCACTCATCTGGCCCGACACGGCGTCAACGCTCTGGCAAAATCTACTGTGTCAAAGGATGTCGACGCCGGAGACCTGTTCCTTTCGGCAGCCTTCGACATGGATATCGATCTCGTCGTTATGGGTGCCTACGGACATTCACGGCTGCGCGAACAGGTCATGGGCGGCGCCACTCGCAGCGTACTTGATCACATGACGGTGCCGGTTTTGATGTCTCACTAGAGCGTTTTCATTGACCCTGTTTTTTTTGAAATTGCCCTGATTATGAATTAGGGAAGAGCGGGCAGGGTCAGATGGTTTTCTGGCGGGCCGTTTTTATGGAGTGAATTCGCCACCATAGATACCGTCACCCCGGGCTTGATCCGGGGTCTACGCCTATGTCTTATGATCTACGCATCTCTATTGGTTTGCCGCATGGACCCCGCATCAAGTGCGGGGTGACAAGGTGCAGTGCGGAGAACGGCAATCTATCCCTGCGTCGCGTAATAGGCCTTTAAAACTTTCAAGACTTCCGGGCGACTAAACGTCAGCGGGACTTCTTCGTCGTTGGCGAACATTTCGCGCAGGCGGGTGCCGGAAATCGCCAGGCGGTATTTTTCATCGTGCGGGCAGGTGCGGTTGGTCGCCAAGCCGTCGCACTTTTCGCAATGGAACGTAATGTCGATCTTCAGGGCCTGGGTCTCCAGGGCATCCGCCGGGATTTCATCAAAGATATGATGAGCATCAAATGGGCCGTAATAGGAGCCCACACCAGCATGATCGCGACCCACGACCAGATGAGAACAGCCAAAGTTCTGGCGGAACAGGGCGTGCAGCAGGGCCTCGCGTGGACCGGCATAACGCATCTCGATGGGATATCCTGCCTGGACCACGGTGCCAGGAACAAAATAGTTTTCGACCAGGGCATCGATGGCATCAACCCGCACATCAGCCGGGATATCGCCGGGCTTCAGGGCGCCCAACACCTGGTGGATCAACAGACCGTCGCAAATTTCTACAGCGATTTTGGCGAGGAATTCATGGCTGCGATGCATGGGGTTGCGGGTCTGGAAGGCGGCAACTTTTGACCAGCCTTTTTCAATGAACAGGGCACGGGTTTCCGCCGGGCGCATATAAAGGCCTGAATATGTCGTGGGGAAATGGCCTTCTGACAGGGCGGTGACGCGCCCGGCCAGATTGATCTCGCCCTGTTCCATGACCTTCTGGGCCCCTGGGTGAGCTGGATCATCAGTACGAAACACGGAAGTGCATTCCAGCTTGCGGTCGATGCTGTATTTCTCGGCGACCGTCAGCACGCCCATGATCTCGCCGGTTTCGCCGTCGGTTAAGGCCACATCCTGGCCTTGCGTGATGCTGTCGGTGACGTCACGCGAGGCAGACAAGGTGATGGGGATGGGCCAGAAGGTGCCGTCGGCCAGTTTCATATCCGTGCAGCAGCCGCGCCAGTCAGCCTCAGTCATGAAACCATCCAGCGGCGTGTAGGCCCCCATGGCAAACATCACCAGATCGGAAACTTCCCGGCTGGTCATGGGCACGGCGGTCAGGGATTTGGCGCGCTGCAAATCAGCGGCTCGTTCTGTTTCAGGAGCCAACAAGGGCTTAAGGGCACCGCCCCCGTGTGGGTTTACCAACTGTGACATCAACGCATCCTCCCCAGGACAAAAAGTATCATGATCCAACTACTCAGGTGATTGTATTAAGTTTTTCTAATATGGCAAGGCGGTGCCGGCTTTTGTGAATGATTTTGAGGTGGAAAATATAGTTACAGGTTGAGCCAAAGAACAGGATACTGAACTTGCTCCCCGTTGCCTTCGCTTGACTTCGTGGCCTGTTAGCTCAATTTGTTTAACAACAATATTTATTGGGACTGCGCGAGGGTAATTGAGATGGACGTTGGTACAGCAATCCGAACCAGGCCTTCGGGTGTCGTAACCGTCAATGCTGACGATACGATACAGGTTTTGGCCAGTGTGTTGCTTGAACATCATATCGGCGCCGTACCGGTTGTGGACGGCAGGGGCGGGATCGTCGGCATGATTTCAGAACGCGATCTGGTGCGCGGCCTGGCGACAAAGGGTGGTGACATCATCAACATGACCGTCCGAAATTTGATGACCGCAGATGTCGTCGCCTGCAATTCCTCCGACCCTCTGTCTGTCATCAAGGAGATGATGACCGAAGGTCGTTTTCGACACATGCCGGTTATTGAAGAAGGCGAATTGGTCGGTGTGGTAACGATCCGCGACGTCGTTGAGCACTTGGTTGAAGAGCCAGCGGGCTGAAGATTTGAAAATCATCGAAGCCAACCGGACGTCTGAAAGCGCTGCGCTGACAACCATCGTTATTTGTGTAAACGAACGCTTTGGCGTGTCCTCGGTGAGTTGTGGTGGATCAGATAGCGCCGCTATTGCCGACGCCATGGACAAAGAGCTGAAGACCAGAAACCTGGTCGTCGAAATCGACCGCATTCATTGCCTCGGTCTTTGTGCCAGCGGCCCCAATGTCCGGTTTTTCCCAGGCGGAGACTGGTTCACGGAGGTGTCGGTCGATGATGTTCCCGAAATGCTGAACCGGCTTGAGGCGAGCCTTTAATTTATCTCTCCCGTCACCCCGCACTTGATGCGGGGTCTACGCGTTAGGATCAGGCACACTCGATCTGGCGTAGGCGTAGATTCCGGGTCAAGCCCGGAATGACTCAGGTCGCGCCTCCTGCTCCACCTGACAAAAACGGTTGCTCAGCCAGATGCAAAAAAGTGCCAGGGCGATGCCGGCTGGCAGGTCTATCAGATAATGCCATTTGCTGGCCACGGCTTCGATCAATATCCAGCCATACATAACCAGATAGGCCGGCAATAACGGCGTGCGGTACTTCGCGGCATAATGCACAAATATATATGAAGCACCGGCGTGCAGCGACGGCATGGCCGCCAGACCAGCGGACAGATAGCGGTCGCCATAAGCGGCAATCCAGTCCGGACCCTGTTGCAGGATCAAGCCGCGAATTTCCCACATGGCTTGTTCATTTATCAAGGCCACCAGATTTTGACCGTTGCCATAGAGAAACGGCCCGGCTGCCGGGGCGATTAAATAGCTCAACGGCCCCAATGCTTCGATAAACAGGATGGCCAGAAACACATTCCTCAAGGCCTCACGATTACGAAACAGGTGCCAGGCAAAGGAGATGAAAAACATGAAGGCGAAGGTCAACAAGTACCAGGAATCCACATGATCCCCGGTACGCATTGCAACCCAATCTCTGGCTTCAAAGGCCAGGTCCAGGATCGGTGCCAGGGCCTCATCAATGCATTGATAAAATTGATCATAGCGCCGCGGGTTGATCAGGGGGCCCCACAGCTTGATATTGAAGTGCAGCCACATTACAGCTGAAAAGGTGACGAAATACAGCAGGGCCTGAATGGCGTGGTGTTTGTTTCTGGCGGCGATGTCCGCATCACCCTCGCCACGCATTTGACGGCGTTTATAGACCAGAAAACTGATCCCTAGCCATATTGCGCCCATGCCCAGCGGGAAGGAATATCGCAGGCCGATAAAGCCGGTGTTTTCGGGATCCGGTACAATAAACGGCGCACCTGTTTGAAAGGAAAATACAATCGCAAAGGCCAGCAGGATCAGGGCCGTGGCAACTTCCGGATAGCGAAAGGCAAAAAACCCCTTGCGGCCTGGATAAAACAGGAAATCTGACATCTGGTTCCGAATACTGGGCTGGCTGCTGGCATTAATACGCTTGGGCCAGTATCCATAGGGAAGTTCATTCTGGCAAGGCGTTGCGGGCTTTCCCACATATTTCGACGCCACTCAATCATTGACATTTGCTGCCCCGAGGGGAAAGCTTAAGGCAACCGAAACCCCCACATCGGACAAGCTGATGCAACAGACAAAATTTCTTTCCGTCGATGAACTGGTCACCATGGTACCGGATGATTGCAATCTCGCGATCATCAAGGATGATTCCAGCGCCCCCTCCGAAGCCGTTCGGGCGTTAATCCGGCGCGGCGTCAAAGGGCTGCATTTGCTGACCGTGCCGACCGGGGGTTATCCGTCTGATTTGTTGATCGGGGCGGACTGCGTTGCCTCTGTTGAAACATCGGGTGTCAGTCTGGCCGAATTTGGCCCGGCTCCGCGATTTGGCAAGGCGGTGAAATCCGGTAAAATTGTTATTCGTGATGCCACCTGTCCCGCAGTCTATGCGGCTTTGCAAGCTGGAGAAAAAGGCCTGCCCTTCATTCCCCTGCGCGGTGTCCTGGGGTCGGACGTGGCGAAAAACCGCGACGACTGGAAAGTGATCGACAATCCTTTTGCCAAAGATGGCGACAGCGACCCGGTCTTGCTGTTGGCCGCCATTCGCCCTGACGTGGCCTTGATCCACGCGGAGAAGGCAGATCGTTTTGGCAATGTCTGGGTAGGCCGGGAAAAGGAAATGGCCACGGTTGCCCATGCTGCTCATTGCACACTGGTCACAGTCGAAGAAATCGTTGACGAGGACCTGATGGCCTCAACCACAACAGCAGCAGGGACCCTGTCTAATATGTATGTGGATGCCATTGCACAAGCCAAAAACGGGGCCTGGCCGGTGGGCTTGGGCGATCTCTATGGCCGGGATGGCGCGCATCTACAACTTTATGCAGCCGCAGCCCGCGATGATGATGCTTTCGAAGATTATTTGCAGCAATTCGTCATGACCGCACCCGTGGCTGATAAAATCAAGGCGACTGCGTGACTTGTAAAACTGAAGAGTTATTGATCTCGCTGATCGCCCCTCACCTGGCAGAGTGCCGTCATATATGTGTTGGGGTGTCGTCACCGATTCCGGGTGCTGCGGCCCAGCTGGCGCGCTGTAAAAGCAACGACAGGATTGTCGTAAATTTGCTGGGGGATTTCCGCCACAACAGTTTTACATCCGGCGGTCAGGAAATTTTCGATATGGCGGGGCAGGGACGTATTGATGCGTTCTTCCTGGGCGGTGGCCAAATCGATGGCCAGGCCAATATCAACCTGGTGGGAACGGGAACCTATCCGCAAACCGATGTGCGCTGGTCCGGCAGTTTTGGCTCGGCCTATCTTTATTACCTGGTGCCGAATGTCATCCTGTTTCGCGAGGAGCACAGCCCACGTGTGTTTGTGCCCAAGGTCGATTTTGTCAGTGCCCCTGGCTTAAGCCCGCCTGAACATCATCGTGTCGGCGGCCCCAAATGCCTGATCACCGGCAAGGCGGAATTTTCCTTTGATCCCATTGCCGGGCGTTTTACCCTGGTCAGTGTTCATCCGGGTTATACAGTAGATGACATTGTGCAAAGCACAGGCTTTGATTTTGATATGCCGGATGATGTGCCACAGTCAAAAGAACCAGACGCGGAAACCCTGGCACTGATCCGGGGGCCCGTCGCCGAACAAATCAGGGGTCTTTATCCGGTCTTTGCCGACAAGGTATTTGCCTGACGGCTGTTCAATATAGTGCCCTATTCAATATCCGTAATCAGGTGAAACAGACAGTCGCCGCGCTGCACGCGTCCGGGCATGCGTTGACACACGGCCAGGCCATCGCGTTTGAAATGGGCGATTGTGGGGGCGACCCAGGGTGTTTCCGGGTGATGGATGGCCCCGGCGGGCTGGTCTTTTTTGACCTCTGTGCAGATTTCCACATAGGGCTCGAACAGGCCTTCGTCACGGGCATATACAAAATGTTCGTCCGTGGTCATTTCCATCAACCGGATACCGCGTGGGGCATCTGGTTTGTAGCCGGGCAAAAGGCCAACAAAGTTCAGATAGCGGCGCACACCCCGGTCAACTTCAGCCAGAATTTTTGGTGATACTGTACCGGCACCGCCAGCTTCGGTGCCCATGGCGCGCACGCCTTTACGCTGGGCAGCAGCGGAGGAGGTTCTAGGGTCGGCACCGGCTCCTGCGGCCATCAAGATGCCGTAAGGCGCGTCAAAGACTTCCTGGAGTTTTGCCATGAAGATGTCTTCTTCCGGCGTTTCTGCCTTGGGTCGCAGGGCCGTGGTTGGATAGACCAGCGATGATCCACCGGCATGCATATCCAGCAGATAATCACACATGGGCAGCAGAGTGTTTTCGATATAATCCGCCATGATCTGGGTCGGGGTGCCGTCTTTGGCGCCCGGAAAGGCCCTGTTGAGGTTGCCTTCATCAACCGGAGAGGTTCTCATTCCAGCCAGGGCAGCCGGGTAGTTCGCCATGGGCAACATGATCAGGCGCCCCAGGATATCGCTGGCTTCCAGCTCCTGGGTTAATTTGCAGATCGTCACCTGGCCTTCATATTCGTCCCCATGATTGCCGGACATCAACAGCACAGTAGGACCTTCGCCATTTTTCAGCATGACGATGGGAATGGGCATCCAGCCATAGGCGCTGCGGTGGACAGAATGGGGCAACCGCAGGAAGCCGGTCTGTTTGCCATCTTTTTCGTAATCTATTTCGCTGAAAATGAAGGACATGCAATCTCTCAAAAAAAAAGGGGAGGGACGCGACACTGCATCCCTCCCGATTATTGTAGCTTCTGACCCGTATGGCCAGAGCCCGGCTTATTTTTTCAACCGGAGCCCCGCTTATTTCTTCAACCAAAGAAAGTCCACTGGATGTTGTCGTTTGCCGGCATCTTCAGCGATAATCAGGCCACCGGTTGCCGTGGCCAGGATGTTGTCCGGGCTGGCGATGCCATTGAGATCACAGCCTTTTTTCTTGCCGAGGAACTTGCCGACGACATAGGGATCAAGACGCTTGATGTCATAATCAGCTGTCAGCATACCTTTGTAGACGGCTCCGCAAGGCTCCTTGTCGAGGGCGATCTGGCCTTTGGCTGTTTTGTCCTTGATGCCGGATGTCCAGTTGATGTCACCCCAGGCTGCATCCATGCTTTCTGTGATGCTGGAGGCTGCCAGATAAACGGCTTTGCCATCAGCGGCAACGCCTTCCATCTTGTTCCAGTCATTGGCAGCGCCCAGGGCCGCGGCGGCCTTGCGGCTTTCGAGGAAGGCTGGACGGTTATCTTTGTAACTGCCTACCTTGCCATCGCCATTCAGGTCTTTGCCTGATTTGCCTTCGGCCCAGTTGTTGACGTCGGCATCGGATATAAAGTTGGTTTGACCTTCGACATAATCCTTGTGGGAAATGCCTTCGTATTCGTCGATCCACTTGCCGATCTGGGCGTTGTTGCCGTGGGCAAGTTCAATCCAGCTGACGTCGAAACCGGTTGTATATGGATCGCTGCCACTGTCCTGCTTGAGGCTGGCGGCATACAAGGTGCCCGCACTCAGATCGCCAGCAGTATCAGCAACAAACTTGAAGAATACGCCGCCGGAGTTGGAGTTGTATTTTTCGTTGGTGTATTTTGCGGAGTCATCGTCCGACTGATAGAGCGTTTTGCCATCGGCCATGATCATGACATTTTCGTGGCTGAAACGACCGTGGGCATAATGCCGGACCATAGTTGGGTTGGCGCTGGCTGCGTTATTCATTTCGATGTTGTAGCCATAGCGATAAGGATTAGAGGTCTTGCCGAGATAACGATCCATCTTCTTGGGCTGATGATAGTTCACGTCATTACCGCCCTTGTAACCAGGACGTTCGTCGTCGTCGTGATCGTTGGGATGGTTCCACAGCCCGGTATTATAGAAATAATATTCCTCGGACATGATCGGGGTGCCCCAGGGTGAGATTGTACCGAAGCACAACACCCAGCCACCACCAATTGGCCTGAGATCAAGCATCTTTGACTGGCTGAGGTCTGTTGACCAGCGCCCGTTGCTGCGCTTCAATTTCAGCTGGCTAACGCCAGAAACGCCCAGGCGACCGGCGCCTTCAAAGGCCGTGTAGAGATAGGCTTCGGTTGAACTGAGCGGGATAAAGGCGTTGAAATCTACGTCGTTACTGACCCACATTTGTTTGCCAGTGGCGTCATGCACAGCACCCAACTGTTTGCCGTCACCCATCATCTCACCGGAAGTGCCCAGTTTGATATATTCACCTTGCGCGACATGGACACGACCGCGGTCATCCTTGCCGGGAATGGCAACATTGCCGCCGGTATAATTGTTAATGTTCAAGCCAGCGATATAGCCAATAACTGCTGCGGGACCATTGTCCTTGACCGTGGCCTTGCCCGCCGGATGCTGGGCATTGAAAAACAGTTCACCCAGGCCGTTGATGGCGATGCCGGCCACTTCTGCACCGGCGGGGACTGTGGCGATGCGCACCAGGCCGTCGTCGGCCTGCGCGGCAGCGTTTGCACCCAACGCAAGTGCAAGTGTCATGGCACTTGCACCAAGGGTTTTCCTTAATGACATGTTATCTCTCCCGTTGACCTGAAATTTTGCTGTCAGGCGTCTGTAATTTGAAACTTATTGCCCCAATGCGGGAAGGATGAACCTGTTTATTGCGGCATTCAAGTAAAAATTTTCGCTATCCGAAAAATTTTACAAAATAGCCAGGGCATTGAACTGGTTTTGCCTGGTGTGGTTTAATCTCAGGGTTCAAACAGTTCTGATTACAGGGATCAAAATGCTTACCGACAGCCAGCTGGGCACCTATCAGGAAGAAGGCTATATCGTGCCTGAATTCCGCGTTTCAGAAGACATGCTTGAGGATATCCGGGCCCGTCACAGCCGACTTGTGGCTGCAAAACCGGAATATGCTGATTATTGTCCTGCCTTGCTGGATCATGACATGGGCTTTGCAGAATATAGCCAGCAGCCTGAAATCCTTGATATGGTTGAACAGATTATTGGTCCGGATTTTGCCCTCTGGAACACAAGCTTTTTTGCCAAACCGGCCTTGAAAGGTACAACAACACCCTGGCACCAGGATGGTGAATATTGGCCGATCCGGCCCCTGGCAACCTGTACCGTCTGGCTGGCAGTGGATGCTTCAACAGCTGAGAACGGCTGCCTTCGGGTTATCAAGGGCTCACACAAGGATGGGACCTTGAAGGCGCACCGGACCAACGACGGCCCCGGCCTGGCGCTGACGCGTGAATTGTTGGAAAGCGAATATGACATTAACAAAGCTGAAGATATCGAGCTGGAAGCCGGGCAGATGTCGCTGCACGATATCTTTTTGCTGCATGGATCAGAGCCCAATCACTCACCGAATTCCCGCCGCGGCATGACCATGCGGTTTATGCCGACGACGTCCTTGTTTGATCGCGAAATTGCGGCTGAACAGGCAGAGAAATTCGGCTTTGTCAGCCACAATAATCGCCAGGTATTGCTGATGCGCGGTACTGACCAGCACGGACAAAACGAGTTTTATTCTCAATAATTTTTAGTGGTTCTCTGTGCTGCCCTTCGGCATGGTCCTGTAAGCGTCGCGACCGTCGATCTTGACCGGAATCCGCACCGGACTGGTGCGCCGAAAGATATCCCGCGACCAGAACAACCGTTTGATGGCTTGGTCACGGGATGTGGGCAAGCGCGACAATAGATAGGTCAAAAAATAAGGTGAAAACAAGGAATGTCCGGCCCGGCGTGAGGCCCATTTCCAGGCCCGCCCGGTGCCGCGCGTTAACATGCGACGCATTACAGCCGGATCGAGATCAGGGGTTTCGTCAATAAAATATGCCAGCTCCGCATTCAGGTCATGCAGGATTTGTGCTTCATCGTCAGACACCCGACCTGTCGCTTCGCCTGCACCTGGTGCCCAGACAATGTCGGTGGGCACATAAGCGAATGTTGTACGGTGGCCGGCCCTTAGATAAAGCGAATAGTCCTGGGCAAAAACCCGAATATCCACACCCCCGATCTCTTGGGCAAATTTTCGCTCAATCAACAGACAGGAAGGATTGAAGGTCATCTTTTCGGCAAAATGAACCAGCGGACTGGTGTCGTGTTCTGCCTCAACAGACAAAGGTGGCGCTGCCGTTTTCGGGATGACGGGTTGCGCGTCTTTCCCGTGTTGGGCAACTTTCCAGGGCACCAGGGCAATATTGCCAAAGGCAAAACGGGTGCCGAATTTTTCCGCTGCATCCAACAAGGCCCGTGTGGCGTCTTCATGCAAAACATCGTCGCCATCCATGATCTTGATCCATTGGCCTGTGGCGGCAAAGATACCGGCGTTGGTCGCCGGGGCAGGGCCACTGTTAACCTGGCTGATTACCCGGGCTGCTGGCCAGTCCGAAACTATGTCTTGTAATACGGCGGGCGAATCATCTGTGGAACCATCGTCTACAAAAATGGCTTCGACCTCGCCAAGACCTTTCTGGCTCTTTAAGGCAGCGGCGACGGCCGGCAGGAATTCAGCCTTGTTGTAAACGGTGATTACATAAGAAATCTGGGGCATGGAAACTCGGTTAGAAAGGAATCTATTTTTTACTGCGAAGGGAAATAAAGCCGAGCATAAAGTCGGCAGAAGAAACATGTTTGAAAATTGGATCGGCTCCTTTTTTCATGACCCGAATGACACCGTGTTGTTCGTCCGGCAAATCGGACCAACGCAGACTGTCCAGCTCACGAACTTCCAGGCTATCAGGCCAGCTGCCCTTCAGGCCGCTCCAGGTGGCAATGCGGTTCTCCCTGGTGAGATAAACTTGCACGGTTTCGCTCTTTTTCAAGGATCCGGACTGGCCTGCGCCTGATAACTGGTTGCCGAGATAATTTACAATTGGCACATATCCAGCCCGTTTAAACAAAACATGGATCTGTTTCAACTGCCCGCCTTCATACATCACAAGGGATTGCGCGCCATCGTAATAAACCGTGTCGACATTGAACCAGGTAGCAAGTTGTTTTGGCCATTTCAAGGACTGCAGGCAAACCCGGATGCCGCCTGGCTTGTCCAGACAACGCATTCTGGCATTGCTTTTTAGTGGGATGGGATTGCCGAAAAAATAGAATTCGCCAGGTTTGACAGGTTTGACAGGTTTGACTGGTTTGACAGGTTTGAAAGGTTTGGCTTTTGCCACTGAAGCAGGCGCGATGTTGGCCACCTTGGAAGTTGGTTTTGGCGGAACCTTCGTGACAGTTGGCTTTGAAACAGATTTCACAACAGGTTTCGCAACAGATTTCACGACTGGTTTCACAGCAGGTTTCACAATAGGCGTTGCAACAGCGACCGCCTTCAGCGCATCTGCCTGTTCTCTGATTTCTGCGGATTGTTTTTTTCTGATGGCGGCTACAACGGGTTTGTTCAGATCAGACGCATTTGGCGATGCTTTGGGTTTTATCGTCTTTCGCGGGACAGGTTTGGGTTTGGCTGACGCCTTTGGTTTGGCTAACGCCAGGGGTTTGACGGGCGGCGGCAGTTTGGCCGGGGCAGGGGCTGCAACTTGGGGCGCCACAATCCGAACCCGGCGTTTTGGTGCCCTCGGACGCATGCTCAGAATATAATGGGCGACTTCCATATTGTTCAGATCCACCGCCACATCGTGGGCGCGCTGGCCAAGTGAATTGCGGGCCCGCAGATTGGCGCCGGCATAAATCGCCCGTTTGACCATTTCCAGATCGTTTTTTTCAGCCCCCTTGAACAGTTCGATCGTTGCCCGTGATCCACTGTCCTGAGCGATAGCCCGCGGTATCGTGCTTAAACAAAAGGTAATCAGGATTACCAATATAACGACCGTGATCGGGTTTGAGCTGTCTGATTTGTATGTCGACATGGGTTGTAGTTTAGGCTGCCTGCACGTCGCCGACAATAACCCCGGTCATCGGGTGTCCAAGTTTAAGACAAGACAACGCCATATATCGACGAGAATGTGAAGCAGGAGATTTCAGGAGCGAATATTTTCGCGTAACCATTCGCAAAGGCCAAGGGCGGTCGCCTTTGTTTCTTCATTATCTGACGACTGTAATTCGCCCAGCTTGCGTGCCAGGTCGACCAGGATTTGCTCGTAATGATCAGCCGTGCGTTGCTCGACCATCAGATCCGTGCGCAATTTTCTGACCTCCGCCGCCAGCTCCTGCACGGTCCTGTTTTCAACATCGTGGCGGTCAGTTTTTTGCCCGTTCTCGCGGATATAGCGCACCCGGTCGAGAATTTCCGATTCACACAAGCTGATTGCCGGAGCGATGGCTTTGACCGCCTCGAAATCCACATTGCCTTCAAAAGTCGGAATCTCGGCCGCCCGAAGTTGCTCATTCAACTCCGATCGCTTGATCCCGAGTAATTTCGACGCCTTGGCGACACTGATCAGGTTTTCCATAGCAAATTCGCTCCAACTGAAGCCAAAGTGTACCCGATTTGCCGCTTAATGCATCCAAAAAGCTACAAAATGCCCGCAAAATTCCGCTCCACCAGGGGGCTGTTCATGAAAAATCTGAGCTGTCAGGAAATCGGAAATCCGTAACGTTCAGCCTTTGTCGCCGATCACCAGTACGGGGACGTCGAACGTTGAGGCGATAGTTTCCATACCGGTTTCGATGAGGGCAGGAAGGCTGTTGGGCAACACCAGCAGTTCAATTGGCACACGGTGGAGAACAGATTGCAGGCTGTGGAGTTGACTGTCCGGCAGGGTCTCAAAGTCAATTTCAAGACCCTTGCCCCGTGCCAGTTCTTCTACCCGGCCCCGCCCGTCGGATGATCTTGTCAACAGAACAAGCAGCCGTCCCCCGTCCCGAGAGGATACCTGGATGGAAACTTCAAGCGCCCGCTCAGCGAGACTACTCCCATCATACAGACAGGCAACCGAGCCATGATACCGTCGGGATCCAGCGACCAAAACAGCCGTAGATCCCTGCAGTAACTGACGAGACATCGAGCTCAGTCGTTGGCCTTGTCCGAGGCGGCCACTGCTACGCCCCATGACGATCAGATCCACATCCATCGCCGCCGCCAAAGTGCGTGTCATCACGTCACCGCGATCCACCCGGAAGGTCCAGTCCAGGCCCTGTTCCGATGTTTCTGCCACCAGAGAAGCCCGGGCGCGACGGGCGGCAAGGCGAAGCTGGCGTTCCATGTCTGCCCGGTCAAAGCTTGACGCCGTCGCCGTGACGCTATGCACAACCTGACAGCAAGACAGTTCTCCCGCACGGAGCAGATTGTCATCTTCGATAAACAAACCTTCCAGTCTGGCCCGCATTCTTGATGCCAGACGCACCGCAATTTTTAATGCCGCCAGGCTTTCATCGGAGGTATCCAGGGGAATAAGGATCCTCGGTTTCTCCGGATCAAGAGAAGCCTTGCCCGGTCTGAACATCAGTCATCCGCCTTCTTGCCGTCGCTCATTTTATCATGACTATCATCATGGCTTGCATTATGGCTTTCAGGCGGCCTGCTGTAATTTCTCAGATCATCGGCCATATCCCGCAGGCGGGTTTCAACCAGGGCATTTACCGTGCCCTCCGGGAAGACGCCTTTGTCATCAGCAACGCCGCTCTGAACGCCGGTCAAGATTTCCACGCCCTGATCAATGGTCTCAACGGCATATATGGCAAAGTCGCCGTTTGTGCAGGCCTCAACCACATCAGCCCGTAGCATCAAGTGGCAAATGTTTGAGGCCGGGATCAACACACCCTGTCCCGGGCTGAAGCCACGCGCCTTGCAGATATCAAAAAAGCCTTCGATCTTTTCATTGACGCCACCGATGGGCTGGACTTCGCCTTTCTGGTTGACCGATCCGGTCACGGCAAAACATTGTTTGATCGGCAGCCCCGACAGCGCCGACAGCAGGCAGTAAAGCTCAGCTGAGGAGGCTGAATCGCCATCAATGCCCCCGTAGGATTGTTCGAAGACCAGACTGGCCGACAATGAAAGGGGACGGTCGAGGGCATAGAGCCCGGAGAGAAAGGAGGACAGAATCAACACACCCTTGGAATGCAGGGGACCACCCAGTTCTACTTCTCGCTCAATATCGACGACCTGGCCTTTGCCCATGCGGACCCGGGCCGTAATCCGCGACGGCCCGCCAAAGGAATAACCACCCAGCGACATCACCGACAAGGCATTTATCTGCCCGACTCTTGACCCATCTGTATCAATAAGTTTGATGCCACGTGTAATCATTTCGTGGCTGCGTTCCCGCAGGCTGTCGACGCGCCGTATGCGCGTATCGATGGCCGTCTGCACGTCTTCGGCTGTCACAGTCCTGTCGCTGCTTTTCTCGGACCAATAATCCGCTTCGCGCATGACATCGACCACCTGGCCCAGCCGGGTTGAAAGCTTCTTTGAATCGTCCGCTTCACGAGCGCTGAATTCAATCAGGCGGGCGACAGCACCGGCATCAAATGCCTTCAGTTTTTCCTTCGTCGCAAGTCCGGCGATAACGTTGGCGTAGGTCGCCGTGCTTTCTTCGTCCCGGTCCATATCCGGGCCATAGTCGACAGAGACTTTGAACAAGTCGGCAAACTCCGGATCAAGCTGGTGCAGCATGTAATAAAGCCGGGGCGCGCCAATCAGAACAATTTTCAGGTCGAGGGGAATGGCTTCCGGCTCCAGAGAAACCGTACTGACCAGGCTGAGCACCTGACCGAGGGATTCGATTTTAACGAAGCCAGATATCAAGGCCCGCTTTAGTCCCTCATAGGCGTAGGGCTGGGTTAAAAGTTTGTAGGCGTCAATCAATAAATAACCGCCATTGGCCCGATGCAGAGCGCCGCCCTTGATCATGCTGAAATTGGTGATCAGCGCGCCCATCTCGGCGATATGTTCGATCCGGCCAACCAGGTTTGCATAAGTCGGCATATCTTCGTAAACCACCGGCGCGCCTGTACAAAGGGCATTATCCACAAGCAAATTGACCTCATACCGCTGGGCCAGGTCCGCTTCTGCATGTCCGGCGGCAGCCACGACCATGGCTTGCTGTCCGGCGTTCTCTGTACCACGGGCAATAAATATGTCGGCGTTTTCGATGACGTCGGTTTTCAGGGCCGCAAGGTAGTTGACGACAGCGGGGAAAAGTTTGAAATCCGATTCAAGGGCATCCAACAAGTGTCCAACGGCATAGCGTGTGACCTCGCGGTTCAGCTCACGAATATCTTCCCGCCGCTCCTTGTCCCATTGCGGCAGTTGGCGAATGATTTCCTGGAGGTCGGATTGCAGTAACTCCAGATCAGCCTCCAGCTTGTTGCGTTCGGCTTCAGGCAGTTTGGCGAACGCCTCCGGGTTGATGACTTCGTCCCCTTTGACGGGTGCCAACGCCAGTCCAACGGGTGTTTTTAACAAGGTGATGTTTTTTTGCCCGGCCCGTTCCTGCAGTTCCGCAAAGACAACTTCCTGGCGTTCCTTGAAGGTCTCTTCTATGGCTTCCCGCCGGGTGCGGTAGTCTTCAGCTTCAAAGGCGGACGGGATCGCGGATTTCAGTTCGTCCACAAGTCGGGCTACGGCATCCCGCAGTCGAAGCCCCTGACCCGGTGGCAATTCGATCGCCGTCGGGCGGTGGGCATCAACAAAGTTGTTGACCAGGCACCAGTCAGAGGGCACCGGTTCGGCTGCGGCGCGTTGGTCCAGGATTTCGCGGATCGTGGAGTGACGGCCCGTTCCTTCCGGGCCATGCACAAACAGATTGTAGGCAGGGCGCCGAATACCGAGCCCAAAACGCGTCGCTTCCATGGCCCGCGCCTGACCGAGAACCCCTTGGGTGTTTTTGACCTCATCGGTCGTTGCAAAAGGCAGCGATTGCGGATCACAACGACTGTAAAGTTGATCCGGAGACAGAGGGCTCGAAGTTTTTGCACCGATTATCATTTTGATCTCTTGGTTATTTCGCCTGAGCCTGTGTGATGGCTTTAAATCGTCGGGCAACGGCCTTCTCCAGTTCCACCAGGGAAAACAGCAGCAGGCCAAAAAGGAAAACTGCGATCCAGTCAAAGGCATCGATTGGCGTGACGCCAAACAGGGTTTGCATGACCGGCAGATAGGTAAACACTAATTGAAACAGGACGACCAAGGCAACCGCGATCAGTACTGGTTTACTGTCGGTTAACCCGCTTCTGTTCCAGGAGTTACCGGCAATGCGTCGGCAGCTGAACAGATAGCCGATTTCACCCATGACCAATGCGTTGACCGCCACCGTCCGGGCTGTCTCCAGGCCAGCTCCCAGGGTCCGTTGCCATTCGAACAATCCAAATGCCCCGGCCAGCAGCAGGATAGACACGTAAATTGTTCGCCAGGTCATCAGAGGGGACAGAATAGAGGCATCCGGCGTTCGGGGTGGACGTGACATCACATCGATCTCAGACTGTTCAAAAGCCAGGGCCAGACCCAGTGTGACTGCCGTAACCATATTTACCCAGAGTATTTGCACCGGTGTGATCGGATACTCCTGGGCCAGCATGACAGCGGCGAGGATCGTCAGGGCCTGACCGCCACTGACGGGCAGAAGAAATAAAATGCTTTTGCGCAGATTGTCATAGACTGTGCGGCCTTCTTCCACTGCATGCATGATCGAAGAAAAGTTATCGTCTGTGAGCACCATCTCGGCGGCTTCGCGGGCGGCGTCTGTTCCCTTGCGGCCCATGGCGATGCCAATATCGGCGCGTTTCAGAGCTGGCGCATCGTTCACGCCATCACCGGTCATGGCGACGATATGTCCCTGGGCCTGCAGCACCTCAACAAGCCGCAATTTGTGGGCCGGGCTGGTGCGGGCAAAAACGTCGGCGTCTCTGGCGGCGATGCTGAAGTCCCCATCGGACATTTTATCCAGATCGCTGCCAGACAGCACTTGATGATCATGGCCAAGCCCGAACTGACTGCCAATGGCTCTGGCCGTTGTCGCATGATCCCCGGTAATCATCTTGACCAGGGTGCCTGACGCCAGGCACTGGTTGACCGCTTGAATGGCCTCGCTCCGAGGCGGATCAATCAGGCCGAACATGGCAATCAGTGTCAGGTCATGTTCCACATCGTCGAAGCGCAGATGCAAATGATCGGGGTCTGTCGCCCGACTGGCGATGGCCAAAACCCGTTGCGCCCCGGAGGCCATCATTTCGATTTGTCCGAGCCAATAATCCCGATCAAGAGCATCTTCTGATTCGTTGCTGCGCTGGAAGATACACATTTCAAGGATACGTTCCGGCGCACCTTTGACGTAGATCAGACCATGACCTTCGTGATCGTGATTCAGGGTCGCCATGAATTTGTGCACGGATTCAAACGGGATCAAATCCGTTCTGGGCCGTAATGCCTGTTCAAGCTGGACATCCAATCCGGCTTTCATGCCCACCGCCATCAGCGCCCCGTCCGTGGGGTTGCCTTGTAGATGCCAGTGTCCGTCCATATCAACCAGTTCGGCATCGTTGCACAAAACGGCCGCCCGGGCTGCCGTGACCAGATCCGAATGCCGATTGGCCAGAACCGGTTCATCATTCAAATGGAATTCACCAACCGGCGCGTAACCACTGCCGGTAACCGTATAGCTATCGCGGGCGGTGACGACAGTCTGCACCATCAATTCGTTATGGGTGAGGGTGCCGGTTTTATCAGAGCAAATCACGGTAACCGAGCCCAGGGTTTCTACTGCCGGCAACCGGCGGATGATGGCATTGCGCCGCGCCATGCGGGTCACACCGATGGCCAGGGTAATCGTCATGACCGCAGGCAGTCCTTCAGGGATTGCAGCTACCGCCAGCCCGACCACGGCCATGAACATCTCGTCGAGCCGATATCCCTGGAGTAGATGGCCATAGAGGAAGGTGGCCACAGAGATCGCCAGAATGGCCAGTGAGAGCCAGCGACTGAATATGTCGATCTTGCGCAGCAACGGTGTGGCCAGTGCCTGCACCCCGGAAATCATCGAACTGACCTTGCCGATTTCGGTTCGCTCGGCCGTTTCGACAACAACGCCGGTGCCCTTGCCGTAGGTAACAACCGTTCCGGCAAAAGCCATACAACGCCGGTCGCCCGGACCGCAGGATGGATCAACCGGTTCAGTCGCCTTTTCCACTGCTTCTGATTCGCCGGTCAGGGCTGATTCTTGTATCTGCAGGCTTTTTACGTCAAACAGACGCAGGTCCGCGGGAACTCGATCACCCGACTGCACCAGGACAATGTCACCCGGCACCAGGTCTTCCGCCGGGACCGTCAGGATCTTGCCGCCCCGGCGCACCCGGGACTGCGGCGACAGCATATTCTGGATGGCCTCCAGTGCGCGCTCCGATTTGCCCTCCTGGACAAAGCCGACGATGGCGTTGATAACAACCACGCCGACAATCACACCGGTGTCGACCCACTGTTCCAGCAAGGCTGTTACCACAGCCGACCCGATCAGCACATAAAGCAGCATGTTATTGAACTGCGCCAGAAACCGAACAACTGGCCCGCTGCGTTTTGCCGGTTTGAGAAGGTTGGGTCCATGCACAGACAAACGCGCCAGCACCACCTCTGCGCCAAGGCCCATATCATCGCTGCCCAATTCATCCCGAACATCCTTGACCGTACGACTATGCCATCCGGCAGGCTGCATTCCAGAATTCGACTCAGGCTCCGTCATCAAGCACCTTTAATCTCCCCGACTACTGGATTTGGCCTCTTCAATTTCACGCCAATAGTCATCAACAGATGCCTGGATTTCAGCCAGTTGAACTTCGTCACGCCGGGGTTCAAACAAGTGCGCAAACCGGCGCTGGGTTTTCAGATAGTCTTCCACCGGCAAGCGCGGATGCGGCACGCGCGTATGGACCAGCTTTCCGTTCTGCCATTTTTTCAGGGGCCAGATCCCGGTCTTGACGGCCAGCCTGCCAATTTCTGCCGACTGTGAAGGCTCGAACCCCCAACCGGTCGGACAGGGGGCCAGGGCGATAATCATGCGGGGGCCTTCCAGGGCGCGTGCTTCTTCAATCTTGCGCGCCAGGTCCAATGGTTCGCTGGCGACAACCGTCGCCACATAGGTCGGCTTGTTGGCGGCCCAGATCGAAAACAGGTCCTTTTTATATCCTGCCACAGCGGAGGAGGCCGGATCGGTTGCCGTGCGGGCACCATGCGGCGACCCGGCAGAGGTTTGCTGACCGGTGTTGCCATAACCTTCGTTATCGTAACAAAGATAGATAAAATCGAGCCCGCGATCGATTGCCGCTGACGTTGCCGACAGACCCATGCCGTAGGCCGAGCCATCGCCAGTCAGGACAACAACCTGCAGGTCTTCGTCCTTACTTATTTCACCCTTGGCCAGGCGGATGTCCAGAGCGTCACGGACCCCTTGCGCCCCCGCAGGGGCCGATGCCATGGCGGTATACAACCAGGAACCCCGAAACGGTGTGAATGGATAAACCGACAGCATGGTCATGCAGCCAGCGGCGTTAACAAAAACAGTGTCTTCCCCCAGCACATCATAAACTTCACGGACGGCCCCCAGTCCACCGCACCCGGCGCACATGGCGGTTCCGGCGCCGAGCAAATGCGCCGTTGGCAAATCACGAGCCCTGTTAAAGGTGGTATCATTCATGGCTTGTTACCTCCTCTGTCCTTTCTATATGCGCAATGGCCTGAAGCTTGCGCATTTCGCTCAACTCCGCTTGGGCATAAAGCAATCTTGGGGGTGGCGTCTTGCCATCACCTGCCGCGGCCGTGGTTTCCTCGACAATGCGATAGAACTCAGCCGGTCCGATATCCCGCCCGCCCAGTCCACCGATGTAGCTGCAAACGACCGCCGGGGCATTGGTCGACCCGAAAAGGGTGGAGCGGACTTCCATATGCAACACCCCGCCCCGACCCGGGGCCAGGTTCTGATCAATCACGGCGACACCTTTTTTACCAATCAGCGCCTTGCGCAATTCCTCCTCCGGGAAGGGGCGCAATAGCACCGGACGGACGAGGCCTACCTTGTGACCAGCCTTTCGCAGTTGGTCGACGGCGTCCCGAGCTTTGGTGCTGAAGGAGCCGATCATGACAATCACCACTTCGGCGTCATCGGCCTTATAACAATCCACTGCACGATAACGGCGGCCAAAAGCCTGTTCAAATTCGGCGGCGGCATTGTCAAAAACCGGCAAGGCCTCCAGTGCCGCCAGGTGCGCTTCGTAACGAAAATAGGAATAAGGTCCGCTGCCAAGGACTGCGACGGCCCGACTGGTGGGATGCCCGGCCCGGAACTCGCCATCTGCATGGTGGAAGGGCGGCAGGAATTTTGCCACGGCCTGCTCATCTGGCAGAACCACCGGTTCACGCGTGAAGGACAGGTAGAATCCATCCAGATTGACCAGGACGGGCAGGCGCACAGCGCGGTCTTCAGACACGCGGTAGGCCATCAACATCAGGTCGACAACTTCCTGACAGGTCGCCGCATGAAACTGCAAAAACCCACAATCCCGTGCTGCCATGACGTCGTTGTGGTCGGCTTCCAGGGTAATCGGTGACGCCAGGCCGCGCGAAACGTTGGCCAATACAAATGGCACTCGCCAACCGGCAACGGTGTAAAGCATTTCCATGCCATGCAACAAACCCTGGCTGGACGTGGCGGAAAAAACACGCACGCCGGTTGATGCCGCCGCGCCGGCTGCGGTGATCATGGAATGTTCGGATTCGAACATAACCATTTTACAGGGCACTTTCCCTTCGCTGGACCAGCGTGCCATGGTCTCAATAATTTCGGTTTGCGGTGTGATCGGGAAAGCCGGCAGGTAATCGACGCCAGCAAGCCTGGCACCCCAGGCAGCAGCAGCGTTTCCGGTTAACAATTTTGCCGTCATGCCCCATCTCCCTTTGCTGTCCGGTATTCTTCTTCGGCCACAGCGACCAGTGCATGGGCCGGACATTGCGCCACACAGATCATGCAGCCCTTGCAATGTTCATAATCGATTTCCGGGTAACCGGCATCGTCCACTGCGATAACACCATCAGGACAGTAACTGCCGCAGACCCAGTGACATCTTTTGCACTTGTCCCTTTCAAGTAACGGTCGCAGGGTTCGCCACAAGCCGGTGCGCACCTGGACACTGGTCAGTGCTGCATAAATATTTGGTGCTGCCACGGCGGAAGCCTCGGCAGACAAATCAACCCAGTCGGGTCGAACGGAAGAGGCGACGTCGTAGGCCGCACCTTCAACCACCGACCCCGTCTGAAGGCCAATGGCATCAAAGGCTGCCAGCGCCGTTTCCAGATTGGCTTCCAGCGCCAAGGCACCAAAGCCTGATGTTTCTTCCGTGACGGCTTCTGTCAGTACAACGCGGGAAACCTTGCCAATCAGAGCCGCTGCTGCCCCGGCGCATTGCGCGGATGTATCCGGAATGTGTGTGTCGTCATCATCTGTATCTATGCCAGGCAGGATCACCACCGGATTATTGATGTGTAGACGATGCCGCCAGGTATCAGCATCGGTATCACTGGCTATGGCCAACACAGTGTCAGTCCGTAACCCGGCCATGACCCCGGCTGCCGGGATGCCAACAAGGGAATCATCTGCGACCAAAACAAGGTCCGGATTTGTGATGATACCGCGTTCGAGGATGGGCTCTCGTGCCGCCCGGACAAAGGCAAACATCGGTGCGCCACGTCTTTCGGCTCCATACCGGGGTGCATCCTGAACCTGGAAACCACCCCTGAACAATGCCGTTCCCAAAATCCGGCTGGCTGTCTTCATGCCCTGGCCGCCGCGTCCGTGAAAGCGAATACGATACATGTGTGCGCCTCTCTTTCAGTTCAGACCGCACCTTGCGAAATTGACCAGCGCCGATTGGCCATCGCGGCCCTGACCCGCTCCATAGCCATATTGCTCGCTGACTCACGGGGCAAAACACCATCCGCTTTTGATCGTTTAAGAACCTCATCGGTATTTCTCGAAATACGGTCAGCGATAGCTTCAAAGGCCGCAGCCTCGCTGACGCCGTGGTATTCCATCGCCCCGCAGATGACGCCACCGGCATTGGCAATGAAGTCCGGCAAGGAAATTACGCCCCGGGCATGCAGTGTTGCCTCTGCTTCAGCGGTCAAGGCGATGTTCGCCCCCTGAGCCACGATTCTTGTTTTCAGGCGATCTACATTGTCGGCAGTAATCACGTCTGGTCGGGCTGCGGGCACCCAGATTTCGCAGGCCACATCGATAACAGAATCACGATCTGCCTTGCTGCCGCCGCTGAATGTCGAAACCTCTTCGCCACCCTGTTTATGCAAAATCAGCTTTTCAACATCCAGGCCTTCGGCATTTTCAATGGCGCCCTGCGAATCAGAAGCGGCGATCAAAACAGCCCCTTTTTCCTGTAGAAAGCGGGCGGCAAAAATACCGACCGCGCCAAAGCCCTGAACCACAACCCGCGCGCCATCCAGATCAAATCCTGCATAAGGCAACGCCGCTTCCACGGCGTGCAAGAGCCCGTATCCTGTTGCCCCCAAATCATCCAGTGGAATACCACCAATTTCCCGAGGCAGGCCAACGGCGCGACCTATTTCGTCATGAATCCAGGCCATACAGGTTTCGTTGGTGCCCATGTCGGGGCCGAAAATGTAACCACTCTCACCGGCCAGGGCCGCAGCAAAGGCGCGAATGATTTTTTCTTTCTGTTCGCGCGGCATCCTGGGGTCACCCAGAATGACCGACTTGCCACCACCATGAGGCAGGCCTGCAGCGGCATTTTTCAGGGTCATGGCCCGGGCCAGCCGAAAACATTCCGCTACGGTGACATCAGGGGCCATGCGCGTGCCGCCGATGGAGGGTCCGGCCGCCGTGTTATCCACAACCAGAACACCGTTCAGACCAACACCCGGTTCGTAAACATGGATGATTTTTTGAGGGCCAAATTCATCCTGGATATCAAGCTCAAGCGTACCAAGCGGCATGATCATACCTCCTTGAATAGATGACCCGTCATGAGAACGGGAAATTGCCTACCCTTAAGAGTATAGGTATTTTTTGGCCGGGATGGTTCCACAAAAAATGCGGCATGACGACGCATTGAAACAGGTGGCATTGTCAGGGAGAACACCCCACTGACCATTTCGATTTGCTCTGGCCCCGCCTGTGCCGGGCTTCTACCCCCCAGTCCTGCAAGCCATCGTCCCCATGGACCTGAAACCGGGCATACCCTAACATTTACGCTGAACCACATAAGCAGGACTGAGCAGTTGATTCAGGCTCGTGAATCAGCACTAATATTGAACCAGCATTTTCACCTCTCAGGCAAGATTCCCCAACAAAGAATAAATGCAGGAACAGCCTGAAAACAAAGGTATACAGAATGATACGTACTATACTTGTCGCAACGGACGGTTCTGACCACGCAAAAAAAGCTTTGACTCTGGCAAGTGACCTTGGCGCCAAATACGGCGCAAAGTTGATTTTGTTGCATGTGCCTTTGTTTAACGTCGGGTCGGAAACCCTGCATGCAGTTGCAACCCGAAGCGGTCTTCCAAAAAAACTCCGGGATCTGCTGGATAATTACGAAATCGATTTTCAATTGGGTGTTGCCACAGCAGGCATGGGGACTGCCGGAGGTGCTGGTTTCGCGCCGCCACCCAGGGAACTTGTCGCGGCAATTGGCCAACAGATTATTGCGCGCGCTGAAAAAATAACATCCAAGGCTGGCGTGAAAAAAGTAACGTCAATGATTACTGAAGGCGACCCGGCAGACGTAATTCTCAATACGGCAGCGAAATGCAAGGCTGACATGATCATTCTGGGCAGTCGCGGCCTGAGTGATTTCAAGGGACTGCTGTTTGGCAGTGTTTCACACAAGGTCAGTGGCCAGGCTGATTGCACCTGTGTGACAGTGAAATAAAATGGCTGCCAGAAGCCGGCAACGCTATCAGGAGAAGCCATATTCTTCATTCCCTGGACCAACCTGCTCATTGGAAAAAATGAAAATCAATCAACCACCTAATGGTGATCGATCTGGCGTACATCGTCTCCTGGTCTTTTAATGATGTTGAAACAATCCAAAGATTCCACGAAGAATTCTCTGCGTCCTGTCACGGTGCTCGCCGGAACCGTTCTGGGAATGGGCGTCATCATGTCGCCTGTACCGGAAGGTTTTTCGCCGGAGGCCTGGAAGGTGCTCGGTGTCGCTCTCTGGATGGCTTTTTGGTGGCTGACTGAAGCCTTGCCGGTTTCCGTGACCGCTCTCTTGCCTCTGATCGTCTTCCCGGTCCTGGGCCTTTCTGATTTCAAGACTTCTGCCGCACCGTACGCCCATCCGCTGATTTTTCTGTTCATGGGCGGCTTCATGATAGCCAAGGCCATCGAAGCCTGGAATCTGCACAAACGCATCGCCCTCCTGATCGTGCGGGCCTTCGGCACAAGGCCCGATTATCTGATCGCCGGCTTCATGCTGGCCACGGCCACATTGAGCATGTGGGTCAGTAATACGGCGACCACAGTCATGATGTTGCCCATCGCTATTTCCATCATCAGTGTGCTGACCGATAAGATGGATCAGCAGACTGCCGATAAAACGGCGACGGCCCTGCTGCTGGGGGTCGCCTATTCCGCCAGTATCGGCGGCGTCGGCACCTTGGTGGGATCCCCGCCCAATGCCCTGCTGGCAGCCTTCGCCCAGGAACGGTTCGGCGTCGAAGTGGGGTTCGCCAAATGGATGGCCATCGGCTTACCCGTCGTTCTGATCATGCTTCCGCTGGCTTGGCTGTTACTGACCCGGGTCACTTGCCCCGTGTCGCGCCGCCCCATTCCCGGCGCCGATGAAGTCATCAGGGACGAATTAAAAGCCCTGGGACCCATGACCATCGAGGAAAAACGTGTGCTGGCCATTTTCGTCCTCACGGCTTTGAGTTGGATTTTCCGACCCTTGATCACTATGGCCTTTCCCGGCATGGGCCTGACCGATTCCGGCATCGCCCTGATCGGCGCTCTGTCACTTTTCATTATTCCCACCACCAAGGGAATTGGAACCAGCCTTTTGACCTGGAACCGGGCCGTCTCTCTGCCCTGGGGCGTGCTGCTGCTTTTTGGTGGAGGCTTAAGCCTTGCCGAGGCCATTTCCAGGAGTGGGTTGGCGGATATCGTCGGCCGGGGTCTGGTTGGGTTGGAAGGCTTTCCGACCATCGTCCTGGTGGTCGCTGTGGCGACCCTGATCGTATTCTTGACCGAGATCACCTCCAACACGGCGACCACAGCGGTTTTCCTGCCCATCGTCGCCACGGTAGCGGTGAGCGCAGGCATTGCTCCCCTCGAACTCATCATCCCCGTGGCCCTGGCGGCCTCCTGCGCCTTCATGATGCCCGTAGCGACGCCGCCAAACGCCATCATTTTCTCCAGCGAAAAACTGACGGTGGCCCAGATGGCCAAGGCCGGTTTTCTGCTCAATCTGATTGCCATTTCTGTGATTGTTTTCATTACCTGGGCCTTGGTAATCTGACTTCTTCCAATATCGATGATGCCGCCCGGCAAATTCAGGTTGGCGAACTAGCTTGCGCCCGAAAGATATATTCGGAAATACCCGACAATTGGCGAACATCAAAGTCGGGCCTTTTTTGTGATTTTCATTTGAGCCCTGAAAGTGGTTGAAAAAGTTCGCATATACGTAATTATTTTCGATCTATTTCCTTTTTGTCCTGCTTGGTGGAAGATCAACCAGGATAAAATAAAATCAGGGAGAAAACGATATGGGAATTATGACGGGTTTCAAGGCGACTGCCTTGGTGTTGGGGGCGAGCGCCTTTGTATCTGGGTCCGCAATCGCTGCGATGGTGGATGGACCTGCAGTGAAGTGGAATCATTCGGTCTGGGGAAAGAAGCGAGCCTTTACAGCGTCTGCTGAAAAGCTTGCCGAGATTCTCAAGGAGAAGACCGGCGGTAAATTCATCTACAAAATTCATTATGGTGCAGCGCTTTCCAAGTCGAAAGAAAACCTGGATGGAATCAAGCTTGGTGCATTCCAGGCAGCAACCTTCTGTAACTTTTATAGCCCTGGCAAGAATCCGGCTTATATGATCTTTTCTTTGCCGTTCCTGCCCATGACAGACTGGAAAAGCTCTCTGGCTGTGCGCAAGGCTCTTTTGAAGCACCCGGCATTGGTTGCAGACATGGATCGCTGGAATGCCATGGCCTATACCACGACTTTGCTGCCAACCTATCAATTGATGGGTAAGGGTGCCCCACCCATGAAGATAGCTGACTGGGATGGCAAGCGTGTCCGTGCCGGTGGCGGCATTGGAACGGCCATGGAATTGTTGGGCTCGACCCGTACGACCATGCCAGCCCCCGAAGTTTATACAGCAATCCAGCGCGGCACGATTGATGCGGTGTCGTTCCCGTTCACCTATGCCTTCGCAGCCTACAAGATTGACGAAGTCTCGCAGTGGTACACCGGCAACCTGTCACCGGGAACGGCGGAATGCCCGATCATCTTCAACAAAGATGCCTATGCCAAACTGCCAGCACAGTATCAAAAACTGTTGCAGGATTCGATTGACGAGGTCGATCAGGCTTCAATTGCTGCCTACAAGAAGCATGACCTGAAAAACCTGCCGAACTTCAAAGCAAACCTGAAGGAAATCGTTTATCCGGCTGACGAATTGGCCAAGTTCCACGCCAAGGCTGGCAAGCCTGTCTGGGATGAGTGGGTTGCAAAGAACAAGGGCAAATTTGATGCTGCCAGTGTTCTCAAGACTGTCTTTGATGTTGCTGCAAGCGTAAAGTAAGTGTTCTGAATGGGCCGCTCCTGCGGGAGTGGCCCATTTTTTTCCAAGGGGGGTTCCGGCGATGACGGACGCGGGCAATGACACATCTGTTGGTATGTTGGTGGCTTTTGATCGCTGGCTGATCCCGGTGGAAAACCTGTTCAATCTGATTGCCGGTCTGTTTATTTTTGGCTTGATGATCCTCGGGATATTTCAGGTTGTGGGTCGGCAGGTCTTCAATATTCCTGTCGCCGGCTATATCGATTGGGTTGAGGTTTCCATGGCGGTTTTTGCCTTTATGGGCGCCGCCTATTGCCAACGCACCGGCACCCATGTGCGCATGGAATTGTTTCTGACAAAAGTTCGTCTGCGCACACGATGGAGTATGGAGATTATGGGCACGGTCGGTGCCCTGATCATCATCAGCGTTCTCATTATCTATGGCTATGACCATACCATGCGCGCCTTTACCATTGGCGACAGTACAATTGATTCTGAATTGCCCATGTGGCCGTCCAAAGCGGTGGTGCCAATCGCCTTTTCACTTTTGTGGCTCAGGCTTTTTGTCCAGCTTCTTGGCTTTATGAGATTGTTTCGAAATCCTGAAGCCAAACCCGTTGCCGTGCCGATCGTCGAATCCGTGGAAGAGCAGGCTGTCCATGAAATTGAAGACGCCCTCGTGGACGAGGAGCTCAAATAATGGATGAAAGCGATATTGGTCTTATCGGCGTCGGCGTTCTTGTCTTCCTTGTATTTACGGGCATGCGCGTTGTTTATGCAGCATCATTAGTCGGGTTAGGGGGGCTTGTTGCCATCGTTGGCTGGGATGCAGGGGCCGGTATCATCGGCACCATCCCGCACTCCAAATCAGTTTCCTACACCCTGAGCGTTCTGCCGATGTTCATTCTTATCGGCTTTCTGGCTTTCCATGCCGGTTTCACCAACGCCATTTTCGACGCTGCACGCAAGTGGATTGGCTGGGTGCCTGGTGGACTAGCCGTCGCGTCTGTCTTTGCGGCAGCAGGCTTTGCCGCTGTCTCCGGTGCCAGCACAGCCACGGCCGCAGTTTTCAGCCGCATTGCCATCCCCGAAATGCTGAAATATGGCTATGACCGGAAACTTGCCGCAGGTGTTGTTGCTGCGGGCGGCACACTGGCCTCGCTGATTCCACCAAGCGCTATTCTGGTGATCTATGCGGTGATCGTTGAACAATCAGTTGGGGCCTTGCTGCTGGCAGGTTTTATTCCCGGTGTTTTCTCTGCCCTGATCTATGTTGTTATGATTATCGGCATGGCCAAGAAGAACCCGGAATCAGCACCTGCCGTAGGTGGTTACAGTTGGGGAGAACGGTTTCGGGCGATCCCCGGAACGTTGCCAATCGTCTTCGTTATTGGCATTATTTTTTCATCTCTATATCTTGGCTGGGCCACGCCAACCGAAGCTGGCGCATTGGGGGCAGGCGTTGTTTTCGTCGTTGCCCTGCTGCACGGCATGCGCTGGAAATCCTTTCAGGAAGCCCTGCTGGATACGGCAAAACTGACAGCGATGATCTTTTCGATTATCTGGGGTGTGTTGGCTTTCGTGCGCTTTCTGGGTTTTGCCGGACTGCCTGAAGCCTTTGCCACCTGGGTCGTTGGTCTACCGCTGCCACCCATGTTGATCATGATCGGTATTCTGCTTTTCTATGCCGTATTAGGCATGTTCATGGACGCCATCGGCATGCTGTTGTTGACCTTGCCCGTGGTCTACCCGGCTGTTATTGCCTTGGGATTTGATCCCATCTGGTTTGGCATCATTGTGGTTAAGATGGCAGAGATTTGTCTGATTACACCGCCCATTGGCCTGAACTGTTATGTCGTCAATGGCGTGCGACCGGACATACCCCTGCAAGATGTCTTCAAGGGGATTGCGCCGTTTTTCGTAGCCGATGTCGTAACTGTGGGGCTGTTGCTGGCCTTCCCCGGCATTATCCTCTGGCTACCAAACCTCGTGATGGGAAGCTGATCACCTCTCTGTTTTCCGGCCAGACAGATCAGCGTTTTTGCTGCAAAACGCAATTTCCCAAGTTACAATTTGTGGAAAACCGTTTTTCTACTTTTGCAGAAAAAAACAAGATTAATGCTGATGCATAATTATCCGGTGGGTCGACATGGGGACAACCATGTGACGGCTCTAAGAGATTTGGGCCTGCCAGAAAAATGATGTCTCTTACTTGGCTATTGGTGGACCACTTTCAAAGTACCGATTTGCGTCCGCTTTCATGCGCTATCGGACCTTCTGGGCGATGATGTCTGTTTTGAGGGGATTAGCAGATCAAATTGCAAGGCCGTGACCCGGTCTGCTTATGACCCGAAGCGGTCGAACAGGGTGTCGTCCATGACTTCGCCGCGATCCTGGTCAATCCCTACGATCCAGACTCGACGGTAGACGCGATCCACCAAGGATTTCACATGCCGTGGGCCGAACGGCAGGCTCGATGGGATACCATGATCAAGGTCTTGCGTCGAAACGACGTTACGGCTTGGCGCAGACGTTTTCTGGAGAACCTGATTGCGTAACTTCGACGCGTCAGCCCCAAATGTTCCGGAAAGCTTTTGACGGAACCGGAGGGAGGGGTTCGCCAGTCTTCCATCTGAACCAAAGTGGATTTTGTTGAAACAACTATGTTTCGAATAATTAACCGCAATATAAGTTTCTCGCGCTTCCCGGCGATCAAAACTGTCGACGCCAGCGACTACATGCCACATGGCCAAGCTCGGTTTCCTCGCTACATATTGTTGTTTCAGAGACTTGTAAATCGCTCAGTCACGGGAGGCGGTAAAGATAATCGCCCAATGGCCCTTATGGACGTCGAACCGAATAACGGAGAAGTTGATGCCCGTTTTCCTGACTTATGATGGTTCCGTCAACGCCGACTGGATAGCCCACTATGCCTTGCGTATGGCCGCTCATACGGAGGAGAGAAATCTCAACCTGGTGTATGTCGAGGACGCCGCCGTGCCATCACATCTGTTGTTGGCCGGGCTTAAGGCCATTAAAAACCGGGCCGATAAACTCGGAATCACGGTTATCAACAAAATTTTACCCATGCGACGGGGTGTTCTCGGCGGACTGACTGAATATTTGCCACCAGGACCGGAGACCTTCGTGGTCTGCGGCACACGCGCCAGGAAAGGCCGTCGCGGCTTCTTTCGCGGCACGATCTCCCAGCGTCTGATGCAACTGCAGCTTTACAATGTTCTGGCCTTGCGGGTTGTCCAACCGGGTTTGCTGGGGCAACCACAAACCGTGTTGGCACCGGTGGCCGGCCGATTGGAGGGCGTGCTCTTCGGCCTGCAGATTCTGCGGTTGCTGGCTCCGGATATCAACCGCCTGCATCTTTTACAAGTCATTGAACGGAAGCGGAGCATATTGTCCCAGCTGCCATCCTCCAAGGGGAAGTCGCTGCGCAAGGAAGCCCTCAGCCAATTGCGTGGCATTAAAACCCAAATCAAGGAAGAACTCGAATTGCCCGCCGGGGCCATCGAACTGCTTGTCCGCATCGCAGACGATTGGACCCGGGAAACTATCCTGCAGGCCAACTACCTGCATAGCGAACTTGTCTTCGTCGAAGCTTCCCGACCAGGCCTGGCCCAACGTTTTCTGCCCGGCGGACCCGTCGAAACTCTGCTGGCGAACGCCAACTGTGACGTTGCCGTCTTCCGGGGCGTCGGCTGAAATGCCCGGACAAATCCATAATGCTCCAACCGAAGCCGTTTATTCGTTACTTCATTCACGGTCTGAGGGCCTGACCTGTTCCGAAGTGGCTGCCCGTATGGCGGAGATCGGCGGCAACACGCTTGAAGCCCCAAAAGGTATCTGGTGGCTGCAGAGCCTGGGCCGCCAATTCAGCAATTTCTTTAGTCTGCTGCTCGATTTTTCGGCATTGATCTGTTTCGTCGCCGACCGCATACAGCCGGGTGAGCAGATGTACATCCTTGGTTGGGCGCTGCTCGGTGTTTCAGTGCTCAACGCCATGTTTAGTTTTGTTCAGGAATTCCGGGCTGAGCGGGCGATGGTCGAACTACGTAAAATGCTGCCACAGCAAGTCAATGTCCGGCGCGACGGCGCGGACAGCGCGGTGGATGCCGCAGAGTTGGTGCCGGGGGACGTGATTGCACTACGGGAAGGCGACAAGGTACCGGCCGATGCGCGCCTTGTCGAAGTTCACGATCTGACCGTTAACAACGCCCCCCTTACAGGCGAGGCAAGACCGCTGGTACTTGAAGCCAGCGGGGTTGAAGGTTTACTCACCGACAGCCACAACATCGCCTTTGCCGGCTGCACAGTGCTCCGCGGTTCGGGTCGGGCGGTCGTCTTTGCCACGGGTTACCGAACCCAGTTCGGCCGTATCGCCAAGCTCTCTCAGAGTGTCAGGCATAATGCCTCGCCTCTGCAGCAGGAAATCGATCACATGGTCCGGATCCTCACCATCGTCGCGGTGACCATGGGACTGGTTTTCTTCGCTTACGGTGTCATCGCCGAGCGATCACTGTGGGTCAGTCTTGTCTTCATGATGGGCATAATCGTTGCGAACGTGCCCGAAGGCCTGCTGCCTACCTTCACGTTGTCGCTGGCCATGGGTAGCCTGAGGATGGCCCGACGCAATGTACTCGTGAAAGAGTTGAACGCGGTCGAAGCAATGGGATCTGTGCACGTCATATGCACCGATAAAACCGGAACCCTGACACTCAACCGATTGACCGTGACACGACTGGCGCAGCCGGGCGGTGAGGACTATCCGGCTGGCACGGAGCGGCGGGAATTCCTCGACTTGGCGACCGCGACAACTGATATCAGTTTCAATGAAAATGGCCTCAGCGGGGACCCCCTCGATGTTGCAATTGCGGAGCGGTTAACCTCAGAGGGTGGTAATCCCGCTGAAATATTGGGCCGGACAATTCAGCGCTTTGCGTTCGACGCAAACCGCCGTAGCGCTGGCGGCATCTTACAACGCGATGATCAATCGGTTCTCGTGGTAAAGGGTGCCTGGGAATCCCTGCGTCCTATTCTATCTGCCGTTTGCGTCACCCCGGGCGGCGATCCACAGCCGGTCAACGCAGAGCAACTGGCGGCCGCTGATGCCACAGTTCACAAACTCGCCTCGCTTGGTCAGCGGGTAATTGCCGTGGCCCATCGACCGCTTAATGATGCGGACAAAACCCAAAAGGCTGACGAGCTGGAGCAGAATCTCGTGCTCGAAGGCTTCATCGGCTTTGAGGATCCGATCCGACCCGAAGTTCCGGATGCGACCTCACGATGCCGGGAGGCTGGAATCGGCATGATCATTGTCACCGGCGACCACCCGGAGACAGCAGAGGCCGTCGCCCGCCAAGCCGGTATCCTACCGCCTGGCGACGGTGGGCCGGCCACTGTTACAGGTGATCAACTGGCCGATATGCACGAACGAGAACTCATCGAACGGCTTGAGAACGGCGCCGCTGTCTTCGCCCGCACCAACCCCGAGCAGAAGATGAAGATCGTCACTGCGCTACATCAGATGGGGCGAGTCGTCGCTGTGACTGGTGACGGCGTCAATGATGCACCGGCGCTCAAGGCCGCCGATGTTGGCATCGCCATGGGGCGTGACGGCACCGACGTTGCGCGTGAAGCGGCCCAGGTAATCCTGCTGGATGACAATTTCGCCTCCATCGTTGCCGGAATCGAGGAAGGCCGCACGATTTTTTCCAATATTCAGAAATTTACCAATTATGTGCTGGTCAGCAACGGGCCGGAAATTCTGCCCTACCTGATCTACATGTTGTTTCCGGTGCCGCTTGCATTGACGGTTATTCAGATTCTCACTATTGACCTCGGAACCGACATTATTCCGTCGATGGCTCTGGGTCAGGAAAAACCGCGCCGGGGGATCATGCGTCAGCCTCCGCGCAAACGCCATGAAAGGCTTATGTCGTGGCGGCTGATAGCCCACAGCTATTTGTTCCTTGGACTCATCGAAGCCATGTTTTCACTCAGCCTTTTTTTCTGGGTGCTTGTAGCTGGCGGTTGGACATGGGGCCAAGAGCTGGGTTCGGACGACATCCTCTATCGCGCGGCGACCGGCATAACACTTGCCTCCATACTGCTGATGCAGATCGGTAATCTATTGGGTCGCCGCTCGCGCTACGGAAGCGGTCTGGACCGCTCTATTTTTTCGAACCCATTGATGCTCATTGGCATTTTGGTTGAAGCAGCAATTTCCTGGGCAATCCTTTATTATCCACCGTTCAGCCAGATCATCGGTACTGGTCCAGTCGACCTGCATATCTATCTCGTCGCCTGGCTCGGTTGCCCTCTGGTCTTCCTCGCCGATTTGGGCCGTAAACGCCTGGCCAAGGCGTGGCTGACCCATGACCAGGCTGGCGCATAGATTATGGCTGCCAATCCCGCGCCACGTCCGTTTCTCGCTATCAACGGACACTTTGAATAAAAAAGTCTGCTTTGGGGGGCGAAGCGGACGTGGATTGGTTCCGTTGAAAACTTCGGTTGTTGATCCTTCTTGGAAATCAGTCGTGACTTGATCCTGTGACAGGGTCTTGGCCTTCACGGGATTTGGCAACTCGTTTGAAATGATCAGGATGCTTTGCGTATTCCACGATATTTTCAAAGTGATCAAGGTGCATTTGATGCATGAAGCCGTGAACACTGGCGGGCCGTAGAGCCTCGTCATGATCAGGTTTCTTTACCAACATGATGCAGGCCGCGCCCGCTAAGCAAGCAAAGCCGCAGATGGAAAACGCCAGGGGAAAGTTGCCCATATCACCAAGCACGCCCCCCAGCAACGGCCCGGCAACGCCCCCTACACCGTAGGACAGAAAAACAAACGGATAGTTCTGGCCGATCAGATCATTACCAAAAACATCGGCTGTTAATGTTGGAAACAATGCGAAGTTACCACCAAAATTGAATCCGATCAGCATGGCACCAAAATACAAAAGATATTCATTTCCGGCCATGCTGGTAAATGAGAACAAGATAACAGCTTGGGTAATTGTCATGGCCGCAACGGATTTTCGTCGCCCAATTATATCGCTCAGTGTTCCCCACACGATGCGACCTACCCCGTTGGCAAGACTGAAGAATACGGCCATGGCGGTGCCCGCAATGGCACTTGCTTCCAGTACCCCATACCCGTTTGTTTGCAGGGCTTCCATCGGGTAAAGCTTCATCAGGCCAATGGACATTAGTCCGGCTCCGGCACTGACGGTAAAGGTCAAAAAAATCAGATAAAACTGAGGCGTACGCAACATTTCCAAAACCGTGTAGTTCTGGGTTCCTTTCGTCGCGGCTGGCGAGTTTTCGATAAAGCCTTCCGGTTTCCAACCCTTTGGCGGCATCACCATCCATATGCTCCCCGCAAGTATGAGGGTTGAGAAAGCCCCGCCATAGATGAGAAATGTCATTGATAAACCGTAAAGCTCAATTAGATGACCCCAGGCCAATACCAGCGCCACCGATCAAGCCAACGCCAAGACAAACAGACCAAAATTCGGTGCCGCCAAAAAGACCCGCGATTATCGTTGTAGACCCCCTGCTGTCCTATCTGGTGGGGGATGAGGACAACAGCGCCAATGTCAGTGGGTTTTTTGATGTTCTAATGGCATATGCTGCGCGCTCCTGGTGCACAGTGCTGCTGGTGCACCATCTGACAAAAAAAGCGAAGCCAACCTCCCTGAAGCATGTTCACAACATGATACGCGGCTCAGCCGTACTGAGACACCGCTCCAGGATGGTGCTGGGGCTGATAAGTCCGTGCACGGGCGTTCGGGTGTCAGGCATTACAAAAAACAACTTTCTGGAAAACGATGTCTCATGGGCGGAAATCCAAATCAAACTGGAGAAGGGGTGTCCTGTTGCAATATCTGAAAATCAGAGACCCCGGAACAAGAAACCTGCCCGCCAACAAGGTCACAGTAGTCTGCTTGAGGCAATTATTGACTTGATTGCCGACGGAAACCGGGTGACCAGACCCGCGTGACGGCTCAGCTAGGAAATGCTGAGTCACAATATTTGGCGGCCAGAGATAAACATTGGGACCTTGAATATGCCATGCCGTTGTATCGGGAAGCGGCAGAACAGGGACATGCTGGGGCACTCTAACAACTGGGTACAATATTCTATGAGGGCAAGCCTGATCACATCGCCAGGGACCCCGTTGAAGCAGTCAGGTGGCTGCACAAGGCCGCCGAAAAGGAACATCCGGCAGCTCAAACCGTACTTGGTGTCATGTACGAAAAAGGTGATGGTGTAGAGAAAGACATCGAAGTGGCAGTTGGTTGGAATCGCAGGGCAACCGACGGAAGGGGCGTTTCAGCACAATTTCAGATGGGCGTCAGATACACCGAAGGAAGTGGTGTCAGACAGGATCATGCAGAGGCGGCGCGATGGTATCGAAAGGCAACCGACAGCGGACATCATGAAGCTTCTGTTCGTCTCGGCAACCTGTTATTCAGTGTTTTTCTTCTTGCTGTTTTTACCTGATGACCCCGGACCTTTGACCAGACCATCTTCGATGCTAATACCAAGTTCTTCGCCGATTTTTTTCAGCGCCGGTAGCTGTACTGCCATTTCCATGATGGAGTCGATAGCCTGGTTGACGACAGGTTTGTTACCATCACTGCCACTACCGCCACTGTTACCAAGGCCAGAAATGTTGTGGACCTTGATGCTGTCAATCTTTTCAGCTGGTTTGACCATTTCGGCTACGACTTTGGGCAGGGCTTCCAGCCGGGCCAGTTCCATTTTCATATCAACAATTTTCTCGCTCTGAGTATTCTCAGCCTCATTCAGAGCCTGCCGGGCTTCGGCCTCAGCCATCATGATCTTGCGTTTGGCATCCGCGTCGAGTTCAGCCGCCTGGGCACGGTCAGTGGCGGCATCCTTGTCTGCCTTTGCCGCAATGCGGATTTTGTCCGCAGCCGTCTCCGCTTCACTGCGTGCCGTCATGCCGGCGATCTCCAGCCGCCGTTTCGCATCAGCGATCTGCCGGGCCGACTGCACCGCCTCTGAGGATTTGACGGCGGCGGCACGCACATCGTCCGCTTCTGCCTGGGCACGACTTTCTTCCTGAGACTTGCCGGCCAGAGAAATTTGGCGATCCATATTGGAAATTTCGATATCGCGCTCACGTGCGATCTCGGATGTCTCCAGATCCTTGTCCTTGGCGATTTCAGCCTGTCTTGTCGCTTGTTCACGGGCGATATCAGAAGCACGAATTTGTTGTTCCATCTGAATGCGGGCCTGGGCTGCTTCCCGTTCTGCCGTCGCTTTCTGCCGGGCAACTTCGGCCAGCTGCGCAGCCTTCAAGGTTTCGATCTCGCGGACCTGGGAAATTTCGGCTTCCCGTTCTTCCAGATCAATTTGCAATTTGCGCTTACTGGCTTCCATGGCTGCGCGGCGCACGGAAACTTCGGAATCGGATTCGATTTCAGCTCGTTCCTTTTTGGATTTGGCAATCACTTCGGCCAACTTGCGCATACCCACCGCATTGAAAGCGTTGTTTTCATCCAGATTGTCAAAGGGTGTCTGATCCAGCGCAGACAGCGAAACAGATTCCAGATTGAGGCCGTTTATGGCCAGCGAATCTGACAGGCTGTCCCTGACTTCAGCAACAAAGGCACCACGGTTTTCATGCAGCTCATCCATGCTCATACGTGCCGAGACTGAACGCAAGGCGTCCACCAGTTTGCCTTCAATCAGTTCCAGCAACTGATCGGCGTGGAAGGTCCGGCGACCAAGGGTCTGGACCGCTCGGGCAATATCCTCTTCCTCGGAGCGAACAGAGACATAAAATTCCACACCCACATCGACGCGCAAGCGGTCTTTGGTGATAAGGGCAGCTTCACCCGTCCGGTTAACTTCCAGGCGCAGCGTCTGCATGTTGACGCGGGAAATCTCGTGGAAATAGGGGAGCGCCAGGGTTCCCCCGTCCATGACAACCTTGCGACCGCCAACACCTGTACGCACCAGGCTGACTTCGCGGGTTCCCCGTTCATAGAACCAGGCCAGAACAACGATGATCACGGCCAGGATAATAATAATGGCGATGGTCCAGAGAATAGTATTTGTCATCTTCTTTTCCTCAGAGCTAGAGCCTGTGGTGTCGTTAAATAATTCATGTGCGGATTACAAATCGTGCATGCCGCACAGGATGTTGGAGGACATGCCCCCGTCGGCCGGAATGTTGGTGCCGCGAATCCATGTTGTCATGTCAGATAGCAAAAAGGCCACGACAGGCGCGATGTCCTCAGGTGTGGCGGGGCGATCCATTACACGGCGGTCTTCTTCGGCCCGCTCCCCCAGGGTTTCCAGGAAGTCCTTCAAGATGGGCGTGTCCACAGGTCCCGGGCTGACGGCATTCATGCGAATACCGCGATCTCGCCATGTCCAGCGATGTTGCATGGTCCAAACGATCAGAGCTTCCTTGGAGAAGAAATAGGACCGGCCTTTTTCTTCTGCGATGCCGTGGCGTTGCACAAATTCTGCGACCTCATCAAAATCCAGATCAGCACTTTCCTTGATTTGCGCGATACTGTTGGGCCAGCCGAACCCGGCCAGCGAGGCAAGATTTACGATGGAGGCGCCATCTGCAAGTTTGGGGATCATGCCTTCGGTAAAATATTTCAGCCCCACCAGATTAACCTTGATGACGGTCTCTGCCAGAGCCGTCGGTGGCAGTCCGGCAATATTCGCAATACCGTCTGTGTCCTTGGGCAAGGCCAGGATAAGGGCCTGGATAGCGCGCTTGTCCGAAAGGTCGGCGATGTACAACTCGTCCACATGCTCAGTGGTCTTGTTGACATCAATGCCAATAACATCGCCGCCCAGTTTCTTGACAGTGCGTGCTGTTTCAAGACCAATGCCGGAAGAACAACCCGTAACAATGATGGTCTTGCCCTTGAGTATCTTTTTGGCTTTCCAGTCTGGACCGTTTTGCAATTCGTTCATCGATTAATCCTCAAAATACCGGCGGGTAGGGACGCCCACCGCGGTCCATTGTGATCCAGCGTGTTTCAGTAAAGTTCTCCATTGCCCAACGTCCACCATAGCGCCCGACACCGGACGACTTCACACCGCCAAAGGGGGCATGTGGTTCATCATTCACCGGTGAGCAGTTGATATGGCACATGCCGGTCTCAAGTCGTTCGGCGATGGCGAGGCCCCGGTTTTCATCGCGGGTAATCACGCCCGACGACAATCCGTATTCCGTATCATTGGCAATGGTGATGGCTTCTTCGTCGGTGCGGAAGGGAATAACCGGCACGACCGGGCCAAAGGTTTCCTCGCGGTAAACTTTCATGTCCGGCGTCACTCCCGTCAAAATGGTCGGGCTAACAAACCGGCCCTCAACACCACCACCAACAACTGCGGTGGCACCACGCGCCAGGGCATCATCGATCTGATCCTTGACCTTGGCGGCCTGTTTGTCGTTGATCAACGGGCCAATGACATTGCTGTGGTCACTGGTCGGACCGACTTTCAATTTTGCGGCTCTGGCTGTGAAGCCTTCCATAAACTCGTCATAGATATTTTCGTGAACCAGCAGTTTTTCCACGGACATGCAGATCTGACCCTGGTGCATAAAGCTGCCAAAACTGGCCGATGAGGTGGCACGCTCCATATCGGCGTCATCGCAGATGATCAGCGCATCCTTGCCGCCTAGTTCAATGCAGCATTTTTTCAGGTGCGCGCCCGCTTTGGCTGCGATCTGGCGCCCGACCGCGGTTGAACCGGTGAAGACGATACCCTTCACAAGCGGGTGTTCAATCAGTTCATCGCCGACCTCTGGTACATTGTCGCGGGAGCAGGTGACGACATTGAGCACACCAGGCGGTAGCCCGGCTTCCTCGGCGATTTCAGCGAACAGCAGACCACCACAATATGGAGTTTCTTCGGATGGTTTGAGCACGACCGTGTTCCCGGCTGCCAGGGCAAAGGCCATGGGGCGACTGGTCAGAACCAGTGGTACATTCCACGGGCTGATCACCGATACCACACCAAGCGGTCTGCGTGTGGCCATGGAAATCTTGTTGTGTTCTGACGGCAACATTTCACCAATTGAGCCATAACAGGCGGCCGAAGCAGCGTGCCAGGCATCGGCGGTCAAGCCAACTTCGAACATGCCCTTGCCAAACCAGCCTCCGCCTTCGGCCATGATAGCCTCACAGATTTCCGGGCGGCGCTTTTCCAGAATGTCGGCAAACTTTGTCATCATGCGGGCACGGTGCGTGAACGGCTCGGATGACCATCCAGGCAAAGCTGCCTGGGCCGCGTCGATGGCCTGGCGAACTTCCCGGCGGCCCCCGTCAGGGACATCTGCCCAGACAGAACCATCAGATGGATTAAACGACGGAAACCCTTTGTTGGTTGGCTGCCATTGACCATTGATGTACAGACCTTTGAATTGTTTAACCATGTCAGTCCCCCTTCACGCGAGTCAGTTTGCCGCTTTTGCGACGATAGATTTTGACGTCCGGTTCCTTTTTCCAGACCTCGATATCGGGCAAGTTGGCGAATGTGTCTGGTTGTGGCATTGGCTTTCTTGCCAGCACTTCAGGCTTGGAAGCCTTTGATCTCTGCTCGGGTGTTGGGAGGCGGGCATCTGCCGCAGCCTTCTCCATTTCCGACAGAACCGTGGCCAGTTCGTTGCCTGGTCCGAGATAGGTTTCGGGAACGGTCTTGCGCTCAACCTTGTATCCCTGTCGGGCCTCTCTGGCTTCGACGATATGCTCGGATTGCAGGCTTGCGGCCTGGCGCACTAGTTCATCGATGCCACCGGCAACGATATCGTCGGTTCGGGTCCGGGCCAGACCGGAGCCTGCGGAAATGAACGACAAGGCCTGTTTTTCTGCTACGCCTGCTTCTGCATGGTGATCGTGCAAGGCTGTTGGGCGCGCCGCTGGCGCATCGGAAGCAACCCCGAGATAGGCTTTTTGCACCGCCGGATCATTGGCCAGACAGGCGGCATCATCTTCACCAATGATGTGGGCGTTTTCCAGAAGATATCCGCGATCAGCAATGGCCAGGCTCTGTTTGGCATTTTGTTCAACCAGCAAAATACCCAGGCCGGTTTTTTGTACCTCCGCCAGATTGTGGAACAATTCCTTGCACAGTAAGGGCGACAAACCGAGCGACGGTTCATCCAGCATCAAAATAGCCGGGGCCGACATCATGGCCCGCCCGATGGCGACCATCTGCTGCTCCCCACCACTCATGGTACGAACGGTTTGGGCTTTTCGCTCAACCAGTTTCGGGAACAGGGACAGGACCCGGTCCATATTCTGCTGTTGGTCCACCCGTGCCCGCGCCGCGTAGGCACCCAGGGCAAGATTTTCCTGCACCGTCATATCGGCGAAGACACCACGTCCTTCGGGCACAAGGGCAATACCTTGTTCGACAATTTCGTGCGGTGGCATCCTGGAAATCGGCACACCATCCATCAACACGTCGCCAGAAACATCCCCTTCGCTCATGCCCCCTATGGCCCGCAACAGAGAGCTTTTACCGGCACCATTGGCGCCCAGGATGACGACGATTTCTCCCTTGCCAACGGACAGGGACACATCTGCCAGAGCGCGGTGCTGACCGTAGGAAACGCCAAGTTTGCGAACCTCAAGCATCGTCATCTCCGAGGTAAGCACGAATAACTTCGGGGTCGGACAGGACTTTGGCTGGCGAGCCTTGCGCAATTTTCTGACCGGTATTCATGACAACGCAATTGTCGCAAAGGCTGCGAATGGCATCCATGACATGTTCAACCAAAATGACCGTGCGGCCTTCGGACCTGAGGGTCTTGATCAGCTCGATGCCCGTGGTCAGTTCCGTGGGGTTCAATCCGGCGAGCCATTCATCCAGCAACAGAATTTCCGGCTCGGAAGCCAGACAGCGGGCAAGTTCCAGGCGTTTCTGGTCGATATAGGTCAGACTGGAAACAGGCGCGTTGGCCAAACCGTCGATCCCCACCTTGTTCAACATCTGATGGGCAAAATCCTCGGCTTCATATCCCCAGCGACGCTTGTGGCCAAAGACGGCCCCGGCCATGACATTTTCGATCACGGTCAAGGTGGGTAACATTTTGACCAACTGGAAAGTCCGGGAGACGCCACGGCGGTTTATATCCTGGGCCGACAGTCCGGAGATGCGGGAACCTTGCAGGGTGATCTGACCGGCGGTCAGTTTCAGGGCGCCAGAAATCAGATTCATCATGGTTGTCTTGCCGGAACCATTAGGGCCAATGATACCGACGACTTCATGTTCATGCACATCGAAATCAACATGATCTACTGCCGTCAGTCCACCGAACTGTTTGGTCACGCCGCGAACGCTCAGCACGGTTTTTCCGGAAGCCATCTCAGTTGCCTCCCCTGCGGAATTTTGCAAAAGACTGTTCAAGCCGCCCGACCACACCATGCGGCACCAGGTAGACGATCAGCAGGAAGGCAATGCCAAGCACCAAAATGGTTTGGCTGGGGTAGTTGGCTTCGATGACTTCCAGCAGGATCGTAAAGGGAACGACCCCGACCAGCGGCCCCCAAAGGCGTTTGGTGCCACCCAGCAAGGCCATGATCACAACCTCGAAAGACAGCAGGGGTGAGAAGGCGATGTTGGGTTCAATATATGTCCAGCGGGGTGCCAGCAAGGCGCCGACCAGGGCTGCGACCATCCCGGATACCATGAACAACATGATCTTCGAGCGTGCCGTGTTGATGCCACAATGGGCTGCGACAGTTTCATCGTTGCCGATAATGCGCATGGCAAAGCCGAGGCGGGATCGTCCAATCCACCAACCAATCAGAAAGACAAACGCGGCCAGCGCCAGAAGCTCCCAATAGATGTGATCCTCCGTCAGGTCGGTCAGGACATACAGGCCCCGACTGCCGCCCAGATTATTTTGCAGCCAGCTGACCAGCTGGCGGATCATTTCCGCCAGGCCCAGGGTGAAGATCACGAAATAGACGCCTGAAAGACGCAGGGTCGCGAGGCCGACCAACGCCGCCATAAGGGCACCGGCAACTGCCGAGATCAGCAGCAAGACAACATAGGGAACTGTCTCGATCCCGGTCGCCACGATCATGGTGCCAAGGCCGTAGAAGGCTGCCGTTGCCAGGGAGATGTAATGTGTCGGTCCGGAGAACAAGGCCCAGCTGGTACTAAGCACCACATACATGGCAATGGTCACGCCGATGGAAATGAAATATCCGTTTCCACTGAAGGGCAGCAGTGCCGCCAGTCCGAACAGAATGACGGCGATTACAAGTGTTCTGATTTCCCGCGATGTCATGACGTGGGTTTCCCGAACAAACCCTGGGGCCGGAATAACAGTACCAGAATGAAAATGAAGTAGGCCGCCGCCAGGGTCAGGCCCGGATCAATCAGGGTAGCAACTGCGGTTTCCGCCAGACCCAGAATCAAGGCTGCAACAATGACACCGCGTACATCACCGACGCCGCCCATGATCACTATGATCAGGGCCTTCATGGTGAATAGCACGCCGACGGAAGCATCCAGTGTAAGGAACGTACTGATCAAACTGCCGCCCACTGCCGTAAGCGATCCGCCCAGGGCGAAGGCCAGGGCCGATACACGCCGGACGTTAATGCCAACAAGACCAGCGGCTTGCGGGTTCACGGCAACAGCCCGCACGGCTGTGCCGGGGCGAGACCAGTAGAGCCAGGCATACAAGATGGCGCAGATGATGACCGCCGCAAAAAAGGCGACGATCCGGTTCAGGGCAAAGGTATTGCCGATAATTTGTACGCCGTCGCCGAGATAATCATAGGAAAAATAATCAGCCCCAAAAGTTGCGATCATAATGCCAACAAAAGCGAAGCCCATACCGAAGGTCGCGAGGATACTGTCGACTTCAAGCTGCCCCTGGTTTTTGGCTCGTTTGATCAGTGGCATCAAAATGACGCGGTAGATTATCCAGTTGGCCAGAAAAGCAAGTGGCGCCACAAATAGTATGGACAGGATCGGACTGACTTGCCCGGCCGTGTAGGTCCAGAAAGCGGCAAAGGCACCCGCTACCAGCATCTCGCCGTTGGCCAGGTTCATGATCCGGGCAACGCCATATTGCAGGTTCAACCCCATCGCGATCAGCGTATAGGTGCCACCCAGCAAAATGCCTGTGATTAAAATATCCATTATTCTTGTTCAGCAAGGAAGTCCCCGGTGCCGCATGTGCGCCACCGGGGAGAATCCGTGTCGCCTATTTCCAGCCCTTTTTCAGAATGACCGGTTTGGCGTTTGGCATGCCTTTCGAGGCGACGCCATAGAACTCGCCACCTTGCCACTGGCCAACTGTCCAGAAACGATGGCTGACCTGGTCAACAAAATTTATGTCGCCCATAATCGTCTTGAAGGTGTTGTCTTTGATGTATTGCGTGACCGCCTTGCGATCCACAGACCCCACGCCTTCAATTGCCTGCTCCAGCACTTGCAGGCTGACATAGGTATTTGCACTGGCCCAGCCATCAGCAGGTTTACCGGTTACTTCCATGTGCGCCTTGCGATAGGCTTTCATTGCCGGCGTGGTCGGATCAACGCCACCGGCACCGAGATTGCCTTCAATGGACTTGCCGAAGACCTTGCCATAGGCAGGGAAACATGTGGCGACAGCAGTATAAAATGCCTTTACGTCCAGGTTCTGGGTGATGGCTTGCTTGGTCAGACCAAAGGTATCCGGCGGATAGGACCAGGCGACAAAGGCGTCAGGTTTGCTTGCCTTGGCACCCTTCATGATCGGCGACAGATCCTGGGTGCCCAGCGGATAGGACTTGTCATAAACAATTTCGAATCCGGCTTTCTTGAATATCGGGCGGGCTGTTTCTGCAAGCTCAATACCGAAGGCATCGGCGACATTGACCATGGCGATCCGGCCACCCATTTTACCATCTGCCCGCATCTTGGACAGTATGTCGGATACGGCACTAGCGAATGACGTGGTCGAACCGAGCGTAAAGAAGATGCCGGGATACCGCTTGGTCAGTTCCGGTATTTTGTCGGAAATGGCGCTGACGGCAATTTGCGGGTAACCATGCTTGGCGTAAATCGGCGCCGAGGCCAGGTTGAAGCCGGTGCCATAAGGTGCCACGATAAAGTCAACCTTGTCCTGGGTAGCCAGACGCTGGGCTGCCTTGATATGTACACCAGGATTGGTTTGATCATCATATTCGATCAACTCAATCTTTTTTCGGCCGTCCTTCAGTTTCAGACCACCCCGGGCATTTACTTCATGGACCCAGAGATGAATGTTTGGCCAATGGGTGACAGTTGAACCACCGGCCAGGGGGCCTGTCTTGGGGGCAACGGCACCGATTTTAACGGTGTCACCAGCCTGGGCTGTACCAATGGCCAGGGATCCGGCTACCAGGGATGCTGCGGCGAGTTTTAATGCTGTTCTGCGTTTCACGATATCCTCCACTTCCTCTGTTGTTATTCGTTATGACTTGGATGTAACCACCGGTATTGATTCCGGCTTTAAAAAAAATATGAATGATCTAGATCGGGTAGTTGTGCGGTTTGTTATGCACTGAAATCCAGCGCAGTTCGGTGAATTCAGCGATACCGGCCTCACCGCCAAAACGGCCGTATCCACTTGCTTTCATGCCGCCGAACGGCATGTTTGGTTCGTCAAAAATTGTTGGTCCATTGATATGGCAAATGCCAGTTTCGATCTGACGGGCAACGTCCATGGCGCGGTCCGTATCCCTGCCGAATACAGATGCGGCCAAGCCGAATTGGCTGTCATTGGCAACGGAAATGGCTTCCTCAACTCCGTTCACGCGAATAACCGCGGCCACTGGCCCAAAGGATTCTTCACTGAAAATCCGCATGGCGGAATTGACGCCATCCAGAAGGGTCGGCTGCATGATGATATCGTTCAGCTGAAATCCTGACACAAGCTTCGCACCCTTGGCAACGGCATCCTCGACCAGGCTCTTGACCCGGATGGCCGCTTCACGACTGATCATGACGCCCAACGGATAGGTTCCCGTACGGGGATCTCCGGCTTCAAGCGTTGCCATCTTTTGGGCAAAAAGGGCCAGAAAATCTCCGGCGATGGACTGATCAACGATAATACGTTCGGTCGAAATACAGATTTGCCCCTGATTGAAAAATGCACCAAAGGCAGCGGCCTTCACGGCCTCTTCAATGTCTGCGTCATCCAGCACCAGTAAAGGTGCCTTACCACTCAGTTCAAGCAGGCAAGGCTTCAGGTGTCGGGCGCACTGGGTAGCCACATCTCGTCCAACACGGGTTGATCCGGTAAAGTTGACGCGGCGAACAGCTTCATGGGCGATCAAGGCCTCAACAATCTCTGCTGCCTTTTCCGGTGCATTGGTGATCAGGTTGAGAACACCGTCGGGCAGTCCTGCCTCACTGAAAATCTCGACGATCAGGCTGTGCGTCCGGGGGCAAAGCTCTGACGCCTTCAGGATTGCCGTATTGCCACAGGCCAAAGGCACAGCAACAGCACGAACGGCGAGAACAACCGGCGCATTCCAGGGCGCGATACCCAGCACCACCCCCGCAGGCTGACGCACTGTCATAGCCGTGACACCAGGATGTGCAGACGGAACTTCGGTTTCCATCGATATGTTCGTTCGTTCAGCCGCGTCGCGAAGGATATTTTCAGCCAGCTGGCAATTGAAATTTGCCCATACTTCCGAGGCCCCGATTTCCTCGGCCATGGCTTCAACAAAATCAGGTAAACGGCTGCGTAAGACATCCGCCGCTTTGATCAATATACGCGATCGTTCTTCCGGGGAAACGGTTGACCAATACGGGAAAGCTGCGGCGGCGGCATTGGCCGCACGGATCGCATCTTCAACAGATGCCGCTGCCGCGCGCGTCGCAACAACATCTGTCACGGGATCGCGACGCTCAAAAATTGCGTCGCCCCGCGCAGAAACGGCCTCGCCACCAATGATAAGCCTGGCTTCCAGCAACTGGACACCCCCTGTTTTATTTCCGAAACTCCGTCTTGGTTGCGGATTATTCCGGTGACACCACCGATTATTTTTTCCGGCCAATGTCAGGCATCCAGAGAAGCAAAGATAAATCAGTAAAAATATGGATAAAACAGGTCAATTAATACCAAAAATTGGGTATAGTGGCTGAATTATGCCGCTAGACAGTCAGAACGACGCCCATACCACCTCTGTCATGCCCCATCTCAGGGCTGAAAGGATTCAGTGCGGCCTGCGAGACAAGGTGTTGGGCATGGCCAGCAACAGCCAGGAAAAACACTGGCAGGCAATCCTCCTGACCACTGGCACAGGCTCGATTGATAATGAAGAGGAATCAATTCCTCTGGAGGCGCCTTGTCTTGCATGGTTGCCGGGGCGGATTGGCCGCAGCCTGAAGATCAGGGCGGGTGGTGTTGGCTATCATTTTTCGATTGGCGAGGAAGCCCTGGCAGGGGCCATTGGCAATAATCCTGAATCCACTGATTTACGCTTTCTGGTCGATCGACGTGTTATTGCTGACCTGCTGGATGACGAAGTAACGATTTCTGATGCGGCACACGCCTTTGACCTTGTCGTTCGGGAACTGCACAGACCACGGAACGGTTCATGGAACATGATCATCGCCCAGATCAGGTCTGTTCTGGTTTTCCTCTGGCGCCAGTCCGGCGTCGAGGAAGTCGCGCTCAGCTCTCGCGGTGAATCTTCCCGCATTCTGCAAAGGTTTCGCCAACTTCTGGAAATGCATTTCCGCGAACGTTGGCCCGTGGGTGATTACGCAGATGCGTTGCAAATTACCCACGATCGCCTGCACGATATCTGTCGCCGGGAGTTAGGCAAAACACCGCTACAGCTGGTGCACGAACGCCTGCTGCATGAGGCACGCCTGCGGCTGGAACGGTCTGTCATGACCGTCGAACAAGTTGCCAGCTCAATCGGCTTTCGGGATGTCGGCCATTTCAGCCGCTTCTTCAAGTCAAAGGTCGGCGTGCCGCCGGCCCGCTACCGAGACAGCGTCGCCCGCTCCATTCGCGAGGGCAACAAAAGACCTGGCAGCTCCTTCGCCGACTGGCCGTAGGAAATATATGTACTGTCTGTATCCGAATAAGCCTCCTGTCAGTAAAAACAGAAAGTATCATACTTGAATTTTTGAACCGATTTCCCCCTACATGCGGACAACAACTAAAACAATATGGCCAATCAGGAATGTCTGCATTTGGCTATTAGCGGAAATGATTAACATATGCCAAAAAGGTCTGCTTTCAGAGGTGAAGCGGACATTGTATTAACCTAGTATTAACCTAGTATTAACCTATCAGAAACTTCTGCTTGTGACCTAAAGCGGTCATCTTGATCGAAAACAGATGACGCACGTCAGTTGGTTATCATCTGAAGAGATGTCTATTGATCAAATGGTTTTAGAGTTCTATCAACGACGCGTTGATAACTACCGTCTCGTTTCATCTGTCGTAGAGCAACGGCAAGTGGACGCACCAACTTTTTATGCTTTTGATGCAGAAATATAAACTGGTATTTTCGTATCAAGGGAGGCTCTGAAGCGAAAACCACAATATTTTTCTCGTTGGCAAGGGCGAACCCTTGTCTTCTTTCATACATTGCCACTTCCGTCCTTCTGGCAGCAAGCATCAAAAAAAGCTGTTCAGCCGTTCTGACTGTGTACACGTTCTGCTGACCCTTCAGTTTTTCCTCCAGGATTTTCCAACCGATGATGTGGCATTTCGAATAGCCAGACATCTCATTCCAATCGAACATATGAATAGTTTCGTCCAAGGTGAAAGCAACAAAATCATAAATATTGATCGGTTCCGGTACAGGCACCAATTTCGGGAACTTTTTTTCCAAACCGGCCGACCTCTCCGCGACTCCGTCGTGAACCCCCTCAACGGCTAGCAAAATTGCCCTGGCTGAGGCCTCCATGACTTCCACTTCGGCTGACAAACCAATCCGCCGAAATAATTCCGGAATTATTAGTTCCAAAAACCCTTGTTTCTCGTCGTTGACGTATGGTTGCCGCTCCGTTGTGTTGAGAACATATTTCTCAACTGCAATAGCAGAGTTATCTATGGTGACCGACGCAAAACTTGACAGGAATAAAATAAGAAGAATGGGGTAAGGACACGGCCTGAACCAATTCGAATCCTACTCAATATCTCGCGAGACCATTTATTTGATCTTTCGTCGATGTTGCTGCAAATCATCAATGATTTCCTGGTTGTGAAATCGTATCATAGAGAAAATTACTATTTGCGGGAATGAAATTTTATCCAAATAGCTATTCATACGCTTCCAGCCGAGGTTGTCGAAAAAGGGTCCAGCAACAGATCTCATGGCATAATCAGAAGAAAATCTGCAAGCCAAAACTGGCCGAAATACTCTGGTTTTTTGGCAACAAAATTACCCATTCAGTTAATGTAACCGCGCGTCTAATTTTGAAATCCTGTCAATTACAGAGGTGACGTTCTTGATTGAAATGGTTGTGGATGTGGGCGTAACCAGATGATAGATTCCGTCGTGGTTGTCGAAACCCGAACCACAACATTGCATCTTCTCACCGTCGAAAAGGAAAATGCTGTTATTTTTGGCCTGTAGATTTTCCTTCTACAATGTCGTATTTGTCTCTGACACGGTCAGCAAGCAAAATTTCAAGATAAAGAACACAGGACACTAAGCATGAGCCAAGTCACTCGGCCCAATAGAACAGGTTTGCCCGGCAAGCAAGGAATGTATGATCCTGCACTGGAGCATGACGCCTGTGGATTTGGTTTTATTGCCAACATCCACAACCAGCCGAGTCATGAGATTGTTAATCAGGCGTTGCAAATTGTCGTCAACATGGACCATCGTGGAGCTGTCGGCGCCGACCCGCTAGCCGGTGACGGCGCCGGGATTTTGATCCAGACACCCGACAAATTCATGCGCAAAGAGTTTGCGGCACAAGGGATTGAAGTACCGGCCATGGGTGACTACGCCGTCGGCATGGTTTTTCTTCCGCGCGATCAAAAAGTCCGTGACGCAGGTATCGATGCAATCAATCGAGTGACCATGGCCGAAGGTCAGATCGTATTGGGCTGGCGAGACGTGCCGGTTGATAACAGTGTGCTGGGTGAAAGCGTCAAGCCGAACGAGCCGGTGATCAAGCAGGTGTTGATCGCGCGCGGGCCCAACACCCCTGATACCGACGCCTTTGACCGCAAGCTATATGTCATTCGCAAGCAATCCCACCATTTGATCTGGGACGCAGACGATACTGCATGGCAGAATTTCTACATGCCATCGCTGTCGTCGCGCACGATTGTCTATAAAGGCCTGGTGCTGGCTGGCAACCTGGCAAAGTATTACCTCGATTTCCAGAACCCGGAATTCGAGACCGCGATGGCCCTGTTCCACCAGCGTTTCTCGACCAATACCTTCCCGTCCTGGCGGTTGGCCCAGCCTTTTCGTTTCCTCAGCCACAATGGTGAGATCAACACGCTGCGCGGCAACATCAACTGGATGAATGCGCGCCGCCACAGCATGAGCTCGAAAATTCTCGGCGATGATCTCGACAAACTTTGGCCTTTGATTGGTGATGGTTCTTCCGATTCATCAACTTTCGACAATGCCCTCGAGCTTCTGGTCATGGGTGGTTACAGCTTAAGTCACGCGATGATGCTAATGATCCCCGAAGCCTGGACAGACAACCCACTGATGAGTGACGAACGTCGGGCTTTTTACGAACATCAGTCGGCGGTGATGGAGCCTTGGGATGGTCCCGCCGCGATGGCCTTCACCGACGGTCGCCAGATCGCCGCGACCCTGGATCGCAACGGCTTGCGTCCGGCGCGCTATATCGAAACCGACGACGGCCTCGTGGTGATGGCTTCAGAAGTAGGCGTACTGCCCATTCCGGAGAGTAAGATCATCCGCAAATGGCGTCTGCAACCCGGCAAGATGCTGCTCATCGACCTCGAAGAGCATCGCATCATTTCCGATGACGAACTAAAGAACGAACTTGCGACGGCACGGCCGTATCAACAGTGGCTCGATCAATCGCAAATCCATCTCAGCGATTTACCCAGCGAAATCGGGCCGATGGCCCCGGATTCAGATACCCTGCTCGATCTTCAGCAGGCTTTTGGTTATACACGCGAAGACATCAAGTTCTTCCTGTTACCGATGGCGACTACCGGCATAGATCCACTCGGCTCCATGGGCCGCGACATTCCGCTGGCACCGCTGTCGGACCGCTCGCGCATGCTCTACGACTATTTCTTTCAGAACTTCGCGCAAGTTACCAATCCGCCGATTGATCCGATCCGCGAGGAACTTGTGATGTCGCTGGTCAGTTTCATCGGCCCTCGGCCCAATTTGCTCGATCTTGATTCTGGCGGTGATTACAAGCGCCTGGAGATCGATCAACCAATCCTCTCCAACACAGATCTTGAACGTGTGCGTCGTATTACCAACCATGTCGATGGCGAATTCAGAACCTTCACGCTGGATATCTGCTATCCAGTGCATGAGGGAAAACGCATGGCGATGGCTGAAGCCATTGAAATCCTGTGCTGGCGGGCAGAAAAGAAAGTGCGGGACCGGGGCTACAACATTCTGATTTTGTCGGATCGGGATATGGATGTTGATCACGTTGCGATACCAGCGCTTTTAGCGACAGGTGCCGTGCATCATCACTTGATAGCCAAAGGCCTCAGGACCGAAGTCGGTCTGGTCATCGAAACTGGCGAAGCACGCCGCGTGCATGATTTTTGTCTGCTGGCGGGATACGGTGCCGAAGCGATCAATCCGTACCTTGCCTTCAGCACGCTGGAGAGCATGGCCGCCGACCTCGGAGAGGTTAGCGTCGAGGATGCGACCCAGAGTTACATCAAAGCCATCGGCAAGGGCATGCTGAAAGTCATGTCCAAAATGGGGATATCAACCTACTTGTCATACTGCGGTGCACAGATATTCGATGCGGTAGGATTGTCGGACGAGTTCATCGAGGCTTATTTCACTGGCACGGCAACCAGAATCGGCGGGGTTGGCATAGCCGAGATCGCCGAGGAAACCGAACGCCGACACACCGAAGCGTTCGGTGAAAAACCCGATATGATGGACGAACTTGACGTCGGCGGCGATCTTGCTTTTCGTCGTGATGGTGAAGAACATGTCTGGACACCCGAAACGATCGGCACGTTGCAACACGCCGTACGTAGCGGCAATTACAAACAATTCAAAGCATTTTCGTCGAAGGTTAATGACCAGACGAAGAAGTTCAACAATCTACGCGGTTTGTTTGAACTAAGGCCTGTCAGTGATCCGGTGCCTATCGAAGAAGTTGAACCGGCATCTGAAATCGTCAAACGTTTCGCTACGGGTGCGATGTCTTTCGGCTCGATTTCCTGGGAAGCCCACACCACGCTGGCCATTGCCATGAACCGCTTGGGTGCCAAGTCCAACACCGGTGAAGGTGGTGAGGAAGCTGTGCGCTTTACGCCGATGGAAAATGGCGACAGCATGCGTTCGGCCATCAAACAGGTGGCTTCAGGACGCTTCGGCGTGACCAATGAATATCTGACCAACGCAGACGAAATTCAGATCAAAATGGCCCAGGGTGCCAAGCCCGGCGAGGGCGGTCAATTGCCTGGTCACAAGGTCAACGAATGGATTGCTCGCGTGCGTCATTCGACCGCGGGGGTTGGCCTGATCTCACCGCCGCCGCATCACGACATTTATTCGATTGAAGATCTGGCGCAGCTCATCCACGATCTCAAGAACGTCAACCCGCGGGCCCGGATTTCAGTCAAGCTGGTCTCAGAAGTCGGGGTCGGTACAGTCGCGGCGGGCGTTTGCAAGGCGCATGCCGACCATGTGACGATTTCTGGCCATGACGGTGGCACGGGTGCCTCACCCATCACGTCGTTGCTCAATGCCGGCGGCCCCTGGGAAATGGGGCTGTCCGAAACACACCAAACGTTGGTGCTCAACGGTTTGCGCGGACGCATTGCCGTGCAGGTTGATGGGGGCTTGCGGACCGGTCGTGACGTTGTTGTCGGTGCCTTGCTGGGGGCGGATGAATTCGGGTTTGCCACGGCAGCTTTGGTCTCCGAAGGCTGCATCATGATGCGCAAATGCCATCTCAACACCTGCCCGGTGGGGATTGCGACCCAGGATGAACGCCTGCGCAAACGCTTCCCTGGCGCGCCCGAACATGTCGTCAACTTCTTCAGCTTCATAGCCGAGGAAGTTCGCGAACTGATGGCCGAACTGGGTTTTCGCACCGTAAATGAAATGATCGGTCGCCGCGATGCGCTCGAAACGAGCGCAGCCATAGACCACTGGAAGGCAAAGAAGATCGATCTCTCCAATCTTCTGCATCCGATAGTGCCTGATGATGGTGTTGCCGTCTATCACTGCGAGACACAGGATCACGGCCTTGAAGCGGCGTTGGATCATGAACTGATCCGTCAGGCCCGACCGGCAATCGATGCCGGACAGCCCGTCGTTATCAATGCGGAAATTCAAAACATCAATCGCACAGTCGGTGCCATGTTGTCGGGTGAAATCGCCAAGGCGCATGGCCATGCCGGACTGGCGGACGATGCAATCCACATCAATCTAACCGGCAACGCTGGTCAGAGCCTGGGCGCCTGGCTGGCCCGGGGCGTGACACTGGAACTGACAGGCGACGCCAACGACTATGTTGGCAAGGGATTGTCCGGGGGGCGCGTTATCGTCTCTCCCGCCGCTGACAGCGTTTTAGTGCCGGAAGAGAATATCATCTCCGGCAACACCGTTCTTTACGGTGCTATCGCTGGGGAGTGCTATTTCCGCGGCGTCGTCGGTGAACGTTTCGCCGTGCGAAATTCCGGCGCAACCGCTGTCGTCGAGGGCTGTGGCGATCACGGTTGTGAATACATGACTGGCGGCGTGGTTGCGGTGCTCGGTGCCACGGGGCGAAACTTCGCCGCTGGCATGTCCGGCGGCATAGCTTATGTCCTGGACGAGGACAAGAGTTTTGAGACGCTTTGCAACACCGCCATGGTCGAACTGGAGGCCATCAAGCCAGCGGGGTCTCCGGCGACCGATGCCGAACTTGCGGCCGATCTGACCCGTCACGACGCGCAGCGGCTGCGGCAGTTGCTGGAAGACCACCTGAAATACACGGGATCTTCGGTTGCCAGGAAAATTCTCGAGAACTGGGATCAGTATCTGCCCAAGTTTGTCAAAGTGATGCCGGTTGAATATCGCCGCGCGTTACAAGAAATGCAGGCCAAGTCTATAGCGCCCGAGCGCGACGACGTTAGCGTTGCTGTAGCAGGGAGCTAAAGTATATGGGTAAACCGACAGGATTTTTGGAATTTGGGCGCAGTGATCGCGGTTATGCACCCGTTGATGAACGAATTAAGCACTACGGTGAGTTCTTCGTTCCACTGACGGGTACGGAAATCAGCACTCAGAGTTCTCGTTGCATGGATTGCGGCATCCCCTACTGTCATCAGGGCTGCCCGGTTAACAATGTCATCCCGGAATGGAACGATCTTGTCTACCGCAACAAGTGGCGCGAAGGCCTGACGTTACTGCACACCACCAACAATTTCCCCGAATTCACCGGACGCGTCTGTCCGGCGCCGTGCGAGACGTCGTGTACCCTGAACCTGACTGATGAACCCGTGACAATCAAAAGCATCGAATGCGCGTTGGTTGACCGGGGCTGGCAGGAGGGCTGGATCAAGGCTCAACTGCCGTCCCATCGCAGCGGCAAACGTGTCGCCGTGGTCGGTTCGGGTCCCGCCGGATTGGCAGCCGCTCAGCAACTTGCGCGCGCTGGCCATAAGGTCGTGGTATATGAGAAAAATGCCCGCATCGGCGGCTTGCTGCGTATCGGCATTCCCGATTTCAAGATGGAAAAATCGGCGATTGATCGACGTATGGCGCAGATGCAGGCCGAGGGAGTTGAGTTTCTCCCCAACAGCCACGTCGGCGTGAACGTGCCCCTGCAGAATATGATGGAAGAATTTGACGCCATCGCCTTGTGTGGCGGTTCCGAAATACCGCGCGATTTGCCGATACCGGGGCGTGAACTGGACGGTGTTCATTTCGCCATGGAGTTTCTGTCTCAGCAAAATGATCGGATTGCCGGCCTGACGATAGCGGATGAAGTTTCCATCGTGGCGACCGGCAAACATGTCGTGGTCATCGGTGGTGGCGATACCGGGTCGGATTGTGTCGGCACCTCCCGTCGCCAGGGTGCGGCGTCAATAACACAGCTTGAAGTCATGCCGAGCCCGCCGGAGCAGGAAAACAAAGCGATGATCTGGCCTGACTGGCCGAACAAACTACGAACCTCAAGTTCCCATCAGGAGGGCGTGGATCGTGACTGGTCGGTGTTGACAAAAACCGCCAGTGGTGAAAAAGGACGCGTTACGGCGCTGCAATGTGTGCGGCTTGACTGGGTACAGGGTGAAGACGGCCGCCAGCAAATGAAAGAAATTCCAGGCTCCGAATTTGGACTCAAAGCCGACCTCGTCTTTCTGGCGATGGGATTTGTTAATCCAGTGCACGATGGTTTGCTGACGGAACTCGGCGTGGCATTTGACGAGCGCGGAAATGTAGCAGCGGATACCGAAGATTACCGCACTTCGGTTGACAAGGTATTTGCCGCCGGCGATATGCGCCGCGGTCAATCGCTGGTAGTGTGGGCGATCCGTGAAGGACGCCAGTGCGCCCGGGCGATCGACGAATATTTGATGGGCACGAGCGAGTTGCCCCGATAATCCAGCTTTGTCAGAGAAAAGATATTCGTCGAACAAGCTCTATCGGTTGGTGTATCTTGGACCGACCGCCAACTGCCACCATTCTACCGAGGCCGCAGAACTTTGAAGCTTGAAATTTCTCAAGAAAACCATGAAACGGTATGGTCGACCGCATGTGATTTTGACAGATAAACTCGGGTCCGGTCATGTTGTATTCAGAACACCAGGCCTGCCTGCTGAACACAATGATAACAAGTTCACCGACAACCGCGCTGAAAACTCACATCATGCGGTCCGCCGCCGTGAACGCAGAATGCAGGGGTTTAAATCGCCTGGCTCCGCTCAGAAACTTCTCAATATTCAATCCACCACCTACAACACCTTTTACGTCCAACGCCACCCGTTCAATTGATCCACTTTCACCCTATTTCGAGCGGAAGCCATCAATGTGTGGAAAAAGGCAAGTGCCCCTGTATGAAAAACAGAAGGAATGATTTTCCGTGATCACGGTCTGTAAAGTGACGACCCAGTCTGGAGTTGGTTTTTCATCAAGGTGAGTGGTGCACCAATCCGGACAAAGGTGGCCACTGGATATTGGTTGTGCACAATCGCCAGCAATCCGCCTTTAAAGCCACACAATAGGATTTGATGTCCGATCAGGGCATAAGCAGACTAACTTGAAACCCGCTAGTTACTACCGTTATTGACCCAAACCGGACTCTTAATTGGCATCTTCCTCGGCAAAGGCTCCCGGTGAACGCGGCAAGTAGAGCTTGACCGTCGTGTCCACGCTGACCTCGCTGTGAATATCGCCGCGTGAGCTGGCGGTGCGCTTCACAGATACCGAGAAATATTTTGTATCCGAGGCTTCCGTCTATCGCCTGCTCAAATCCCATGATCTGATTACCAGCCCGGCGTTC